>Ga0265298_10000049_pt1 | contig 162137 bp, 110 predicted proteins | sample AusTroGonzalo_MG_3_FD_193486 | JGI IMG/M metagenome (GOLD analysis project Ga0265298, IMG submission 193486) | Bovine rumen microbial communities from tropical cattle in Woodstock, Queensland, Australia - Gonzalo_01 | ecosystem: Host-associated > Mammals > Digestive system > Stomach > Rumen ...
CTGGCTGGACGGGCGGACGCCTGTTTGCAACCAGACATAAGCGCCAAACTTCCGCATCGAACCCCTACAAGAACTCGTCACCTGACACACAGAATTCCCCTCTGAGAAATTACAGTTGCTGACCCCACTGAGACGCCAAAACAAACCCTCGCGCGTGGTGGAGCGCGAGGGTTGTTCCTATTCTAACAAGGTCCGCATCTGAACCGCTACCAACGACGATAGACATAGGGGCGCGAATAGACGACCGGAGGCGGACAGACCACGGGCGGGGCCGTGACGACAACCGGCTGGGACGCGACCACCGTGGGCGTGGCAACCACCGCAGGCGCTGGCGTGACCACCGTGGGCGTGGTGACCACCGTAGGTGTGGTGACCACCGTGGGGGCAGGCGTGACCACTGTGGGTGTGGTTACCACAACGGGATCTGGGGCGATTATGTCATGCGCAAGCGAAACTGTCGCCGCCGTCAGGCCGACAATGCCCGCCGCAAGACCGAGTCCACCGTGGTGGTGGTGGTGATGTCCCCGTGCGAATACGCATGTAGCGGTCGTCAGCGCAAGAGCCATAACTAAGATTTTCTTCGTGTTCATAATTCACCTCTTCTTTCTTTTTTCCGTCGAGCACCATCGCCCGACATAAGAGCTAGGCAATCTACCAACCGCAGTCTGACAGCTTCATTAATTTTTTTTCAATTCACCGGCCGGTACCGCCATCGCCGCTTCAGAACGGCTGACTCTTCAAGGTCACATCGACACGCTCAAACGCACACAATCGCCATCCTGGACCAGCGTCCAACACACAGTCGTGAGGCGCGCAAGGAACCGCTCGTCGTGGGAAACGAGAAGCAAGGCGCACGGCGCTTCGGCCAATGCGTTCTCGAGGCATTCTATGCTGGGAAGGTCGAGATGGTTCGTCGGTTCGTCCATTACGATCAGATGCGGTCCCCTTTCCACGCCGCGCGCGAGCAGTATCTTGCGGATCTCGCCGGGGCTGGGAGTCGTCGATGCGAGGAGTCGCCCGGGACGCGAACCGAGGCGGCTGATGAGCGTCATGACGCGACCTAGCGGACCGCGGTCGAGGCGCTTGACATCCGCGTGTATCGCGCGAGACTCTTCCTCGCCGATCTCCTGCGGCACGACCAGCAGCCTCTCCGGCGGCACGTTGACGCATGACACTATCTTCCGCACGAACGTCGACTTCCCCATCCCATTGGCGCCGACAAGCGCTATGCGGTCGTCTGGCCGGATTGAAAGCGCCGGATGGACGAGCACGCGCCCGTCTCCAAGGTCGATCTCCCCTTCTGGAAGTTCCGCGACGTAGTTGCGTGCGGACTTCTCCGCGCCATCCAACCAGAAGCCCATCTCGTAATCGACGCGTATCGTGCTGTCCGGCGCAAGCAACTTCGCGGCGCGAGACTTCAGGGCGGAGGACTGCGAAAAGCCCCATCCGTCCTTGTTGGTTAGCTTCGCGAGCCGACGCTTGGCGCGTCCGTCGTGGTCGTTCGCCGGAAGCTTCTTAGCCTTTAGGCGGTTCGTCCGCGCGGCGGACTGCTCGGCGGCCTCGCGCCTCTGCTGCGCCGCCGCCATCAGGCGCCGCGCCTTGCCGGCGTTCGCGTCGTGCTCGTCCCTGGCATGCGCCTGTTCGAGACGATCCTGCTCCATGCCCTGCGTCACGCCGCCCGGACGCATTACGATGCGCGGCGGGAATATGAACAGACACTGCGAGCAGAGCGCGTCGAGGAAATCGCGGTCGTGCGAGACGAGGAGTCCCGCGCCACGGAAAGACTTGAGCGACTCAAGAAGCATGCGCTTCGCTTCCGCGTCGAGATGGTTTGTGGGCTCGTCCAAAGCCAGCACGTCGGGCTGGTGCCACAAGGCAATCGCAATCTGCACGCGTTTGCGCTCGCCATGGCTGAGCGTTTCCCAGCGCCCCGCCCAGTCCGGCGAAACGCCAAGCTGCCGCCGCACGTCCATCGCGACGGAATCCCAGGCGTCCATGAAGTCGTCCCACTCGTCCGGCGGCGCGTCGGTGCGCTGCACGGCGTACTTCGCCCTTCCAATCTGGCGGACACTTCCACTTGATGGGCGGATCTCCCCTGCGGCAAGCCGGAGGAGCGTGGTCTTGCCCGCCCCGTTCGCGCCGACGATGCCAGTCCACGTCCCTTCCGGAAAATGCGCAGACACGTCGGAAAGCAGTGGCTCCGCCATCCCGGGATAGGCGAAGCTCACGTGATCGAACTGGAGAAACCGAGCCATGTGCGTTAGTTTAACCAATCGGCCCCACCAAGTCAAGCAATGGAGCATCATTTACGCGCCCCCAATGATCTGCGGGGTTGCCATGCGCGGTAGTTGGTGGTAAAATTTGTCCTAGTCCTAAAGGAAAGGTAGATTCCATGAGAGCAGACAAAGCGAAATGCAGTCAAACGCGAAGGACATTCATCAGGTCCACCGTATGCGCGGCCGGCATGGCCGGGCTGCCCGCATCGCTGCGCGCCGCCGGAAACGATCGTCGCTTCACCTTCGCCGTGCTGAACCCGGACTGCATGGCCGGCGGCGCCGGACAGTGCGTAGTGATGCTCACCCCAGGCGGAAAGTGCTATCTCTGGGACACCGCCAACGGCTGCCCGCACACGAACAAGATCAAGAACAACGGCAAGGACATAATCGTCCCATGGCTCAAGGCGCATGGCGTAGACGCAATCGACGGACTCATCATCTCCCACTACCATGCCGACCACTTCGGCGGCTTCCTGTGGATGCACGACCATTTCCCGATAAAGAAAGTCTTCGACAACTCGTTCGTGCCCAACGACGGTAAACCTCTCAATGAGCATGACTCCGTCGAGCTCGCCCGCGCCAAGGCCGCCCTCGAAGCATGGGAGAAGACCCATCCTGGAATGCTTGTGAGGAACACCAATTCCGCCACATCTCTTGGATGGGACGAAGACGGCGTGAAGTTCGAGGTCGTGTGGCCCCCCAGGGAGGGGCATGTGGGGCCTGTCGCCAATTTCCGCAAAAGCTCCGCGACGGACTTCCCTTTCCATCATCTTCTCAACGCGAACTCCACTGGGCTGAGGGTCACGGTCGGGAAGCGCACGTTCTTCATCGCGGGTGACATCCAGGAACAGTACATCACGGCCTACATGCGTCCGTATCTCGAGAAGAGGGGGCTTTGGAACTGCGACGTGCTGGTGCTGCCGGGCCACGGCAATTCCCGCAATCACGATGACGTGCTGGCGATGAATCCGAGGCCGAAGATCGCCATCGGCTCCATAGGCAATCTCCCGTGGATGATCAACGCGGGCAAGTCGTCTCAGCGCGTGTTCTCGCAGGCCGGCATCGAGACGTACACCACGAACATCCACGGAGACGTCGTGGTGACGACCGACGGCGACGCGTTATCTGCAAGCACCGACCCATCGAAGCTCTACGCATACGACCCGAAGTGAGCTGCGATTTGCGTCCAGAACCAGTTCCAGGGCGGTAAAACAGGGTCTGGCCCCACAAGGGTTTGTCGACGCCCCCGGCCCGCCACACTACACGCAGTATCGGGTAAGCACGCTGCCGTCGAAATAGCCGAAGCCGCACGAACTGCCGCCCTTCGGCAGAGAGACGGAGCCAGGATTGAAAATGGTCACCCCGCACGCGAGTTTCTTCTGCTCCGGCACATGCGTGTGCCCATGCACGAGAACGGTCCCCATTCCAATCGGCGGCAGACGCGATTCGTTCCACAGATGGCCGTGCGTCAGGAAGAACGTCTCCGTGCCGGCATCCAGTACGGCATAATCGGACATCATCGGGAACTCGAACATCACCTGGTCCACTTCGGCGTCGCAGTTGCCGCGCACGGCGACGATACACTCCTTGCGGGCGTTCAGCATCGCGGCGACCTTCACAGGATCGTAGAAACTGGGCACGCCGTTGCGCGGACCATGGTAGAGCAGATCGCCAAGAAGCACCAGTCTGTCAAATCCTAGCGCATCGGCCGAGGCGAGCGCCGCCGCAAGTTTCGACGGCACTCCGTGTATGTCGCTCATAAACGCAATCTTCATAGCTTAACGACCAATCTTGCAGAAACTCATGAACCACAGTTTAGCAGATCGGGTCTGTCTGGTCAAGTTAAGGCGAATCGACAAGTCGCCTACCAAGACAAATCTCCGTAAAGGCGTCCGCATAAGAACCATTTTGATTTGCGCCTCAAATCGCGATTTGCTAAAATGCACCCCATGAAGAAAACAGCATGTCATGTCGTATTTCTCGCGCTGGCGCTCTCGGTCGCTCATGTTTTCGCCGGAGATGTAAACACGCCGCCGCTTCATATGTCCCCCACGAAGATTTCCGAGTGCACGAAGGCCCACATGTGCAAGGACCTTCCGTACGGTGGGCGGCAGGTGGGCAAGGGGGCCGTGCATCCGAACGTCGCGCAGACATACGACCTCTACCTGCCCGGGAACATCGGCGAGATCGACCGGTCTGCGCCCTTCTTCCTCTTTGTACACGGCGGCACATGGAAGGGCGGCAGCAAGGCCGCGTACGCCAAGATACTCGCCGAGATGGCCGAACAGGGGTTCGTGGTAGCGTCGATGAACTACGTGCTCTGCAATCCCAAGCAAGGAGGCACGCACACTTTCGCAGAAATGCTTGCGGACATCGACGCGATGGTCTCGCATCTCCCCACCCTCGCGCAGGCGGTTGGAATCTCCATCCCGCGCTTCGCGATCGGCGGCAGTTCGGCGGGCGGACACCTCTCGCTCCTCTATGCGTACGACGGAGCTAACCCATCCGTCCTCGGCTTGGGCCTCAAGCACGCCGTTCCCGTCGCCTGCGTGTTCAGCGACTGCGGCCCGAGCGACATCGCAAGCCCCGAGTTCATGGTGGCAGGGCTGGACTGGAAAAAGGGATCTTTCAAGAACTGGTATGGACTTCTTTGCGTCCTTGCTGGCGGACGGTACGGACAGGAGAATATCCGCACGACCGTCGGACGGCTAGCGAAACACTCGCCGATCACGCTACTGAATGATAAGTGCCCGCCGACAATCTGCCTCTACGGGGATACCGGCAGCGTCAAGACGTCCGGAACATTCAAACGCACGAAGGACGGTCCGACGGAGACCTATGCGTCGTTCTGGGAACTTACCGGCTCAAAGGAAATGCCGCCGGCGTCCGTCGGCATGGATGACATCGTCGCCACGCAGAACTACGTTACACTCACGAACGGTCTTACGAAGGCGGGCGTGCCGTTCGCCGCCCGGCTTGAGCCCTATCCGCACTGCAAGATACTCTCCCGCAAGCCCGAGACGCGTCCGTGGCTCTACGAGAACCTCAGAAAATACCTTAAGGGCAACAAGACGAAATGAAAGAGACCGTCTTGTTTTTGCTCACGATCAAATCGACGAAGTAGAGTTCCCCGTCATCGCCCGTCACGGCATCTCTACCGTCACGCGGAAGAAATGGTAAACGCCGCCATTAATCTCCGTTTCGGATAGCGGATTAGCAGACCATTCATCCGAAAGACGTTCCTTTCCGTAGACCTTGTATATGCGCCGGATCTGCCCGTCTTCGTTCAGGTCTGGTACCCAGCCAACGTATATAACTTCCTCCTCGCACGCAATCGTGGCGTAGAAGACGTCATCAGGGTCGGACGGATCTGTGCCCGCGATGAACTCGTCGAGCAACGTCGTAGGATTGCCGTTCGCGTCCGTCTTCCCTGTTTCGGTCGCCATCGCGCGCAAGTAGTCGCCTGCGGTCGCCGTTGCATGGTTGATTCCGCCATAAGTCTCCATGAACGCGGCGAAATCCTCATCATACGCAGCCTTCTCCGCCTGAAGCGCCTGCTCGTCAGCGTTCGCAGACGCACTTGGCGTCCAAGACACATAATCAAGATAGCCGATCCCGCCGTTCGATGCGACGAACGAGACCTGCACAAAACCGGAGCCGACCGTGACGGAACCCGTTCCCCATTCCGCCTCGCCACACGAGAACACCTCTACGCCGTTCGTCTTCACGCAGTACGATCCGCCAATACCACCCTTCTTCCAGCTGAATGCCAATGTGCCCGGCCCCACAACGACCGTCTCAAGCGCCGACTCCTGCTGCGCGGAGGCGGACGAGATCGCGAAATCGCCGCCGTAGGGCGCCTCACCCGTCTGCGCGAACCACGGTGCCTCCGCCGTCGTCTTCCATATAAGTTCCGGCGCGAACACGTCCGTGTCCAATCCCTCCTCAAGCAAGTGGAATGGAAGCGCCTCGAACTCGAAGACGAATGCCTTGTTGACGGAGGCGTAACACACGTCCACGGTTCCATCCGCATAGCCTGTAACGAGATCGTCCAGGCCATCGCCGTTGACGTCGATCGCCACCGGACGCGTCCGCTCATAGAGGTTCGTTTCTGCCGCACGGGCGAGAGACAACGGTTTAGAGCCGTCCCAACGCCCCTCGCCGTTGCCGAGATAGAGAGCCAGACCGCCCCGACCGCGGCCGACGACCATGATCGGACATCCCTCGTACGTCCAGCCCGCGCTGAACGCGGCGGCGCTGCGGACAGGCGAAACCGTATCCACCACCAAATCCTCTCCGGACAGATCCTGCAACGCGCCGCTGCCAAGACACAGCAGCTTACCATCGGTTCCGCCAACGACGAGGCTGCCGTCCAACACCGAAAGGACTGCCCTCTCTCGTCCGGCGTTCACGCCTTCAAGGTACGTTCCGTTCTTGTATATCCTGCCGTCGTATGTTCCATGGTAGATGTCGCCGCCGATTCTGGCCACGGACACACCGAGACAGTTGGATGCCGTAACACCATCGACGACACTCGCGCCCTTCACGCCGTCGAAGCCATAGTAGCACGCCTCTCCCACGCCGTTTTTCTTCACGCCGACGACGAGCTGTCCTCCGAAGTTCGCGGGCGCAGCAAATGTTCCGTCTGCCGTAAACAGCACAGTGCGCTTGGAGAAGTGAACAAAGGAATCAATTCCCGAGTTGCCGACAAGCGGATTTCCAGCAGTGTCGGCAATGAGCCCCGCGTCGAGCAGGAAACGTGCACGGCCGACTGGCAACTCCCGTGCGCCACGGGTCCACACGATCGCGTTCTCTCCGGAACGCCACCTGAACTGCGAGGAGGCCAGGGCGACTTCGCCCGTCACGGACCCGCCGGCATCCAGCAGCTGCATTCTGATCGCGCGGCCCAGCCACCCGCCGGACTTTAGCGAACTGAAGTTGACGGGCTCGGAGAACACGAACTTCACCTGCGCCGCGCCGTTGCTGGCAACGGACACGCCGCCTTCGGCGCTATACATCTCCGCGCCGTCGAAGAGAATGCGGAGCAGTTCCGGCGGCGTCGTGTCCGGCGGCGTGTAGCACCAGGACACGCTCGACGACTCTTCGTCCATCTCGCCGTGAAGCCCGGAAGAGAGCTTCTCTACGCGTGAAACGTCAAACGTTACTGTATAGGTGCCGCCGGACGCGGTTAGGGCGTCGAGCCCGGACACTGTCCAGACGAGATTCGACTCGTCCGGAGAAATCGTCAAAGCGTTTGCAGGAATATCCACTGTAGTACGCGCGCCTCGCCTTATCGAGAAACATTCCGCCGTCACATTCGTCACAGGATCCGAGAAGACAAGAGCCACGTCGTTCGTGAGCTTGCCATCGCCGTCCTCTGGGAATCCTACGAACGAGAACGAAAGCGGAATCACGTCTATGAAGAACTCCTTCTCGCTGTCCGAAGTCTTGCCGCTCGAGTTGGCGCAACGGACAATGATCGTCCCGCGTCCGATGGGCAGGACGGCCTCCTTTTCGAACGACGTCTCGGTATCCGGATAGAAGGCCTCGACGAGCACGGTCTCTCCGCCGGCCACGTCACGCGCGAGGATCTCGACGGAATAGGCCCCGTTGGTGAGCGTGCCGGAGATCGTCACGTTCCGCTGCCAGGTCACGCCATCCGTCGCGTTGGTGCCCCAGTCCGGCGCGAACGCGAGATCGTCGATCAGCGCAGGCGGTTGTGAACTGAAGCTCCACTCGCTCGTCGCGGCAGTTCCGCCGCCGGCGTTTCCGCCAACATCCCTGACCTGCGACGCGTCGAACGAAAGCGCGTAGGCGCCGTCGGCTCCGAGCGCGCTGTCAAGCCCCGAAAGCGTCCATGTCGTTTCCGAAACCTGCGTCAGCCGTGCGGACGCCGGGATCGCGACCGCCACGCCGTCTCGCGTCAGCGAGAACGCGGAAACGGAAACGGTCGAGGCCACGACCGGCTTCGAGAAGGTCAGCGTCCACTTCCGCGAACCGAACACCTCGCCGTCGTCCGCCAGCGTCGCCGTCGGCGCGTTCGCGTCGATCGTCACTGTGGCCGTGAACTTCGCCGTGCCGGCGACGTCGGACGCGTTCCGCACAAGCGAGGTGTCGATCTCGATCGTGTGGTCGTTGATTCCGCGCCGCGGGACGATCGCGCTGTCGAGGCCCGTCACCCGGAAGCTCGTGTTCGCCTTGTTGAGCGCCGTCACCGTCACCGTGTCGCCCACCACCTGGCCGTCGACCTTGATTGCCTGGCCGGTGAAGCTCTCAGGGGCGATCGCGGCGGCGAACTGCACCGTCACGTTGGCGACGCTGTTCACCGTCGAGCCGTCGAGCCAGCCCCGGATCGACACGACGGCCGGCTTGTCGATCACGTAGTACGTCCAGCCGACCTGACGGCCCGCGGACTTGCCGAGCGTGCCGGAAAGCGACGTGACACCCGCCGAGAACACCTGCACGATGAAGCGCCCTTCCTGCTCGGCGAAGCCCCGCTCGAACGCGAGTTCGTAGCGCGAATAATCATCATCCACCGGCGTGATGGACGAGATGACGCCGTTCGTCAACACGCCCTGCCAGCGCACCGTGACGTCGTCGGCCGTGAATGTCGTCTGGTCGATCGCCTTGGAGAAGCCGACGACAAGCCGCTCAACCGGATTCGTGACGAGCGCGTCCGCCGTCACGCCCTCGAATCCCGTCACCTCGGGCGCGTCCGTGGGCTTGGCCCTGAGCGTGACCGTGTAGGACTTCGCGCCGGCGGTCGATGCGCTGTCAAACAAGTGGAGGAAGGTCTCGACCCTCGGATCGGCGCCGTCCACGAACGTGCGGTCGGTGATCCAGGCGTTGCGAGCCGGAAGCTCCGTGCTACCATCCCTTTTAAGTCCGACGATCTCGTACTCCTCGGCTCCGGGCAATGCGACCTTCGCGTAGAACGGACCGCTCCCGGGTATGGACGCCGTGACCACGACCGTGCACTGCGCGCCACGAACCGAATCGGCTGTCGCAGCCGTCGCATCGCTCCTCACGTCCAGAACCTCGCCATCGGCGCGGTAGAGCCTGTCGGGATTGCCGTACCTGGAACCGTCCGCCGTCAGGAAAGCAGGCAGCTCGTCGCCGACGTCGACGCTCCGGACAAGCGGGTGGACGGCGACGTCGCGGATCAGGGACGTGTCGACGATCCCCTGCGAATTCAGGTGCGTCACGGACGCCCTCATGCCGGAGAAATGGCCCTGCAGCGTCGAAGTGAGCCACCACTGCGCCACGCTGCTCGTCCGCGCCGCAATCGTGCCGAGGCGCACGTCGCTGAGGCCAAGACCCGCCGTCGCGCCGTTGAGCGCCGCCGCGTCGAGCGAGTAGTCGGAGAGCCGGAAGTCGATCATCAACCCCTTCTCGTTCTCCACCACTTCGGGCTGGACGCTCTCGATCTTCACGTCCTTTGCGTCGCCGTAGCCCTCGTTGCGGATCAGCACCGCGAGCTCCGCCGGCATGGACGCCTCCACAATGTCCTTCGTGAACGGATTGTCCGCGTAGACGTCGCGCTGGACGAAGTAGTCGAGGTAGAGCTGCGGCATGGGATTCACCTCCAGCGTCACGGGGAGCAGCTCGATAGCAGCCTCCTCGCCGGTGAACGGATCGCGGTAGTGCACCTTCCCGCCGAACCTGTACGCGACAGGCGTCTCGGGCGCGGCGGCAATCGCGGGAACAAACTGGACGACCGCCGTCCCCTCGTTCTTCGACGCGACGTCGTTCACGTTTACGACGTTGCTGCCATTCGCCTCCAGCGCGCCGCCGGACTTCGCGCTGATCTCGAACAGCCCGTTGCAGTTGTCGCCGTCGGCGTTCGTGATCTGGAGTTCCAGCCACACGTTCGTCATCGAGACCGATTCATGGCCGTTGTAGAGCGTCAGCGTGCCCTCGAACGCCTCGCGCGTCATCGTGTAGGTCTGCGAGAGCTTGAGGGAGACCTTCGCACATACGGCGGACGAATCGGACTCTGTCTCGTCACTGATGTCTTCCAGCCACTTGAGCATCACGCTCGAAAAGAGACGGCCGATCGTGAACGACGCATCGTCCGCTTCATTCGCCGCATAGCTGTTCGCCGCTTCGATGCGCCCGAGCCAAGCTGCGAGCACATCCATGCGAACCAAACCCGCCGCGCCCGTGTCGGCGTAGGGATCGCCGTCCGTTTGCTGGACGGTGATCATGTTGTTCCAGCGCGAGACGAATGTTTCCACCTGCGCATCCGAGACATTCGACGGTCTGCAGCCCTTCACGTCGTCAGCATCCAGCGTGCCGTCGGCGCCGATGGCCTCATGGCACGCGCCGAGGAACGTCGACAGTTCTTCATACGCCGCTTGCAGCCAGGCCTCGTCGCTACCCAAGATTTCAATGAGGAAGTTGGCCGTCGCATTCTCGAAATCCATCGCGTAGACGAATGCGCCCTCGCGCAGACTGGAGATGTTCTTCGGGCCGTCGCCCGCCACCGTATCGGCAGTGGTCGGCGAGCTCCTGACGCCGGAACGCAGCAACTGGGACCCCGGCAGGCCCGAGCCGTTCATCAGCGGCAGGCAGTTCTTCTTCACACCGTCGAATTTCTTGTCGACCTCCTTGATGGCATTGATATGGTCGGCGAGCTTGCCTAGAGCGGATCCCGGGACGGATTCCGGCAACGTATCCAGAACTTCCTTCGCGGTTTCGAGAATCTTCAGGGCGCGGTCGCCATCGGACATGCCCGGAGATGTGATCTCATCCCAGCTATCCGTCAGGACCTTAAACACCTTCATGCTGGTCAGTACTTCCCCATAGATGGGGTTCCCTTCTTTCGAACCGCTCTGCTTCAGGAGATTGGCACCGCGCTCGGAAACTTGCGCAATTATGTTCAATTGCTCTTCAACCGACAGATTCCCGTTTATTATCTTGTCGCAGAAGTCGCTGATCTTCTTCATCTCCGCATTGAAATTATCGCAGAATTCAGCAGCTTCCACGCCGCCGTCAAAGCCGGGGATCACCTTGCCGTACATCATGAGTTCAAGATCCATGCCGGCCTTTGCCAAGTCTTTCAGGCACGGCAGCAGCTTGTTCCGAACGCCGCCGTTGCAGCCGTCCTCGAACACCCAGAAGTCGCCGCCGTTCATCCCCGGCGGGATGTTCAGCTGCTGTTCCACGCCGCGCGACGGCTCGTTGTCGGGCGTGCCGGTGCGGCCTAAGTCCACCCCAGGCGCGGCCATCTGCGGGCAGTTGTCGCCGTATACGAGCTGGCGCGAAACGGGGACGTACCGGTCGCCTTTGCACTCGTAGCTGTAGACGTAGCTTGCGTAGCCGGTGCAGGGGTTGGCGTCCTTCTCGCCGGGGTTGAGCGGCCCTGCGTGGGACGAGCTCGTTCCGCTTCCCGCGCGGGTCGGTTGCACGACCTCCATCCCCGCGCCGCCGTATACCGCCTCGACAAAGGCGGACATCGACGGAGACGCCGCGTCGTCGCCGAGCGCGGACGCGATCGCCGAGTGCGGCATGCCGGAGGACGTCCCGCCGGAATGTCCCGTGTCGGCGAGATAGCTCGCATGATCTTCCTCAATCGAATACGGCAGCCGATAAAGAACCACCGGGACTGCCCGCGCCGCCCCCGCCGCGAGCGAGAAGCTGCCCGAGGGATAGATCCACACGTAGCCATAGAACGCCGGAAGCTCGAACGACACGTCGTCGGCGCGTATGAGGCCGAGATTCGTGAACACCGCCTTCGTCGCGTAGCTCTCGCCCGGCTGGAGATCCGGAACCTTGTCTATGAAGTCCATCTTCACGACCGGCACCGGCACGGACGTCTCGAACTCGAGGACGAGATCGACCTGGTACTGGTCCTCGATCTCGGTGCGCGTGACGGTCCAGTTGGCCGTGATGGCCTGGTACTGGAGGAACGCCGTTACGCGCGTCGTCCGCCCGGGATTCACCTCTACGGCGCCGGCATAGTTCCCGTGCTTTTCCGCCGTTACGACGAGCTGGTAGGTTCCTTCAGGGATCTCGTCCGCGAGGAAGAGCCCGTCCGCCCCGCTGTTGCCCTCTGCCACGACAGTACCCGTGTATGGGTTCGTGATCTTCACGTGAGCGCCTGCTAGATGCGGCGCTGACTCGAGGTTGTACGTCGCGTCGTCCACGCAGTCGATGCGAACGCCGCCCGTCTCCTCGCTCACCGCCATGAACGTCATCGGAACCGTCAGGAACGTCTGCTCGGCGTCCTCGCCCTTGTTCTTGCCGTTCACCGAGAGGCGCCCCGAGAAGTTGCGGTTCAGCTCGATGTCCGCGCCCGGCGAAAGCTCCAGCGTGACCGTCACGGACTGGTTGTTCGTGAGCGACGCGGTCTCGGCCCCGCCCACGACGCGCAGCCAGTCGACACCCGGCGAGACGACGCGCACGTCCACCGCCTCTCCGTAGCCGAGGTTCACGAGCTCGAACGACACTGTCCTCGTCTTGCCCTTCGTCATCGTCGCCGAGATCGACGCCGGCGTGCTTTCGATGTGCGCCTTCTTGGCCTGCGAATAGAAGTAGACGGGAATCGTCAGCTCCGCGCCCTCGGCGCTTGTGAGGCGGATCGAGAACTTCTGGTAATCCTTGCCGGGAGATGCGTTCACGGCGGCGAAAACGCACCTGAAGTCGATGAACTCGCCCGCGGCTAGAACGCCGCCGTCCGGAATGCCGAGCACTTCCAGCCCGCAGCTTTCCGGCAGGCCTACGGCCTCGGCCGACACGCCCGTGAGCGCGATAGCGCACGGATTCCTGACCCGCGCCGAGGCGTTCGTCACAACGTCGCCGAGCGTCAGATCCTCCACGTAGCGCGACGAGGCAAGCCCGCTCAGGGCAAACCCCGCCACGTCACACGTGGCCTGCACCGCCGCCGCCCCGATTCCCGGATAGCTCGCGCCGACGCTGAAGCGTCCCACCTCTCCGGACATCGGCGTGTAGCTCGCTGCGAACTCGCCGTTCTCGTCCGTCGTAACCGAAACCGTGCGCCGCATGCCGCCCGAGAGGAGATAGACCTCCACTTCCACGTTCGCCGCCGGCGTCGTCCCGTTGGGCCGCACCGCAACGCCCGTGACCGTGATCTTCTCGCCCGTTCCGTACACCGCCTTGTCGCATGCCACGTCAGTCGTCACATACGCGGGGCTGACCGTCACCGCGTCGCTCCACGCCGAATTGTTCGCGCCGTCCAGCTCGGTGATCGTCCCGTCCGGATCGGCCACGACCGCGATCCGGCCGTTGCCCGCCGCCGACGGCGCGGGAACCTCGCACGTGACATGGAGCGCGCCGTTCGTCGCTACGCCCCCTTCCGTGACGCCGGTGTAGACCAGGTTCTCTGCCGCGTAACGCCAATTGTTTGTCCCGTTCACCCAATAGACGGCATACGGCACGCCGCCGCTGCGGTTCCTGAAGCCGATGTTCGCGATGTCGAATTCCATTTCGATTGTCTCGCCCGCGATGATGCTCGCCTCTGCGGGACGGACGTTGCGGACTACGAAGTCCGGCAGGTTCTGGTCGGTGACGAGCACCCACGTCGAACCGGTGGCGAAGCCCGGCGCGTCCGCGTAGACCGACACGATCTTCGAGCCGTCCTCCTCGCCGTCGTCGAGCGTCCGCACCATCGTCGTGACCGAATTGCCGCCCGCAGGAATCGTCACCGTCGCGGGAAGTTCGATTTCCGACGCGCCGTCGTGCGACAACGTCACCGTCACATTCTCCGCCACGCTCGCGGAGTTGGCGCGGATCGTCAGCACGCCCGCCTCGGCAAGCCCTTCGCGCATCGTCGTCGGCTCCGCCGTCACGAAGAGCGCCGGCCCGTCGTTGTCCACGATCTCAAGCGTCGCCTCGAGCGCACCGCCCGACTCCTGCGGACGCCACGAGCATCCGCACGAATCGATGCGGATCGCCGCGTCGATCGTCACCGTCCGTGAGCCGCCCACCTCCATCTCCGCGTTGTCCACAACGCCGATGGCGAACCTGACTGACCGCGTGTTCGCCGGAATCGTCACGGAATTTGGCATGATCACTGCGTTCTCCTCGCTCGCCGCGAGGAACACCGTGATCGCCTTCTGCAACTTCTCCGCGTCGTCGTCCGTCCGCTCCAGAACGGCGTAGACGGCGTTGAGGCCCGCGCCTTCGGAAACGGTCGCCGGCGAAAGCGTGAACGAGACGCCGGGGATGTCGTCGTCCTCCAACGTGAAATCGTACTGCGCGCTCGCGTATCCGCTCGCCGACGCCCGGAGGCTCAGCGCCGCCGCGAGCTCGCTTGAGGAATCGTTCACCGACGCGAACGCGAACTCTGCATACTCCTCGCCCGCCGCGATCGTGACCGAAGACGGATAGGAGAACTGCGAGGTGCTCACGCCGCCTAGATAGACCGTAAGCGCACTGCCGGAGACCGACGCTGGACGCGACACGCGCACCGTGAGGTTTGTTCCCTCGCTGAACGAGTTGGTCGTCACGCCCACCACTTCGATCGTCAGCTGCGGCACCTCGTCGTCGACGATCGCCAGTTCCTTATCCTCAGAATCGAAGCCGGCCGCCGTCGCCACGAGCGTGACGGCGCGGTCGCCGTCGACCTCGTCGTTGTCCGCCACCTTCACGTAGAACCCGGCCGTCGCGTTTCCGGCGGTAAGCGTGACGGACTGCGGCATGTTCGTGACCTGCGCGGCCTTTTCGCCCGTTACAGAAAGCGAGACCGTAAGCGCCGCATCCCTGCCACCGCTGCGCTTGACCTGTCCCCAGATCGCTCCGCCCTCGCGGACACTTTCGCCTATTGAGATCGTGAGCTTGCCGTTCAGCGTCGCCTCGTCGCTCGTCGCCTCGTGGGAACATTCGTTCTTCTGGATCACTTCGCCATCCGTATCGATACGCACAAGCGCGCGGACACTTCCCGAAAGATCAATCGTGTCGGGTATCGTGACGGCGAACGCGCGCGCGGCCGCGGCGTTCGTCGAAATCCCATCCGCCGCCCGCCAGCTCTGCAGCCTCACGCATCCCGCCTCGTTCGTAAGCCACAGCTGCTCCGTCCACGGCGGCGACGCCTCGGCGTCGCCGCGGTTCGTCACTACATACGAGAACTCCGCCGCCGCGCCAGGGCTCAGAGTCACCGGAAGAACAATCTCCTCTACCGCGAGGTCGGGCAGGTTCACCTCCGTGCGCCCCTCCACCTCGTGGATGCCGATGTCGGGGCAGATGCCGCGCCCGTTCGGCTCGCCGACGGCGACGACGTTCGTCGACGCCATGCGCACAGAGCCGAAGTAGTCCGTCTCGGGGGCGAACCTGCCGCTGCCCGCGTCCACCGCCGGCGAATCGGCGGCGATCTTGTAGAACGTGTCCGCAAGGAACTTCGGATCGCCCGCGACGTTGTGCTTATTGTAGCTGGCCGTCGTATAGGAACACTCCCCGTCGAAAAGGCAGTGGTCAAACATTACATCCGTGCCGAACGATCCGCAGTTGGCGATGATCGTGTTGTAGACGTTCCGATTCGAGCCCTCCACGGCCACATCGCACACGTCGATCACCGAATTGACCACGTCAAGCCGCCACGGCCCCGCACCGATTCCGGAGCCGCTGGCGCGAAGGACGCAGTTGGTCGCATATACGTTGTATCCGCCGATAGCGCCATTCCCCGCATTCTGAACCGTCGTGCCATACAACGTGATGTATGCGCCATTGCCGTGCACGGCCCCCATGTCCGGATTGCCGCCGCCGTATTCGACCGTGCAATACCTCAGATCGACCCTGCCGTTGCTTCCGCCCACATATCCCCAGTCGCCGGCCGCCTTCGTCTCTGCGGCGGACGTGAAACGAACCGGATTGTCCCTTTCGCCGAGCGCCATGACGGCGGCGCCGTTCTCCACTGCGAGCAGCGCGCCGTCGGCAAACCGCACCTCCACGCCGGCGGCGATCGTAAGAACCGTCGAGGAACCCCTCACTCTCGTCGGCGCGAGTATCTGATACGGAACGCCCGCATTCCAGGTTTCCGATGCGTTGATCGCGCCGCTGATTCCCACCGTGCCATCGCCCATCAGCGTCTTCAGGCTAAAGCTGTTCCACGGATACGCCGTCACGTCGTACCCTGTCGAGCCTTCGTAGTTGTAGAAAGTCGCGTCCGACGGCACATAGCTGAAGGCGCTGCCGTTTCCCGCTATCGTCGGCGCCTGCATTCCCCGGAAAACAACCGTCTTGAGCGACGCGCACGACCAGAACGCCGAGTCTCCGATGTTCGTCACACTGGCGGGAATGTCAATCGAGAGAAGGTTCGACGCCTGGCTGAACGCGCTTTTGCCGATATCTCCAAGGCTGCCGTCGTCGGCTATCTCGAACGTCTTCAGTCTGGTACAGCTTGTAAATGCGTTGCCGATCAGCGCGCTGACACCGGAGATCGTCACGTTCTGCACGGCCCTGCCGGAAAAGCCCCTCACCGTCGTGTTGCCGTTGCCGAGGATGACGAGCGAAACCCAGTTCGTCTGACTGCCGAACATGCTGCCGTCTATCGTTCCGTCGTTGCCATGCCAGACGACCTCCCGTATCGAATTGCAGCCGTCGAATGCGCTGCTGCCGATGTTCGTCACGCTAGACGGAATCTCCACCCCTTCGAGAGCGCGGCAGTAGCAGAACGCACTCGAGCCTATCACTTTGACGCCCGCCCCAATCACCACGTTCGTCATCGCGGCGCACGACCAGAACGCCGAACTACCGATGTTCGTCACGCTGGAGGGAATGTCAATCGAGAGAAGGTTCGACGCCTGGCTGAACGCCGAATTGCCGATGCAGCCCAGACAATCGTCTTCAATCTCGAACGTCTTCAGCCGGGAACAACTGCTAAAGGCGTTGTCAAGCAACGCGCTGACGCCGGAGATCGTCACGTTCTGCACGGCCTTGTCGGGAAAGCCCCTCACCGTCGTGTTGCCGTTGCCGCGGATGACAAGCGAGACCCAGTTCGTCTGGCCGCCGAAGATGTCGCCGTTGAGCGTCCCGTCATTGCCGTGCCACACCACCTCGCGGATGCCGTAGCAGTTCGCGAAGGCGCTGGAGCCGATGTTCGTCACGCTCGCCGGAATCTCGACCGCTTGCAGACAGCGGCAGTAGTTGAACGCATTCTGACCTATGACTTTGACGCCCGCTCCGATCGTCGTGTTCGTCATCGCGGCACACGACCAGAACGCCGAGTCGCCGATGTTCGTCACGCTGGCGGGAATGTCAATCGAGAGAAGGTTCGACTCCTGGCTGAACGCCGAATTGCCGATGCGGCCCAGACAATCGTCTTCAATCTCGAACGTCTTAAGGTTCGCGCAGCTGCTGAAGGCGTTGTCAAGCAGCGCGCTTACGCCGGAGATCGCGACATTCTGCATAGCCTTGCCGGAAAAGCCCTTTACCGCCGTGTTGCCGTTGCCGCGGATGACAAGCGAGACCCAGTTCGTCTGGCCGCCGAAGATGTCGCCGTTGAGCGTCTCGGCGTCGGTGTTCCAGACCACTTCCCGCAATGCCTTACAATTGCTGAATGCGTTGTTCGAGATATTGGTGAGTGTCGATGGTATTTCAATGGACTGAAAAGCATAGGAATACCCGAAAGCGAAATCAGGCAGAGACTCGAGTCCGCCGCCGATCACGGCGTTCGTCATGGCGTTACAGTTACCGAACGCCCATTCTCCTATGCTCGTCACGCTGTCCGGAATGTTGACCGTGGAGAGCCTTGTATATCTAAACGCATAGTTGCCGATGGAAAGGAGATTGGTTGACAAGGTCACGGCAGAGAGATTCGTGCAGTTGTAAAAAGCGGAATTGCCGATATTGGTGACGTTCGGTGGAATCTCGAAGCTCGCGAGCGTCTTGTTTTCGTAAAACGCCTCCTTCCCGATGACCTCAAGGCAATCATCTTCAAACACCAACTCTTTCATGTTGGGATAATTTCTGAAACATCCTTCGCCGAGCTCCCTCACGCCGCTGATGCGAATGTATCGCGGCTGCTGGGAATAGTTGTTGTAGGAGTGGGCAAGGCGGGTGTTGCCGTTGCCCGATATGACGAGCGTCTGGAAGTTCGACGACTGCTCCGGGAACATGCCGAGGTCGATGACGTCCGCCTGCGCGAGAATGACCGCATTCGTGATTCCAGAGCAGGAATGGAACACGTTGTTGGCAAGGTTCGTGACGCTGGCGGGGATGAGAATGTTTTTGATCCAATCCTTACCGCTGAACGCAGATGACCCTACGGCTGTGACTGGGTATGACTCGCCGCCCGACTCGACGGACGACGGCAGCACGAAGTCCTCCGGCCCCGTGCCGGAATAACCGGTCAGGGTGGCATCGCCGTTCGCCACGGAGAACTCCCATGGACCGTCCGTCAACGCCTGCGACACCAGGCAAAATGCCAATGCAACGCAAAACAGCAATGTTTTCTTGCAGAACAGAGACCAACCACTCGGCTTTGCCGCCGGCGCCCCGTCCCCCTCGTCAGACCGTGCATGCGGATTTACCACATACGGCATCCCATAAAGTGGTTTACCTGCTACCATGATTCTTCTCCAGGATGTCAATGGGAAATGAGCGTCAGGGTGTTGGCTTTGTCGCCTGCACGGCCGTGGCGGCGATGGTGTTCACTATGTCTTCGACGGAGCAGCCGCGGGAAAGGTCGTTGCAAGGACCGGCAAGCCCCTGGAGAACGGCGAAGCACGACGCGCCCCCCAGACGCTGGGCGATCTTGTAGCCGATGTTGCCAGACTGCAGGTCCGGGAAGATGAGCACGTTCGCGCGCCCGGCCACAGGACTCCCCTTCGCCTTCAGCGCCGCCACCTCCGGAACGAGCGCGGCGTCAAGCTGCAGCTCTCCGTCAAGAAGAAGGTCCGGCGCGAGGGCATGGGCAATCTCCGTCGCCTTGCGCACCTTCTCGACTAGCTCATGCTCCGCGCTGCCCTTCGACGAAAACGACAGCATTGCTACGCGCGGCTCCTCGAAGTCGCAGAGCACGCGGGCGGTGTTCGCCGTCGCCACCGCTATGTTCGCAAGCTCCTCCGCGTTCGGACACGGGTTCACCACGCAATCCGCCAAGACAAGAAGTCCATTCTCCCCAAACTCCGCAAACCGGCTCTCCAGCAGGAATCCTGACGACACGAGCTTCATCCCCGGTGCGGTTTTGATGATCTGCAGCGCCGGACGAAGCATGTCCCCCGTCGAGTGGACGGCGCCGGAGACGAGTCCGTCCGCATCGCCCTGCTTGACCATCATCATTCCGTAGTACATCGGATCCGCCACCAGTTTGGCCGCCGCCTCCTCGGTGAGCCCTTTCGCCTTGCGAAGTTCATACAGCGCGGCGGCGTAGGCGTCGAAACGGGACTTGTTCTCCGTGCTTGCGATGACCTCGGGGGTGAGCAGAACCGGCTCCGCCACGCCTTCCTCAGCGACGATCCTCGCCGCCTCGACCGTGCGCGGCTCGTCGCCCTCGGGCAGCACGATGCGTTTCACGGAGGCGCGCGCCTTCGCCTTGATTCTCTTCACAACTTCCATGCCGATCTCCTTTCGGATCAAAGATCCATCCCTTCAAAACCCTGCCACACGTCGCGTCCGGTATACGTGTGCGCGACGCGTTCCCCGCGTAGTACCTTGAGCGCGGAGAGCCCAAGCGCCTCCTGCTCCATCTCGCCCGGATACGCGCTGACCGGCGCGATGAACCCGCAGTGCTTCTCGATGAACTCGACGAGGTCGGCGAAGCGGACAAGTCCGCCGGTAAGGAGGATGCCGTCCACTTTACCGCAAAGGACCACCGCCATCTCGCCGATCTGCTTGCAGATCTGGTAGATCATCGTGTTCCACACGAGCGTCGCCTTCTTGTCGCCCTTATCCACAAGCGCGTGGATCGTGTCGGAGTTGGACGTGCCGAAGAAATCGACGAATCCGCCGGACCGCGTGCAGCGGCGGCGCAGCTCGTCGGCGGAATGCGTCTCCAGGTAGTTGAGCACCGTCAAGACCGGCAGCGAACCGATGCGGGTGGGGGAGTACGCGCCGTCCCCGTCCGCGCCCATGTTGCTGTCCACCGTCTTACCATGTTCGTGTGCGGCCACGGTGATGCCGCCGTCGATGTGCGCGACGATGAAGTTGCAGTCCTCGTACCTGCGACCGATCTTCTCGGCGTGGAACTCGGCCACGGCCTTCTGGTTCAGGCAGTGCGTGTGCGCAAAGCGGTACACCCCTTTGATGCCCGTGAGCCGCGCGTAGTCGTTGAGCTCGTCCACGGTCGTGGGATTGAGCGTGAAGGCAGACTTTCCGAACTCCTCCGCGAACTTCCACGCGAGCATCACCCCGAGCTTGGCGGGGTGCTCCGAACCGTCAAGACCCTTGACGGCGTCGTCAAAGACGTTCTGGTCCACACGGATGACACCGCTGGGCTGGGAGTGCGTTCCGCCGCAGCGGCCGACGAACGCGTCGATCGTATGGGGATCCACACCCTCCGCCTTGAGCATGTCAAGGATCACCTCGCGCCGGAAAGGCATCTGGTCGTTGACGTGCGAGAACTTCAGAAGCACGTCCGCCTCGTGGAAGAGCTTTCGCTCAAAAACAGACTTTTCGTCCTCGAAAAGGCTGACTTTCGTAGAAGTCGAGCCAGGGTTTATGGCAAGGATCCTGAATTTACCGTCTTTCATTCTTTTCCCTCAAAGCAAATATTATACCAAATCGCCCCCGTGATTGCCACCGCATTGATCACATGATCGTTCTTACAGGAAACGGAAAATGGCAACCTGGTGCGCGGCAAGGGGGAGCTGCAACTGCAACGTACCCTCGGAGGTTTGGGAGGCAGGCACCATCTTCCACTGGCCATCGAGGTCGAGCATTTGGACTTCCGTGAAGTTCTTGGTCCATTCGCCGCGCAGCGGGATGGTATCGAGGGGATCGAAACCAAGGTTGACGACATAGGCGATGCGCTGTTTCCCCTGGAAACCGTAACGGAGGAGGAGTTCGGCATCTTCAGTGTAATAGAGGCCAAGAGGATTGAGCTTATTCAGGAAGTCGATCAACTGTGCCTTGCGAATTTCGTTCAAAAACACAGCGCACGCGAATTCCCTCTCCTCAAAATTCGTGGAGCGGGCCATCGTGATGACGTGCTGCCCAAAGCAGTTGACGGCGTGGAGCGCGGCGGGCGCAATCGTTCGAGGCGTCTGGTCCGGCTGCTGGGCGGGCGTGGCGAATACGGACAGTTGCTCGAAGACTTTCGGCTGGAAGGCGTTTTCCTTGGGGAGGGGCGACAGATGGTGGCACTTGGTGCCTCTTCCCCTGATTTTCCTTCCGTTCCAGATTTCAAGGGCCACGGGCTGCATCTCTTTGTCGACTTGGCAGCCCAGCCAGTCGGCGTGTCCCTGTTCCGTGAGCGCGAGGGCGGCATCGCCGTCCACCAGCACCGCCGAGGTGCGGAAGATCGTTTCCAGTTGCTTGGCGGACAGTTCCTGGATCTGCCGCGCGGTCAGGGCATTGCAGGAAGCGCCGTCGGAGATGAAGGTGAAGGGAATTCCCATCCGTCCGAAAATGAACTCCCAGCTGTTGACCGTGGATTGCTTGTTCGGGAAGTCGAAGACTCCCTCGGTGGCGACGGGGACGCCTGGGCCCGCCCAGGCAACATCCATCTTCCGCAATGCCTGGAGCTGCCCCTTGTGTTTTCGCAACACGTTGCGGTACGCCAGGCCGCTGGCAAATACGTCGCTGTTCTGGACGCTTGTAATCCACAGGGATCCGCCCTTGCATCCCTCCAGATAGGAAAGCACGATATGCTGCAGCAACGAGTAGGCGCTCATCGAATAGCGGGTTTGCGGAGCCGTGTCCGTTTCGCTAAGGATGTGGAACTGATTGCCGAACAGGACCATCTGCCCGGCGGTCTTGCGGAGCCATTCGGGGACATCCCGTTGCCTGTCCGACAGATACCTGCCGTTGTTGACGCGCACCATCGGATGACCCGTCTTCCCTGCCAGGATTTCCGAGAACCTGCCGCTATACCGCGCCTCCTGCACGCAGACGAACAGGCCGCAATGGATGTCGGGAGAGATGTCGTCAATCGCCTTGCGCACGCCGCGGAAGTAGTTCTCCATCGTCTGCCGCAGCAGTTCGTCGTACTGGTGCGCGAACGCGGTGTCCTTGAACACGAGCTTGCGGAGCTCCTCGGGCGAATACCTGGTAGAATGGAGGCGGTTGAAACGGTCGACATGTAGAGGGCAGAAGCACCCCTCACGGAGGGTCAGCAGGCGCGCGTCGTCGTCCACAATGAAGAAGTCAGGCATATCCTGCCCCAGCTTGCGGATGTTCTGCGCGATGTATTCGCAGAACTTCTCGTCTTCGGGACAAAAGAAAGGGCTTACCTTTCCATCGCGCCCCAGGATGATCTTCTGGAATGGGGAAGGCATGGTGCTAGACCCCCCGTGCCCCATCGTCGCGTAGAGCAGGATGCCCGTCGGAATGCCGCTTCCCTCCAGGTGTTTTCGGAGCGCACGGAACATCTCCGCGAAAGCGTCAGCCTTGTTTGTCGGGGGATCGCCCCTCGGCACAATAGGGCAACTCAAAGCCACGGAATCAATGATGCCGTCACGAAACAGCTCCTTGGCATCACGGCTGAGGGGCTCCACATCCTCTATGAAAGGTGGCACGCCAAGCATCATTCCATAGTTGTGGAAGCCAAAGCCTGGCATCCATGCGAATGCAGCAAGGAGAACCGCCAGCAAACGGCCCCTCTGCGTGATGGGATATGTCTCAGAACCCGGATTCATGTAAATGCGCGATCTCACTCCTTCACAAGCCAGCTTGCAGCGCACAGACCACTCCGTTCGGCGTTCAGCTGCGTCGTCGCCCAAAGGCGCTGGCTGAGCTTCGTGCCCGGCACGTCGACCGGACCGAACACAGGGCGGATCGAAGTCGTGAGCGTCACCTCCAGAGGGAGTCTCCGCCCCTTCAGTTCATCGGGGATCGACCATTCCATCGGCGGAATCCCCTTCTCGCCCAGGTCAACGCCCCCCAGGCGCACATGCGTCACGAGGTCACCAGAATCGATTCCGAGGAAAAGTCCCTTTATGGACGGAACATCCACCATCGCGCGATAGGTGATGTCACCTGCATAGTCCTGCAGACCGATTGCCGCCAAGGGCGCGGGCAGGTCTGCCTCCTTCGGCCTGGCGACGATCTCGTTCGGCTCCTTAGCCGCGAAGCCCCCCGCCAGCCAAAGGACGGGAAGGAACATACTGCCGTCCGCGCGGCCGGAGAGCTTCAGTTCGTATTCACCAGGCTGAAGATCGAACGGCGCACTCTCGCGGTAGACAGGGGCGTATGCGTACGGTGCGGACGCGGCCGGCCTGTCCGCGACGACGGTCACGCCGTTCACGGCGATCTTCACGGAATCCGAGGGATAGTCGCAGACGACCCAGCGCGCGCCCTTCACCGGCGTCTTCACGCTCAACCGCGCAATACCGTTCGTCGTGAACCAGATGCGCCGGAGTGTGTCGCCCGGACATTCTACGGACCACTTCCCCGTCACCGTTGCCACCGTCTTCTTGGGCAACCACGCCGCCGCGTCGGACGCAAAGAGATGCACATAGCCAGCATTGAGCGTAAAGGGCTCCCGCCCGTCCGCCCCCCTGACGAGCGTCAGATCGCGGAAGAAACTGTCCGTGAGATTCAGGACGGCGCACGTGCCGTCCGTGTAGTGGCGCACCACGAGGCCGGGGACGACTGCGCCCGACGCGTCCACCACGCGCCAGGCGTCCTTCCGCTCGGCGGCGAGCCATTCGCGGACCGCCACCGCGCTCTCGAACGTCCGCCCCGAACGCTCCTCCACGATCGTCGCGCCCTTGAACGAGAACACGTACTTGAGGTCGCTCTTCTCGTCGTCCTGGATGAGTTCGGTCGAGACCTGGTTCCAGGATAGTTCGTTCAGGAGTGCGCAGAGCGGCGGATCCTTTTCGCCCGGCACACGACGGCCGAGGGCGAGGCGCCCGAAAAGTCGCTGCGGATAGCGAATCGCCACGTCGCGCACGAACCGCTTGCGGCTCCACTTCGCCGCCGTGCGCGCAGCCGCATGGAGATCGGCAGAATGGCCGAACCAGGGCTGCGTGGGCGAGCAGTACATGGAGTATCCGCCCTTTTCAAGGAAGCCCCGGGCGGTGGTGTGGTAGAGCGCCAGGAAATATGTGTCCATCCCGTAGAGCGCGGAAAGCCAGATGCGCTGCGCCAACTGCACGAGAGTGAGGTCGCACGGTCCCAGCGCGAAAAGCTCGATGCCGCCATGCACGTCGAGAATGTCCTTGCCGGGCGTGGAGTTGCGCTCGATGGCATACTGCGCTGTCGAGTAGGTGAGCCATTCGTCGTCCTTGCCGAGGCCGGCGCCGATCTTGTCCATTCCGGGAAGCGTCAGACCGCAAAGCGTGTTGAGAGGCAGCCCGTTGAAGTTGCACGCGCCCGTCGGGCTGCCTTCGCTGATCATGTGTCCGCACGTCTCGATGCCCACTTTCTTCGCCCACGCGCGGATAGGATCGAAGAACGCACGGCGGAACTGAAGCCCCTTCAGTTCGGTGTACATCTCCCACACTCCTGTCTTAGAGGGATCGCGGAGCGACTCCTCCACGTCGGCGCGGAAGTCGCGCCCCGTGCGCGCACGGTATTGCTCCTCCAGCTCCTTCCACCAGCGGAAGGCGACGATGGGCTTCCCGCCCGTCCACTTCATCATCGATGGATGGGCCGGCTCGTCGGTGAAGATGCCCGGTATCGTGCCGTCGGCCAAGTAGGAGGCGAACCGTTTCTCGTACTTCTCGTGCGTCAGCTCGATGAACCGCCTGATGGCCTCGACGGAATAGGCGTTCACGTCGAAGTACTTGTCGTACATCGATATCTGGTCGTTCCGCTTGATATTCCACGAAAACGAACCGTCCGCCGCCTTGCGGACCGCATACTCGGTGTAGGTCCATTCCTTGTTCTCCATCGGGACGCGTCCCTTGCAACTGCCGCTCGGCCAGTTGTACTCGTCGTAGAGCCAGGCTTTCATGCCGCGCCTCTTCGCCTCCTTCAGGCAGTGCCCCACGAAGTCGAGCCATTCCTCGCCCATGTACTCAAGCTCGAGGCCGCTGCGCGGATATAGCATGACTTGCGAATAGCCGGCCTTCTCGGCGAGCGCGAAGATGTCCTCGGCCTCGTGCGCGCCAGGCTTGCCCGTCATCGCGGTGAACAGGACGAGCGGCGACGGCTCCACCGCCGAGAGGGCGGCGGCCGCCGCGACCGCCGCCGCCAAAATGGCGGCATTCCAGAACTCTTTTCTTTTCATGGTCATCTCATATTATTCACCACTGACGGTGTTGACGACGAGCCGCAGTGTCTTCCACGGCTCAACATCCTTCTCCCACGGACGATGATAGCGGAACTCCACGCGCACAGGCGTGCGGACGCGGCTCGTCACGGTGACGTCGAGCAGGCCAGGCGCGCCGCATGTAACCCCCTTGTCGCCGCCGCGATGCTTGAGCACCACCGTGCACTCGTTCGTGTTGGACTCCACGGTCCACTTGAAGCCCGTCGACGCATTCTCCTCCAGCGAGAAGCACACGGACTCGCCCATGCGCCGTTCGGCCACGAGCTCTTCCGGCACGGTGCCAAGCCTGAACTTCGTCCAGTTCTTGACCTCAGCCATAGCGTCCATCCCCGCGAACGCCACCAGCGCCGCCACCACAGTTTGTATGATGCCGATTCTTGCCATAATGATTTCCTCCCTTATGTTCCATAGGTTTTCTGTTCATGTTGATTTCCTGCGTGCATGAATTATACCACAAACCATCCTCCGCCGCCAACCACCGGATTTATTAAATGCGGTGGTTGTGGGGAACTCCGATGGCTGGCAAAGAGGCTTCACTAACGTTTCGCCTAATGCTTCGCGCAATTCAGCCGCCGACAAACGGCAAATACCTTTCCGGCGATATCTGCGGCGAAGCCGCATTTGAAATCCGATTCCATAGCCAAAGTATGTGGTTGAAATGTGCGGAGCATAAGGCGCAACGTTAGTGGAGCCATTTTGCCAACCGTCGGAGTTTGAACGTACAATCGTGAGTAACTCCGAGGGCTGGCAAAGAGGCTTCACTAACGTTTCGCCTGGCGCTTCGCGCAATTCAGCCACTGACAAATTGCAAATACTTTTTCAGCGGCATCTGCGGCGAAGCCGCATTTGAAATCCGATTCCATAGCCAAAGTATGTGGTTGAAATGTGCGGAGCATAAGGCGCAACGTTAGTGGAGCCATTTTGCCAACCGTCGGAGTTTGATCGTACAATCGTGAGTAACTCCGAGGGCTGGCAAAGAGGCTTCACTAACGTTTCGCCTAATGCTTCGCGCAATTCAGCCGCCGACAAACGGCAAATACCTTTCCGGCGATATCTGCGGCGAAGCCGCATTTGAAATCAGATTCCATAGCCAAAGTATGTGGTTGAAGTGTGCGGAGCATAAGGCGCAACGGTAGTGGAGCCATTTTGCCAACCGTCGGAGTTTGAATCACCGTCACCCTCCGCTAACCACGAGATATCCCTTTGAATCTACGTGAGGACACGCAATTTCTATTTCTCCAGACCTACCGAAAGACGGAAGAACTGGGCGGAGGTGTTGTCTAGCTCATTTGTCTGGACGGTGTACCACGATGGAGCGGGCGAGAGGTAATCGCTGCCGTAGAGCGTATAGGTGCGGCCAGAGAGAACCGGATCCCAGGAAACGCGCGGCGCGCCAGAGGAAAGGTCGATCGACAGCGTAATGTCGCGCACATCGGCATTTGCAGGGTCGAGACCGAGAATCCAGCTCGCCCAGAGCGAGCGCCCATTCGCGCCGACGAGCTTCGCAAGCGGCTCGAAGCCGCATGTCTCGTTGAAGTACTTCGCCGCGGGATGGGACGCGTTGGCGTCGGAAAGTTCGGCAAGCATCTTCGCGCCGTCGTCGGTCGCGGACGGGAGGTCGGAAGCGCGAACCTCGCCCGAGAAACGAGTGTAGGCATTTATGCCAAGCGCCCAGCCGTAGGAATCGGCCGCGTACAATCCGCAGTCGTAGGCGTCATACCACATGTTGGTGGCATCATTCTTCGACCAGCCAAGGTATCCATTGCCCGGACGGTAGGCGCATAGGCCGTAGATCGGATCCTCGGAAGCGGGCATCTCCGTCGCGACGATGATCGAAACTGCGCTGCCGGTCTGCTTGAATACGATTGCATAGGACGTGCCGGGCGCAAGCGGGATCTCCCTCTCGAGCGGAACTGTCGTATAACCGCCGCGCGCAAGCACCCCAGACTGGCGCAGCGCGCACGCACCACCTTCAAGCGGATCCCCGGAAGGATAGACGGTTCCGTACGTCCTTGTGAAAGATTCGCATGGCACGACATCTTCCCAGCGCGAGGTAGAGAGGCGTGTCACATTTGTGTAGACGGAGATTTCGTATTCGTATGGATAGACAGCAGTCCACACGCCAACAGCCGCCAGGCTCTCGCCGGCCGTCGCGGTGAAGACAACGGCCTGGAGGTCGCAGTCCAGCTGGGGGAAGCAACCATCGTACGAGGTCGATGTGTCGTATTGTGGCCCTGCGAAGGCGTAGCCATGCACGGCGTCGTACGCCGCCGCGTCGTCCGTGGCAGGTATATACACCGAACAGTCTTCCCTTGAGAAACCTGTGTCGCAATAGGACACATAGCAGAATCCCGCTTCGCCGCTGTTGGTGCCCCAGCTGTTCTTTATGATCCATGCGCCATCGGATTCCGGGGGATTCTTGAAGCACCTACTGGAAATGTTGTCGTCCCAGCCGACCACAGTGACCGCATGATTTACACTTTCCGTGGATGTCTGACAGTGATATTTTTTGTTGGAGCTAGTGTAGCTGCTGTTCCAATACATGTATGTCGCTATGGCACCGTAGTCAAGGATGGCGCGCTTTAACTCCGCGCGGCGCTCCTCGCTTCCGTCGAGCGCGGGGATCCACACGATGTCCTGCACATGCACTTCGCTCGGCAGCGCCGGGCTGTTGGTGGCGTCCCACTCATCTTGCGTGCCGACATACGGATCCTTCTCCTCGGACACTGGACCGCTCCAGCGCAAAAGATATCCGGCCGGACTATTCGCGTAGGCGCCGCCACCGTCATAGCCCACCATTGCACAGAGCTTGGCCATGTTCTTCTCGGAGAAGTCATGTTCGCCCCGTCCTGACTTGAGGAGCTGCGTCTCGATCGTCGCAAGCGCTGCGAACGCCCAGCAGTTGCCGAGGTTTCCCTGGTTCTTGACGGATGTCACCCAGCCGTTGCTCGCAGAGTTCCAGTACGCAGGCAGCTCCTCCGGCGTTGAGCGCAGAAGCGGCGCACGACGCGCGGGCGCAAGCGCGCGAACGCGGATTCCCTTTCCCGGAGCGTTGGGGAGAAGGCCCGGCACGAATTGTGTCGGCTCGTCCGCAAAGGCGACCAAAGCGGCGAAGGCAACGAAGTATGCAAGCATCCGTAGCATGTTGGATATTATACCAAATCGCCGCGAGAGCTGCAGCCAAACCACCGAATTTAAAAATGCAGGGGTTGAGGGGAACTCCGAGGGCTGGCAAAGAGGCTTCACTAACGTTTCGCCTGGCGCTTCGCGCAATTCAGCCACTGACAAATGGCAAATACTTTTCTAGCGGCATCTGCGGCGAAGCAGCATTTGAAACACAATTCCATAACCAAAGTATGTGGTTGAAATGTGCGGAACATAAGGCGCAACGGTAGTGGAGCCATTTTGCCAACCATCGGAGTTTGAACCACCACCGCCAACCACCGGATTTATATAAATGCAGGGGCAAAGCGGGTGTGGGCAGGTGGACGGAATGCCGCCGGGGGACAGACAAGGGGGGCGGACTAAGGGCGTAAATCAAAACTGCCACTTGCGATTTCCGCCCATTTGCATGATACAACCTCGTTAACATCTTTTGACCAGACGCCAGATTCCTGCAATTGCTTCACTCGGCTCAATTTGAAGCCAATTGGCCTTCGTGTTATTCAGTAGGCGCAGGAACGGTCTCGCGGCAAAGACAATCCCAAGCATCCGTATCACATCCGCATTGTTGTTCGCTCGGCAACGCTTATTCTCGTAAATCAATTCCCGTACATATGGTTTCAATTTCCTTATGGATACCTTGTCGGAGAGATAATAAAGGTCAAATACATCCTTGGGCCGTTTGGAAACAACCCCATGTCTCAGAAGGCTTAACAGTTTCTCGGCAAACATCTGCTCAGTGGAATTTGCTTGCAGCTTCGTGAAACCTTCCTCTGACGGAACATCAAAGTGGAGATCGACCTGCTTTATTGTCTCATGTGTATGAACACCGATATCCATTTTGGTTCTAATCCGCCGAGGAATCGAATTGTCCTTTACCGTAAGAAAATCCTTTTGCCCCGATAATCCTCATGCTTAAGATCGATAATACGACCCCGAATTGACATGGTGAGCTCGGACATCGATCTGGCAAGCCTTTTGACAAAACGCCTAACGCCAGCTTCACTTATCGGGTAATGGATGAAATCTATGTCCGTGTCAAGAGTCGCTCGCCGAATGTCTTTCGTAAGAGCGCTCATCACCACACCTCCCTTGAGCGTTCCGTTCGCCTTGAAGCCACTTCGGGCGATTGCCAGCAAGACCACGTCGTGAACGACTTTCGCAGACGCCAGCACCGCGCTGTACCCGCGGCCGCGAAGTTCTTCTATCTGCTCTTTCAGCGGTTTCATCAATAAACCTCCGAATCAATCACCGACATGATTCGATCCTTGTGGGGGAACGCAACTGCGTATTCCCCAATCTTCGACGAGTCAAGGCTTTCCAGATTCGCGCGATACCATAGGACAATTTCTTTGTAAAGGTCGGCGGGCATAAGATTTTTCATACGCGCCGTCTCCACCAGAAGACGCTCAAGATCGTAGATGCGCAACCGCTCTCCCTCATAGTCATACTCCGTCGCGCCGACCATGAGCGCCTCGGCTGGCACATACAGCTGGCGGACGGTCGGGTCGCAGATACGTGGAGCGTTGTCCGCCGTGACAAGGACATACTGCTCCGGTACCTCGTCCGTCATGTCATAATAGTAGTACGCGCTGTCCAAGGACAGTACCGACTTCGGATACCGCGCCTGCAGCACTTCAATCTCGCTCTCATCGCCGCTCTCCGAATAGACCCCCGGCGCCATCTTGAACAAACGCCCCTCGCGGACCGCCTTCTCGATTTGATAAGGCGATCCGAAGCGCTCTTTGCAGTCTGAAAATCTCAACAACATCTTTAAACCATTCCTATGACCCGATTCAATCCGGTCATTTGTTCGGTCTAATTATACCACAGTCCCACGTACCCGTCAATCCATGCACTCTAGCCATTCCGCGGCACTTCACTTGCAATATGTGACGTAGCGGGTAGACAGGGGAAGTGCTACAGGTTTTGGGGGAAGGAACTTCGTGTGGGGAGGTTTTGAAGGTTACTGGGGGAAGGGCGCGCACTTCCGCGCCTGTTTGGGCGTTGGCAGTTTCATCCCCGCCTTTAATCCTCCGTAGCCTTGGCGAAGGAGGATCGCGCGCTGCTGCTTTCTTGTCCACCGTAGCCTTGGCGAAGGTGGATGCATCGCCGCAAGTCTTCTTGTTTTCACGAGTCCCATGACATCACCTCTCGCGTCACTGTGTCAATCCTGCTGTGTCAACAATTGCTGCCCCCGTTGCCCTCACTCTAAGAAACTCCGACGCTTGCGTATGACGGAGTTCGTGGAATCATGCCATTTCCAGAACGTATTGTCATTAACTGGATACACCGTCTGCTTCGCGTCGAACTTGCAGTCACGCCATCCTTCGTCGTATCCCCTTCTGTGGCCGAGCTCAAGCCCTGCGACAAAAACGATGAATGCCGCGACAAGCAATGCCGCCCAAACGCACGCACCGATCAACAACTTCTTCATCTTGAATCCTTTCTTTCGGACTTGCGCCCGTTTCGGGACCAGAAAGAATCATTTTCCTTCTTCGCGCCGTACTTCACCGCCGGCGGTTTCATCCCCGCCTTCGCGCGCTGTTGCTGCATCGCCACCTGTCTTCTTGCCTTGACGAGTTCCATAGCACCTCAAGCCCCGTTACCTTAGCCCTAATTCTTCACCCAATTTAAACAACCAGTATTCGTCGTAGCGGCATTGCCTAGGATATCCCATTTCCCACAAGTCATTCGGCGTCACTTTACATACACCGGGCAGGAGCCTGAAAACACGGTGACTACCGGTTCCACGAAAAGCAACAAGATAAAGAATCTTCTTCTGCTCTGCCGTCCCCATATCCACGATGCCAAACTTTTCAGCCTCATCCACCGGCAGATTGTACATGTGCTTCTCAAGAATCCAATCAAGCTGCCCTGCCGCGTATGTCCCGTACACGACTTCATTTTCAAGAAATTCGCCTTCGTCCTTCCCGACTACCACCGTGGTGCCGCGAGTCGGGATATCGGCGGAAAGGTGCGATTCCGGTGTCTTCTTACTGAGAATTTCGCCAATGAATGACTTTAGTGCGCTCCCGCCATCCTCGCCTGGCAGAAGAGGGATAGCACCGATGTTCTCGTTTTTGATCAGTTCCGCGTAGTTATAGCTCTGTGGCAAAGGCCGGCCGGGATAAAGCACATACGCACCAACAATCTGCCGAGACAACTTACGGTCGTCCTCTTGCGAACGATACAAAATCGCGTCTCTGTAACGATGCATGTCGTTGATCGGCTCTGCAGGAGAAGCATCCTTCCCTCCGCGTTCATCGATTCGATATTTGGCGTCGAACAGATAAGTGAACACATCCTTTCCGCGTTCAATCACAAGAACAATGTCAGGTCGTTGCGGATTATAGTAAGCCAAATCGCCATCGACAGTCTCCTTGCCGTAGTTCTGCTGATACAGTAGTTTAATGGAAACCCCATCTTTTTCGGGAAACTTGTACGTCAGTGCAGAGAGCGTCGTGGTGTCAATCTTGTCAGGGTCCGGTTCTTCGAAGAGGTCGTCATAGACCTTAGCCCCGTCTATCATACCTTCCGGGCGTCCAAATCCGAAGTCCTTCTCCAGCAAATCTGCCATGCGCAGAAAACACCAGAACTCGTAGAGCGCGCTGATCGGCCTGTGTCCAACTGCCAGACCCGTTTGCGTTGTATCGAGAGTATGCTTGAGCATCAACCATGTCGCATAGATATCCGCATATCCCTGCCGCCGTTGCAGAACCATGCTCTCTTGACGCAAACCCGTGAAACGTCCCACACCGGCGAAAAAAGGATTGCGCATCGTCTTGGCAAGTTTCGCCGCCCGCGCCCGCAGGTCCGTTACGAACACCTCGCTGACCGTCTTGTGCCCCTCACAGACAGACGCGAATTTCTCCAACCTTGCAACGACACTCCGCAATGTGAACTTGACGAACCTATTCTCTACCGTATCAACCTGCGGCGATATGTGTTCCGTCCTGAAAAGAGCAACCGCTCGCTGCCCCTTGCCCATGGTCGCATAACTGTTGACCAAGCCCGGCGTCCATCGCTTGACCAGTCCTGCTCGCCGATACTCGACTTCCGAGATGTACTTGAGGTGCGGCCTGTTCACGATCCACTCGCACGCTCTCTGATAACGGTCGCCGATCTCGTTGAAAATATCCGCCCAAATTGCGTCATTGGTGTCGTCGCGACGGATAAGCCCCGCCGCGCCCTTTGACTTCGCAAGAAACGCCCGCACCAACCCAGGCGCATTCTCCTCGATAGTCGTGACGATTTCGTTGTAATCACTTTGGACGTTAAGCTTCTCAGACACAACCATCCAGTCAAATGCCGCCGATTCGCGAATACCGCCGCGATACCAGACTATCTCAAAGTGGAACTTGCCCGGAGCGTTCACAAAATCAAGTACACCCACGAGCGTTTTGCCGTCAAAGTCAAACGCCTCCGAAACGCTGGCCATCTTATGGAAGAACACTGCGCCGCGGATAGACGCATCTTTGAAGTCACACCGCAAGAAATAGCGTGTCTCGAAGAACGGCGGCTTCAACTGCTCCACTCCGTTAGGAGAAGATATGTCCACACGGCTCTCGTCAGAGCCTTCTTCCACGCCGATGCGCTTGCAGTACGCCTCGTATCGGCCGGCGTTTCGGCCCATCACCTTCAGCGTAAAGACATCGCCATGCGTATATGTGTAGACAGTTTCAGACATTACCGCAGGAAGTCTCCGATCATGGCCAGAACGTGATGTACTGGGCGTTCATGTCATTGGCGCGTTTCATGATCTCGGCAATTTTCTTAAGCGAGACAGACTTCCCCTCAAGCGCTTTCCGAAGACCCTCGTTATCGTTCTTGCCATAGACCTTCTCAATGTAATCCTTTTCGCCCGCAACACGCGGCAGGATCTTCATTAGAACGGCCTGGTCAAGCGCGTCCAGCTTCATCGTACTGTCCTTGTCGAAACACGCAATCGCCCTTTTCAGAAGCGTGTATTCGTTTGCGAAGCGATATGCAACCGCAAACGCAGTTGGCTCCAGGGCTTTCTGTACCTTGACAAGAGGCGCGCCCTCAGCTACATCCTCGGCATCAAGCTTATCCACGAACTTCTCCCCATTGAGAAGCGCCTGTATCTTTTCTTCCTCGATGGTGTCGGCATAACTCGGCTGGGTGACATGTCCGTAGTTCTTAAAGTCGACATCCGTCATCTCTATCGTGAAGGCACGGTCAAGGACCTTGCGCGAGAACTGGTTGGTCGTCTCGTCCATGTTGACTGTACCGACGATGAACAGATTCTTCGGGATGGAGAAGCCGTTCGCCGCCAAGTAATCGTAAGCAACTTTCCATTCGCAACCAAGATCGAAAAGATTGTCGTCTTTCACGGTGATGTCATTAAGAGGAACAGGTTCCGCAGACTCCATCGAACTCAAGAACTCAGCAAAATACTGTTCAACCGGCGCAAGGTTCATCTCGTCAAGGCAAAGGAAGAACGGGGTGTCCTTGAACTGATAGGCACGGAAGAGGAATTCAATAAGCTTGGTCTTCTGGTAACGGTCACCGTCCATCGCGTTGCGGAAACCAAGCAGTTCGGTGGAATCGTGCCAGTTGGGCTTGACCTGAAGGAGAAGATAGTTGCCCGGTAGCTGATTTTCGTTACGCAGCTCGTTCATGTTGCAGGTCATGTACGCAAGCTTCTTCACATAGCGGCTCTTGCCGGTACCGGAGTGTCCGGCAAGGATGGCGAACGGCTTGGCACGGAGCGCGGCAAGCAGACGCAGAAGAAGCTCGGCATCCTTTGAATTGGGATCGAACGCGAGTTTCTTACGCTTGCCTTCGTCATACTTCGTCGGCGCATCAGTTTTCATTTTCCTACTCATGACTTCCTCCTGAATTAAATCCTTGTACTCGCGGACCCACCACAGAAATTCGTTGACGGTGATGTAGTCCGGAGATTCGTCGTTGTCGCGGTCGGGGCGGCGTGGCAACTTCATCTGCTCCATTTTGCGGAGAATGGTCGCGCACTTGCCCATAAAATCCTGATAGACGGACGGCGTCTTCGGCCATACGAAGTCTCCTTCCGCCATGTGCAACGTAACAAGGGCCTCATGGATGAGACTCGCGTTGTAGTTGCAGCACGACTTCGGCCAGAAGCGCATCATCAACTCTGTGAGCACGCCCACGCCCATGCCGTCGGGACATTTCGGATCGGGTGGGAAGTAGGCGTCAAAGCTCTTGAGCTGCGTCTTCAAATCAACAACGAATTGCCGATAGGCCTTCTTGCCATCTTCGTCCAGCTGCCCATATCGCCGACTGCCGCCGTTCACGAACGCCCAGATCTTCAGCAGAAAATCCTTATAAAAGTCATCAAGCGAACCAGCCGCAATCTGCGCTGGCGCCATACCCGCCATTGCATAGACATTCTGGTAACCATCCTTGCTCGTCTTTTCCTGCCATTCCGCATCATATCGTTTCTCGGCAAAAACCTTAAGCGCAATGGAGAGACGATCAACAGCGGGCAAAACAGGTAGTGATTCGTCCTTTCCCTTCTGCTGTGCTTCGTGCCATTCAAGGAATTCTCGATACGCCTTAAATGCGGAAGACAAACATGCCCATTGCGACACATCTTTCACCCACTGTACACATTCAGCATAAGCATCAGGATTCACCCCCTCTGGGCAACCAGAACCGTCAAATATCCTACAAAACGGTCCAAATATCTCGTCGAATTGTTTCAGCGTACCAACTTGAATAACTTCTTTGGAGGACTTCCTTCCAAACAGATAAACATAAACACCGGGCCATGTACTATTCGTCTTTTCGCCAATAGGCTTATTTAGACTAGCCAAATACCCTATGTAATTCCGTGCCGTTTTTTCTGCATGTTTCTTTGTGTCACACCACCATGTTATAAATTCATCCTGAAAGTCCTTTGCAATTGACTCAACAACCGGCACACCACCTAACTTGCTCTTAGCGATTACATATCTATTAATATCTTGTTCTACCTCTGAGAACTCAGCCCCCAACAACGATCTAACAGCGGCAAGTACTTCAGGCCTTAAATCACAAATCGCATGTAGCAACGCAATTGCATTCTTTTTCTGAACAGATGTGATGGCCTGGTTGGGTTCCCACTTTGTTATTGGACCTATGCCGATTGTGTCAAATGTGTCTGGATAAGTTACTAAATCCCCTCTTGCAATCGGATTGAAATATGCCGTAATATCAATCCCCACACGAAAATTCTTCTTGCCATCATACCCCTCGTCAAATGGAATACGCGAAATCTGAGCAATGCCAACAAGCCCAGTCTTCCAAGCTGGCTTATCACCTCCAAATACTACAAACGCCAAATCTCCAACACGAATCTTATCCTTGAGGACATTCAAACCAGATATTATGACTCCTGTAGCAACACTTTTAATGTCTGCCACATTTCGTGGATCTTTTGTTTTAATAGTAAAGATGTGTTCTTCTTCAAGCATGACGCCCCCGCGATTTTCTTTTTACAGAAAAATCCATGAAGAACTGATCTTCTGAAATCTTGTAAAAAGTAACATCATCTCTGCCATATCGTTCCATAATTTTTGGAGTAATCATCGCACCACTGGCGACACCAAGTCTTTTTCTGAACCAACGTCCTAGTTCTGTATTATCTTGAGGCGTCTCTATCTCCTTGCCATATCCACCAGACGCTCTAATGCACGAAAACATTTCATTGTCATCAGTTAACACTGAAAATCTAATCTGCGCTTCTTGCGCCGACTGGCCTCTAGAAACTTTAATGTATGGCGGGAAGAATCCACAATCGAATTTCTTAGGGAATCTTATATACGCCTCATTCGGATTGCGTCGCCCACCGGATGGTTTCGATTTATTCTGCAACCGCGGCCTACCATATTTATTCAATCCCCAATTCAACCCAGATTCAATTCCAAAATGCCCCTCGGAATTCCGTAATGGAATTACTATCTTCTCATACCCAAAAAACGGAGAGTCTGGATCTGCTTCAACTTCACACGTATATTTCTTCACTGCCGCAGCCTTTTTCTCATACCCACGCACAAAATCATGTCTTTTGGCCACCTGACATTGAACTGTACTTTTTCGACACGATAAAAAGAACTCATACGCGGATACAGGATCACATTCAACAAGCGTTTCCTTCCTACTAGCGACCTTAAAACCATTGTTTGTGTAATTAGCAGAACCAGCAAACGCCACAACTGGCAAATTACCTTTACACCATACATACACTTTTGAGTGCACGGCCGGAGCCGTTCGCACATATCGACAAACAAACGATCCATCAAAATCAAACTCTTTTTTCTCGTGTAATGAGACAAAGCCTTCATGATCCAACAATTTTATCCCATCAACTGACGCCATCCCTACAAGAAGATCTATATTGATCTTTTCTTTTCGGCCCTTAAGTGTAGCCAAATGTCCTGAAGCAAATGCATGCGACGCGTATCCAGATACAATTCTCAAAGCATCCGGCTTTACTTTTGACTTCAACGGATTCATCAACGCGTAATTGAACAAATCACTATCAATCACACAACTTTCCATGGCGCCGCCCTTTTTAAGTTACTCAATATTGATATTACATGGTACTGAATGGTAATCATCCCCAGCAAAAGACCGTAATACCGCTTCAAAGATTACTTTGGCACCACGACAAGGGACAGCCATTCCTATTTGTTTTCTCACAGATTCTTTAGAACCCATAAAGACATAATCATCCGGAAATGTCTGCAACCGCGCACGCTCCCTGTTAGTCAAAGCCCTAGGATATGCCCAATGATATATATGTGTTCCACCACCACCAGAACCAGTTACTGTATAAGCTGGTTTATCTGGGTCAAGTCGTTTGTATATCTGGCTTATCCGAGCCCCGCGCACATGCAACTGTAAACGAGGCGGCAGATTCGCGGTAAACGCATTCTGCCCCGGGCCAATATAGTTCAACCTTTCAACAACTATAGGAGATTGACGTGTCAACTCATTGTTAGGCGCATCTTGAGGAATTGGATTGTGCTCTAACGCATAGCGACATGTATTATTAACCCGCCTATATTGAGCAGGGCTTGGCACACGAAATTCAACATCTAAATCATTTCGTATACCAACTATGATTACACGATGTCTTGCTTGAGGCACTCCATATTCCTCAAATTTATAAAGATGAGGATAAAGTACATAACCAGAATCTTGCATGTCATGCAAAATACGTTCGAATGCGCGGCCCTCGTTGGCCGACTGTAACCCGCCTACGTTTTCCGCAAGGAACCACATTGGACGATCTGCCACCCGCCGATTTCTGCGTAACACTTGTATCCCATACGAGTACAACGGTCCATACCTGCCATCGAACCCCAACTGTTCTCCTACTTGACTAAAATCGTTACACGGGAAACCAAATGCCAGTGCATCAATATTAGGAAATCTAAGCCTATCATTAAGCTGTAGCTCCCGAACATCACCACAGATCACAGAGTGTGGACTATCGGGGCAAATATTATGCCTGTACGTCTCACATGTTTCGGCGTCATAATCATTAGCCCACACATGGCGGATTCCCCACTCAGGATCACCAATGTTTGCATGCGTGGCCCCCCAAGCCAGACCACCTGGGCCACAAAATAACTCTCCAAGGGTAAAAATCATTTTCGTCCTCTCTCATCAATCATCCAACTGCTCTTTGATTACAAATCGCTTTGGGAAGTAGTTTTAAGATTGCCTCACCTTGCGCTTTCGCCATAGGAGGAGGGAATGCCTCACCAATCATAGAGGCGATCTTACCAATCCCTAATCCATCAGGGAATTGGTATGTCTTGGGGAAACCTTGAAGAATCAAAGCCTCAAGCATATTGATGGCCCGATTCTCAGATGGATGAAGGAATCGTCCCTTTGACGGGTTTCCGCAACCTCGTGTAATCGTAGGAGAAACTTCATCCCATGCCATGCGCCCATAGACATCCCTAAAACCCTTGGGGTAGCGCTTATGGCATTCAAGCGCCATGTCATCCGGCAAGTCGGTTCTGCTCTCTTTTATCCGTTCAATTCTAGCCTGTACTACAGGTGAAAAGTGTTGCCTGAGATTGGCAAGGCGGCGCGCAGACGTACCCTCTTTACCTGAAGGAATCTCAATATTCCTAATGGCGTCAGAAACCGTTATCCTCAAATTACTCTTTTCTGGAAGCACAGGTTTTTTCAGTCTGCACCCGATTAAAATCATACGCTTACGCCGTTGCGGCACATTGAAGTCTTTCGCGTCGAGAACACCGTCAACAAATTCATAACCCCATCTTTCAGAAAGATGTTGCTTGAACTGCACAAGGCGGTTATCTTTCAACAAACGCGGCACATTCTCAATCAGCACACACCGGGGTTTGAACACATCCACAAACCGCTCGACCTGGAAGATGAGTTCATTTCTTGGATCATCAGCTATTTCACCATTGTGTGTACGGATAGATGAGAACCCCTGACACGGAGGACACCCAGCAAGCAAATCCAATTGCCCCCGCCTCAATCCAAGCTCTTTCTTCAAGGCCACAGGGTCGGCAGTCCTAACGTCTTCCAAGAGGATTGTGCCAGGATGGTTCAACTTGTAGGCGGCACGCGCCTCTTGACGTATCTCGCAACACGCCAAAACCTTAAAGCCCGCATCCTCAAGCCCCTGACTCAATCCACCACAGCCCGAGAAGAGGTCAATAGCGAGATGTCTGTTATTACCGGCCATCACGATTCTCCCTCGTCACGCAGATTCCTGACTATCTCAGGCTGATTCACACCGAACCGCTGTGTATGAGACATATATCGGCCGATAAGCCGATTTAATATATCTTGCCTGAGAATCGCCTTAATTGCTTTCGTAGCGATTTCAGAACTCTTCTTAACAAGCAATGAGTCCGCGTCGCATTTGAAGACATAGGTCTTATTGTTGATGCGCACAATCGTTTTACTCCCTTTAATCTTACGCATATTGGGATAATCAGGGACGACTATTTCTTGCACACTTTTTTCTGGCATGGGAATAGCGGTCAAGAACAAAAGCGAATTGCCTCGGACACAATCACATCCGGCCGTTATGCAAACTGCAACAGAATGTTCATTGCCATCCAATCCCTCATAAACAGCTCCAGGACAGACTCTATGCGCCGGCAAAATTTTACCGCTTATTGTATCACAAAAACCTGCATAAGCCTCAATGCCTTCCACAAATAATCTAATGGTATCGTCACTCCTCTTGTCTGAAAGGTTCTGATAATTCCCCTTAGAAAATGGCACCGGAGAATCGTCAGTAACACATTCTTTTAACGGCTCAATTAGCGACTTTAAAGAAACATCAGTAGGATTAAAAGCTACGATGGTGTTATGGCAATTAGAATTGGATGGCTTCAGTGAATCTGGACTCAACGTTTTAAGTGTCTCACCACTAACTATGCAAGACAAATCTTCTAGTAGGTTTGTCGAGATGCACTCTTGTAATTCATTGTTCCATGAATTTGGATTATCTACAAATGTACATCCCCGCTCCGTCAATATGCCGATATCAGCACTTGATGGTATGTTTGAAAGCCAACGTGGCACAACATCTTTAATCCTACCTGCCATTTCCAAAGCCGCAAGATGAAGATAATCTGGATATGAGTCTAACAGTGTATTGCAAATTCCTGCAAACAAATCAGAGTCAGTGAATTCCTCCTTCTGAAGGCCCAATAGGAATTGTCCTGATGCATTCTTAAAACCTTTACCAGTCTCGTCATTTTTAAATGAGGCATCCAAACCCGTAATGTCCGAATTACTAAGTTCTTTCCTTGAAAGCACTACTATAAAACGGAATCCCTTGTCCTCTCCAAGTAGCTTTTTGATAATTTTTGTAGCATACTCACATGAATCTGTCGTCCCCAACATCCAATCGATAATAACGATGTTCGCCTGCTGTGCTAATGTCTCACACGAACTCAACACTTCCGCGACTTCCGGTTCAGAGGCGTATGGGTCTTTACCTGGACGAACTTCTGGGAAACCCATCATATGGCATAAGCACCCCGACTTGGTAAACTCGTTAAACTTTTCCTTAAAGAGCGGATTGACACCTTCGCCGTCAAGTCCTTTGTCCAGATGTATCTCATCATCTATCCACAAGATCGTCCGACAGAACTTCTGTATTATTTCATTTCGAATCTTTTTCACTTCTTCGGTCATGCTGGAACCTCCTCTCATGTGTTCTTTTCAATGACAAAGTTGGCACCGGTCAGCGCGCCAAGTTCCGGCTCGCTGGCCAATTCAAGCTCATAGCCAAACTCTTTAAGGGATTCCTTTGCGATATAGAGTCCAAGGCCTTGACCACCAGGACGCCGCGAAAAACCAGGCTCAAAGATAAAAGCTGCATCCATTTTTGAAATTCCAGGTCCCGAATCAGACAGTACTAGAGCACCATCATCCGACAACGAGAGTCGCACTGCAGGCAACAGTGCCCCCTGTTTCGCCCAATAAAGGGAGTTTATGAAAAGGTTGTGAATTGCGCCAAGAAACACAGGACGGTTGAGTCCAGACCATTGGGCTTGTCTAAAAGCATCCGTGAATTCACCTGTTACAACTTCAAGTTCCTTTACGAATCTGCGTTTTAAGAAACCCTCAATCTCGGAGCCTGTAAGACTTTCGCTTTTAGAACTACGACGGCGTATGAGCGGATCCATCAAGCGTATGCGCTCTTCAATAATACCAAATGAATCCTTAAGGGCCAAAAGGCTCTCAAGATCCTCTCCTGAAAGTCGTTTCGAAAGTTTCTCGATGGCACCACATACAATATCCACTTGCTTTTCATACTCATGCGTCGCCGTTTCGAACACAAGTCCCAACTGTGCGGCGGTAACAATATGAGAATGTTGCTCGCGTAACATCTGCAACTCGCGCGTCTGATCTGAGAGAACAAAGATCCCATTCTCGCCATCGGTAAGATGTTGCAAATTTGTGCAAAGCGTTTTAAGTCGCGGAAGTACATTTGACTCCAACTCGTCAATCTCTGCCTGAATTGCCATCTCAAAAATTTCGACAGCTTGCCCCGAACGATCCGCAGCCACCATCCCAGGTGTCATGCCGTTTAAGAAATTGTCACGAACTAGTCTTAGCTTTTCAATCTCTTTTTCAACAAATTCACTCAATACAGGAGAAAGGTCCTCCACCTGCTTGAATGGCACCGACACTAACTTTGATATCCTTTTACGAACGAGTTCATCAACTTTCTGCAACCGATCCGCGAAATGTCGTTCGCGCTCTTTCATAGGTCGGGCACGTGCCGCCATCTTTTGAAAATCTTGTTCTTCTCGGGCAATCTCCCCTTGCAGATTTGTTATCTGAACAGCACGCTTGGAAATGTAATCGGTAATAACTTCCCAAGCATCACCGCGTATAACAACACCATCTGGAGGTTCTGCAACGGAAGTCTGTAACTCGTTCAGATATTCCCGAAGTTTTTCAATGGCCTCCTCGCACTCGTGCAATCCTTCATCCGAAACTGCATTCATTGTACGATTTATCAACTGGCGCGAATGTCTAACGGCAGCAACAATTGTCTCTTTGAAATTATCTAACCATCCACGAGCATAGCGTATCTTACTTTGATACTCTTCCTTTTCTCGATCAAGTCTTGCTTGTGCAGCGGCCTTTTTCTTCTCTTCCCTCAAACGTCTTTTATCTTCACGGTCAGCCTTCCGACCAAGGAAGCGGTCTGCAATATCCACAAAGACATCTTCAAGCCAAAAGCGCAATCCACGACTAGCGCCATTGACTATAAACCCTTCTCGCCCAGCTTTCTCCTTTACGCCACTGTCCGCCGGCAGGAAAACACCGCCAAACATGCGCAAATGAGAAAAGTAATAACGACCGGCATTTTTAAGACGACGTTGTTCAAAGCCCGCAAAGTCGCTGTCCGGTGCGCCGTATGGCTGAATGTGAACTCCACCCTTGTAAATGGCAAAGCCACCAGCCTGCCTCAACCGATCATCCATCTGCTTGTGCAAATCTGCTGGCAAAAACGAAACCGAAGCTGTGCCCTGCACATAACCAATCTCAATCACGAATCTACCAGGACTTTTCATCCCTTGAGGCAATTTCTTAAGTTGCCGTTTGTACTCTTGTTTTTCAGAATGATAATTGGCAATGTATCCATCAGCAAAACCATCTGCCGATACTTCAATATAGATATGATGATCACATTCGTCAAAGTCCGTATGGCTCCAATACCGATATTCATTTCCCTTACGAATGTTCTTGCCGTTTTTTAGAACATCAATATGAAACGGTCTACTTACATTAAATGGTCTATTTTTGTCTGTGTGAAAAGGATCCCAGAAACTGGAGAACGCATTGACCGATTTAAGTTCCAATGAAGAGAGTGCGTCCTCCAACTCGTTATTACGAGTTGATGAAGCTCTGAACAGATCATCAAGGTCATCATTCGTATGAACACATAAAAATGTTGTGCCCATGTCAAAGTCGCTCCGCAATTGCTTATACAACTCTGACGAAGGTATATTAACATCGTTCCTAAGTTCTGCACGAAGCGACTCATCCCATGTGGCATCCTTGAGAAGATCGCCAACAAGAGGCGACTCCCTTAAAGAAGTAAATACAGCATCAAATTCTGTAAGGCTTGGCACATGGTCAAATGAAGCACAAGGTATCGGCAACTCACTCAATAACTTAGTTGGATGTTGAAACAAATTCCAATGGACGATACACAGCGCGCCTCGTTTTTCAGAACCATCACCCCAAACAGACCAAAGAACCGTCATGCGACCAAGCGATGCGACAGAAAGCCGTCCTATTCCTTTCTCTCCATACGCGGTCTTAATCCATTGCCGTTGTTCTTTCGTCGCGAATTTCGCCCATCCGTCATCTGCCTTTTTAGCGAACTTTGATTCCGTCGCCAAAACAAGCCATTTCCCTACTACGTCTTCCTGTAGGCGCATACCAAGACCATCATCGGAAATCCTAAGGAAACCAATCCCATGCCCATGCTCAGCGTCAACATAGTCTACTTGAACTCCTTTAGCACCTGCATCAAGAGCATTTTTAAACAGTTCACCAGTTGCCGTAGGGGCGTCGGCTATTTGCTGCCGTCCCAGCAAATCAATGACGCGTGCCCTACTTCTGAAAGTCTCAATGGCCATGATCAGAAAGCCTCCTTGTTAACTTCCATACTGTATTTGATGTAAGCGGCCTTAGAGCGGCAATGAACTACAGGACAGACATATTGCACACTCCATGCGGGGTCGCGTTCGACCTCGCCTTTGCTCTTCTTCGTGAAGAACCACTCCGCCATCTGTCTTCTGTCGCTTCCTCGCTTGCGAACAGAAAGGCGCGCCTCTCTGTTCTTGGTTAGAGGGGCGCGCCGAGCCATGCACTCTTGAAGGCCTTGGACAGCCCGCTAAACTACATGGCAAGGCGACACCCCAAGTTAAAAGGGTATCGTCTCGCAAGCCATGTGTCAGCGTTTCAAATGTCCAAATTCTCAAGAGACAAGGTTTGCAATTCGCTGGCCGATCCTGTCGGCCCTCCCGGCGGCGGTTCTCGTCCCCAGGCTATCTTGCCCCGCCCTTCCGAACGAAGCACAAAAAGTATACCACATTCCGGGTGGTTTGTGGGCGGGAAAGCGAGCGGATGAGAAAACGGATGAGCGGCGCGTCCGGAGGCCGCGCGCTACCGCGCATGTGAAGCGGCGAGAGCGCCGCTTCCCCGAGGTCGCCGCCTGGCGAAGTGGGAACCGGCACGGTGACATGAGACATCGACGCTATTCCGCAAGCCTTACGCCAATTCTAAAGAATCTATACTTGCCGAGTTCCGATTCGCCGGTTTCTACCCAATCCACAAGATTGGTACTCGCATGTATTGTATATGTCCGTCTTCCAAGATACGCATCTCCTCTGCGGAGATCCGGATGCCATTCCAGCTTCGGCACGTTTCCCTCCATCCTGATGTTGGCGGTGAAAACATCTGCAGGCGATGTCGGGTCAGTTCCCGCCACGTAATCCTGCCAGACATACATGGGGCTTCCGTCGAAAGACGTCTTGCAGGAGGGGCCGGCCAAAGCCTGAATCAAGTTGTCCCCGTAAAGTTTGCCAAACCGCGGATAGCGTGACGGCCAAGACAAAGGCACGGCATTCGTAATGATTCCGTCAACGACACGGACTTCTTCGATGTTCGGGCACTGGTAGAACGCATCTTCCGCAATGTCGACCAAGCCGGAATGAAGCGTTATTCGCCTGAGATCGTGGCAATACTTGAACGCGCGACTCGCTATGCGCTCTATCGTAGACGGCAAATACAGATCGGTAAATGAATAGTCGTCAAACACGTTGCTCTCTATCTCGGTGACCCCCTCGGTGACATTCACCGCAATTGCATGTGTGGCGGCGAACCCAACGACAGTTGTGCCCCTTACGACCAAGCCGTCTTCGAGTTGGGCCGAGTCAAAGGCCCTGTTGCCGACACGCCAGACGCCGTCTGACAAATAGAGCGAACGCAGCGACGAGCAGCCCCAGAACGCCCAGTCTTGTATTTCGGCGTGTTCCGATTCGATCCGCACCGATGAGAGCGAAGAGCAGACCCGAAAGGCATTCGTTGCAATGAGCGTGACGGATGGCGGCAAGACCACTTCGGCAAGCCGCGTACAGTTCATAAACGCCTCACATCCAATTGTACGAATGCCATTCGCGAACGTCACCGACTCCATGCCGGAACACCAGCGAAAGGCGTCATCGCCAATTTCAAGCATTGAACTCGGCAAAGACAGCGACGAAATCCCCGAACAGCCTGAGAACGCCCATTTGCCGACACGTTCCAATCCGGCCGGAAGAACCAAGGCGAAGGCCGACTTGTTGTTCATGAACGCCCGTTCGGCGATCCGAAGTGTCCCCGGCGGGATGACGACAGGGGTTATGCCGTTCGGCCACGCCACGAGCGTGGTGCGGTCCTTGCTGTAAAGGACTCCATCAACAGACTCGAAATAGCTGTTTCCGGGATCAACCCCAATCCAATCGTAATCGCCGGCAAAAGCATAGCCATCAACGGCCTGTGTCGCCGCCGGAATCGTTATAGTTCTTATCTTCGGGCTGCCACTGAATAGCGGATTCAACACTTTGAGGCCAAACGGCAACTCGAAAGGCTCGAGATTCGGACAATTATTGAATGCATAGTTTCCTATCGACTCTACCGTATCGGGAATTGACACCGTGACAAGGTTCTCGCAATATGAAAATGCCGAGACTCCGATGTTGGTGACACCGTTTGGAACCTCGACATGGGTCAAGCTGTCGCAATGATAACACGTCATTGCGCCGAGCGATTTGACATTCCGTGAGAACGTGACACTTGTCATGCTCTTGCAATTGGAGAACATGTCACGCCCCATCGTCGTCACGCCATCCGGAACCACGCCGACCAGAAGGTTTGTACAGCCGGTAAACACAGCATTGCCCATCGTCCTGAGCGTAGACGGCAAATCAATTGATCTGAGACTCGTACACCCCCTACAGGCGTAGAATTCCATTTCCTCAATGCCCTCGGGTACCGTGATCGACGTGATGTTCGTCTGGGCGTTGAATGCATAACTGCCAATGACCTTGACAGGGGAACCGCCCAATCTGTCAGGAACGTCGACATGTCCGCTTGTCGCTCCAATCGCTGACTTCAACAGGCCGCCATATATCCTCGCCTTGCCGTTCTCGATCGTAAACTGCCATGTGCGGCCGCCAACCTCTTCCTCCACCGCCCAAGCGCATGCGAACGTTCCCATTGCGGCTATCACAGCAAGGGCGGCATGTGAGGTGGCAAGGGTGAAGCGCCTGACTGCAACCACCGCGGCAGTCACGGCCATGGTCGTTGAAGAAATGAAGTCTGTAAAGGCTTGCTTCAACTTTTGGCATCCAAAATGTTTTACGAATGGAGAAAGTATACCACATTCCGGGTGGTTTGTGGGCGGGAAAGCGAGCGGGTGAGAAAACGGGGGAGCGGCGCGTCCGGAGGCCGCGCCCTACCGCGCATGTGAAGCGGCGAGAGCGCCGCTTCCCCGAGGTCGCCGCCTGGCGAAGCGGGATTCGGCGCGGTGACATGAAACAAGTAAGGGCCCGCTCGGGGAGCGGGCCCTATGCGGTCGCGCGGGAGCGCGACCCTCCGGGCGAGAGGTGCGGCGGCGGGGAATGGTGCCACCGTTCCGCACCGTAATCGCACGGACTATGCGGCAGGGACTATCAGGCGACTTCGGTCGTCTTGGAGTCGGCCGCATTCTTCTTCACGGACTCGATGCCCGCGAGGCAGCTCGCCGCGCTGGCGTAACCCTGGCTGGCGAGGATGATCTCGCCGTTGCGGGCTTTGAGGCGGAAGCGGAACTTGCCGCCCTTGTCGGCGTACACCTCGAACTTCGGGCGGGGAGAGCGGCGTTACAGTAACACGCAAAATGTGCGTTGTTCTGGGGGTATAGTGCGGGAATTGGAGAGTATAAAAAATCTATTTTTGATCCTTTTTTTCGGCGGCAGATTTGATATACTACCGCACGTTTCAAATCGACCACGCGCACCGCAGGCGGCGAGCATGAAGATCAACGGAGTCTATATACTTTCGCGCAGGAGCATCGCGCGCATGATAGCGACGATTACCGCCGCTCTCGTGACGTTGTGCGCCGCCGTAACCGCCCAGGCCGAGGCGATTGTCCGCCGCATCCACGACGCCACGAGCTCCCTTATCTCGCTCGACCGGCAGATGATCGGGAAGCTGACGCGCACCGTAGTCCCGGAGATCATATACCGCGAGTACAAGTCTCTGTACCTGGAGCTGAGGACGGCGAGGTGTTCACCTGCCGCCCCGCCGATGGCGCGTGGCGCCGCGCCGCCGCGAGACGTACGCGTACTGCGCGGAGAGGTATTTGGGGCATTGGGGGGTAAGAGGAACTCCGATGGCTGGCAAAGGGGCTTCACTAACGTTTCGCCTAGCGCTTCGCGCAATTCAGCCGCGGCGAATGGCAGACGTGGAAATCTCCGATGTCCAGTACTGTCCGGGCGCCGCGAGATTATAGGGCACCCAAGTGGCGCTGAGGCGACCGGAGGAAAGCACGTTGAGTCCCCAAAGGGCGTTTCCCTCATTAGCAGGGTAAAACGACAACTGGGCGATGCTGAATCTGTCGCCAGTGCCAGTAATCTCGTCGATTCGCACGAAGCACTCCAAAGTGACGTTCTGCAGATCGATGAGAGGCGTAGCCAGGTTTTCGCCGAAGTGAATGCTGTTCGTAGGAACGAGGGAAGACAGGTTCTTCTCCATGTCCTGCGGCATGGCACGTCCGGGATGGACGAAGGCGCTCTGGACGTCATTGGTGAAGACCAGGTTCTTCGCGTTATGCGTAGTCTGCGCGGAAGAGTCTTGATTGTAGTATTTCGCGAGCGCCCCGGAGAAATGATAGCCGTCGGCAGGTTCGTAGCGGGCGTAAAGGATCGTGGTGCCGTGCGGCGCCCCCTCCACGGTGGCGCGCGCCATCTCCTTGTAATCAAGTGAAGAGGAGGTAAGGCGTATCTCCGCTATGCAGCCATTGAAATCCCCTTCCCACAAAGTGCCGCCGAAGAGGAACGGCGCAGACTGGTCGGGCTGTATCCAGGGCGTGCTTAGGTACATGGCAGCCGTGTCCCGCCTATAGTAGAGCGTGCCGCTGGTGCATTGGACAGCGAGAGGGTACCATTCGTCGTTGAGCATGCTGCCGCGCGCGCTGGCGTTCCAGCCGGCGTTAACGTAGTTGTAGGCTCCGCCGCCCAGGTCTTTGAGTAAGTACGTCTTGGGCCATGTGGCGAGAGGAACCGAATAGCAGATGGAGTTGGTGCCGGTCATCGTGCCGTCGGTCATGGCGGGCATGGAGATTGCCGTGCCGGCATAGGCGCCGCCTGAGGTACGCGCGAACATCTCGAGAGTCCAATTGGACGTTTTGAGCTCGCCGGATGGATCGGCTAGTTCCAGATAGTATCCTTTTGCGGCGCCCGCGTTGAACTTCACGGCGTGGGAGCATGTCTCGAGTTCGCAGTTCGTGGAAGCACCCAGGTAGGGCTCCCATTTAAGGTAGGCTGGGAAACCGTTCGTCACGACAGGGAGGAACGCGGCCGCGGCCTTTGACGGGTCGACGGCTCGCAGGACTAGATCGTATGTGCCGGGATTCAACTTGTTTCTGAACACGGCGCCGGGTTCGAGGACCGTTCCCACGGGATAGTCGTCAAACGTCCAGCGGGCCAGAACATCCGCGTCGGCGGCGATCGCCGCAGCAAAGATTAGAAAGAAAAGAGCTCTTTTCATATCGCCATTCCAGACAAACGGGACATAGTCCCCTTCCTGTTGCGGGAATTGCATGCGCCCACCCGGACGATGCCTTTTCCGCCGGTAAACGATGCTATGATACCATATAATGCTCTTCGGCACAAGTGGGGGGGATGGAGGATGGGGGATGGGAGAGGAGGTGGGAGGAAAGGAGGAACTCCGATGGCTGGCAAAGAGGCTTCACTAACGTTTCGCCTAGCGCTTCGCGCAATTCAGCCGCGGCGAATGGCAAATAGGGTTTTTAGCGGCATCTGCGATGCCGAGGGGGAGGAGGAGAGGGATTGGGTATCTTAGAGGGAGCGGGTTTTTCTGATGAGATCCCATGCGGCGTTGATCTCCGCCATTGACCGAGTTGCCTGAGCTATCATGCCTTCCGGCAGGCCTTCCGCCCTGAGACGATCAGGATGATACCGCATCGCCGCCTTGCGGTAGGCGGCCTTCACCGCGTCGTCGGAGTCGGACGATGAACATCCTAATTTTGCATAAGCCTTTTCCAGATCCGAATCACCGCTGCGGCCGCCGTCTGTGCCACCAGAGCCGCCGGAGCCGAAATAACTGCGCTTGAAATGGTAGTACAAGAACCCGTCTATTCCCAACGCCCCGGTCGCGTTGCGCAGCAGATCGTCCTCGCCGGCGGCAAGCGTGCCGTCGGCCGCCGCCACAATCCAGAGCATTTCATAGATCAGCGTGCAGGTTTCATTTGTCGCGATATCGACCAGGTCCGCCGCGCATCTGCGGAATGCTTCAGGCGAGAAATCACGTACGCCGTTGAAGGCCGCCACGCATCGCTGATACTCCGCCTCGGAAATGCCAAGAGACTTGAGGCACCGGCTGGCGACGTCAACCTCGCACTTGCTGATTCTTCCGTCTGCCTTCGAGATGAATGCCAGCATTCTGCTGAAGCATTCAAGTATCCGCCTTCTGACGTAATCGGTCTGCGCACGCCCCATCGACTGCGCTTGCTCCATCCGCCGCCGGCCCTGGGCAGACCGTATCCAGAGCACGATAAGCCAAATTATTATGATCCAGATTATTCTCATTCAAAACTCCGTGGCCAAACCGAAGGTTCATTTACCACGCCGTCTCGTTTTAGGTTTCAGGCCGAAGACCCAGCGTCCCTTCTTGGTCGGGCCTTCGTGATGAAGACCAAGTTCCTTCCGCAGAACTTTTATGTGGTAAAACACGCCATCCTTTGTCATGCCTGTTACTCTTGCAACTTGTTCAAGGCTGCTTTCAGGCGCAGAAACAATTGCGTTATATACAGCACGCGTTCCCGACCCCAAATTTTCCATCGTAGTTTCCATCGTAGTTTCTGTCGTAGTTTCCATCGTAGTTCGCGGTGACACTTCTCTGTTGGTTTCCGGCAAAGTCTTTACTGGACACGAGATCTCCCACACACCTCCCTTGCGGTCGCTGGAATGGCGCAGTCCGACGGACTTCGCGAGTCCCGCCAAATGGTAACGAATGCCATAAGGCGTAAGTTTTACAAGGGTTGCAAGCGACTCGATGGTAATGCCCGGATTCTCAGATATGACCTGCATGATCTTACGCGCATTCCCCGTCAACCCTTCACACGCGGCCTCCAGCGCCGACTTTATAGGCACCTTAGTGGTAGTCTTTCTGATAGTGTAACTGGTAGTCTTTCTGCTAGTCTTTCTGCTAGTCTCCGAAACGGCGCGAACACCGCCGATGTCGGGCCGTTTCAGTACGACCCTGAAATCATCGCCGTCCTCGATTTCCCACACAGGAGCCTCGTTGCCCCAGGCGCGGCTCTTCGTAACCATGTCGCGCGTACCGCTGCCGACCTTCTCGATGTAGCCACGAAGATACATCGCCTGCGCCAAGAGCGGATTCACCGGAATGGACCGATGGAGTCGGCCGAGTTTCGTGATAGTCATTCCCTTCGGCAATCCGCCCGGGCTCCAGATTTCCAGTCTATCCCTGAAGAGCATCACCTGGACACTAGCGTTCATCGTGTAGTCGCGATGGCAGATGGCGTTTACGATTCCCTCGAACACGACATCGCGCGGGAGCTCGTATTTCGTCGGCACGGCGGCGGTCTCACCGTCGGCACGCGTCCCCACCCAGTTGCTCAAATGCGACATCACGAAATGCGTCGCCTCGTCGGCCATCTCGAACACGTCGCCCTCGTAGATCTGGTGGTCGGCCATCGGCTTCTCGACATCCGTTGAGAGGAACCAACAGCACTTCACCTCCGACGGACGGAAGAACCGTTGAGGGCGTTTGCCGAAAAGGAGCGCGGCGGAATTGGCGATGCGGCCCTCGTCGTCGATAAGCTCGAGTGCGGTAAGGAGACTCGTCGCAGATGCATTGACGGGAAGTTGATAGTCACGCTTCTCACGCGCGTCGCGGATGAATGCACGCATCTTGCCGACGCTCAGGTCCTTCAACTGCACCCCGGCTGTCTTGGCGGAATCAAACGGCAGAACGTTGATGAGCCCCTTGAGTTCAAGGTAATTCGCAAGCGCAGCATAGACCAAGACGCGCAATTCGTCCCACGTCCGGAAACCCTTGCGTGTGCGTTCGGCGTTGACGCGGGCGACAAATGCCGTCTCCTTCTTCTCGCGTTCGCCATCGATATTGCGAACGAAACAAAGACGGTCTTTCTGCTTGACCTCTGCGCGTTCGTACTCGCGCTCGGTAGCCGACACGCCGCGCCGATCCGTATTGCCATACATACTTCCGAGCAGGCCGAGATAGATGTCACATCTATCGACCTCGGAAAGATACACATCTGTCGCCGACCGTTCCTGTGCGGGAACCTCCTCAAAGAGAAAAACCTCGAAGAACTTGCCGAGGATGGCGTCATTACGGATGTAAGAGGCCAGCGCCTTTCTCTCCTTGGCGAATTCCTTCTGTACACTTGATATAAAAACCCGATACTTCATTCCGCATCATCCTTCCACTGACTCGCGATTTCGGGATCAGGGCTCGAAGAGGATTTCTAGGCCGGGGATCTCGGACATAGCGTCTTCGCAGACGGCGCGCAGGCCGGCCATCGCCGCGCCGGCGTTGCGGAAGACAATGTGCCAGCGAGGTCCGAACTCGGTGAGGACGTCATGGAGCGCATCGAGGTTGCGTCCGTAATGCTCCGGCAAGGGAAGGTTCTCCGCAAGGATGGCGTGAAGACGCGCGGCGCTCCGCACGCCGGCAAGATCAATGACAAAACGACGTTTGCGCGGTTTCTTCATTTCAACTCCTTGAAGGTCCTGTAATGATCTTCGGTGTAGTAGATGCGCTGTCCCTTCGACGTGAACACCAGGCGCTTCGCCCCGCGCGGACGGCCCTTGGTGTCGATGTCGCATTCCTTGTAGAAGCCGCCTTTCAACGGCGGAAGGCGTCGTTCGTAGTTGCCGAAGCGATCGCCGCCGATCGACTTGCCGGGCGCGTACGGCTCAAGGGGTCCGCCGTTCCAGCCGAGAGCGCGCGCCTCCTTCTTGGTGATGAAGTTGCGGGGAAGCGCCCCCTTGTATGTGCGGATGTAGAGGGCGACATCGTCCTTGGACGTGTATTCGCCGTCCTTCACCACAGCCGCGGCAGCGGCTGCGGGTACAGAGTCAGTAGAGGCCGGAGGAACAGCCGCCCCAACCGTTAGCGCGGCGACAGAAGAAAAAACCACCAATGCGGCGAACGGCACAAAGCAGCGCCTGGCCTTCGTCGCAATGGCAGTTATGAATCGGCCGAGCTTCAATTAGCCGATCGAGATGCAGCCAGAGACCAACATGGCGAGCGCTGCGACAACCATCAGAATCTTCATTTTCTTCTCCTTGTAAGTTTGTCGGTTCTGCCTTGGAACCGTTTGCGACATGATACACTATTTATGGCGAATGTGCAAGGGGGAAGAGTTATATTATGGTTTCTGGGTTCGAGTTTCTGGTTTCTGGTTTCTAGTTTCTGGGTTCTGGTTGCTGGGTTCTGGGTTCTGGTTTCGAGTTTCTGGTTGCTGGGGTGGTTAGTTCGGTAGATTTCCGCGCCTGACGGGTAGGCAGAAGCCGTCAGAGCCTGCCGCGGTTGACGAAATACACCGCACCGACCATACACAGAAACGCCCACAAATAGTCCCAGCGCCACTTCTCGCCCATGAAGAGGATCATGAACGGCACGAACACGCACACCGTCACCACCTCCTGCACTATCTTGAGCTGCGCCACGTTCATCCCGGAAGACGCGCCTATCCTGTTGGCCGGCACGGCTATCATGTATTCCACCAGAGCTATCAGCCAGCTCACCAGAATGATCGCCACGAGCGGCCAATGCGACGAACCGACCTTCTGCAGACGCAGATGCCAATACCAGGCGAACGTCATGAAGAGATTGCTCGTGAGGAGCATTAAAACCGTCAGGACCACGCCGGACGGACGCGATATCGCTGCCATTTCTTACTTGTCTCCCTGCACAGAACAGCCGGCGCTAGCGCGCCGCGCGATAGCGTTTCACCACTTCCACGCGGGCGTTCGCGGAATCCGGCGAGGAGGAGGTGAAGCTCCAGTCGGTCCCGGCCGACAGCACCGGCAGAGGCGAGGCGAGCTCACCCTGCGCGAGCGTCTTGCGCTCGTTGTCCACAGCCTTCCAGGTCCGTCCGTCGCGGCAGACAAGGCGCTGGCCGGCCTTCAGCGACACGGGGAAGGAGAACTTGCCCGCGCCAGGGAAGTCGAGAGTCGGATTCTCCACCGGTCCGTGCACAACCATTTCAAGAGCGGCGGACTCCCCCGGGCGCACCGCGATGCGCGGCGCAACGGAAAAGCCCTTGGACGGCGCATGGCGGAACGGCAGCATCGCCTCGTATGAAAGCGCCTTGCGCTGGGCGGGAGAAGACACCGCGAACGCCGGGAACGAGTCGCCACGCGCAAGGAACGTCACCTCCGCGCGCGCCGGGCCGCCCGCAGTCTCGCCAGAGAACGACACGTTGTTCCCGCCGGCCGCCAGGACCACATCCTCCGCTGCGGCGCGTTCGAGAGACTCGCCGTTCTGCGCGTAGCGCGTCCACGCGCCGTCCTCCAGCTCCGCGTAGTCGCCGGCGGCCATCGTGAACGGCACGCGCAGCGCGCATCCATTCACGGTGACCACGGCATTGGAGAGCGCCGGCTTCGTCATCGGGAGAGCGCGCGCCGCCGCCACCTCCACGGACGTTCCGCCGCCCGCCGGCACCTCGTTCAAAAGGAGCGACACGGCGGCGACGTAGTGGCCGTTGTATGGATTGCGGAAGATGGCGTAGTAGCCGCTGTAGGGCCATTCGAGCCCGGCGAAGGCGTCGGCATCGCGCTCGCGCGCGAGGAGCGTCACATAGCGCCAGCCGGTGAAGTCGAGCTTCACGTAGTGCTCGCAGATGGCGCCGTGGTACTCATGCGCCATCTTAAGCTGGAAGTTTAGTATCGCGCCGGAGCCGTCGCCCTTCACCCAGAGCCCGAACGCATTGTTGTCGCCGAGGTTCATGTACGGGAACGGATATGTGCGCTCGGCGCGCGTCCACGCGCCGCGGCTGGACTTCCCGCCGTTCTTCGCGACGAGGCGAACGGTCGCGCCGTGCTCGGCGTCCTCGCCCGCGGAGACCGACGCCTTCACGCTGCCCGCAGAGGAGACGGTCATCTTCGGCACGTCCGCCGCAGTCAGGAAGTTCGTCCCCTTCGGCGCATCGTGCGCCGCCGCGCCGTAGAGCGCCTCCACGCGCAGCAGCGCCGGAGCCTTCTTCGGGAGGGTGAATCCCCAGGAGGTGCCTACGGCGCCGTCCACGCGATGGACGAGAGCCGTCACGGGCGCAAGGCTCCACACGCCGTCCGCACCCTGGCGCAGGCGGTATTCGGAGCGCGGCTCTGCGAGTTTCTCCTGCACCCCTGGCGCAAAAGCCCGGGCAAGACGGGCGCGTTCGTACCAGCCGTGCACCGTCATCTGGCGCATGATGAACTCGGATGCCGGCGCACGCGTCACATTCACCCCCTGCAGGGACGACGCCGCGTCGAAGCCGGCGTTCTTGCCGGCGAAGTATTCCATTTCGTCCGTGAAATGCCCACGGGAGGTTGGGCCGCCTATGATCGGCGCCCACCATCCCATCTGCGGCTCCATGAAGTTCGCCTTGCGAGAGCTCTCCATCGTGCCTTTGATGTGCTGGTCGAAGAAGCGCTTCGCGGCCCAGCGTGGATGGTCCGCCGCGCCGATTCGGGAATGGAACCACCAGTTGTGCGCGCCGAGGCAGCTGGCCTCCGCGACGGGCGGCACAGTGAAGCGCTCGTAGATGAGCCGGCGCAGCATGTCTATGCCGTAGCGTGTGCCCATGCCCTCGGAGCCGTCGAAGTAGAATGAGTCGATGCCGCAGTAGTTGCGCACGTTCGTGAGCTTGTCCGCGAGATCGCGTGCGAGCTGCGAGTCAGGATCGGGGTAGAACGCGATGTAGCGCTGGTGCAGATAGTCGCATTGCGCGCCCGCGGGATACGCGGCGGGGACGGTCTTGAACGCACCGCGCTTGCAGCCTGTGAAGGCGTAGGGCTTCTCGCGGCGGATCCCCGTGTACTGCACCACCTCGTTCCCGAGGCGCAGGCAGTTGCCGTTGCATGAGTAGGTGAAGACGAGCGCGTGCTTGTCGATCGGCCTCTCGTTCACAAGGATCTCGGTGGCGTCCGCGGAGACGGGCGCGGCGAGCGTGTACACGGCGTCGGCCACCAGGCTCGTCGAGCACGACGGGGATATCCACGGGTCGCGGTAGGGGTTGATGCAGGCCGTGAGCGAATGCATGCCGGCCAAGAGACCAGCGGCGTGGATCTTGTCCACGGTGGCCTTCATGTCGTCGAGGCCGTTCGGGAAATACGCCTTCCTGACAGGATACTGGCCGAGCCACTCCCACCATCCGTGGATGTGTATGATGCCGAATCCGCCGCGCTCTGCGAAGTCGATCCAGTCGTCCACGGAGGCGAGCGAGAGGTCGGCGAAAAGATATGAGTTGCGGTTCTTCTCGGAGCCGAGCGACCATGCGCCGCCGGCTGGACTGAGCGGCGCGCCGGAATCGCGCGACATCGCGCGCAGCTGCTCCACAAACCCGGAACGCGGACCTGCCGCGATGCCGAAGCGCCGCCCCACGAGACCGCGCCTCGCCTCTCCGCGCACCCTCAGCCCCGCGGCGGCGCTGGCGGACATCTCGAGCGCCACGTCATACGCCCTCATGGCCACGGCGCTGTCTTCGTCCGACATCGCGTTCGCCATGTTGCCGACCCATTTCCTGCACACGGGCTTCACGTTCGCGAACTGGAGCTCCTTCACATCGGGAACGGTGAGCGCCTCCAGCGCGAACGACCAGCCGCCGCCATCGGCGAACGGGGTAACCTTGAAGACGGCCTCTCCGTCGCAGCGGCGGAACTTGAAGGCCAGCACGCCTTCGCCGCGCAGCTCCGCCCGGGAGGCGGCGTGCAAAGAGCCGTTGGTGAGGACGACATTGGCGAACGCGCACGGCATCTCCACCAGCTCGCGACCGGTGGCGCGCTCCTTGAGAGAGGACAAGCGCCCTACGACGTCGAACGCGAGCGTCGCGTGCGAACCCTCGAACGACGCGGCGACGTCGAAAGGCTTCTGCGGGGCCGGCTTCCCCTTCCAGCGCGGATCCGCCGCGAGCGCGGACACCTCGTCCGGGGACAGGGTGCGTTTCCACACGTGCAGATCGTCCACGCGGCCGTCGTGGATCTCCGACGAGTTCCACGGGCAGCGCCCGATCATGACGGGGCCCTGCACGCGCATGGGGCGGTTCCACTTGCCGCGCGAGACGACCTTTCCGTTTACGTACATGGTGAAGTCCGGCCGGCGGAACGTCACGACGAGCGACGTCCATTCGCCGACGGGGACCTTGTGGATCATGTTGAAGCCGTTCTCGCTCCAGCGCCCCGTGTCCGACGAACCGACGCGGAACAGGAGGTTTCCGCCGCGCATGAAGAGCATGAACCCGCCGCGCGCGCCCCAGCCGCCTGTGCTGAGCACATTCGGATAGCCCGGCTGGTCGGTGCGGTTCCACACCGACCTCACGGAGAGCGAGAACTCCTCGGCTCCGTCGAGAGCGGAGATGGACGACGTCTCGTCGGAACCGTCGCTCTCGCTCCAGTCGCAGATCGTCTCGTCCGCGAATGCGGCGAACGCGGCGGCGAGCACCAACGCCGCAGCAGTGTGCAATGTCTTCATTTCTGCCTCGTCTTTCTTTGGCTGACCACTTCATGTATCGCGAGAAGAGTTCTCCAGAGCTCCTTCACATCCTTGAATGCGATGGCGTTTGCGGCGTCGGAAAGCGCCTTCTTCGGGTTCACGTGCGTCTCCATGAACACTCCGTCGACGCCAGCCGCCACTGCGGCGCGCGCGAGGACGGGGGCGAACCTTCCGTCGCCGCCGGAGCCGGAGCCGAGGCCGCCGGGGCGCTGCACGGAGTGCGTCGCGTCGAACACCACGGGATAGCCGAGCGAGCGCATGATCGGCAGCGAACGCATGTCCGCCACGAGATTGCGGTAGCCGAAGCTGGCTCCGCGCTCGCAGAGGACTATGCGGCGGTTGCCGGCGGACTCGATCTTCCGCACCACGTTCGCCATGTCCTCCGGGGCCATGAACTGGCCCTTCTTAACGTTCACCACGGCGCCGGTCTCCCCCGCCGCCACCACCAGGTCGGTCTGGCGGGCGAGGAACGCGGGGATCTGCAAGACATCGCACACCTCGGCCACGCGCGCGCACTGCCAGGGCTCGTGCACGTCCGTTATCACGGGCACCTCGAAAGTCTCGCGGATCTCCGCCAGGATGTCAAGGCCCTCCTCAATGCCCGGCCCGCGGAAGGAGTCCACGCTCGTGCGGTTCGCCTTGTCGAAGCTCGCCTTGAACACGTAGTTCACAGAGAGGTCGTTCGCCACCTCCACGAGGCGCGCCGCGAGGTCGAGCGCCATCCTCCTGCTCTCTATCACGCACGGCCCCGCGATGAACGTAAGGCTTCCGTCGCCGAACGCCACTCCGCGGTCGACATCCACTTTTCTGACTTTTCCTGACATCACATCTCCTTTCTGCGAAAAAGCCCCGCAGACGATGCGTCCACAGGGCTTTTCAATTGGTGCGACTGACTGGGATCGAACCAGCAACCTTCGGCTTCGGAGGCCAACGCTCTATCCAATTGAGCTACAGTCGCAGCTAGAACATTCTGCCGCGACGGCGTGGGCCTGATTCGCTCAGAAGTACCAGTTGACGATCGGCAGAACAGGAACCTGGTTGTCCATGATGATGTTCACGAGGCCGATCTGAAGACCATGGTCACAAGCAGAGGCGTAGTTGACAAGGCCGAGCTGAAGGCCCCACAGCATCGCCGTCTGGTTATAGATGGCGAACTGGAAGCCGTTCATGTTGCGCGTGAGGTTCGCGCCGACGGCGAGCTGGGCGCCGTAGAGGCTGCCGTTGATGAAGTTGCCGAGGATCGACACTTCAAGGCCGCCCAGTTCTTCGTCAATCGCCGAACCAAGGATGTTGGCCTCGAGACCGTAGACGTTGCGATTGTAGCCCACCGCATCAAACGACACACCATAGAACTTGTCGTTGTTGATGTTCACGAGCGAGAAGGCAACACCATAGGCGTCCTTGTTGGAATAGTTGAACCCAATGGCAGTCTGGAGGCCCATGAACGTCTTGCGGGCGGTATTGGCTCCGAGCGCAAACTCCCAGCCATACATCTTGGGCGCGTCGGAATAGCCCAGATTGAGGTCGAGGCCGAACACGTCCCACTTCTTGATTCCCCAGGGAATCTGCACGGGCGTGGCGACGCCGATGGCTATCGCCGTCCAGCCGTAGGACTCGAACGGCTCGCCGCCGCGCGGCGTCTCGTTCTCAACGGCCTTCAGCTCGGCATTGGCCAACGCAGAAGCAGACAGCGCCGCGAAAGCACCGACCGCAACGATTTTCTTGAATGAATTCATCATGGCTCCTTATTTGTTTCTGAAAAATGCTGTTGCTGATATGATACTTCATCCCGCGTACGCCGTCAAGGCTCAAAACGCGATTTTTGCAAATTCCCATTTGGGGGTCAGACCCTTCCGAGGAGTGGTTGGGTGGTTAGGTGGTTGGGTGGTTGGGTGGTTAGGTGGTTGGGCGGCTGGTCAGGGCGACGGGAGCGGGGCGGAGACGGGTCTGCCCTTGGGCGGGGGCGTAAAGGCGAACGGTTCGTCGCGCGGCGACACGGCGAAAGAGACGCGGCCTTCGCCCGAGGCGAGCACGGCGCCGGCGGCGTCATGCACTTCAAGCCTGCCCGAACGTTGTTCGAACGTGAATTCGCGCCCGAACACTGGAACGTCGGAGACTCGGAAATCCTCGTCCGTGAAAGGCTCGAACACGATGGACTTCCCGTCTTCGGCGGGCTGGACACCGCAACGATAGCGGAAAAACGGCGCCAGCCACGAACTATGGAAGTAGTCCCAAGCGCCGCCGCAATACGCTCCGTCCTCGGGGCGGAAGTGTTCGCCGGCGCGCGGAGCGGTGCGGTCGCCGTATGCCCAGTGGCTCTCGCTCCAGGCGTCGAAGAACTCCACCCACCTGCCGCGCATCTCCCTGCGGCGCAGGGCACCCTGCCCGAACGCCTCGGCGATGAGCGAGTTGGCGTAGTGCCACATCGGGCCGTTCCAGCTGCATCCGTAGTAGTGGGGGGCGGCGATGGACGCAGGGGGCACGTAGATGGCGTTCGCGCCGCAGTACATCGGGCAGGTCTTTGCGCACGTGGAGGCGGGGAAGTCGTCCCCGAACCAGGCGCGGTCCACGAGCTTGTCAAGGGCGCACAGGTACTTGTCTTCGCAGAGAAGCCCCCACATGTAGGGGGCGAAGCTGTCGTAGCAGGCCGCCTCGTCCGCAAGACGGTACGTGGCGGGATCGGCGGCAAGGAAGAGGCCGGCTTTCTCGTCCCAATGGCGAGTCCTGACGATTTCCAGCTGGGATGCGGCGAACTTCCGCAGCTCTGCGGCGGTGACTGCGTCTCCGGCGGTTTCGGCAAGCTTCGCCGCGCCGAGGAGATTGCCTATCGCGTATATCGCAGTGTCGAGCCGCACGAGCTTCGCCATCGGCAATTTCTCCTTCTTCGCGAACTGCGAGTCGTGGTGGAAATTCCACTTGGGCTCGGTGAACTGGTAGAAGTTGGGCTGGTACTCGGCGCCGGTCCCCCAGCTGCCGGTCTGCACGGGAAGCTTCGCGGGATTGCTCCCGGCGGTCTCCCGCGCGAACTGCGCCACGGCCGGGAGAATCTGCCGCGCGAACTCCTTCGACGGGTGGTTTTCAAGAGCTTTGGCTATCGCCTGGCCCGTGTACTGTATGTAGCCCCTGTAGCCGCGCACCTTCTCGCACCAGTTGAGGACATGGTCGCGCAGCACGCCCGGATCACGCGCCCAGGCGATCTCCTGTATCTGCACCGGCACGGGGAGGCCGATCACGCAGCCGTACCATGTGCCGACCGGGCTTTCGTACACGGTGCGGCGCGGATACTCGTGGTCGGGGATCACGCGACGCGCCTCGTGAGTGCCGCGCTTCACCACGAACCAGCGGTAGAGGTACATCTTGAGGAGGTCTGGATTGCCGGTCTCGAGGCGCGGGACGTTGCAGGTGAACCAGTCGTTGAAGGCCCGGGCGTTGGCGGCAAAGGCGTCGGCGGCGGCAAGCGCGCGAGAGACGCGGGCCGAGGCGTCGGCGGGCGTGTCCGGCGAGAACGCTAAAGCATAGCGAAAGGTACGTTCGCCATGCGGCGGCAATTCGAGCGAGGCGGAGTCGGAGCCGAACGACGCGCCGGACGCGACACAGGTGACACGCTCCGTGTTTCCGCCCATCGACTTCGTGGTGAATCGCCACACCTTGGCGGGGTCGCCCGGGCCAGGGAGGCCACCGCGCGTCTTCACGGTGACTCGGCACTTGAGCGGCAGGGACGACGTGTTCTTGACGGTGGTCTCGGCCAGGAATGTGTTGTCGGACAGAATGGCCTTCCGCTCCTTGAGCACTATCCGGCCGAGGCGCTTCTCGTCGGCGGGGGATGCGGCGTTCGGGAGGCTGCGGTAGTAAGTGGTCATGAACGCTGGAGTCCAGTGGTTCCTCACCGGCGCGAGACTTATCATGTCGTCGCCCTCGTGCACCTCGAGAACAACCGGATTATTGAGGTCGGGGATCGCGTGCACGACATAGAGGATTCCGTTCATTCCGGGCGCGGGCGCGCCGAATCGACGGACGGGGACTTCCGCATTGAAATAGCTTTCGGCGGTGCCGTCAAACGTCCTTCCGTTCGGCGTGGCGGTCCAGACCTCAGGTCCCGGCAGGTCGCATCTGTATGCGGAGGCGAGCTCCGCGTTCGCATCAAGCGGCATGGCGCCCGTGTTCGCGCCAGCCGCGAACAGGCATTGCGCCGCAGCCAGCGCAACGAGCATCTTCATCAGCAGTCGTTTCATTTTGAATTGGCAGTTGGCAGTAATTGGCAGTTGGCAGTGATTCTCATCTGAGACATTCGCAAACCCCGAGATTGCGAACGAACATCCTGCTCACCCTGTGCTACTTGAGGAAAATCGCACAGCCGGACGGACGGAAGTACGCAACCGCGAGACCGTTGGCGGAATCATACCTGATGTCCACAGTCATCCCGTCGCCGCGGTTGACGCTGCGCCACTGGATCGCATTGAACGCCTCCGCCGTCGCGATCTTCGCGACCACGGCCGTGGGCGCATCGCGCCAGTTGAACGTCGCGCCGGGCATCCGGCCGAAATCGACAGTCACCTTCGTCGCGGTCAGATCCGAGAATGTAAGCGCGTCAACCGCGCCCGGCGCCACGTCGAGGAAGAACTCCGTGAACTCGCCGGAGAGCGTGCCTACGCCAGAGAACCTGCTGTCGGCGTCAGTCGTGCCCGCGACGCACTTGAGCGTACCCTCGGCAACCTCAAGCCCGCCCGTGTTCGACACCATCACAGTGGCCGAGGCTCCCGGCGTGTACGTCGGCGCATCATTGTTTAGCGAAGCGATCCTGACGTCGTTGGTGATGACGAGCGTGCCGGCGCCGGTCTTCTTGAACTTGCCTGCGCCGTGCAGCGGAACGGCGAGAATGTGCGTGACGCCAGACGCGACGATCAGCTCGCCACCGCCCGCTTCCGCGCGGAAGCAGCTCTTCGCCGGATAGTCCACCGACGAAATTCCGTTGTTCATGGTGAACTGGGCATATCCACCGTCGAACACGAGTTCCGCATTTCCAGAGCTGTTCCGCCCCATGTAGCGGTACACCTTCATTCCACCGCCGCGTGCGAAGACGATCTCGCCGTTGGCCGAACCACCGAGGTAGAAATTCTGCGGTCCCCTCACGTATATCTGCCCGCCGTCTTCCACGCGGGCATCCACCTTCTGGTAGAATATCATACTGCCGGTGGTGATGCTGGTGTCGTGCGCAAGGATGCCACCAGGACCCACACGGACGATCGGATTGATACCGGCGACGTTGCTCGGAATGGGAAAACTCCATGTCACGTTGAGCTTCCCGTTCGTGACGGCGAGAACGGGGCGCATGACGTCGGAGTTTCCGCTCGCCTTGCTATGGCCTACGTAAAGGCCGTTGCAGGTGAGATTGGCATTGTCAAGGATTAACTTCGGAGAGGCGGAACCGGCCGCCATCGCCTGGCCCATGAGCGTGTGGTATCCGTTGTCGCTGCCCATCGTAATCGTGAGATCCTTCAGATACAGCTCCGGCGCGGCCGCCGCGACATAGCCGCCACCGCCGATGCCGCCATGATGCTGCTGATTGACTATGGTGACGCCCTTGCCCTTGCCGACTATCGACAACCGCCCTTCGAGAACAGTCAACTGCCCAAGACCGTTCCAGTCCACCGTCTCGCCGTCGACAGGCGCGAAAAAGCCCGTTATGTCGTAGTTCGTCCTGCGAGGCGCCGTGCTCTGCCACGAGATGGTGGTGGTTCCGCTCGGCACATTCAGCGTGAGCGCCCCTGTGCCGAGCTTCACGAAACCTCCGTCCCTCTGGTCGCTAGTCACCTTGAAGTTGTTGAACGTGAGATCGCCCACGATGTCGAAGATGGACGGCAGTTCGCCGATGAGCCGCCAGGGGCGCTCTATCTCCGCAGCCTCGCCGGAGTACTTGAACGTGCAGTTGCTGATGGAGAGGGCGGATGACGACGTGGTGTCCGCGCCAATGGCCGCCGCGCTCTTGTACTCCGTCACACCCCGCTCAAGCCTCCAGTCTCCGGCGAACGTCTCCACGCTGTTCCCTCCCATTGAGAGCGTTCCCTTGCCGTTCTTGGCCACCGTGCCAGTGGCGTTCCTCACGGGCGTCATGAGCGAGAGCGTGCCGCCATCGGCGACTTCCACCTCTGAAGCAATGTAGAGGGGCGATGCACCGGAGACCAAGACAGTCTTAGCCGCCGTCGTGGATATCTTCGCCGCAGCCGCCGGACCGGAGAGCGTGATCGCCGCCGCCGATTCCACCGTCACGTCGTCGTTGTGCGTTGGCACGCCCGCAGGGCTCCAGTTGCCGTCCGTGTTCCAGTTTCCCGCCACTCCGCCGGCCCAAGTCTTCGCGCCGCCAGTAGCGGCAGACACCACAAGCTTCACCGTCTGCCCGTCACCGTCGAGCGAAAGAGCATACGCCTTCCCGGCTTCGGGATTGGAGACGACGATTCTGGAGAGCTGCTCCTGCGTGACGCCGCCAGAGACGGAGAGTATAGGATACACCTGATCTAGCACGTAATCGCCAGGCACCATCAGCTCCAGCGCCCCGGAGAAGACGAGAGACTCCGCAGTGACGGACGCCGTGGCGTCAGCCAGCGCGAGCTTTGCGCCAGCCGCCAGCTCCAGCTCGTCGCCGAAGCGCGTCACGCCCGCGCCGAATCTGAGCGCGCCCTGCGAGACGACCGTCTTCGGATGCGACGAGTTCCTGAGCGCCGTGAGCGTGCCAATGCCGGTCTTCGTGAGGGTCGCTTCGGACACGCCGTCCGCCGCCGTGAAGGACTGGTCGAAGGCGACGTCAAAACCCGAAGAGTCAAACGAAAGGCCATGCTCGCCGATCGTCGCGGACGCGCATCCGCAGATGAACGGCGCAGGCGGCGTCGAGGTGCCGCTCACTTTCAACGTGCCGCCGTCCGCATTGAACACCATGCAGTCGTCGTCCGTTCCCGGAACGCCGCCCCTCACGCCGCGCACGGCGAGGACGCCGTTCGAGGAGATAGAGAGAACGCTCCTGCCACCCACGGGCACCTTGTTGGTGATGTACCCGACGGGGAAAGTGACCACCGCGTCGTCCGTCACGTTGAACTCAACATCCGCGTCAAAGCCGTAGCCCATTTCTACGGAGCCGCCGGCACACGAGACACTCGAACGCCCCTTCGCCGTGAAACGCGCGACGGAACCTGTATGTGTGTGCGAACCCAGACATAGCCAGTCATTGCCCATTGTGAGAGTCGCATCGTCCTTGACCGTGAACTCGCCGTACGCGTACGGACCAGACTGGCGCGCGACACCGATGATGTTGTTCACATGTAAACTGGAATTGCCGGAAAGAGACACACGTCCCCAGGAATTGGAGGCCAATCCCAAGTAGAGGGCTCCGGAAAAATTGGCCGTAGCGTTGTCCGCAACCTCTAAAACGCCTGTGGCGCACGGCCGATAGCCAACGTACACAGAGTTGGCAGCAAGGGAAGCCGAATCGCGTATCGCAAGGTCACCACGGTTTCGCCTGTTATTCACGGCATTGCCGGCGCCAAGACACAACAAGCCCTGGGTTACGAGCCTCGCGGACGAGGACACGTCGAGCACTCCGCGGGACAGAGCAATCCCCCCCGATGTGGACTGATGCCCAATGAAGAAGTCCCCGCGCACAACCACGACGGCATCGTTCGTGACATGCATCCAGGTCGTCCCGCTGTTTGCATTGTTGTCTTTGAGAATGACCGCCGCCAACGAGTTGCTGCCCCCCAGAAACCAGGTGTGCGTCGTTGCGTTTCCACGCTGGAAGAACACACCGGTGGAATAGAGCGTAGCTTCAGGATGGATGTAGAAATTCACCTTGCCGCCATTTGATCCCAGATAGAGAGACTTGCCGAAGGAGAGCTTTCCACTCCAGAGGTCGAAGTCCTGCTGCGTGGTCCCCTGCGACTTCCATGTGAAAAGCGCATCGTCGTATCGCCACACGAGGTTATTGTTGGCAGAGGAGTCCAGGCCCTCGAAGTTGAAGATATGCGTTCCGGAGAGGTTCTGGCAGAATGGCGTGCCCCACCAGTCGTAGATGGCCTTCAACCCCCTCTTCTCCCAGAACGTGCCGCGCGTGTCGATGGTGAGCGTACGCACGGCGGAACCGCAGCCCAGGAACATGGTGCCGGAGTTCTCCACAAGCCCCCCTGCAGGCGCACGCAATGTGACGTCATGCGCCCGGAAGCTCACTAAGCCGTATTTGCCGTCGATGCCGTTGGTGGGCATCTCGTTGCCGGTCCAGTTGGCGGTGTCGTTGTAGCAGCCGTCCGTGACAGACGACAGCCACTCGACGCGGTGGTCGGCGTCCACCGTGTCGGCATTGTACGCGACGGCCGAGAACGTCGCGATCAGAAGCGAAATCTGGAGACGGCAGAACTGCCCCACATGCGCACGACCTTGTTTTCCACTCACAGCATTCTCCTTCTCTCTTCACATTGCATGTCCCACGAACAAAACCTGGAACATCTCAGGAAATCGACCTACTTGAAGATGATCATGCAACCGGACGGACGGAAGTACGCGACCGCGAGGCCGTTGGCGGAATCATACCTGATGTCCACAGTCATCCCGTCGCCGCGGTTGACGCTGCGCCACTGGATCGCCCTGAACGCCTCCGCCGTCGCAATCTTCGCGACCACGGCCGTGGGCGCATCGCGCCAGTTGAACGTCGCGCCGGGCATCCGTCCGAAATCGACAGTCACCTTCGTCGCGGTCAGATCCGAGAACGTGAGCGCATCAACCGCGCCCGGCACCACATCGAGGAAGAACTCCGTGAAATCGCCGGAGAGCGTGCCTACGCCAGAGAACCGGCTGTTGGCGTCAGTCGTGCCCGCGACGCACTTGACCGTGCCCTCCGCGACTTCGAGCCCGCCGGTGTTCGACACCATAACCGTGGAAGACGCCAGCGGAGTGTAACTGGGCTGATTGTTCGACATCGCCACGCGGAGGTCGTTCGTGAAGACGATAGTTCCCGCGCCGCGCTTCACGATCTTCCCCTGCCCTCTGACCGGAATGGCGAGAATGTGCGTTACGCCCGACGCGGCGATCAATTCGCCGCCGCCCGCATCCACCCGTATGCCGCACTTCGACGGATTCGTCATAGTCGAAATGCCGCCGTTCAAGGTGAACTGCGCGTAGCCTTCGTCAAGGACTATCTCCGCCTTCGTGGAGGAGTTCAATCCAAGGAATCGATTAACCTTCATCCCGCCGCCGCGCGCGAAGACGAGATCACCCGCCGCAGAGCCGTTGAAGTAGAGGTTCTGCGGAGAAGTGACGTATATCTGCCCGCCGTCCTCCACACGCGCATCAAGCGCATTGTTGAAATACAGACCACCGGAAGCAGTTGTGGAATTGCGCGCAAGCACGCCACCCGCGCCCACCCGCACGATCGGCTCCATTCCCGCCGTACGGGATATCTCGCAATTCCATGTGACGTTCAACGTGCTGTTCGTAATGGCAAGGACCGGGCGGACGATGTCAGTGTTTCCGCTCGCCTTGCTGTTGCCTACGTAGAGCCCGTTGCAGGTGAGGTTGGCATTGTCGAGAATCAGCTTCGGCGCAGCGGAACCCGCCGCCATCGACTGCCCCATGAGCGTGTGGAATCCGCTGCCGCTGCCCATCGACATCGTTAGATCCTTCAGATACAGTTCCGGCGCAGCCGCCGCGACGTAGCCGCAGCCGCCGATGCCGGCATGATGCTGCTGATCGACTGTGGTGACGCCCTTGCCCTTGCCGATGATCGCAAGACGCCCTTCGAGAAGCGTCAACTGAGCGAGGCCGTTCCAGCTCGTCGTCTCTCCGCAATCGGTCGAGAAGACGCCCGATATGTCGCTGTTGCTGCCGCGCGAGGCATTCTTGTACCAGGAGAGCGTGGTGGTTCCGCTGGGCATTTCCAAGGTTAGCGCCCCCGCGCCAAGCTTCGCAAAGCCGCCGTCGGCCTGCGAATGGGATATTTTGAAGTTCTTGAACGTGAGATCGCCCGCGATGTCGAAGATGGACGGAAGTTCGCCGATGAGCCGCCAGGGGCGCTCTATCTCCGCCGCCGAGCCGGAATACTTGAACGTGCAGTTGCTGATGGAGAGGGCGGATGCCGACGTGGTGTCCGCGCCAATGGCCGCCGCGCTCTTGTACTCCGTCACACCCCGCTCAAGCCTCCAGTCACCGGCGAACGTCTCCTCGCTGTTCCCTCCCATTGTGAGCGTTCCCTTGCCGTTCTTGGCCACCGTGCCGGTGGCGTTCCTCACGGGCGTCATGAGCGAGAGCGTGCCGCCCTCGGCGACTTCCACCTCTGAAGCGATGTAGAGGGGCGATGCACCGGAGACTAAGACAGTCTTAGCCGCCGTCGCGGATATCTTCGCCGCAGCCGCCGGACCGGAGAGCGTGATCGCCGCCGCCGATTCCACCGTCACGTCGTCGTTGTGCGTTGGCACGCCAGCAGGACTCCAGTTGCCGTCCGTGTTCCAGTTTCCCGCCACTCCGCCGGCCCAAGTCTTCGCGCCGCCGGCCGCGGCGGAGACGGTCAGCTTCACAGTCTTCCCGTCACCGTCGAGCGAAAGAGCATACGCCTTCCCGACTTCGGGATTGGAGACGATGATGCCAGAGAGCTGCTCCTGCGTGACGCCGCCGGAGACGGAGAGTATAGGATACACCTGATCGAGCACGTAATCGCCAGGCACCATCAGCTCCAACATCCCGGAGAAGACGAGCGACTCCGCAGTGACGGACGCCGTGGCGTCAGCCAGCGCGAGCTTCGCGCCAGCCGCCAGCTCCAACGCGTTTCCGAAGCGCGTCACGCCCGCGCCGAATCTGAGCGCGCCCTGCGAGACGACCGTCTTCGGATGCGACGAGTTCCTGAGCACCGTGAGCGTGCCGATGCCGGTCTTCGTGAGGGTCGCTTCGGACGCGCCGTCCGCCGCCGTGAAGGCTTGGTCGAAGGCGACGTCAAAGCCCGAAGAGTCAAACGAAAGGCCATGCTCGCCGATCGTCGCGGACGCGCATCCGCAGATGAACGGCACAGACGGCATCGAGGTGCCGCTCACCTTCAACGTGCCGCCGTCCGCATTGAACACCATGCAGTCGTCGTCCGTCCCCAGAACGCCGCCATATACGCCACGCACGGCAAGGACGCCGTTGGAGGAGATCGAGAGAACGCTCCGCCCGCCGACGGGCACCTTGTTCGTGATCGTTCCGTTGGGAAGCGACACCACTGCGTCGTCCGTCACATTCAGCTCCAGATCCGCATCGAACCCATAGCCCATCTCGACCGACGTGTTACCGCTGCTGATCAAGCTCGAGCGTCCCTTCGCCGTGAAACGCGCGACGGAACCGGCATGTGTGTGCGACCCCAGGCACAACCAGTTGACGCCCATAGTGACCGCCGCGTCGTCGTCCAGCACAACCTCGCCGTATGATCCGCCGGCGCCGCCGTAGGCTATGCCCAGAATGCCGCCTATGCTCATGGCTGAGGCACCTGTGAGTTCCAGACGTCCCCAAGCATTGGAGGTGGTGGCTATTTGACAGCTTCCCACCAGCGTGACCGAGGCATTGTCCGACACAGTCACAATGCCCGTGGAACACTGGGACCGACCGATTATCATTGCGTTACCGGCGTAAAACGCAGCCTGATCGCGGAGCGTCAGAACGCCGCGGTTGTGGAGATCTGGATACGTCGTAGCGGCGGATCCGAGATAGACACCGCCCGTGACGGACATCTTTGCGTCGCTGGAGACATCGAGGAATCCCTGGCCTCCTCCCGTGTGTACATTCCCGTAGCTTCTGGCGCCGACGTGCATCTCAGAGCGCACCACAACATGCGCGTCGTTCGTCACGTGCATCCAGGTGGAGCCGACATCGGCGTTCGTTTCCTTCAAGTATAGAACCCAAAGCGAATGATTTCCGCCGAGGAACCAGGTGTGCGTGGTGGCGTTGCCGCGTTGATAGTAAGTACCCGTCGTATCCGTCGAATAAAGTGTCGCCCCTGGATGGATGTAGAAGTTCACTGAACCCCCGCTGGCTCCAAGGTAGAACGACTTCGCAAACGAAAACTTTCCGCTCCAAAGATCGAAATCCTGTCGCGACGTAGAGGACTTCCATGTGAAGAGCGCGTCGTCGAAACGCCACGTCAAGTTGTTGTTCGCAACCTTGTCCATGCTCTCGAAGTTGAAGACGTGGGTTCCCGTGAGATTGATGGAGAACGGAACGCCCCACCAGTCGGTGGTGACCTTGACGCCTCTCTTCTCCCAGAACGTGCCGCGTGTGTCGATGGTGAGCGTGTGCTCGGCCGAACCAGCGCCAACGAATATCGAACCCGAGCTGTCGACGAAGCCTTCGGGGGACACGCGCAGAGTGATGTCCTTCGACTGGAAGTTCACGTAGCCGTAGCTGCGTTCAATGCTGCTGGACGGCAGGATGCCGTCCGTCCAGTTGTCCGGATCGTCATAGCGGCCGTCCGTGACAGTCGAAAGCCACGCGACGCGATGGGCGGCGTCGACCGTGTCGGCATGGCACACGACGACCGAGAGCGCCGCGACCAGAAGCGAAATCGTGAAACGGCCAAAATGCCGTGCTGAAGTGCAACAAGAGGTATTTTTCATGCGGTTATGATATCATAACCGCCCTCCTGCCGCAAGTCCAAAACGATTTTCAGGTCCCCTGCAAGAAACGCGAGACGATGGCGCTGCCGATCACGAAGCCGTCGCAGTGGCGCGCAATCGCGGCGCCGTCCTCCGGCGTGCGGATGCCGAAGCCGGCCACAACCGGAACGTCCGTTAGGCGCTTCATCTCGTCAAGGCGCGCCGCAAGCTCAGGCGGCAGACTGGCACGCTCGCCCGTAACGCCCTTGACCGTGACGGCGTAGAGGAAGGAGTCCTCCATGCCCTCCGCGCTCGCGACGATGCGGTCCGGACCGGTTGTGGGCGCGATCAGCGGGACGAACGCAAGCCCGTTCGCCTTGAGTGCCGTCACCAGCTCGTCGCGTTCCTCCAGCGGCAGATCCACCACGAGAACCGCGTCGGCGCCGGCCTTCGCGGCGTCGGCGGCGAAGCGGTCGATACCATACGAATAGATGAGGTTGTAGTACGAGAACACCACGATCGGCGTATCGGGGTGGCGTGCGCGCAGCTCCGGGACGCGCCCGAGGACTGCGGCGAGCGTCACGCCGTTCGCGAGCGCCATGGCGGCGGCGCGGCGGATCACCGATCCATCAGCGACAGGATCCGAGAACGGTATGCCGAGCTCGAGGATGTCCACGCCCTCGGCGATCACGGTGTCTGCGGCGGCGATGCTCGCGTCGAGCGTCGGCGCGCCCATCGTGAGATACGCCACGTATGCGCCGCGCCCCTCGGCGCGCGTCTTTGCAAAAAGCTTCTGTATGCGGTTCATGTTTTACCTGCTTGTTTTGGTTGTTGAAAAGTTGAAAAGTTGAAAAGTTGAAAGGTTGAAAAGTTGAAAAGTTGAATCCTATCCTCATATACATTCTAGTGCAGAAATCTCACTCTTAACTCAATTCTCAATTTTCAATTTCTTGTACCTCAATATGCTGTCCATGTCCTTGTCGCCGCGGCCGGAGAGATTCACCAGCAGCAGCGTGTCTTTGGGGAGGGACGGCGCGCGCTTGATCGCCTCGGCGAGCGCGTGGCTGGACTCCAGCGCGGGGATGATGCCCTCGAATCGGCAGAGGGCGTCGAAGGCGGCGACGGCCTCGTCGTCGTTGATGGCCACGTACTCGGCGCGCTTGGTGTCGGCCAGATAGGCGTGCTCGGGGCCGACGCCGGGATAATCGAGCCCGGCAGAGATCGAGTACGTGTCGATTATCTGCCCGTCGGGCGTCTGGAGAAGGTATGTCTTCGCGCCGTGCAGGACGCCCACCACGCCGCCGTTGATCGACGCCGCGTGCTCGCCGGTCGCGATGCCCTTCCCGCCGGCCTCCACCCCCACGAGCTTCACCTCGGGGTCGTCGATGAATCCTGCGAAAAGCCCCATCGCGTTCGAGCCGCCGCCCACGCACGCTATCGCCTGGTCGGGCAGACGCCCGTACTTGTCCAGACACTGCCGCCGCGCCTCCTTGCCTATCACGCTCTGGAAGTCGCGCACCATCGCGGGATATGGATACGGCCCCGCAACCGTGCCGATCACGTAGAACGTGTCGTCGCAGTTCGTCGTCCAGTCCCTGAGCGCCTCGTTCATGGCGTCCTTCAATGTGGCGCTTCCCTCGGAGACGGCGCGCACCTTCGCGCCGAGCATCTTCATGCGCTCGACGTTCGGGGCCTGGCGCTCGACGTCGATCGCGCCCATGAATACCTCGCACTCCATGCCGAATAGCGCGGCCACGGTGGCCGTGGCAACGCCGTGCATTCCCGCGCCGGTCTCGGCGATGAGGCGCTTCTTGCCCATGCGCTTCGCGAGCAGCGCCTGACCGATCGTGTTGTTCACCTTGTGGGCGCCGGTGTGGTTAAGATCCTCGCGCTTCAGGAGTATGCGCGCGCCGCCAAGGTGGTCGGAGAGGCGCCTGGCCTCGGTCAGCGGGCTCTCGCGGCCCACGTAGTCCTTGAGAAGCGCTTCGAACTCCGCATGGAAGGCGGGATCGTTCTTCGCGTCTTCGTATGCCGCCTCCAGTTCGTGGATCGGCGTCATCAATGTCTCGGCGATGTACTGTCCGCCGTAGATTCCGTAGTGTGTCTTTGAGTTCATTTGTTAGTTAGTTGTTTGGTGGTTGAAAAGTTGAAAGGTTGAAAAGTTGAAAGGTTGAAAAGTCCGCTCGTCCTATTGTCCTATCCTATTGTCCTATCCTCCTACTCGTCCTATCCTATTGTCCTATCATCCTATTGTCCTATCATCGCCCCAAGCTTGGCCGCCGGATCGGGGGCGCGCATGAGCGTGGTGCCGATCAGAAAGCCGTCGGCGCCTGCGGCGCGCAGCATGGAGATGTCCTCCGCTGTGCGTATGCCGCTTTCGGCGATGCGCACGCACCTGGATGGGATTGTTCCTATGAGGCTCGCCGTGATGGCGGGATCCGTCTTGAACGTGCGCAGGTCGCGGCAGTTCACGCCGATCACGTCTGCGCCCGCGGCGACTGCGCGGTCGATCTCCTCCGCCGTGTGCGTCTCGACGAGGGCGGCGAAGCCGAGCGAGCGCGCCTGTGCGAGAAGCGAGGCAAGCGAGGCGTCGTCCAGGACGGCGGCGATGAGCAGCACGGCGTCCGCGCCGGCAAGTCGCGCCGCCGCCACCTGGTACGGCGTGGTGACGAAGTCTTTGAAGAGAACGGGGATCTTCACCTCCGCGCGCGCCGCCTTGAGGTAGTCGACGCCGCCCAGGAACCTGTGCGGCTCGCAGAGGACGGAAAGCGCCGCCGCGCCAGCCGCCTCAAACCCCTTCGCCAGCTCCACCGGACGGAAGTCCTCCCTGATCAGCCCCTCCGACGGCGAAGCCTTCTTCAGTTCCGCGATCACATGGACGCCTTCGCCCCGGAACGCCGCCGCGAAGTCGCGCGGCCCGGGCGCGCCTTCGAGACGGCGCATCACCTCTCCAAGAGGGAGTTGTCTCTCCGCGTCCTCCGCGTCGCGCCTCCGCGCCGCGCTCAGTTCTTCCAGTATGTCGCTCATTTGAACGCCACCATCGCTTTCAGCTTAGCGAGCGCGCGGCCCGAGTCAATCGAGGCGCGGGCGGCGTCGATGGCCTCCAGCGCGGTGTCCGCCTTCCCGGCGGCGAGGATCGTGGCGGCGGCGTTCTCCACGGCGGCGGCACGGCGCGCGCCATGGTCTTCCCCGGAGAGGACCGCAAGGAGAAGCTTCGCGTTCTCGGCAGCGTCACCGCCGCCGATCGCGGAAGTCGGGAAGGACTCGCCGTATAGAGACGCCGCGTCCATGAGTCCCGTGCTCACCCCTCCGTCGCGCAGCGTCGAGACGAACGTGAGTCCGGACGGCCCGATCTCGTCCAGTCCGTCCGAGCCCGACACCACATACGCCCTCTCGCTCCCCAGGAGCTTGAGCGTCTCGGCCATGACCGGCGCCAGGCGCGGGTCGTAGACGCCTATGACGTGACGCTTCACCCCGGCGGGGTTTGTAAGCGGACCCAGAAGATTGAAGATAGTGCGGAAACCCAAAGCCTTGCGCACCGGGGCGGCGAACTTCATGGCCGGGTGCAGGCTCTTCGCGAAGAGGAATCCCACGCCCACCTCGCGGATGCATGCGGCCACGTGGTCGGGCCGCATGGAGAGGTCCAACCCAAGCGCGCCAAGGACGTCGGCCGCGCCGCACTTGGACGTTGCCGCAACGTTGCCGTGCTTGGCCACCACCACGCCGGCGCCGGCGGCGATGAACGCGGCGGTGGTGGAGACGTTGAAAGTGTTGAGTCCGTCTCCGCCGGTGCCCACGATGTCCACGGCGTCGACCCCCGAGATGTCCACCTTCACCCCGACCTCGCGCATGGCACGCGCCGCGCCGGCGAGTTCGGCGGCGGATGGCATGCGCCCGCGGTCTCTCGTGAGAAGATCGGCAAGCTCCCTCTCAGGCATGCGCCCCTCCATGATGGAGAGGAACATGCGATACGACTGCGCCTCGTCGGCTGACGCGGCGGTGTTGCCGAGCCCGAGGAAGTTCCGCAGCTGGCCGATCCCCTCGGGTGTCCCCACGCTTTCGGGGTGGTACTGGACCGACTCTATGGGAAGAGTCTTGTGCCTGAGGCCCATGATCTCGCCGTCTTCCGCTTCCGCGCTTATCTCGAAGCAATCCGGCAACGACTCACGCTCCACCGCGAGCGAATGGTACCGCATCGCCTCGAAGTTCTGCGGCAACCCGGCGAAGATGCCCTTCCCGTCGTGGCGGATGCGGCTCGTCTTGCCGTGCATGAGCTTCTTCGCCCGCACGATGCGTCCGCCGAAGGCCTGGGCTATCGACTGATGGCCGAGGCATATTCCGAGCATTGGCATCTTGCCGGCGAACGCCTTGATCGCCGCGAGCGTGATGCCCGCGGAGTCGGGGTTGCCGGGTCCGGGGGAGAACACAAGTCCCTCCGGCTTCCTCGCGGCGATTCCCGCGATGTCGATCTTGTCGTTCGCGACGACGTCCACGGACGCCCCGAGCGAACGCATGTCCTGCACCAGATTGTAGGTGAAGGAATCGTAGTTGTCAATTAGTAGATACATGGCTTTTAAGTGTTGAAAGGTTGAGAGTGAATAGCACTTCTATTGTCCTATCATCGTATTGTCCTATTGTCCTATTGTCCTATTGTCTTATCGTCCTATCCCCTCACTAAAGCGAAGCTGCAAAACGGGCGGCTTCGAAGACGGCCTTGGACTTGTTCACGGTTTCGCGGTACTCCTTGATCGGGTCGGAGTCGGCCACAATGCCCGCGCCGGCGCGCATCGTGAGCTTCCCGTCCTCCAGCACCATGGTGCGTATGACGATTGCGAAGTTCATGTCGCCGGTGTAGCTGAAGTAGCCTGCGGCGCCGCCGTATACTCCGCGCGGCGACTTCTCGAGCTCCGCGATCAGCTCCATCGCCCGCACCTTCGGCGCGCCGGTGAGCGTGCCGGCAGGGAACGTCGCCTCCAGAAGATCGAATCCGTCGCGGCCCGACTCCAGCTCGCCCTCCACGCGCGAGACGAGATGCATAACGTGGGAGTAGCGCTCCACCTGCGCGTACGAGGCCACCTTCACCGTTCCAGTGCGCGAGACGCGGCCGAGGTCGTTTCGCCCGAGGTCGACGAGCATCACATGCTCGGCGCGCTCCTTGGGATCCGCCTTCAACTCCTCTTCAAGCTCCTTGTCCTCCACGGGATCGGAGCCCCTCGGGCGTGTTCCGGCGATGGGCGCGGTGGAGGCCGTGCGCCCTTCCAGCTTCACGAGCTCCTCGGGGGACGAGCCGATGAGCGTCTTGCCGCCGAGCTTGAGGAAGAAGTTGTAGGGAGAGGGATTCACCATTCTCAGCGCGCGGTAGAGCGAGATCGGTGGGATGTCGGTCTCGGCCGTGAACTTCTGAGAGGGCACGATCTGAATCACCTCGCCGGTTGCGATCGCCTCCTTGCACTTCGCCACGATGTCGGTGAAATCCGACTCCTCCATCTCGGGGACGAATGCGCCTATCTTCGGCGTGCCGGGACGGCGTGTCGCCATGTAGCGGGCGATGGACTCTGCGCTCATGAGGCGCTCGTGCACCGACTCCACCTTGCGCATGGCCCGCTCGTAGGCGTCGTGCGGCGTCTCGCCGTCCTCCACCTGCGCCACCTGCGAGATGATGACCGTCTGGCGGACGTTGTCGAACACCACCAGCGTGTCCGTCACGAGGAACGCGGCCGCGGGCGTGCCCTTCTCAGGCGTGAGGCCCACGCGCGGGACGAACGTCTTGACGGCGTCGTACGAAAGGTAGCCGATGGCGCCGCCCTGGAGAGACGGCAGCTCGGGCGCCGGGGTGAACTCGATCCCGGAGAAGCGGCGGCGCAGGGAGAGGAGCGGGTTCTCGGAGCCGTCCGCGAACACAGTCTCGCGCGGGTCGATGCCGAGATAGGAGTAGCGTCCGCGCGTCTCGCCGCCCGCGACGCTCTCGAGGAGGAACACCGCCTCGTCGTCCGCGGCGCGGGTGAGTACGGAGACCGGAGTCTCGCGGTCCGCGAGGAACTCGCGGAAAACTGGCGTCCGCGCGCCGCCCGCGGCGCGCTTTGCGAATTCTTCTTCTGAAAGCTGTTTTAACATGGTTTCTTGTCTCTGGTTTCTGGTTTCTGGTTTCTGGCTTGTCCGTCGTAGCCTTGGCGAAGGTGGAAGCCTTGGCGAAGGCGGATTTCTGGCTACAAAAAATGCGGCCCGTCCTTGGGACGATCCGCATTTTCAGGTGCTTTCTGGGCCGCTCGTCGCTACACGCACGCCGGCCAGGCGGATCTGCACCCGCCGGGCCACCAGTAGAAGCTGTTCTGGAATTGGTTGTTCACGGTTGATAGTTTACCACATCCCGCGCGCCGAGTCAACGGGGAAAATGAAAAAATGTTTCTACGTAAAAGAACACCCGTTTCTACGTGCAGGAACGAACCTTCACCCCCCCGGCAGGACCTAATGGTGGGGCAAGCCGTCCCCGGCGAGCCGCCTACGGCATCTCCACCGTCACCTTGAAGAACCGATGCGCCGAATTCGTTGGATACGTCCAAGCCGAATCCATCAAATCCGCTTTGCCCCAAACCTTGTACACCCGCACCTCGCCGTTGGTGTTGAGGTTTGGCGTCCACGTCACATTCGGCACACGTTCGACATTGTAATAATGACACGGAAAAGATCGTTCTGATTTGTGGGGTCTGTCCCTGCCACGTAATCCTTGGTACTTGGTTGTTTTATCGTAATATTTCAATCAATATCTGGTTCTGTTCTCCCAAGCGATTCTCCGTAGGATATCCCGCGCTTTAATAGAACCTTTCTCCATCGCCATGCGCAACAATCGTACCCCTTCGACCCTGTCCCTTGGTATGATCCCGATCAGAAGACCTTCATAGTATAAAAAGCCGAGATTACATAGCGAATCAGCGTGATCTTGTGCTGCCGCTTTGCGCCACCAATTCACCGCTTCTCGCCTATCCAATTTCACTCCCTCGCCTTGATAGTACAGACAACCAAGTTGAAATTGTGCATCAGCATGACCTTGGTCAGCCGCCTTGCGCCACCATTTCGCAGCCTCGGCGATATTCTGGTCCACCCCCTTACCTTTACATAAGCAAACACCGAGTTCGTACTGTGCCTCGGCAATGTCTAAAGTTGCTTCCAAACGGTATTTTTTCACCCTTTCTTCATAGCCAATGGAACCCGCCATCTGCCTGACGGTCAATCCCCTCTTAAACGAAAGCGCTTTACAACCATCGAAGATGTCTTCCTTGAAATCTTCAAGTGATTCCGGTATCGAGGCGTTCACCAGATTGTCACAATAACCAAAAGCTGCATGTCCGATACGTATCACGGAATCAGGGATGGTTACGTTTTTCAATGCCTTGCAATGGTAAAACGCCATTTCTCCAATACTCGTCACCGAGTTTGGAATCGTCACATTCGTCAGGCTCTTGCAATCGGAAAACGCCATCTCTCCAATATTCGTCACCCCCTTACCGATCGTCACGCTCGTCAGGCTTTCGCAACCATAAAACGCCGATTCCTCAATATCCGTCACAGTGTCTGGAATTGTCACGTGCTTCAAGTTCCTGCAATGATGAAACGCCGACACCTCTACACTCGTCACGCCATTGCCCAACTTCACTTTTGTCAAGTTCTCACACTCTTTAAATGCATGATCCCGGATAATCATCACGGAATCTGGAATCGTCACACTCGTCAGACTCTTCTTGCAACTTTCAAACGCATAGGCCCCAATACTCGTTACTGAGCTTGGAATCGCCACATGCCCACCTTCGCCGGAATATTTGAGTAATACACCATTGACAACCGTAAATCCGGTGTTGTCCGCAAGACCGACACAGCCGGAAAACGCCCCAGACATAATAACCGTCTTGGGATTCAACACTTTTACGCTCTTCAGTCTTTTACAACCATAAAACGCGCCGTTGGCGACATACTTTACACTCTTTGGGATAGCCACATCCGTTAATGAGTCGCAACCGGAAAACAAAGAATGCCCGATTCTCGTTACGCCTTTACCGATTAACACGCATCTCAAGCCGTTACAGTCTTCAAACGCGGCCATTTCAATGTCCGTCACCGAATCGGGAATCGTCATGCTCGTCAATCCACTACATTCCTTAAACGCATTTTCTCCGATGTATGTTACGCTGTCAGGGATCGTGACGCTCGTCAACCCCTTGCAACGAAAGAACGCCCCGGGTCCAATGCCCGTTACGGGATAGTTGTTGTCGCCTATTTCTGACGGGATCCTGATGTCACCGGTTTCGGGCGACACGCCTTTAATGATTGCGTCACCATGGTTCAGATCGTACGACCATGTGTAACCGCCAATTTTCTGGTTTTCGGCCCAGAGCATTGCGTTAGTTGTCATCATCAAAAAAACCGTCAATGTCTTTATTGTCGGTATCTTCATCCTATTGTTCCTTTCTTTTGTTTGTCTTTTCACAAGAATCTTGGTTTATGGCACTCGCCACAAAACATGAATCCCCTTCTACTTGAAAATTTCATCTAAAAGTTCTCGGGCATCCTCATTCCCTAGGTCTCTGGCTTTCTTTAGCCATTGTATCCCCTCCTTTGTGTCCTTTGGGATGCCATACCCTAAACAGTAAAGAACCCCCAGATTTTTTTGTGCATTGTCGTTTCCTTGTTCCGCTGACAGGCGAAACAATCTTACGGCTTCCGTATAGTCTTGTGGGACACCAACGCCTTTGATGTAGCAAACACCAAGGCTAAATTGAGCAGTTGCATTGTTCAGTTCTGCAGCAGTACGAAGATCTTTCACCTTCTTTTCCGCATCTTGCATCTCGCCAAGATGGTGTTGAATCCCATATACACCAGTATCATTCTGCTTCTTCATTCTATTGCCTCCCAAGCTTACACACAAAATCAAACAAAGAACGAATAGTACGATAAAACCCAGAAAGACCTTGCCTTTCGTTCCGCTCTTCCATAGCGTGACGAATTTGTTCTTTGCTGTTATCGCCGCCGTTTTCACCTTGGAACAGAACGCCTCACGTTCTTCTTTGCCGTTCTTCCACCATGTGACGGTTCGGGCTGTAGCAATAGTTACCAGTGATTTAACTTTCGCAAATGTCTTTGCGCTTTCTTTATCGTCAGTCCTATTCTCGGCACTCTTCTGCATTGTTATATCGCTATCTGAAGCAACGTGTGCCGATTCTATGCCGACAACAACAAAGTTTCTGCCGCATGTTTCACACAAGACTTTCCGCCCAAAATAGTCGTGCTCTACTTCATACATGGTTCCGCAATATGGGCATTTTGTGGTAATCCCTTTCTGTCCACTTTCTTCAGCACGAATGTTTGGGGAAAGAAACTCCTTCCCTTGCGAAATGCCAGTTTGCGCATTGCCTCTGAAAACAACGATTCCTTTACCACAATACGGGCATTCGACCGCTTGTCCACTTAGTGAATCGTCAGCTTCTATCGATTCGCCACACTGTGGACACTTGAACTCAAACTGTGCCATACGACTCCCTTCCTTTTCGCCTCCTTCCTATTACAAGAAGCGTTCCGCACCGAGGCAAAATTGAGCGGCGCACTCCCAAGATCCTGTCTCGTAAGAGGCGCCGCTAAGAGCCTTGAATGAAACCGAATATGAAAGTACGCCGCGTGGATATTCGTCCACACGTGCGCACAGTCGTATTTCGCCTCATTCTGTCAGATTAGCGGTCTTTCTTACGAAGCTACTTTACGTACTGTTACGTACGTCTGCCGATGGCGCACACCCGTGCGCGCGGCAGTCTTCGTCGCACTCCATCGGTTTGACCCGATGTGGCGACCGACCCGGCGGCAAGATGCCCGCCGGTATGTCAAGGAACTGCGCTCCTTTTTCGAAGGAACTTGGAAATTATACATTATCGCGCTGATGGGTGCAATAGGACAAACTCGAAAATCCGAAAAGGCTCAATCATCCAGACCTGAAATCAGGCGAAAGACGGCGCACGTCCGCCGCCAAACGCCACCCTAAGACAACGATCCACCGGCAATGAGCCAGGGACTTGAGAGATGTGGGCAAAAGAGATGAGATTATGGTGCGGACGAAATCTTAGATGCCCTGCTGCGGCGGCTCGGCGGGACGCCTCGCCCAACCGTGCTGGATATCCGGCGACCGGGGCAGCCCCCACACAAGGGCGATTCACGGGTCTGGGAATAGCGTAGGGCCTGGTCCCCAAACAACATGAAATCTGTGGGCAACGAAACGCACCTCGGTCATGCAGAGAACGTCTGACTTTGCGGAGCATCGGCCACTCTAGGTGGACAATCTGCCTCTCCGGGCGAAGATCCACGTTGCATTTCTGGCGGAGAGCCGCGTTGCAGCGGCGTGTAGTCTGGTTCAAGCGCCCTTGCCAGCACTCCTGCCAGCGCCGTCGCGCTCCCTCCCGCCTTTCTGGCCTCGGCGAGAATCCCCCTCGCCTTCCCTTTCGCAATCCCCATCCATCCGGGAACTTCGTCCGAAGTGAATTCTCGTTTGGGCTCTTCGGGCGCGACCGCCTCTTTTGCGGGCGTCTCCCCCTCCGGCGGCAGCACGGCCGCGGCGGGCGTGGGGTCGGACACCCCCGCCGCCTGGCGGAACCTCTTCGCGAGTGCCTTGTAGTGCATGAGCCGCTTGTAGTGGTGATACAGATCATAGTCGTTGTCGTGCAGCCACTTCCGTATGCCGCCCCTGCGCCCGACCACCTGTCCGCCGGCCACTATCGCGGAGTTGTCCACATAGCATTCCAGATCCTCCAGCATGGAGCCGAGGCGCAGCGCGGCCTCGGGCGAGTCCTTCCTGTGAGCGAACGCCTCGCGGAGCGCCTCCACCGTGGGACAGTCGCTAACCGTGGTGCGCTTCCTGAGCTTTCTGCGCTCCTTCGCGAGCGCCATGCGCCGCCTGCGCTCCGCCTCGTAGTAGGCGGGGCGACGCAACCGTCCGAGATGGCGGTCGATCTGGCGCCTCATGAACCATATCGCGAACGAACCTCCCATCCAGAGGCAGTATATGAGGAGATTTCCAATCGGGTCGCTCCGGCCGGCGGTGCGCCGTCTCATGTAGTCCTGCAGGCCATACGGCCTGTGGCCGATCGTATGGCCGCTCCTGTTCGCCTCGCGCCAGAACTCGCGGCGGTACTCCTCGGAGTCGAACCCCATGACAGTCTCGTGGAACCACCGGAAGAACTCCGGCGCCTCCGCGGTGAAAGTGTCCTCCTCCGGCAGACGCGTGCGGTACACGCCCCTGCGCTCCAGATGTCGCTTGATATTCTTGTCCATGGCGAAGAGAATTATAGCAAAATCCCGCCGGGATGTAAACGAGAATTCACTTCGGATTGAAATCTCGGACGGATGTGTAAGATCATAAGCGAAATCATGGGGAAATCATGGGGGCGATCAAAAGAACATAATAGTCAATGAAAATACGGCGTCAGCCACGACAGACGTGGCGACGGGCTGTGAACAGAGGGGAAGTAGACGAATGCAGATTATCCCACGCCGTAACGATCGCCATCAGACAAATACACCAGAACTTCTTTCAATAGAGGCAATTTGGCATTGGGTAGTTCATTCTAGCCATTCCTCTATTGAGGAATTCACCGAGGGATTCACAATTCCCGCCTTACACGATAGAGAAGCACCAGAGAGAACCGCGAGATTGTTGCGCGGCGACTTCACAATTCCCGCCTTACACGATAGAGAAGCACTGTGGACGAGCGGCGCTCGGGGAGATAGATCTCAAGTTCGCCGTCCACGGTAGACTTCGCCCCGGTGTCGAGGTTCTCCACTTCCACCATCGCACCCTTCGGCAGACCCTTCAGCGGAATTGACACACGGCTTGACGGCGATTCCGCTCGGCGAAACGCGAGCACCACGCCTTCGCCCTTCTCGTGGTCGTTGTACTGCCAGATCGCCCACGCCGTAGGGTCAAGGCGCTTGCTGCCGTGGTTGTAGAAATCGCAGGGGAAGTATTTGCGGATGCGGCGATACTCGTCGCAGCACTTCTTCGCCGCCGCCCAGTCCACCTTCTCCTCCTTCTGGAAGATAGCGTTCCAGTATGCCACGCCATGGCTTGACGAATAGGCGCTGCGCAGCGTGTAGGCGTCGCTCAGCTTCGTCGTGCAGCCGTTGTAGGGCAGAAGGCGCGAGATGCCGACGTTGTGGACCTGAAGCACGTCGGCGTTCGCGTTGAATCCGCACTGGTAGTCGCTGCGGAAGAACGCCACCGCCCGGCGCAACGTCTCGATGTCGATGCGCCGTCCGCCGCTCGAGCAGTTGTCGATGAGCATCTGCGGACGACGGGCGAGAAGCTCGTCCCACAAGCGGTACAATCCGGTGATATGGCGGATTTCCGTGATGCCTTCGCGGTCTGGGGCGTCGTGCTGCTTCATTGCCCTGCCGGGTTCCATGTTGAAGTCCTGGCGGTAGCATGAGAAGTTGAGGCGTTCCGCGAAACCGGCGATCAAATCGCGCACATACGTCCGGCCCCGTTCGTTGCCATAGTAGAGAAGCGCCCCATACCATGGCCGTTCGTCGAGACCCAGCAGCAGATCGGGATGCTCCTTGGCGAAGTTGCACGCCTTCACCACATGCTCTGGCTCGAACCAGAGCATAAGCCCCATACCGGCGTCCTTCGCCACGTCACGCACTTTCTCCAGACCATCCGGGTGGATGCGCGCGTTCGGAATCCAGTCGCCAGTCCATTGTGACCAGTCGCCGGTGTAGGCGTCGTCGCACTTCTCGCTGTTGCCGTACCAGCCTGCGTCGATCCAGAGATCTTCGTATGTGAACCCCTTCTCCTTCAGGGTCTTGACGCGGTAGATCATCTCGTCGGATGTGAGCCCGCCCCAGAGCTCGTAGGCGAACAATCCCTCGCGTGTGCCCGGACGCGACGCCACATGCGAGAAATGGCGGCGAATAAGGCGGCGGAACTTGTTGCCGGAATCTTCGTCCTTCGCGTAGTTCATCACGAGGATGCGGCTCGTGCGCAGCTTCTCGCCGGGCTCCAGGTAGAAGCGCGCGCGAGCCAACCCGGCCACCACGCGAATGCCGTCCACGCAGTTCGCGAACTGCGCGCGCCAGCCGCCGGTCCAGCCGATGGCGATGACCGCGCCCTGGCCGTCCTGCGTCACCTCGAAGAACGGCGCCTGGCGATCGGACGAGCGTGCACATCCATTGTCTATCTTCAACACGTAGTTTGTCCCGAGAATTGTGGGGTGGAAATAGCGTGTCACAGCCCTGAACTCACGGGAGGATTCCTCGTCGTTGGTAGAATAGCCGCCGCCGCACCCGTTCATCGTCACCACCGCGCGTTCGCCCGGCACGGAGATGTCGCCCCGGAACTTGTTCGGCGCCGGAGGCAGGGACACAAGGAAGTCGCCGTCGTGGATTTCACTCAGCAAGGCGCTCTTCTCGGCGGATGGGTTCTCGAACCAGAGCACCCACTCCGTCGCGTTGAACTGCGGGTATTCGACCGACTCCACCGTAACCTTTAGGCGTTCATCCACCTGCATGGATGCGCTTCCACTCACGGCTCTGTCACCATACTTGAACGAAAACGCCGGACGAGGCGTCTGCCGCCCGTCGTTCGCCTGGCAAAACAACGCCGAGAACACAACGAACACTCCGGCAAGAATTGTTCTTTTCTTCATGTTCAATGTTTTCGATTTGCTCATAACTGATGCTCCTTTCATTAAAAGCACAAAGATCACCACGCATTTTGGCAGCGGACTACGACAAAGGATGTTGTAGAATGAATTGCAGAACGCCGTCAAGAAGCGCCTTCGCCTCGGGCAGATCAGCGCAGATGTCGAGACCGTATATCCGCACCTCGCATCGCGCTCCGTCCTCTTTCAGCGAAACGAACAGCGAACATTTGTCCCTGCCTTCCGACACGGCGAGCATGTCCTTCTCCGCGATTCCGGCGACAGGCAGCTGACGCCCCTTCCCCAGAATGCGGAAGAAGAGTCCGTCCACGGAATCGGAATGCGGCAGCGCCGCCAATGCAGGATGGTCCACAATCGCCATGCCAACATTCGCGCCGAGCGCCCACCATCCAAGCGTCGGACGCCCCTTGCTGCCGACTGGTCCGATCGCGACGACGGACTGTCCGCGCGCCGCTGCCGCCTTCGCGTCTTCGGAATCGGCCTCGCAGACCACCACTTTCGCCTTGGCGACGTCTCCCGGCGAGACAAGCCCCGAATAGCGCGGTCCCAGCTTGTCAGCAAACGGCGTCAGAATGCATACGTCCGGCATCGGCCTGACATCTCGTTTCGGGAACACCCACATGTCCCATGCGTTCGTGACGCCTCCCACGCACACATCGAACGACGCGGCGACTGGCGAGGCGACCTCGGGCGCCGTCAGGCCGACGACCGCCAGTTCACGCACTCCTCCAGCCGGAATCGCGCCGACGGGCAGCCGGCCTTGCGCAAGCGACACGCCCGTCCGCTTGTCGCGCACCGACCACGCCAACCCTGCGTCTGTGAAATCGGCGTCGGAATAGTGGGCGAAGCATATCTTCTGGCTCAGCTTGTCGCCGGATGTGACGATTCGCGATTCGGGCGGGTTGTCGCAGAGGACGCAGTCCGGAGAATTGAACACGGCGAAAGACTCCGGCGTGTTGCCGCCTGGCTTCACGCCCCAGAACGGATCGAACAACCCCTGCGCCGTGAAGCATTCGTCCTGCGGCGTGGTGGTGTCCTGCGCACTCCAGTGATAGTAGCCGCTGCACCACGGGTCGAGACGGGCCGATTCGATGCCGTGCTTGTGCCAGAACGCCTGCAGCTTGTGCTGGGCGATCTGGATCCGGTCGCCCCATGCGTCCGTCAACCCGAACTTCGCGAGCCATGAACGGCGCATCTTCCGCGTGTACGGCGTCTGCCAGATGCCGCAGTACTTCTCCTCGAGCGCCGCATTCGCCTTGACGGCGCGATTGAGGTACTCGTGGCAGACTATAGGATAGGCCGACGTGCATGAGCCGCGCGGCCACTCCGACATCGGGCCGCCAACGAAGTCCGACGTTCCCGGCGCGTTGTGGCGCCGGCCGTACTTGCCGTGGAACGTGCAGTTGTCCTGGTCGAGCACTAGACGGTCGGGGTCGATCTTCTTGATGTAGTCGTAAAGATGCTTCGCAAGCGCGGGGCCGACAGAACCCTCGTTGCCGTGGGAATAGACTGCAAAGGACGGATGGCGGCGGTAATGCAGATAGAGCTCCGTCGCGTCACGCACGGGGTCGAACGGGAACTTCTCCGTCGGCTGGTCCGCATAATACGGCAGCTCCGGCTGCACCATCAGGCCGAGCTCGTCGCAGACGTCGAAGAACTCAGGCGTCTCGCAGCGCGTGTGCAGACGGGCGAAGTTGTAGCCGGCCGCCCGCATCTGCGCCACCTCGCGCCTGCGGTACTCGCGGTCGCCTATGCGGTCGGAGCCCACTATGGGCTGGACATTGTGATACCCAACGCCGCGGATGAAGAACGGTCGCCCATTGAGGAAGAACTCCCTGCCGCGCACCTCGAACTTGCGCACGCCGAAGCGTTCACGGCGCGTCTGCAGCACCTTGCTGTCCGCCGCCACAAGCTCGACTTTCGCCGTGTAGAGATTCGGCGACTCCGGCGACCAGGCGCGGAACTTCCGCAGAGGCAGTCGTACTACATTGTCCCCTTCCGCGACCTCGGCCTCGGCCGTCTCGCCCTCGACCGAGACGCGCATCCGGCATGGCGGCCGCCCCGCGACCGCCCCGCCTACGTTCACATGCACCTCGGCGCACTTCGCGTCGAAATCGCCGCGCGCCCACGCGTCGTCGATGAACACATCCGGCGTCGCCTCCAGCGTAAGGGCGCGCGGAATGCCCGTCCACCTGTTCATCGAGTTGCGCGTGCCGCCGCGTTTCGCGACGAGGTTGGACACCTCTATCACGATCTTCGCGGGCTTGCCGGGCGTCACGAGGTCGGTGATCTCGTACTTGTACGTGCCGCAGTAGTTTTCGTGCCAGGCCACCTGTACGTCGTTCACCCAGAACCACGCCTGCGAAGTCACGTCGCCTATTTTTAGCCATATCCGCCTCCCGGCCCACCCGGCCGGGATCTCGACCGTCTTCCGCAGCCATCCAAGTTTGCGAAAGATGTGCCTGAGCGGCTTCGGACTGCAATCCCATGTGCAGTCCCACGTCTCAGACTTGCCCGGCTCGCCCACACCCTGCGTCTCGAGCAGGCCCGGCAGGCGTATCTTCCGCGTCTTCCCCCAGTCGGCCTCCTCTTGAAAACGATTCACGAACATGTAGCGCATCGGGATGTTCCTCGTCTGCGCGAATTCCCATTCCCCGGAAAGATCGAGCGTCGTGCCCGGCTCTTCGCCTAGGACAGGGTTCACTACCGCGATCCGCTTCGGGCGCATCCCCCAAAGCTCATACCCCGAAATGCGCTCTGCGACGTTGTCGGGATCGCCGAGCGCCGCCACCTTCGCGCCGGGAAACGACACATCGGCAAACGCCGCCGCCGTCGAGACGGCCACGACAAAGAAACCAAGCATGGATGAAAGTTTCATGTAGACAATTATACCAAATCGCCGCCCAAACGGCAGTCCCCTTTGTACATAAAACCATATGCGCGGCAGTTCCGGCGGCATAAAACCGCTGCGCCCACAACGAGCGCGGCGATTTCAGGTCTTGGCCTTGTTCCGCAGATGCGGACGATTCATTGCTATTTCGCGTCAAACACCAGCGGAATGCCCTGCCTCTCCCTCATCCCCGCCAAGCTCTTCGCGTTCGCAGGAACATGGATCGACTTAAGCTTGCCGCAATCCTTGAAGACATCCTTGAACGCATTCGGAACTTCACCGCAAAAGGTAACGGATTCAAGATTGGAACATCGCTCAAACGCATTATTGCCAATATCCTTCACTCCAGACGGAATCTCTACCGATTTAAGCCCACCGCACCACATGAACGCATTTGCATCGATCTTCGCCACACCCTCCGGAATCGTCACGGCCTTTAACCCTCTACAGAAGGCAAAAGCGCCACGTTCGATCCTCTTCAAACTTGACGAAATCCCAACCGCCAAATCACGGCGGAATATGTTTCCCTCTCCTATTGTCCTACTCTCCTACTCGTCCTCGAGCGGCAGAAGATCGCCGCGCCCACAACGGGCGCGGCAATCATGTTTATTGAATCAATACAATATCAGCACTGCCACACAGATGCAATAAGGGGGCCTTATTGTGCCCCCGCAGGGCAGACGAGCCGAAAGCCAACGTCATCGCCACGGTTGCCAGTATCGACACGGCCACGAAAAGAAGAACAGCAGTTTGCGGACGGGTGGCACCAACTCCCACCACGAACAACACGCGACGTCCCAACTGCAGGTCCCTTCGGGTCGGCCTCCGTCTCCTTAGACTCGGAGTTCCAGCCGAAAAACTCGAAGTAGCCAGGACGTGCGTCTTTGCTTCGATCTACACACCGCTCCCATACATTGCCGTGCATATCATAGAGCCCCCAGGCATTCGGCATGAAACTGCCGACCTTAACGTGGAAGTCGCCCATTCCGCCATTGTCCGCGCACTTGCCGAGCTTGACCATTTCAACGCCATCTACATTGAAATTACCCTTCGTCCCTGCGCGACAGGCGTATTCCCACTGAACCTCGGTCGGCAGGTCGAATTTGAGCCCGATCCGCTTGCGCAGCTTCCCAAGATACGAATTACCATCGACCTCGCCATCCTTCGGCCAGCCCAGTCCCTTGTTTGACCCGCGGATGTCAATATAACTCACACAATCTACTGGCCTCATATCACCCAAAGTGTTATGCGCGAACGCTGAGGAGGGGTTCGTCTTCATCGTCATCTTATACTGCTTCTGCGTCACCTCAAAAACGCCGATGTAGAACGGCTTGGTTATCTTGAATGACTTGCCTGGCAGATACTCGAACGATCCTGGAGCAATCTTGCGCAAGGCAATCTTCTTCGTCTTGAACTCGTCGCTCCATCCGCCCTTCGGCGCCTCATCGAGATAAGTGACAGCCCTTTTGCCGGTTTTCGTCAGATCGACGATCATATAAAGGCCCTTCTCTTTCTGCTCCTTTGCCACCGCAGTCGCTTGCCGTTGTTCCACTTTCGCTTCGTCGAGCAACTCGTAAAGCCGCGCGCCATCCACCTTCTTGGAAGCACCGAGGAGTGCCACCTCGATCATGTTCGTGACGCTTTGCGGCGGCATGTCCGCAATCGCCGTCTCGAGCGCATTCATCGTCTCAGCGGCCTTCTCAAGGTTGCCGTCCTGAATATAGAGGACGAAAGCGCCTTTCATCAGTAGCAGTTTCGCCGCTTCCGTGTCGGCCTCGTCTGCAAGCTTCATTGCCGCGACTGCGACTTCCGAGCGCGTCTTCCTGCCGGACTTGAGCGCCGCCCGCTCCGGCGCCAGCAGCTTTCTGACGACAGGCTCCGCCCGTCTTGTCTCTTTTTCCGTCGGCATCGCCGTCAGCTGGACGGCCGCGCAGGCCGCAGCCAACGTGCCTATCATCATCAACTTTGTCTTCATGTTTTGTCTCCTTGTGACATTGTTTGTTTCTTGCGAACGCTTCCTGCGTTCACAAGCACTATACGCACGACGCGGGCAAATCTCCCGCGGGAAAATCAGATTTTCTTGTATATGCCATCCAGATCCTCAAGTCGCACGACAGAGAGCTTTTCGTTCAGGGGGTACGGCTCTTCAACCGGAGCCACCACGTATGCGCAATCTGGCTGGATCGCATCGATGGCGCTGTACGTTCCTTTCCCTATGGACGGCACGGAACCTGCCTTGCATTCCACCGCAACCGTCTTGCCGCGCATGGACACGACAAAATCCATTTCCGTCCCGTCGGCGGTTCGACAGAAGGAAACATCCGCATTCGATGCACACAAGCCGGTCCCTGTTCCTCGAAAGGAAGAATTCAGGATGCGCCAGCTTCTCAAGGTCAAATGGCTTCTCCAGGTCAAGATAAAGCGAGGCAGGGAACTCCGCCTGTACCATCTTGGCCAATGTCGACTTGCCGCATTGCCTGGGGCCAATAAGCGCAACGACTGGATTGTCCTCAAGACTTTCGCGCAATTCGCCGTAAATATGCCGTTTGATCAGTTCTTTCATCGTTTTCATCTCTGCATATTCAACAGTTGCTGTTGAATTTACAGACATTACAGCATAAGAACTCGCCGATTGTCAATCAGGCGTGCGTTCACTGACACTATACGCACGGCGCAGACAAATCTCCCGCGAAAATCTGATTTTTTATTCGGCGTATTCCATTTCAACCGCCTCGATCATCTTGTTCACACGGTTCTTGACCTTGTAGATGATTTCAGCCGACACGCCAAAAGTCGCAGAAACATCTTCTATTGAACGATTTTCGATAACATAGGCGCGGTAAATGTCTCTGGACTGCTGCTTCATCGCCACTTTTGTAAGGACATGTTCGACAGCGGCCTCATGCTTGGCCTTTGCCCAGCTCAGGTCAACTTGCTCCCGTTGTTCGGACGGAACGGCTAGTTCTTCCGCCAAATCTTCGATTGAGCAGAAGTCTGCTACATGCCTCGCCTGATCCTGCCGGTAGAGCGTAATCAACTGACGGCGTATGAGAAGCGCAAGGAACGTCCGAAACCGCGCCTTGTCGGGATCGTATTTCCCCGAGCGGATGATCTCGACCAACTTGAGGTAAACCTCCTGAACCACATCGTCCGGATCGTGCACATGGTCGTTCCACTCCACGAACCGGCGGATGGCCGGCGTGTAAAGATTGAAGAAGCGCACCCAATCGGCCTCGTTCCCGCCCGTCTTCTCGACAGCCAGCTTCTGAAGCAGTGTCAAAGACGTCAGAGGGAAGAGACTCATTGCCGAGGTCCCTCGTAAATGCCACTAAGACCGAACGCCGCGTCAAAATCGTCGGTTGCGGAAAACGCGGAACGGCGGGAGAATGCAAAGTAGCCTGCAACAGCGACGATGAGAAGAGCCGCCCCCGCAAGCGCAAGAAGAACGCGGCGTTTCCGGCGCGGCTGTGCTTCCGGCGTCTCCGCCTTTTCCTGCTCGGCGACTGGGGCGCTCTTAAGCGTTTCGACGAGTTCTGAGAGGTTAGTCGGACGCTCCGCCGGATTCGCGGACAGGAGGCGCGGCAGAACATCTATCCAACGATATTCAAGCGTCTCCAGCAGCTTGAACACCTTGGAACCAGGCTCATACCAGATTCCCGTCAGCAGATAGACGAACATGACGCCCAGCGAATACGAGTCCGCCGCAGGCGTCGCCTCTTCACCGCGGGCGACTTCGGGTGCCATGTAGCCCTGCGTCCCCATCACGAGGCGAGTTGCCGTCGTGGCCTCTGACACAATCGTGTTGACGGCCTTGACGTCGGAGCGGAGGCGTTCCGAGAAAAGGCGTGAAATGCCGAAGTCGGAAAGTACGACGTGCCCTTCAGAAGAAAGAAGGACGTTGCCCAGTTTGATGTCGCGGTGGACTATGCCTTGACCGTGAATGTAGTCGATGGCGGAGGCAAGTTCCGAAAACCAGCAAAGGACGTAATCCTCGTCGAGTTCCGCCGTATTGACGTCCGAGAGCGTGCATGGCCTGCCACCCTCGGACAATACAAGGTCCATCACGAAATACGGCGTACCGGTCGCTTCGTCGAAGTTCAGGTCGAAGACCCGCACGAGATGCGGGTCATGAAGGCGCGCAAGTATCTTTCCTTCGGTCAGGAACTTGTTTTTCAGCACATCGACGTGTCCGCCCTCGAGCGTGAAGGTCTTCAGCGCATAGTGAACGCCGAGCTGCGTATGTTCGACCTCATAGACGGCGCCCATTCCGCCTTCTCCAAGAAGGCGGATTATTCTGTATACGCCGATTTTATGTCCTGGCTCAAACATCATCCTCGCTTCCCGTCCAAGGGCACAGTCCCCCTAAAGAAAACTTTGCGTATGTTATCAAAACCGACGGCTAAAGTCAAACTGGCGGCACGGCAGATTCTCTAATTCATTTCACCCGCTTCAAATCCCTGGCGACCGTCACGACACCGTTCGAGCCGATATTGAGCGCATAGCCAACCGACTCGACCACCGCTTTTGCCGCCTCCTCAAGCGTCACTTCATTGCTCTCGACCATACCTCCCTCTACACGACATCCGACTTCCACCTTCGGCAGAATTGGCGGCTTCTGCTCGGCACTCTCAAGTTCAAGCGTGAATTCAACCCCCATTCCATCGTTTACGTAATCGGCCGCAACGGCCTTGCTGTTCAAACACCTGACCGCGTCGGCAAGCGTCGCGGGCGGACGCAGTATGAACGGTTTTATGCGAATCGCGCGCATTCTGGCGAACGTATATCCTGACGGCGAGGACAGTCTCCCGATCTCTTCGTCAAGCGCATCGCTGAAAAGCCGTCTTCCATAGTCGGAGGCAAAACGCGCCGTGGAGACGGCTCTCTTGATGAGAGCCGCCTCGGCGCGCTGGGAGAACCCCTTCACCTCCCGTCTTATGCGCATGAGGACGCATGCGGCAAACGGAGCGTCGTGTTCATGTACGGCGCCGATGAAGGATATCTTCAGACATTTGGCGCGAACGTCGTCGTCAATCAGCTTCGCGTCTTTATCATGCAGTCTCTTCAAGTACCATGTCTTCTCTGAATAATCATACGCCTGCAAGTATGGACCATGTTGAACCTTGAGATTGTCCCGCAATACTTTGTTAAGTCTTTCGGCCCTCTCCTGCGGCGTAGCGGCCTCCACCGCCGCACCGGCTAGCAAGATGGCAATTACGATCTCAGTGATTCTCATTTGCGCATAACCTTGGGGTCAGACCCTACTGTTCTTTGGGGTCAGACCCTACTATTATCCCAGGAATTTCAAAATGCTTTCTGTACCAACCGACGCTGTTCTCGGGAAATCCGGCCCCGACAGCGCGGAATCCGTTGCGTGTGCCCTTCTCCGCCAGAGGCAGCGCCACGGCCCAGTCATGCGGCAAGTCAACGCGCGACCAGCCATTCGTGTCCGCAGCCACTCGCGGTATGCCGTTGTCGTTTAGTCCTGGCTGCGGTGTGCAAAGACCGACCTTGCGGAAAGAGACTGCAAAGTCTTTCAGCGCAAATTCCCAATCCAGATCGAAATTGATCCGTTGAGCATCAGCCCGAAACACGAGCATTGCCCCAAATGCCAAATGCAAGAGCGTTGATTTCATCTATTACCTGCCTTCTGTATCCGTCCGCTCGAGGCGGGACGAACCGCACCAACTGCGGAGACGTCAATGGGCTTGAAGCCGAGCTTTAGCGCCGGCGATCCGGGACGGAGGCGGAAATCGTTTCGGCCTGGATCCTCGAACTGCGGGTCGGCATAGACGCTGCCGGCTTCCTTGCCGCAGGCCGCCCAGTCGCTCCAGCCAAGGCCATCGAGCACGGGACGTCCCGAATAGTCGTACCAGAGGTTGAATGCCCATACGCCGCCCACGCCGCGCGCCCCCTTCCCAACGAGCGGTCCGTCCCTGACGACGACAATGTTGCCGACGAAATGAAGCGTGCTTGGGATGTCCTTCACCACTTGGCGCGACACGCGCACCGCACCAAGCTTTCTGTTCCACGCAAATATGTTGCTGCGTATCACGCACCCCGTTCCGTAGTGCTGGTGGAAACCGCCGTCCGTCGTGTCCCAGCAGACGTTGTTATCCATCGTGACGCCCTCGGATCCTTCGTCGGTATATAGCCCCCATCCGCCGTAGGAGTAGGTCCACACGTCATGAACCACATTGTGGTGCACGCGTGTGCCGAAGCTGGTGCCAAGCGTGTAGATGCCGCTCATGTCGCTCATGACGCCTTTGCCAAGATCGTATATCCTGTTGTAGGCGATTTCGTTGCGCTGCGCGACAGACCCCGCGTATCCCCATACGAAACCGCAGGAGATGCCGGTGTAGTAGATGTCGTGGATGTCGTTGTGGACGACCTTCGTGTCCGAACAATGCCCAATGATGACTCCTGTCGCCTCCAGGTTGAAAAGACCAGCCGCCGCGACCGTGCAGTTGGAGACGAGGTTGAAGGCCGTCGAATCGGGCCGGTCGGGCCGCAGGATCTTCCGCTCGATCTTGGATCCGCTACCTTGACAATCGAGGCTGGATCCCATCCATACGCCGCCCGCGCCGAGGTCGGAGAAGTCGCAGTTCACGACGCGGTTCGACATGCATCCGGATTCAAATCGGATCGCCCAGTTTCCCGTATGCCGGACCTTGCAGGAATCGAACACAAGATTGCGGGCGCCCTTCGCGAAGATCATGGCGTCGTAGTTCACCGCCGCCTGGTATCCCCACGTTTCCGTCGGACCCTCGCCGTAGTCGCCCGGCTTCAAGTCGTACGTGTACGAGACCTTCCACGGTTTCGTGGCCGCGCTATGCGCGAATGAAATATCCCGGAACGCGATGTCGCTTACGAAACGTCCGTTCGCATAGTCCCCTTCGAAGCGAATCACCGAACTCATCTTCGCAACCGGTGCCACGGCATCGAAGTCCGCAATCGCCTCGCCGGGAAGCGGCCGGTAGAGAATCTTCTTCCCCGCCACATCGTAAAACCAGTCGCCGGGGTCGGTGAACGCACCGCGTACATTCTCGAACGCGGCGATAGAGGACTTCTCTCTCCATGCGAGCCACCAGGAACTCCAGTCTTGCGGCGACGAGAAGGACACCCGTCCCGTTTCCTTGTCATATCCCCGGACTATACGCCGCGAGAAGGTCCAGAGGTTGACGAGGCATAGAGAAGCGAATTCGAGGTCCTCCGGCTTCATCGTCGCCAGCACGGCGCGGTCGGCAGCGTTCGTCAAGACAAAGCTCTCGCGATAGGAGAGAACGCCGTCCACCCGATTCGTGGCGATTGCAGGCTTTGCAATTCGCAGCCAGCCATCCTTCGGATAGCGCGCGCGCCCGGCGCGCCTTCCATTCGCCCACAGCTGCTCAAAGAAAATACATGAACCGTCCTTGCGGCATGGCGCGGGCGCCTCCCACCAGCCTTTCCCCGTATCGGCCCATCCGCCGATCTTGCCACCGCCGGAGACACAGGCATTGTCCTGCCCTACGAAAACGATGCCGTGATCCTCGGGCGTAAAGACTAGTGGTTCGTGTAACACGTTGAAACCGGTCACCCGCACAGTCCATCGGCGCGTGTCACCGTTCCGGCGGGAAGCGCGAATCTTGCGCAACGCGCCCGCCAACGTCTCGCCGCCCTCCTTCACCTCGACTTCCGCCGCTCTCAACGGCGGCACTCCCCACTTCGCGCGCTGTTCGTTCGGTTCGACGCGCCAGCTGGGGAAGTCCGGAACGTCGTCGTAGCCGATGTCCGTTCTGCGATTGAGAAAACGCACGGCGTTGTCGAGCTTCACGTTCTCCTCGACCACCTCGATGTTGTCGCCCAGAAGCGCACAGTCCTGCGGGCGGTCAAATGCGAAGGAGCAGTTGCGGAATACGAGTTTCATCGGCTCGTCGGCCTTGGCGACAACCACCGCCGGAAACGACAGACCTTTGGCAACCACATTCTCGAAGGTGATGTCGGCGATGCCGTGCCCATCCTGCCAAAGGGCGCCCGGCAACCCCGAGACAGACAGCATGAACCGAGCGCACCCCTCCACGGTCGTGTTCCGCACTAGAATGTTGCCGGGCTTGAAGTCCTTGTGCGCCCTGTCTCCCGTGTAACCCTGATAGAAGCCCCCGGCCCGGCGGCGACCCTTCACCTTTGCGGGATACGCGCCGGACCTTTTCTCTTTCTGCGTCAGGGTCCAGCGGTGGGGGTAGGCGCTTTCCACGATGCGGCAGTCCGTCACAAGCACGTTTTTGCCGCCAAGCCGAACAGGCGAACAGGCGGATGAAAGCGTGCAGTTGGAAACGACAATGCCACTGCATCCAGATCCGGCAACGGCGTCGTCGCCGGTAAGCAATCGGCAATTTAAGATCGACACTTCGTCGCAGAGATCGAAATGGACACCATCGTGTCCGGCGATCGCCTTGACACCATCGAGCGTGACCTTGCGCGAATCGATGAACTTGTACGCATAGTCGGCCGCGTTCTCGACCACGACACCCCTGAAGACGACGTTGGTGGCCGCGACAAACGAGAACACATGCGGTCCCCGGTAGCCTTCGGCTCCCAAGGCGTCAAAACAGTTCCGCCCGTCAATGACCGAACCCGGTTCACCGATAATGGTGACGTCCCGGCACCCTAGCGCATGGAACATCGCATACTGCGAACGTCTGGAGAGATCTTCGCCAAAACCATGCTCAAGTCTCTCTCGGGCGATTGGCTCGACCCTGTCCTTCAGCAAGGTCCCGATGTAGTCCTCGGCGTTCGTGCTTCCGAGAATCTTTGCGCCGGCTTTCAAGCGCAACGTAATCCCGCTCCTCAGCCGGACGCTGCCAAGCACATACGTTCCGGCGGGAATCGCGACTTCGCCGCCGCCGCGCCGCCACGTCTCGTCGATGCGAGACTGAAGCTCCTCTGTGAACGAAGCTCCACGAAGAGCCAATCGCGCGCCTTCCAGTCCGGGCGCCGAAGTCTTCAGAATGGCCGTTCCTCCGGGGGCGACCCGCACGACGGCAACAGCATATCCGAAATAGAGCGGATGGTGCGAAACTTCGGCAAAAGACTTGTAGGAACGCGCATCTCCGTTCCCGACGGCTACAATCTCGCCGTCGCCTTCAATCGAGAATCGGACATCGGTCGTCGCGAGCGGATTGCGGACGCCCTTCCGGTCGACCACGGACACGCGGACGAACCTCGTCAGCGCTTCAGGCGCGTTGTAGGGATCGTCCTCCAGTTTCACCGCAGCCGGTTCGCCTGCTGTTCTGACGGAAGTCTCTCCTATTGATTTCCCGGACCGATAGGCCACGGCCTTCAGCTCTCCCGGCTCATAAACGACGTCATCCCAGGAAAGACGGTATTTCCGGGTGATGTCGTAGTAGGAGTTCGTCCGCCAGTCGCCGTAGGCGCGTCTTTCGCCATATATCGAATTTTCCCTCACGAACGCAGGATCGAACTCTCCTTTCGCCTTTGCACGGCGTCCAAGGGAACGTCCGTTGAGGAACAGCTCCGCCGAATCTCCAGAGGTGTAGACGACGACTCTGCGCGAGGAGTTGACGGCAGAATCCCAATTCCAGTGGGGAAGTATGTGGACGGTTTCAGAACGGTTGTTCCAGTGGGAACGGTAGAGGGAGAACCGATCCTTGGGAATTCCGCAAAGGTCGATGGCGCCGAAATACGAACTGCGCGCAAGTTCCCGCTCGGGGACGTCTTTCAGCTGAGGGTGGTATTTCTTGTGCGTCTTAGTGTATGGCGTAGGCTCGCCAAGATAGTCGAGCGCCGTCCAGACGAATTCACCCGCGCAGTAGCGATCCTGCTCCATGCGCTCGAATTCGTAGTCGGGGATGTCGCTCCAGGGCGCGGAGCAGTGGTCGTAGCCGTCCACTTCGCGGCGGTCGAACGCATAATCGAGCCTGAATGCGGCAGGCTTCTCGCCGAAGAAGCCGTATGAGCTCAAGGCGGAGGCGCTTTCGGTATATACCACTGGCTGATTCGGATGCTTCTCGCGATACAGGGCATACGAGCGGGAGTAGTTCCATCCAACGAGGTCAAGGTCGTCGAGTATGTCCATGTCGTTAAATTCCGGGTTGACCACTCCGGCGGCGACGGGACGCGTCGCGTCTTCCTGCCGGATCGTATCCCGGAACCGCTTCACGCGCGCACGGCTCATGCCGGCCTCCTCCATGTCGACCGGCTTGATCTCGTTGCCGATGGACCATGCGAACACGCAGGGATGGTTGCGGTCGCGCCGAACGAACTGCCGGAGATTGCGCTCGATGTATTCCTCGAGATTCTGGTCGTCACGCCGTCCGGCAAGCGCATCCCACTTGTCGAAGCATTCGTTCCAGACGATGAAGCCCATCTCGTCGCAAAGGTCGAGGAAATGCGGGTCGGGGATGTTATGCGAAGTGCGGATCGCATTGACGCCCATGTCCTTGAGCAGATTGAGCTGGCGTTTCGCCGCGTCCAGATTGAACGCCGCTCCAAGCGGACCGAAGTCGGAATGGCGGTTGGCGCCATTGATCTGCACGCGGTGTCCGTTCAGGTGGAAGCCGTCGTCAACTGTCCACTCGAACGTGCGAATGCCGTAGCGGAACCTCTCGCCGTGCAGCTCGACCTCGTAGAGGAACGGATCGTCCACGTCCCAGAGCCTCGGCCTCTCGACCGTAAAGCGCTTTTCCTTCCGACCAGACGGCGTCTCGTACCTGACCACGACCTCGGCGCGCTCTTTCGTGACGGACGGCGTCGTGATCGCCAGCGACCCCGGCAGCACGTGCTCGCGCGGACGCACGACAAAGCGCGCCTCGCGATATATACCTCCGCCGATGTGCCATCGAGCCTTGAAGTTGCGCGTGTCGGCATGGACCTCGACGAGGTTCTTTCCGGGACGGATAAACTTCGTCACGTCAAGCGTGAAGCTCTGGAAGCCGAAGTCCCATCCGCCGGCCTCTTGTCCGTTGACCTTGACCTTCGGGTCGTGCATCACGCCGTCGAATTCAAGATATGCGCGTCCCCCGTCTGCAAGAGTCTTCGCGTCCTTGTCGTCCACTATCACGCAACACCTGTAATCGCCCCGGCCATACCACGGCAGCTTGCCGCTGAAAGAGTAGCTTGTCCGGAATCCCTCGTCGGAGACAGAAGTGCCGTCAGGGTCGAACGGTCCGGCCGCGCCCCAGTCGTGGGGCACGCGAACCGCGCGCCACGTCTCCTCGCCGCCGCGCCTAAATTCCCAGTCGCCGAGTGACGTGTCCGCCGCCGTCCTCGTGAATGTGTTTGCCGCACCGTTGTCCGCAAAAACGGTGCAGACCACAAACACACATGCGATTGCCATCATGTTCTTCATAGCCTGATTCTTGCCTTGCTGTGGGTATTATATCACAATCACTCGTGTTAAATGTTTCATTTTGCGAAAGACATATATGACAATCTGCGAAATTATGTTATACTATACCCAATGAAAGCTGATAAATCTCGTTCTGGCGCAACGTTGCGCATACGGCTCGTGATGCCACTGGACATCACTTTCGGGCGTAACATCATAGCGGGGGTCTTCCGATACCTGCGGCTCAACCATTGTCCCTGGACGATAGAAATGACAAACGGCTACGCCACATTGGAAGACCGCTCGGATTCCTCTGCCTCCCCCCCAGACGGAATCATCGGCGGTCTTTGCCCCATGGTCCGCGATGCCATCCGCGCGGATTCACCCAGCAAAACACCGACCGTGGCTCTTGAAATCGGCAGACCTATCGATTCCCGAATGCGCAAGACGGGAATAGCCCTCATTCAGACGGACAACGAGGCGATCGGAAGAAAGGCAGGCGAAACACTAATGGATTGCGGTTCAATGCGATCGTTCGCGTATATCCACAACCCCTCCGTCAACAACGCAACTTTACCCTCCTTTCGATTGTGGACATCCGTTAGATGCAAGGCATTCGCCGCGACGATCCGACGGCGCAAAATGCCGTTCCGTGTATTTTCATGGAGGAGGGACGAATCTCTTGCCAGGTTTCTGGCGAAACTCCCGAAACCTGCTGGCGTCTTCGCAGGCAACGATCGCATCGCGCTAGACATTCTCGCGACATGCAACGCCCAGAGAATCGCCGTCCCCAAAGACCTTGCCCTGATCAGCGTCGACAACGATCCCCTGTACTGCGACAACGTCTCTCCCACCATATCAAGCATCGCCCTCAATGCCGAGGAAGAGGGATATCTCGCCGGGAAGGAACTCGACAGACTGCTGGAATCCGCCGGCCGATGCAAATCCCGTATGACAATGATACAACCAGGAGACGTGATTCTCCGGGAATCTACGACTTTCACGAGCCCGGCCGCCGTACTGGTGGAACATGCGTTGGCCTACATCCATGACAATGTGGATTCCGGCATCAAGGTCGGCGATGTCGCCAATGCCGTTGGCGTTTCCCGTCGGCTCCTTGAACTACGATTCAAAGAATGCCACCAGCCCACGATCGGCGACTCGATCAGAAACGCACGCTTCCGCCATGTGGAGCGACTTCTCGATGAAACAAGCTTGCCGATCGGCAGAATAGCCGATTCCTGCGGTTTCCCATCTGCCACAAGCCTGATGCGAGCTTTCAAAAAGCGTTACGGCGTGACCATGCGCAGCTTCAGGGAGGCCGCTTCAGGGAAATAATCACGCCGGTTCGACGAGCGGATTGTCGATGCCGCGCTTGGAGGGATCGTAGTTGACGCCCACGTAGAACACCGGCGGATTGCCGTCGAGCCACGGGCCGGCGTAGTCCTTGCCGCGCGCCTGGTCGAGCGCCTCCTGCGGGGTCTTGCCGTACTTGAACTCGAACACGTACACGCCGCTCTTATCCTTCAGAATCGCGTCCGCGCGCCCGCGCGCGCTCTGCCGCTCGCCGGAGATGTCCGCGCCGATGAGCTTCATGAACAGGAGGAAGTAGCGTTTCGCCTCCCTCTCGCTCTCGATCTTCCACTCGTGCAGCACGGCCGCGAAGGCGGCCTTGAGGTTCTTCGCAAGTAGCGTCTCTACGCCCTTGGCGAGCAACCCCGCGCGCGCCTCGACGAGCTGCTCGGTCCAGTCGGACAGGCCGACATCAAGGAGCGACGAGACATATCCCTCGGAAAGCGAATTCGCTATTTCGTTGTTGGGAATGCCGAGGCGGAACGTGTTGGCGTCGATGACCTCCTTGATTGTGAGGTAGCCGCCCTGGTAGAGCAGAGCCGGAAGCGGCATCGTCTCGGCGGCGCAGACGTCCAGCTGCGTCCGCGTGGCCGCCAGACAGTTCAGATCCGCCGGGATTGCGTCCGCCACCTTGATACGGTTCACGACCATCGTCGACTGGCCCGTCGCCTCCCAGTAGTTGGCGAGGTCGCCGGACTTCAGCGCTTTGCCGAGCGAGACGGGGTTGCAGACCTTGTCCTCCGCGTCCGGCGAGAACCGGTAGCCGTCGTACCACGAAAGCAGGGCTTTCTTCACCGCCGCGAAATCCATCTTGTTCTTCGCCGCGAACACCTCCACGTTCTCGCGCAGCGAGCCGTCCAGCTCGGTCGGCGTGTAGCCGAGGAGCGTTGCAAAGCGCGGATCCATCGAGACGTCCGTCAGGTGGTTCATGCCCGAGAACACGGAAAGTTTCGTATTTCTTGGGGTCAGACCCTACTGTCTCAGGGTTATTTCTTGGGGTCAGACCCTACTGTCTCATACCCCATGTCCTGTTATATCTCACGCAGAGGCGCGGAGAGCGCGGAGTTTAATTGGAATATTCTCTACGCTCTCTGCTTCTCCGCGCCTCTGCGTGAGACATTCAACCGAGGGTTTTAGGGTTATTTCTTGGGGTCAGACCCTACTGTCTCATACCCCATGTCCTGTTATATCTCACGCAGAGGCGCGGAGAGCGCGGAGTTTAATTGGAATATTCTCTGCGCTCTCTGCTTCTCCGCGCCTCTGCGTGAGAGATTCAACCGAGGGCGTTAGCGTTATTTTTTGGGGTCAGACCCTAATGTTCCTTCCACGGCGTCGAGAAGCACCTTCGAGCCAAAGTCGTCGAGCGTGAGCGCGTCGAGCGGGAGCTTGGGGTCGTCCTTCACAAAGAAATACGGCATGAGCGCGTATTCCGGCAGCCACACGACGCCGTCCTTCCGCACTGCCACGGGGAAGCGCTCGCGTCCATTGTCAAGCTCGAGCAGCTTCTCACCCACCGGCGTCTCCATCCGGCAGACCGGCTTGCAGAATCCGTCGAAGTTGGGGTCGCGGTAGAAAGGATAGCGCCCTTTACCCAGACGCGGGGCGAGGCCCGTCGCAATGAGCGCCATCGAACGGGCGTCGGCGGCCTCGGTACGATGCCAGCTGGACGACACCGGAACGTCCTTGTTGTCGCGCCGCTTCATCGTGGCGGCGAATCCCGTGATGTCCTGCTTGTCCTCGCCGCCTACTACGATGAGCTTCCCTCCCTTGCGGCGATACTCCTTGGCCGCCGCCGCGAACGAAGGATCCGCCCCGGGACACATGTATCCGGCGCCGCCGATGCACACCAGCACGACCGGCACACTGGACGGATCGGGGAATCCCTTCGCCACCTCCCAGTAGGCGAGCCCCTTAATGGCATATCCGTTGGCCCTGAGCGTGCGCCCGGCGGCGGCTGAGAGGATGCGTCCCGGGAAGGAGATCGTCACGAATTCACGCGCATATGCATCGCACACGATGCCGACGGTGGACTTTGGATTTGCGGGGTTGAGCGACTCGTCGAATATCCCGGCGAATACAAACTGCCTGCGCGGATCGATCTTGCGCATCACCTCGTTGGCCCGCGCGCGGAACGTCCGGTCGAAATCGGCTCCGGGCAGCGCCACATCACGAGACCTGTGCGTCCAACACATCCACACGATGTCCTCGAGCGTGCAGACCTGACGGTGCACGAGATCGACCAGGGCGCGCTCCGCCTCCGGCTGAGGGGCGAAGGCTATCGCGCCTTCGATCTCGCCCGTAAGCGCGCAGTGGTTCACCGCCACCTCCACGCCAAGCGCAAGGGCGGCGTCCTCGAACGACCCGGCGGGAACCCTCGGACGGTAGTCCTTCATCCGCTCCCGCACTAGATGGACCACATGCCCGTCCGAGCGGAATCCAAAGACGTTCTTCGCGCCGCCCTCGACCTTGCGCATCGTGAAGTCGATTCCCGGCAGGTTCGAGTAACGGAAGAAGCCCAACAGAGGCGGATGATTGAGCGCGCCTTCGTCGGAGACCGCATGCGTGAGCACCGAGATGCAGAACGCGGCGCTCGCGTGATCGCCGCTCCCGAACGCCCTCGCAAGCATCGTCATGAGCGTGGCGCGCCCTTTCGGGGTGTGGAACCAGTTGCTGTTCGTGAAGCCGGCGGACGCGAACGCGCGGGCGTTCTCTTCGCCGACGTGCGAGGCCAGCTCCTTAAATGTGTGGAACCGGCGCTGCCCGTTCTCGCACGGCCATTCCGTCATGTCGGGGAAATGGCAGTTGGCCATCAGAATCGCGAAGTCGTCGAAATCGAACGTCGCCTTCACCTCTTTGGGCAGGAACTCGCCGGTGAGCTGCGCCACCTCGTCGTGCTCCACGTCCCACGCGAACACCGCAGAAGCGAAACAGGCGAACATCGCCATTGTCATTGTCTTGAGCTTCATGAAAACTCTCTACTTCACTATGAGCAGCGTGCCGACGGCAATGATGACGATGCCGTCCGGTCTCGCCTTCGCATGGAAGCGTCTGCCGGGCTCTCCGTTCACAATCAGATTCCACTTCGACACGTTGTCGAGCCCCGTGCAGTTCTCGAACGGCATAGGAATCTCGAGATTCCCGGCGAACGCATCAAGCCCAGTCACGTAAAGCGTGCCAGCCTCCGCGAATGTGAAGCCCTTCACAGTGCCGTTCCCGGCGCCCGAGGCGTCGACGGAAAGCGAATTGATCGCAACATGTCCGAACGCCTTGAGCACGGCGTTCGAGGCGACAGATACAGAGGCCGCGCGCACAAGAGGCGTGTTGGTGGCGGCCACTATGATGTTGTATCCCTTGCCAGGACGAGCCACATCCTTGTTGTCCGTGTTGTCGGAGAACCAGCGACCGGAGGCTGGCATCGTCCCGGCATCGTAGTCGTACCGCGCGAGCTCCTTCCACACAATGCCGTCCTCGCTTCCAAGCAACGTCCAATCCGCAAGCGCACGACCATGGGTCGGCCCATAGTTCGAGCGCACGTCGAACGCACCTATGGGGCCTATGTCGATCGGCATGTGCATGGTGATGACGGCCCATGTACTTGCATTGCCAAGTGTGATACCAGGGTACCAGGCGACGCAGATGCGGCTCTCGCTTGTATCAAGACCAAACATCCTATCGATGTCGCGCGTGCTGTAGTACTTGTAGTGTTCGCCCGAAGTTCTTCTGACCCAGGCGTATTGCCCCGGCTCCAACACGGAACCGTCAGGGATTGGCAAAGTGCCGTCGGACACGCTCGGAGATGCGCTTCCAGAGACAAAAGTCATGTTAGTCGTCCCCGTCAAACACTGTCCATCCGGTCCGTAGAAACGCACTCCGGCGAAACAGATGTTCTGATCGTTTGCGCCGGTATGATTCCAGACGGTACCACGGACGAGGAACTTGAACCATTTGTATTCGTTTGTGTATGTGCCTGCCACTTCAAGCGTGCCGGCTTTGACGTCCACACTCCCGCCGACGCCGTCCTTGCTGGAAAAGCGCCACGTGCCAGCTCCCTCCTTTACGATGCCGAGCGCTCCGTCGCCGTCTGCCGCACCCGAGAGGATGCCCTTGGTGCCCTCTGCGCCGGAGAGGACGAGCTTTCCGCCGCCGGCAAGCGCCCTCGCGCCGGAGAAGCGGAACTCCGTGCCGACGGACTCCTCTCCTAGACGCAGTTCACCCTCTCCCTTCACCGCGATGGGCCGGGTGCTCACGTTCACATTCTCGGCGCCCACATATTCCATCGTGCCGCGAGTATTGGACGTACCGAGGAGATAGGCGTAGTCGACATACTTCGTCTCGTCGAACGCCGAGGCGGTGTACGACGACTGAAGGCATGTGGCCTGACCAAGAGAGCAGTTCTCATTCGTCTCGGCTATGGATTCGAACTCGAGAGTGCCGTCCTCCACGGCTATGACACCTGAAAGCGTCCTGTTGGAGTTGTTGGCGAACCGCCATGTGCCAGTCCCCCTCTTTATGACGTAGGTCGGTTTTGTGGAATGGTCTCCTGTCCATGGACCCGCTATCACGCACGGCACCGTGTTGGACCCCATGAGGACGAGGCGCTCGGGATGGGCGCTTCCGTGGTTCCACGTTCCAGTGAACGTAATGCCGCCATGCGCGCCGGCATCCCAGTAGTGCATGCCCGTACTGCCGGAATGGTTGTTGTAGTACGCATAACTTTTGGAAGTCGTCTCGCCCTCGCCAAGGTAAAGCATGCGCGCCCCCATCTCGCGACTGTCAATAGAACTCGAATTGATCCCGATGGAGCTCTCCTCTCCCGGATTGCCGATTTTTACGAAGCCCGTGGTGCCACGTTTCTCGATATCTCCGTTTCCGTTCCACAACTGGAACGTTCCGCTGAAGTTTGATCTGGTGCCCGTAAGGTGAACATTGCCGCCCGAGTACCATCTGATGCCCTTGCCGAGGATGCGCCCGGAGAAGACGCATGGCGTTGAACTCACGTTCATCACGCGCAGCTGGCTGTTGCCGCCCGTCGTGGTGTTCGTCACGACACCAGCCCCCCAAAGTCCACCCTCTATGTTTGTGTTGTGGCCCGGCACGGTCATGAACGTACCATCTTCGTCCACAGTCACCTTGCGCACCCAGAAATCATTCGACGAGTAATCTCCCTGCGGCGCTTTCAACATCCCCGCCTTCACCTCAAAATCAACGTAGCGGAATGTGTTAATGCTCCCAACAGCACTGGCCGCGATGGTGAACGAGCCCGTGCCGCATTTCACAACCGTGCCGGTGGCGGCAACGGGACATGAGAGGGTGACGTCGCCGGAGATGTCGAACGTAATCGTGGTGCCGGAGGTGAAACAGAGCTTGGAGTATGTATTGATGATCGCCATGTCGGAATCGGTCGCCGTGGCGTCGGCAGGCACAAGCACTTCTGCGCCTTCCGAATAGTCCGACCAGTTGAACGCCTGCGCGGACACGGCGATAAACGCCACCGCCAGACATGCACAGCGGCGCATTATGGCGACACATTCTGAGGAAGCAGAGAATTTTCCAGCAAACCGCATGTGAGAACTTCCCGTATGCGGCTTGCCGTCGAGTGCTTTTCCTGTCGCCATAGTTTCTTCCTTTCTTTAATTACAGAATATAATATCATATTTTCGCCGGGCGACGCAACCACCCGGACGACATCTGTCTTTTATTTCATTCCATCAACCAGCCACCAGCTGCCTATAGAACGTCCGGCCGGGCTCCGCAATGTCGACAGAAGCGAGGAAACGGCCAAACGGCTCGTTCTTGATGGTGGGCTCGTAGTCGATGCCAGCTAGCGCCACGCCCTCATCGGCGAGCGCGGAGCGCACGTGATTGAGGGCGAAATCCTCGAGCGTGCGGCCCATCGCTCGGCAGCTCATCACAAAGTCGGTGATGCGTGCGGACGGAATGTCGCAGACGATGTAGCACACGAGCCCCATGTCGCCGTATCTGTCGCAGGCGCGGAAAGTCCAAACCCGCTTGGATGGATCCGAGAGAAGCCGTCTGAAATCGGCCTCGTCGCGGCGGATCGTCGTGGCGTTGAACTGGTTCGTGCGCGAGGCCATCTGTGCGAGGCGGGGAACGTCCCCTTCTTCCGCCAAAGCGGGCGCCGCGCGAAGGTCGAGAGCGGCGAGGTAGTCCTCCAGCGTGGGCGCGGCGGCTGCGGCGCGGCGGCGCTCCGCCTCCTGCGCGTACATGCCGGCGCGCGCACGGTCTTCTGCGGTGCGGCCGGCATCCTTGAAGAAGTATTCGCCAAGACGCCGCAGGAGCTGACGCTGCCGGACGGCAGGCCAGTCGCCGCGCATCGCCTCCACAACGGCCACGGAAGGAATGCGCGCGGACATCTCGGCGCGTTCGTGCGGGTTGTCGTCGATGAACACGAACGCGTCTTCGCCGATGTTCAGTTCGGCGGCGGCGATCGCAAGATTCGCCGACTTCGGGCTCCAGTTGGAGCGCACAACCGCGAAGTCGCGCAATGCAAGCGGCATGTCGTCCCGCGCGAAGGCTCGCTCAAGCGCCGACGCGCCGTTCCGCACCGGCTCGTTCTTGGTGAGAAGCACAAGCGGCACGCCCTTTCCGCGCAGGGACAGAAGTCCCTCCTGGAGCGGAACACGCGGACGCACGGCGTCGGGGCCGTCCTCCGAGATGATGCCCTCCCAGAGCGTGTTGTCGGCGTCCACCGCAAGCACCTTCTTCTGTGCGGCCTGGCACCCCCAGCGGAACTCATCTTCCACGGCGCGGAGACCGTCGAGCGAAAACGGGAAGCCGGCCGTGCTCCACATGCGCGCGTCGCGGAAACCAGGCGTCTCAGAGGCAAGCGCCGCGAGGTCCACGTCCACGACACGCGGACAGAACGACTTGAGCGCCGCAATGGTATCATCGTCCTCACCGCGCGGATGCATGCGCACGAGAAGCGCCGCCTCGGGCGAGAACGCGCGCAGCGCTCCATCATGGTCAAGCGCAGCCTCCCGCCAGGCGCCGAAGCCTGACGGCACGAACACCTCGTGCCCTTCGCGCCTGAAGTCGGACGCGAAGAACTCCACAGAGACGTCACCCAAAAGCGCTATTCTCACCTTGTCCCCCTCATCCGAGCCTTGAAGCGAAGTCCGCATATCCGAACGTGCGCAGCGTAACCACCGTGCCGTCGGCCTTTCGCAGCGCGATGTCCGGCAGGTTCACGCCGTTGAACGTGTTGTTTTTCACCATGGAGTATATCGCCATGTCTTCGAACACCACCACGTCCCCTTCCGAAAGCGGATGCGGGAAGGAGTAGGTTCCGATCTCATCGCCCGCAAGGCACGTAGGGCCGCCGAAGCGGTAGCGGTGGGCATGCTGCCCGTCGGGCCCCAGTGCTCCGCTCACCCTCGGCGTATATGGCATTTCCAGAACGTCAGGCATGTGGCAGGCGGCGCTTACGTCGAGGATTGCGTTCGAGATACCGTCCGCACCGGGAGGCTGTATCTCGAGTATGCGCGATTCGAGCGTGCCGGCGTTGAGAGCCACGGCTTCGCCCGGCTCAAGATACACCTGCAGGGAAGGATGACGGTGACGGAAGTCGAGAAGAAGTTCGACTAGGCCGTCCACGTCGTAATCCGCGCGCGTGATGTGGTGGCCGCCGCCGAAGTTCACCCACTTGAGGTCTCCGAGCAAATCGCCGAATCTCTCCTCGAAGCCGGCCAGGACCATCTTCAGTTCATCCAGGCCCTGCTCGCAGAGGCAATGAAAGTGAAGCCCGTCGACGTCAGCGCCGCCCTTCCACGCGTCAAGCGCCGTCCGTGTCGTACCGAGGCGCGAGCCCGGCCTGCACGGGTCGTATGCGGGAGTGGAGGCGACGGAGACCTCCGGATTCACCCTGAGGCCCACGGACACGCCGCGCGAACGCGCTATCTCACCGAATCTCTCCACCTGCCTGGGCGAGTTGAAGACGATGTGGTCCACAAGGCCGAGCAGCTCTTCCATCTCCTCTTCGGCGAACGCCGGAGCAAACACGTGCGTCTCGCCGCCGAAGTTGTCGTGGCCATGCCTTGCCTCGAAGAGCGAGCTCGCCGTTGTACCTGCGAGGAATCTGGCGCAGATGGGATAGACGGCGGCGCACGAGAACGCCTTCTGGGCGAGGAGTATCTTCACGCCGGCCCTTTCAGACACGCTCTTGAGCGTGGAGAGGTTGCGCAAAAGCGCGGCTTCGTCTATCACGTATCGCGGCATCATCAACCTCACAGAAAATCGGTATCCCCTGTTCCAGCAAACATGTCGGGAGACGGCATCAGCTCGGGCGCCTCCATCACCTCCTCGGCCGTGGCTGCGTTTGCCTCCGCGGTTTCGGCGTCGGTCTGCGCCACGTCGCGCTGGTTCTGCGGACGGTCCCCGAAACGAGTCCCCTCCTTGTAGAAGTTGAGGTCCACCTCGCCGGTCTCGCCGTTTCGGTGCTTCGCCACGTCGACGATCGCAAGCAGCTCGTTCTCGTGCCATTTCGCCGTCTTCGAACGGCAGGGGCGGCGCAGGAGCAGCACCACGTCCGCGTCCTGTTCGATCGCGCCGGAGTCGCGGAGATCGGAGAGACGCGGTATCTCGTCCCTGTCTCCGCGCTGTTCGTTACCGCGGGCGAGCTGGGAGATGACGATCACGGGCACCTTCAGCTCCTTTGCCATCGCCTTGATCTGGCCGGAGATGCGAGACGTCTCGAGCTGGCGACCCTGCTTGGCGTATTCGCGGCAGTTGGAGAGCTGGAGGTAGTCTATCACTATCAGTTCTATGCCGAGCGTGCGCTTCATGCGGCGGGCGCGTGCGCGCATGTCCATCACGTCTATGGCGCTTGTGTCATCGATGTAAAGAGGCGCGGAGCGAAGGTCGTTCGTGGCGGCCATGAGGCGCCGGCTTGCCTCCGTCAGCTCGATCTTCGCCAGCTGTCCGCGCACAAGTCGCCATGAGTTCACCTGCGCACGGCCGCACAGCATTCTCCTGGCGAGCGCGTCAGTGCTCATCTCCAGCGAGAAGATCAGCACCGGGTGCTTCTTGCCGCCATCGCACTTGGCCGGCATGCCGTTGATGTCCTGCCCCATGGCGACGCATTCCGCGATGTTCATGGCGAGCGAGGTCTTGCCCACTGACGGACGGGCGGCGACCACGATCATGTCGCCGGGCTTTAGGCCGCAGAGCTTCTCGTCGAGATACTTGAAGCCGGTGGGCAACCCCTCGAACTGTCCGCCTTTGCCGGACATGAAACGCTCCATCGCTCCATGGGCGTTTTTGACGGCCACCTTCCAGTCCGTCTGCACGCTCGCGGTTCCGCCAATCTCGAGGAAGTCCTTCTCGACTTCTCCGAGAAGGACGTCGGCGTTGGCCGACGAGGTCTCATCGAAGCATTTACGCTCCGTGTCGCGCGCCTTGGCGATTATCGTGCGCAGAAGGTGCTTCTGTCGAACGACGTCGATGTAGTATTCGGCGTGGGCGGAGGTGGGTGTGTTCTCTACGAGCGACTGTATCGCGGCCACGCCGCCCACGGCGTCGAGGCGCCCCGTCGCGCGCAGACGGTCGTCGAGCGTCATCACGTCGATCGGCATCGTGGCGCGGCTCATCTCCTCAAAGGTCTTGAAGAGCAGGCTGTTGCGAGGATCGAAAAACGACTCTGCGGATATCCCGCGCGCAAGGCAGAGATCAAGCACACGCGCATCGTCGCCCGTCTGCGTGTCGAGCAGTATCGAGCCGAGTATTCCGCGCTCGCATTCCGCGCTGTGCGGAGGTGTCTTCTGTTCGGTGTCCATGCCGCCGATTATACCACATCGCGGAGCGGAGCGGAGGAAAGCGTTGTGATATTTTGTCGGACGCTTGTGAACAGGTTGTCGACAGACTTGTTCACTTCACTTCGCCGCCGAGCGCGCGCGCTACGACGTTCGTCCCGCCCTTTACGGGGAAGAAGCACCTGCCCGTTCCGGGGCACCCCTGCAGGTATGTGATCGAACCACGGAATCTGCTCTCGGGGTCGAACACGCCGTATCGGAGGCGGGAGATCGCAGGAAGCGTCCCGTGGCCCGTCTCGTAGTCGCACTCGTTGACGATCAGATTCACCCAGTTCGCGCGCCGGCCGAACGTGCCGTCGGGCAACGTGCAGAAGATGCGCGTGTTGTGCTGGGCCACAATGCGGTTGATGATCGCCGGATGCGTCGCGTCGGCGAAGCAGACCGCGAATTCGGAGTTGTGCACATACAGATGCTCCGCGCATGTGTGCTCGCCGAATACGAAGCCGTACTTGAAACCCTGCGAGGCCACGTTGCGAAAGATCTGGTCGTCGTTCTGGTCGCCGGACGCGATGAGCCCCGCCGTGTGGCATGGACTTTCCTGAAGCTCCTTGCCCAAATTGGTGTCGCCCACGTTGTCGTCGATGCAGAACTGCGAGTCCTCCACGATCAGACGGGAGATGTTGTGGAAGTTTGCGGCGGAGGTCGTTGGATACATCTTCTCCTTGTCGAGATGCACGCGTATCTCGAGGTTGGCGAAGGAGAGGATCGGCACGGAGAATCTTCCTGCGCATGAGTCGCCCTCGGGCGCGGCGATCACCGCCCAGGGACGCTCCTTTGGATTATGCACCTCGGGCGCGTCCCATGTGGAGTGGATCATGGTGTTGCAGCTGCGGTTCCCGCCGAACACGGTGGGCTTGAATCCGTATTTCTCGCAGCCCTTCGGGCGCACCTGATAGGAGTAGAGCAGTCTGCATGGCATTTCGCCTTCGAGGCGGATGTTGTGGAATCCGGCGGGGATGACGATCTGCGCGCGCACGAGGCGTCCGTTCGCCGCCCGCTCCCTGGCAGGGGAGGCCACGAGATAGCCGCTCTTCGTGAACGGGAAGAAGAGCTTTCCGCCACCGCGCGCGGCCAGGAAGTCTATGCCGGCCTGGATGGCGGCAGTGTCGTCAGCGACGCCGTCTCCCTTGGCGCCGAAGTCGCGCACGCTGAGGCGCCCTTCCGCGGCCTTGGTCTCAAGGTCGGGCTCCGCCGCCGGCGAATGTGCCGCAAACGCCGCCGCAGCCGCGAGGATGATTGATCGCATGATTCGTCGCTTCATGTTCAAGTAGCATATCATACTTTTTCCGCCATTGGAGGGATATTGAAAAGATCAGATGTCAACAGGGACGGGCGAGGAGAATACGACGCGATCGATGGACTTGATCTCAATCGTCCAGTCCCAGAGCGGCTTTTGCATAAAAATCCGCAGTTCGCCGCCCGCAGGTACATCCTCAGGCGCCTTTACATACGTCTCAACCCACTTCATGTCGCGCGGGAAGCGCGGTCCGATAAAGTAGGTGTTCCCGCACACGGTCTTGCGCCCGGTCTTCACGTAGAACGGCATGTGGCCGCGGCGAGAGGTCTGCCGCGCCCTCACCCTCAGCCAGTCGCCCGCCGCGATGGCCACCGTCGTCGCAAGGCATGCGCCGGGATTGCCCTTGCCGCCGCCGGACATCTCGATGCGCGCGAAGTCGTTCGTGCCGACTATGCGCGTGAGGCCGAGGGAGTCGTTCGGAGAGAGCCTGGACACGTCGCCGGAGAAGACGGGCTCCTCCTGCGCCACGGCCATCCCCGCGAAGATCATCGCGCGCAGATAGTCCTCGCAGCGCATTCCGTCGAACTCGCGCAGATTCTGCACACCGGCCTCCTTCACGCTCCTCACCCACTCCACCACGCGCCTCTGGCGTTCGGATTTCGAACCGTCGCCGTACTTGCTCCAGTTCGCCAGCGCGAGATGCTCGGTGGTGAGGCGTTCGCGCCTTGCCCGGCGCGCGAACTCCGGCCCCTCCGCCTCGGCTGCGGCGACGGCCCGCGCCATGGCTGCGGATGCCTTGTCGGACGTCTCCTTGGTTATCCACGGAGAGAACTCGTGGTACATGCTCATGCGTATCTTGGGGTCGGCCACGGCGGCGGTCATCAGGTCTATGTATTCCCTCAGATGCACGGCCGCGCCCTTGCCGTAGTATCCGCGAAGATACTCGTCGAGAAGCGCACGGTCGTCGGCGCGAGGATTCCAGAGAAGATGCGCCTGCAGCCACAGCCTCAGGCCCACGAACTCGCCGACTGGGCAGAGAATGTCGCCCTGCAGAAAAGCCCCCACCGCCCCGGCGTCGGCGAAGAGGCGTATGTTCGCGGGCATGGCGCGCCAGTTGGGGTGGGGGTGGATGTACGACATGAAGTCCGTAACGTAGTCCCACGCGAACAAACGCCCGGGCGCCGCCTTCGCCCAACCGTCCAGATCCTCCAGGAACGTCTTGTTCCCGGGATGCTCCGCGAGGGGAAGGTTGTATGCGCATCCGCTCGTGCACAGGCGCACTACAACGTTGGAGCGCACCGTGATGCCGGTCGGCGGACGACGTGTGTACTGGTATGCGAAGGTGTCGAGCGTGACGTTCGGGAACTCGGGCTCTATCCGGGCGGCGACGCGATTGACGAAGTCGATCATCAACCCCGACGGGAGGCCGCCGTATCGCTCCATCACCGCCGTGCAGTCTGCGCATTCGCACCACCCCGGCTGGTCCATCTGGCTCACCTGCACGAAGCTCGCGCCGGGATCGCCGGCGAGCGTGCGTTTGAGCGACGCCACGAACTCGTCCTCCATCTCCTTGTTCGTGAGGCAGAGCTGCAGAGCCTCCCTCTTGCCCTTGACGAGTCCGAACCACTCGGGATGGTCCTTGAAATGGACGGCCGGCGGCACGAACACGAAGAACGTGTGGTAGGCGCTCTTGCGCCCTTTGAAGATCGGGAAGCGGAACGATCCGCCCCGCTCCGGCGGAATATCGTGCTGCTCGGCGTTCATCACGCTGGTGCGCGAGGCGAAGTTCTGCTTGAGCCGCACTTTGAACTCGGCGTCGAGCGCGTCGCGGTAGTACGTCTCGCGGAAGATGAAAGGCGGCGCGTGGCGCATCGAAATCCCCTTGACGGGCGGCGACGGGAGGCGCGGATAGAAGGACTCCGTGGACGTCCACCACCTCACTCCGCAGAAGTCCTCGAGATAGGTCTCTACGGCGTATGTCACGCCACGCACCGGATTGCCCGCAAGAACGACACCTTCGGGCACGGACGCCAGAAACACCTCGTCCGGACGCCATGCGGCCACCCCCGCCTCGTTCGTGGCAGCGGCGGCACGCCTGGTGGCGCCCACGAAGAGCGCAGGTGCGCATGCGGCGCTCTCCGCCACGATCTGCACATCTCCTGACCCCATCCGGCGCAGAGCGTCCTGGAGATCCGCCGCCGCGGCGCGCTCCTCCGCAGTGGGGGATTCCGGCAGTGCTATCGAACATGCCGCGGCCGCGCAGCGCGCGACCAGCGCAAGCGCCGCAATGCACGGCGCAAACGCAATTGCTCTCTTTTCGTTCATGACATTCCTCGTTTTCATTGTAGAATCACGCTTCACAACATGCGCACGTCCGCGATGGATGCAGCGCCGCAGCGCAGCATGGCAAGCCTGTCCACGCCGAACGCGACGCCGGCGGCGGATTTGACGAGCGGCAGCATGTCGAGAAACTCCTCGTCCACCGGATAGTCGCATTCTCCGATGCGCCGACGCTCCTCCCGCGCCTCTGCAAAACGGCGGCGCTGCTCTTCGCCGTCGCACAGCTCGGTGAAGCAGTTCGCGAGCTCAAGACCGTCGTGGTACAGCTCCCAACGCTCCGCCACGCCGCCGCGCAGTCTGGAGAGAGAGGCGGCTTCAGGCGGGTAGTCAATCAGAAACACAAACCCGCCTGGTAGATTCGGCTCTATCTTCGTGGCCATGTCGTAGTCGAAGCGGTCTTGGTCGAATCCGTCGAACGGATCCCATCCCGCGAAGCGGGCGTACATCCTTCGCACAGTCTCCACCGTCGTGGACGCCTCCACGGAAGTCCCGGCGAAGACGGCGCGAAGGAGCGACTTGGCGTCTTCGAGGATGTCCATGTACGTCGCGCCCGCACGGTACCACTCGAGCATTGTGAACTCCGGATTGTGCCGTGAGCCCTTCTCTCCGTCGCGGAAGCACGGGCCGATCTGGTATATTCGCTCCATGCCAGAGGCGAGGAGCTTCTTCATCTGCAGCTCCGGGGAGGCGCGCAGGAACATGCCGCCGCACGGGGGACAGTCGATGTGCGGCTCAGGCGCCGGCGCGGCGATCCTGACGGGAGTCTCAACCTCGATGAAGCCGAGTCCGTCGAAGAACGACCGGACGATGCGCATCATCTGCGCGCGTGCTTTGAGGTTTACGATGAAATCCATGGGGAATGGGACGGACAGGAGGAAATCACTTTAGTAGAGCTTCTCGTATTCGCCCTTCTGCAGCTTCTTGTAGGTGTGGAAGCCGGCGCGCTTGGCGCGGTAGTTGAGGTCGGTGCGCGAGTGTCCGAGGCCTGGCGCGCATATTACGCGGAAGATGGGCGCGCCGCAGTCGGGGCACTTCTCAAGCCTTGGATCGTCGATGGACTGCACGGTCTCGAACCCCCCGGCGCATTTCGCGCAGCCCTTCTCGGGCTCTTTGGCTTCATATACGTAGACGGGCATCAGACATACCTTTCCAGATACTTTGAGAGAACGGACGACAGGCGCGTCTCGAGCCAGGGCGTGACATGCCAGAAATCGCGGAGATTGAGATACTCAGACACCACCCCCGCCTGCCCCGGCTTGGCGGAGAACTCGGCTCTGAGCATCAGATTGCGCGCCGTGGCGTCGCTTGAGACGAACTCCATCACCTGCGTCTTGAAACCGAGGATGCGCAGAATCATGGCGCGGAAGGAGTCTGTGAGTATGTCGCAGAGGCGCTCGCGCAGGATGCCGTGGCGCAGAACGCCCGCGAAGGCGTCGCTTGACTTCGCGGAGATCGACTTCTGCAGCTCATGCTGGCAGCACGGGGCGGAGAGGATGTGGCGCGCCTTCCACTCCACTCCGCGAGCAAGCGCCTCGTCGGTGGCGGTGTCGCAGGCGTACAGGGAGATCACCATGTCGGCTCGCGAGACTCCCGCCGCGGAGAGGTCGAACGACGAAAGGTCGGCCTCGACGAACGAGACAGAAGACGAGACGTCAAGATCCGCGGCCATGCGCGAGGCGGCGGCAACAACGTCCGCACGCCTGTCCACGCCCACAACCTTCACCGACGGGAACTTTAGGACGTCCACGAGGTAGAGGTAGAGCGCGATCGTCAAGTATGCCTTGCCGCATCCGCAGTCGACGACCGTGAACGTCGAACCGTCCCCCGGCGGAGCCTTGAGCACCTCGGCCACGACTTTGAGGAACTCGTTCACCTGGTCGTACTTACCGCGCATGGAAGCACGTATGCGCCCGTCGGCGTCGGCCAGGCCCGCGGCCTTGAGGAATGCGGCGGACTCGAAGGACGTCAGTGGAAGCTTCTTCACTCGGTCGTGCGGGAGTATCTCCGCCGGACGTTCGAGCGCGGCGGAGCGCGAGACCAGCGCGCGCCCCTTCTTCGTGACGCGCACGTGGAGGTCGCCAGAAGACGTGATGAGGTGCATCTCCCGCGCGCCGCGCTGGGCGATGATCTCCTCCAGACCCTGCGCCGCGCCCTGAGCGGAGAAGTTCTTCACCTGCACGCGTCCGTCGTCGGTCATCTCCGCCTGGTAGCGCGTCTCGCCGCCGATCTCGACTGGACGCATGGCGATGCGGAACGTCTTGCCGTCGCGCCGGACCGTCTGCACGATCTTGATGAATCCGCCGCTGAAGACGCGCGCGCGTATCTCGTCTGCGAGCGACTGCTCTAGCTCGAATCTTTCCATGCCCGTATTATAGCACATTTCGCGCCGATGTGGAGCACGTGATACTGCGCTGCCGCTCTGAATATGGTATAATCTGCGCATGGAGAAATGCGAATGAAGCACTTAGTGGTGATGGCCGCGGGGCTGGGGCACCGTCTTCTGGAGGAGAACGGCGCACTGGAGACGGCAGGGCTGAAGTTCAGTCCGGCGGAGTCGGCCTTCCCCGCCGTCACCTGCACGGCGCAGGCCACATTCCGCACGGCGGCCGATCCGCGCGAGCACGGCATGACGTCCAACGGCTACTATTCGAGAGAGCTGCGCAGGGCGTTCTTCTGGGAGCAGTCCTCGGCGCTCGTGCGCGGCCCGCGCATCTGGGAGGGCGCCCGCGCGGCCGGCGCGAAAGTGGGAATGTACTTCTGGCAGCAGTCGCTCGGCGAGAGCGTGGACTACGTGATTTCCCCCGCCCCCATACACAAGCACGGAGGTGGAATGATCATGCGCAACTACACCCAGCCAGCCGAGATGGGCGAAGCGCTCGACCGATCCTGCGGGACGTTCCCGCTCCACCGCTACTGGGGCCCGCTCGCCTCGCCGAAGGTGGGACGCGCCGTGATCGAGAACTTCGTCAAAATGTCCGAGCTCCATTCTCCCGACTACGCATTCCTATACATGCCCACTCTGGACTACGCCTCCCAGCGCCACGGCCCGGCATCGCCCGCCGCCAAGGCGGCTCTTGTGGAATTCCGCCGGCAGCTGCAGGAGCTTGCGGACTTCGCCTCGTCCAAGAACGCCGACATCACAGTCTGCGGAGACTATGACATCGCCGCCGTCAACTCCCCCCCGGCCTTCCCCAACATCGCCCTCCGCCGCGCCGGCTTCTTCAAAACGCGCCCCGTCGGGCCACGGGCGTACCCAGACCTCCACGCCTCCGACGCCTTCGCGATGTGCGACCATGAAATCGCGCACGTCTATGTGCGCGACGGCGACCCCTCCATAGCCGAGAAGGCCGCGCGCGTCCTCGAGGAGACCGGAGAATACGAGAGCGTGTCCATGCGGGCAGACCAGCCATGGGCGCACCCCTCCGGCGGTGAGATACTGCTCGTGGCGAGGAAAGGCTCTTGGTGCGCATACCCCTGGTGGACGAATCCGCGCGAAGCGCCGGACTACGCCACGCACATAGACATCCACTCCAAGCCCGGATACGACCCCTGCGAACTGTTCTTCGGCAGTCTGCTGCCCCCCGGTACATGCCAGGACTGGACGCGCGTGAAAGGAACGCACGGACGCACCTGCGCCCTCGCGTGGGCATCAACCGACGCAAACGTGCGCGGCGGCTCCATGAAGGAGCTGGCCGCCTCGCTCTTCGCCTGACTCTACACGCGCTTCACATCGAAGGAGCGCGCAACCGCGGCGCGGGCATCATCAAGGCCGGAGAACTCACCCGCGGCGATGAACTGCACGATCAGATTGCCCACGGCCGTGCCCTCGGACGGGCCGGCGAACACCTCCAGACCAGTCTCGGCGCGCGTGAGCTCGTTGAGATAGCCGTCCTTCGATCCGCCGCCCACGATGTTCAGCGAGGTGTACTGCCTGCCTGTTATCGAGGAGAGGCCCGCGATCACCGACGCATAGCACTTCGCGAGCGAACGGTAGACGCACTGGATGAGCTCGCCCACAGTAGTCGGCTTGACGTCCGCCGCATCGAGCACGGCGGCGATCATCGAATCCGGCGCGAGGAAACGGGCGTCGTTCGCATCCACCGTGCCGGCGAAACCCGATGCGGCCCTTGCCGCGGACTCCAGGTCCGCAAAGGAGTATCTGCGCCCCTTCTTATAGTCCACGAGCGCGGTCTCCCACGACTGCGCGGCGGCGCTCTTGCCCGCCACGTAGTCCACACCGTTAAGCTCACGGCGGATTGACTGCACCATCCACAGCCCCATGATGTTCTTGAGGAAACGGAAACGATGCCACGCGCCGCCTTCGTTCGTGAAGTTGGCCGCGCGCGCCGCCGGCGAGGTGATCGGCTCCGCGTTCTCCACGCCGAGCAGCGACCAGGTGCCGGACGAGAGGTACACGGCCTTGTCGTCGCGGGCAGGAACGGCGAGGAACGCGCTGCCTGTGTCGTGCGTGGCCGGGATCACCACCTGCGTCTGGAAGCCCGCCTCGGCGGCCACGGCGGCGGAGAGCGGGCCCAGCGAAGCGCCCGGCATCTCGAGGGCGCCGAATATCCTGCGCGGCAGGCCGAGGCGGTCGACCAACTCCCAGTCCCAGTCCTTCGTGTGCGCGTTTACGAGGCTGCCGGTTGTGGCGTTCGTGTATTCGTTGGACATCTTTCCGGTGAGGACGAAGTTCAGGTAGTCCGGCACCATCAGGAGCCTGTGCGCCGCCTCCAGCTGCTCGGGATGCTCCTTCTTGAGGGCGGCGAGCTGGTAGACGGTGTTGAAGGACATCTTCTGTATCCCGCAGCGGGAGTAGAGCTCGTCGGCGGGAACGGCGGCCTCGACGATGGCGTCGGCTCCTTCGGTGCGTTTGTCGCGGTATGCGACCATGTCGCTGCAAGGGCTGTCCGCCTCGTCTACAAGGACGAAGTCAACGCCCCAAGTGTCGACGCCGACGGTCGAAGGGATCTTCCCTGCGGCGGCGCACGCCTTTAGCCCGGCGATCACCTCGCGCGCCAGCGCCTGCATGTCCCAGCAGTCGTGCCCGTCCTTGCGGATCTGCGAGTTGTCGAAGCGGTATATCTCCTCGAGGATGATCTTCCCGTCTTCGAGACGGCCGAGGATGTGGCGCCCGGAAGACGCGCCGACGTCTATTGCCAGATGGTAGTTCATAAGGAGTTGAGTGTTTGGAGTTTGTGGCTTGAGGTTCACATTCTGCCCGATCGGGCGTCGATCAAGTCGCAGAGGCGCTTGTAGGCGAACGAAAGCTCGTCGTTCGTCACCTGGAACATGTATTCTGCGGCGCGCGCCATCTCGCCCTCGGCGTTCGCGAGGCGACGCTCGATCACCTCCGGCGAGTCGGTCCCGCGCTTCTCGAGGCGCTCGCGCAGAGCCTCCATGGACGGCGGGTTGATGAAGATGTCGGTGAATCCAACGCGCAGAGGGTCGTCCGGCGGCAGATGGTGGAGCACCTGGTGGCGCACCTTCGCGGCTCCGGCGACGTCTATGTCCAGGATCACCGAGTTGCCTTCCGCGAGGACCTCCACAATCGGTGCGCGAAGCGTGCCGTAGAAGTTATCGTGCACCTCGGCGTATTCCAGGAATGCGTCTTCGGCGATCAGCTCGCGGAAGCGTTCGACGGTGAGGAAATGGTAGTCGATGCCATCCTCCTCGTCGCCGCGCGGGGCGCGGGTGGTGCAGGAGATGGAGTAGACGAGGTCCGGATACTCCTGCAACAGCATGTCGATCAGCGTGGACTTACCACACCCCGATGGCGCACTGATCACGATAAAAAGCGGTTTCGTCTTCATATTTCCTCTTGAGGTCCAGGAGACCGGCGGGAACGTCGCCGTCGGCGAGGTCGTCGTTTATCTGGAAAAGAATCCCGAACGCGAGGCCGTAGCGGCGGAACGGGGCGTCGTCGGCTCCGGCGGCAAGCGCGCCAAGCTGCGCGGCGAGGGCGAACGCCTCGCCCGTCTTGCGCTCGCACACTGAGACGTAGCGCGCGGGGTCAAACTGCCCGGGCAAAGGCCTGTCGAGCAGATCGTCGCCCTGCCCTTCGCATAGGCGGATGTGGGAGGAAACGGCGGTCTGCAGCATTCGCGTCGCGGCGGCGAAACCGCTCGCGCATATGAGCTTGTAGCCGTAGGCGACGAGCCAGTCGCCCGCGGCGATGGCCACAGGCACGCCATGCTCCTTCCAGACGGACGGTCTGCCGTAGCGCTCCTCGTCGCCGTCCTGTATGTCGTCGTGGATCAGCGACGCCTTGTGGAAGCACTCCACCGCGTCGCAGAGCGCGCCAGGCTCCCCCTGGCCACCGCAGCACAGATACGCCGCTCTGCACAGGCGGGGACGCAGCCTTTTGCCGCCGCGCCCCAGGAACTCGCGCGCTATCGCCTCGATTCCGCCCAACTAGAGGCTCACTTCCCGAAGACTTCCACTTCGATGTAGTTGTTCACCGGCTCGGAGGTGGAGCCCGCCGAGTAGCAGCGGACATAACGGGCCTTCGGGAACACGTCGCTCTTGGCGGCGGCCATGGGACGGCCGTCGTTGCGCTCGCGGTACTCCTTGTCCTTGCCCGCGCCCAGCTTCGCGGTGTTGTCGTGGTCGTTGTTGAAGATGGTCTGGACGCCGTCGGTGAACTTGGGGTCGTTCGAGAGCTGCACCACCACGTCGCGGTAGACGCGCTCGTCGCCCTGGTCGTGCCACACGCACACGGCGGAGATCTCATGCTCTTTGCCGAGATCGAGCTGCACCCACTGGAGGCCGCCGGGGAGCTGGAGCATGGCGGTGGCGTCGGGGGTCTTGTCGCCGTCGACGATGAACTCGTTCTCGCCTGTCACGGCCTCCTCGGAAGTCGTCACCTTCGTGTCCTCGGTGGTGAGCTTCTTGTCGTAGCCCGGCGGCACCATGATCGGCGGGCGGAGCTTGCCGGGGCCGGGATCGGGCTCGAGGTTCGCGCTCTTGATCTCCTTGGGCGTGCCGCTGGAATGGGGCGCGGGCAGCTCGAACTTGATGGCCACCTTGGCGTCGGCTAGAAGAGCTGCAGCGGCTAAGGCCACGGCTCCGAGGGCTATTGTCTTCTTCATGTCTGTTCTCCTTTTGATTGCGTTGAAATCTTTCCGTGTATTGTAGCAGATTTCCCCGCCACGGGCAAGAGTCTCAATTTCACGCACTCCGATTCGGGGGTCAGACCCTTCGATCGGAGATTCAAGGCAGGGAGGAGAGCAGCTCGTCGACGGTGCGGGTGAGTTTAAGAACAGGCCATACGCGGCGCCAGGGCGCCTCGTCGCGCCAGTAGGCGACGAGCTCCTTGACGTGCCCGAGCACGGAGGCGTCGCCGCTGAGCCCGCGGCGCAGACGCGCAATGTAGTCCGCAAGCCTCGCCGCCGCATCGCACCGCACGCCGAGGGAGCGCACGAACGCGCGGCCGATCATGCCCTCGCCGCCGAGCGGAATGTCGCCGTTCGGAACCACCCGGTTCACACTGGCGGCGGCCACGCGCGCGGCCATGGCGGCGTCGCATTCCCCAGAATACATCTGGCGGGCGGTGCGGGCGTGCACGACGAGCCGCGCGAGAGGATATCGGTCGATGCGCGGAAGAATCGCAAGAAGTTCGTCGGCGCGCTCCAGCCCCAGACGAGTCTTCAGCGAGAACCGGCCCGGCCCCATCTCATCGCACCCGGCCTCGAGCATCCGCTCAAGAGCGTCGGGATCGGCGAGGAGACCACTCCCGCGCCCCTTTTTGCGGATCATCGGAAACGGACAGCCGGCGTTGAGGTCTACGCATTCGAATCCACGGTCCTTAAGCGCCTTGAGCATCTCGCGCAGCGCGCCGGGATGCTTGCCTATCACCTGCGGGACAAGCCTTGGCGTATCCGCCGCATCACGCGGGAACGGGCGAAGCTCGGAGAGAAGCCTGTCGTCGAACCTCATCCCCGGATTGGCCGGGATGAACGGGGCGTAGGCACCGTAGAAGCCGGCCTCGCGGATCTCGGGCGCGTATTCCTCGCGGAACGCGCGAGTGGTGACGCCACGCAGAGGCGCAAGCCATCGCTCAGGCATCGTCCCCGGCCTCCTCGGCTCCAGCGGCGGGCGGGGCAAGCCGCTCGGCCAGACTTGTCCGCCTCTCGCGCACGGTGTTCGTCTCGATGGCCTTCTTCACCGCCCAAGGCGCGCCGATCACAAGCACGAGCTTCTTGCCGCGCGTGATGGCCGTGTAAAGCAGATTGCGCTGAAGCATCATGTAGTGCTGGTTGTGGAGAAGCACTATCACGGCGGGGTATTCGCTGCCCTGCGACTTGTGTATGGTTGTGGCGTAGGCTAGAGTGATCTCGTCTAGGTCGCCACGGCCGTACGGCACGGGGCGGCCGTCGAAGACGACGACGAGGGAGCGGTCCGCAGTGTCCACGTCCTGGACGAAGCCCACGTCGCCGTTGTATACGTCCTTGTCGTAGTTGTTCCTGAGCTGCATCACGCGGTCGCCGGCGCGGAACGCCATTCCGCCGCGCAACACGGCAGGCCCATGGCCGTTGAGGCGCTCCTGGATGCGGGCATTGAGGTTCTCGGATCCGAGCGCGTTGCGGCGCATCGGGGTGAGGACCTGGACGTCCTGCATCGGCTCCATGTGGAAGTGGCGCGGAATGCGGGAAGTCATGAAGTCGAGTGCGAGGGAGAGAGTTCTCTCCGGGTCGTTCTGCGGGATGAAGTAGAAGTCCGTCTCGCCGGCGCGCGTCTCGAACGGCTCTCCGGCGTTGACGTGGTGGGCGTTGCGCACGATGAGTCCGGTGGAGTCCTGGCGGAATATCTCCGTGAGGCGAGTGGCGGGGACGGCGCCCGACTTGATGAGGTCGCCAAGGACGTTGCCCGGCCCCACGCTCGGCAGCTGGTCTGTGTCGCCCACCAGCACGAGCGTGGCTGTGGAAGGAAGCGCGGCGAGAAGGTCGTCCATCAGACGGATGTCCACCATGGAGGTCTCGTCGAAGATGAACACGTCCCCTTCCAGCGGATGGGCCTCGTTGTATGTGAACTCGTTAGTCTGCGGATTGTATTTGAGCAGACGGTGGAGCGTCTTCGCCTGTTCGCCCGTGGCCTCGCCCATGCGCTTCGCGGCGCGGCCCGTGGGGGCGGCGAGGAAGAGGCGCACCACGGGCCTGCCGCCCGAGCGGCGCGCGCTCCAGATGTCAACCAGCGCGCGGATGATGGTCGTCTTGCCCACGCCGGGCCCGCCGGTCACGATGGACACCTTGGCGCCGAGCGTCGTGCGCACGGCCCTGAGCTGCGCCGGGGCGAGCGTGAAGCCGGTCTTCTTCTCCCACCATTCGATCGCCCGGTCGGGGTCGATGGGAAGGAAGCTCCGCGGCGAATCCAGCAGACGGCGCAGCTTGGCGGCGCAGCGCCTCTCCGCGAAGTAGAGGTCCTTCAGGTAGATGCGGTCGTCCTCCTTAACGACACGCCCCTCCTCGATCTCCGCCTTGAGCGCGTCGGAGAGTATCTCCACCGGGATGTCCACAAGCTCCTGGGCGTGCAAGAGCAGGTCGGGCTCGACGGTCCAGCAGTGTCCGGCGTCTTCTGCCTCGGTCTGCAGCGTGTAGACGATCGAGGCGCGGGCGCGCACGGCGGAGTCCTTCGGCAGACCGACTGCGGTCGCTATCCGGTCGGCGGTCTGGAAACCGATCCCCCAGATGTCGCGGCACAGACGGTACGGATCGGCCTTGATGATGGCGATGGAGTCAGGTCCGTAGCGTTTGTATATCTTCGTGGTCTTGGCGACGGATATCCCGTAGGTCTGCGTGAAGATCATCACCTCGCGCGTCCCGCGCGCGTCGCGCCAGGCGCGGCGTATCTGCTCGATCTTCTTGGGGCCGAGCTTCGGTATCTCGCTCAGCCGTCCGCTGTGGTGCTCCAGCACGTCGAGCGTGTCTCCCTTGAACCTGTCTACTATGCGGTTCGCGAGTATTGGGCCTATGCCCCTGATAAGCCCGCTGGCAAGATAGCGGCGCACGCCCTCCTCGCTCTTCGGCGTAACGCAGGTGATTGACTTCGCCTTGAACTGGCGCCCTCGCGCCGGGTCGTCCACCCACTCTCCCTCGGCGTGCAGCTCCTCGCCCTCCCAGACGGCGCCGCACGCGCCGAGCACGGTCGCCTCGTCTCCCTCGCGAAGGGTGAACGAGCCGGCCTTGGCGGAACGCATCACCTTGAGAATCGAGAAGCCCGTCTCCTCGTTGCGGAAGACGATGGACCGCACGGTGCCGTCAACAGTCTCAAGCCCCGCCGCGTCCTCGACTGCCTGCCTCTCATCCCTCATTCCCGCTCCCCGTTCCCCGTTCCCCATTCCCCGTTCCCCGCCTCCCGTCGTCCTTCACCAGAAGGCCGTCGCGCATGAGAAGATGGCGCCCGGCATATGCGGCGATGTCGTCCTCGTGCGTTACCATCACGATTGTGATGCCCTCGCGGGAGAGCTCGGTGAAGAGCTGCATGATCTCGACGGAGGACTTTGTGTCGAGGTTGCCCGTGGGCTCATCTGCGAAAAGCACGGGCGGTTCGTTCATCAGGGCGCGCGCAATAGCCACGCGCTGCTGCTGCCCGCCGGATAGCTGCGCGGGCGTGTGCGTGCCGCGTCCGGCGAGGCCCACGCGGTCGAGCAGCTTAAGCGCGCGCTCCCTGCGCCTGGCGCGCCCGAGACGGCCGAGATAGAGGTCTGGCAGCTCCACGTTCTCGATGGCGCTCGTGCGCGCGAGAAGGTTGAAGTTCTGGAACACGAAGCCCAGCTTGCAGTTTCGTATGCGCGCAAGTTCCGCAGGCGAGCGACGGGCCACCTCCACGCCGTCCAGCAGATAGTCTCCGCTGGTGGGCGTGTCGAGGCATCCAAGGATGTTGAGCAGCGTCGACTTGCCCGAACCCGAAGCGCCCATTATGGCCACGAACTCGCCGGGGTCTATGGAGAGCGACACCCCCGCAAGCGCGGCCACCGGCTCCTCGCCCACGGCGTAGATCTTCTTGAGATTCCTTACCTCTATCAGATGGGCCATCGGCTCTTGACCAAGAGGAAGGTCAACGGCTCAGCGCCGGATTCATCCAGTTGCCCTGGTTGTGGAACACTTGGACGGGCTTGTCGCCGTCGGGGTCGGTGTCCACGATGAAAAGAGCCTTGTCGCGCGCGGCCACGAGGTGGCGCGAGTCCGCCGCCCAACTGGGATGCTCCCACGAACCGGGCCCGGTGGCCTCGCGCGCCGCGGCCTCGCCGCCGGAGACGGGGGCAACCATGATCAACGTCTGCCCCGCGCGCTTCGACGCCCAGCAGAGCTTGTTGTCGAGGGACCAGTCGGGGTTGGTGTTCTCAGATCCCTTCGTGGTGAAGCGCGTCTTCTTGCGCGTCGCCACGTCGATCACGTACACCTGCGGGTGGCGAGTCTCGTCGGAGACGTATGCGATGCGGCGCCCGTCGGGACTCCAGCAGGGCGACGCCTCGGCGGCGGCCTGCGTTGTTGTGAGGCGCTCGACGCGCTTTGTGGAGAGGTCCAGCACATAGAGCTCGGGATTGCCCTGGTAGGAGAGAATGATCGCGCACTTGGTGCCGTCGGGCGAAATGGCGCCGCCGGTGGCGGTGCCCTTGAAGGGAGCAAGCGCGTTGCGATGGCCCGTGTCGCTGTCGATGCGATAGACGTTGCCGAACTTCTGGATGAAGCCGGTGTAGTAGATGTCGCGGCCGTTGGGCGCCCAGCGCGGGCCGACGGCGGCACACTTGTCGCTCGTGAGCTGGCGGATGTCCTGTCCGTCGGGGAAGCAAGTGTAGAGCTCCGCGTTGTCGGGGCCCTTGCGGTTGACGAATGCGATGCGCGTGGTGGCGTAGCCCTTGCCGCCTTCCGAGAACGCGGCGACGACTGCGTCGGAGAACTTGCGCGCGGCCATGCGCGCGGAGCGGTCGTCCGAGAACGGCGTGGACGCCGTCACCTGCGTGCCGCGGCCGCGTGCCACCACCGACGAGCCCGGCGTGCCGGAGATCTTGATCGACCCGTCGCGCCCCACCTTGAACCAGCCGGAGAGCTCTAGGTTGCGCGCAAGCGTGCGCTGGTACGCGCCCGCCGGCAGATCCAGCGACACGGTGATGCGCTCGGCTCCGGCTTTCTCCACAGTGGCCACGGGGCCTTTTATCGCCGCAGGGGCGGCGTTGACGGACGCCGCGACGACGGCGGCGAATGCGGTTGCGACGAAAAGTCTTGATGTCATTTTTTCTCCTCTTTTGTGCATGCACAAATTATAGCCGAATCTTCGCTTGCGCGCAAGGCGTAGAAATGAGATAATTCTCGCATGGACAACCAGAAACCAGACTTCGCGGCATCGGCATACCTCATGCCGCGCATACACCCGGAAGGCAGGAAGTTCGGCGCCATCGCGTCTGCGGCTGCTATAGGCGATCTTGTGCTGGCCGCGGCGCTAGTGGGGTTCTCGCCGATGACTGCGTCGGTGCTGGGCGCGCTGTTCGTGCCCATGGCGCTGCTTGCCTATGGCGTGTTCCTCTTCTTTCGGGACCCAGAACGCTTCCCTCCCGAGGACGACCCGAAGGCGGTGCTCTCCCCGGCCGACGGCAAGGTGAGCATGATCGTGCAGGTGCCCCTGCCGCCGGAGATCGCCCCTGAACGCCCCGCCGGGGCGGACGCCGCCCTCGATCCGCTCTACACGCGCGTGAGCGTCTTCATGAGCGTCTTCAATGTGCATGTCAACCGCATGCCCACTGCGGGCACGATCGTGAAAAAGGCATACGTCCCCGGCGAATTCCTCAACGCCTCGCTCGACAAGGCGCCGGAGGTGAACGAGCGCTGCTGCTACCTTGTGGAGACGACTGACGGCGCGCAGTACGGCGTGGTGCAGATCGCCGGCCTCGTCGCGAAGCGCATCGTCCCGTTCGTGGAAGAAGGCGCGACCCTCGCGCAGGCGGAGCGCTTCGGGCTCATCCGCTTCGGCTCGCGCCTCGACGTGTATCTGCCCCCCGGCGTGAGAAGCGAGGTACGCGTCGGCCAGATCATGGTGGCCGGCGAGACCATACTTGGACATCTTTCGTGAGGTGAGACAAATGAGGAAGTTCAGACTGCGCGGACGCAAGCGCCGCAACCGCTCGCCAAATCAAGACCGCATACCGCTGCGCGCGCTCGCGCCGAACGCCATCACGTCGCTCGCCGCCTGCGCAGGCATCACGTCGATATCGTTCTCGTCCGAGGGCCGCTGGATCCCCGCGCTGTGCGCGCTTCTGATCGCCTGCGTATGCGACGGCATGGACGGACGCGTCGCGCGACTTCTCAAGGCCAGCTCGAAGCTCGGCGCGGAGCTGGACTCGCTCGCCGACTTCGTGAACTTCGGCGTGGCCCCCGCGATGTTCATGTTTTTCTGGCTCACCGGCGGCCCCGCCCACATCGACGCCGACGGCGCGCGCATCGCCGCCCCGATTGTGCGCGTGACGCTCGGCGCCGCGCTATTCTATGCGATGTGCGACTGCTTCCGCCTCGCACGCTTCAACACTATGCTCGAACAGCCGACGCTCCCCTACTGGAAGAACTACTTCCTGGGCGTGCCTGCGCCGGGCGGCTGCTGGATGGTGCTCTCCCCGGCCGTCCTCTCGCTCGCGCTCGACGCCAAGGGCTCCGCGCCTGCGCTCGCGGCCTTTCTGCAGAACCCCGCGTTCGGCATCTGCATGCTGCTCCTGGTGGGCGCGCTGATGGCGAGCCGCCTCCCGACGATATCCCTAAAGCATCTGCACATCTCGCGCGGCGCGATGCTTCCGGTGATGGCGGGCGTGCTGCTGGCGGTGGCGCTTCTCGCGAGCAACTTCTGGCTCACCATCGGCCTCATGGGATTCGGCTACATCCTCACGGTCCCGATCACATGCGCCTTCTTCGTGAAGGCCCGCGCAAAGTATGAGCGCCTGCAGCCTGTGTCCGCGAAAGTGCAGGGCTAGGCCCGGCTTCTGCGGCGCGGGGGAGTCTCCGCGCCTGTTCCGCTGGGGGCCGCACTTCGGCGAGGAGCCGCCCATATGCGGCCCCAAGGGCTCTGGCGCCGTCTTCTTCTCGCGCTGCACGATGAAGTGTCTCTACTGCCAGAACTCGCCATGGAGCTGGAAAGGCGAGGGCGAGGATGTGTCCATAGAGAGGCTCGCCTCGATTCTGCGCGGACTCGCCGTTGACGACGGCTGCTGCAACTGGAACCTAGTCTCGCCCACGCCCTATCTCCCCTTCATCCGCGCCGCCGCGCGCCCCGTCCTCGACGACGGCATTCGCCTGCCGTTCGTGTGGAACTCGTCCGGCTACGAATCCGCCGAGACGCTCGCCGAATACCGCGACCTCTGCGACATCGCGCTCTTCGACCTCCGCTACGCAGACGACGCCACCGCGCGCGCCGCGTCCTCCGCCCCTGGCTACGTCGCCGCAAGCCGCGCCGCCGTCAAGTGGGCGTGGGAGAGTCTCGGCCGGCTCGACAACGAAGAGCCCGGGCACGCCACGCGCGGACTCATCGTCCGCCTGCTCGTCCTCCCCGGCCATGCCGACGAGGCTATCGCGAACCTCGCTTGGCTCGCCGCCGAATGCTCACCTGCCGTCCACATCTCCGTGATGAGCCAGTACACTCCGGCCTACAAGGGAACCGATACACCGCCCTTCAACCGTCCCGTCACGGAGGAGGAATACAATTCGGTGACCGAGGCCGCCGCCGACTTCGGATTCGAGAGCGGCTGGCTCCAGGGTTTCGAATCCCGCTCCGCCGACCTCGATCTCCTCGGCGAGTCAATGCCCCCCGGCCACGGCGCCGTGGGACTTGGATGAAATTCCCGAATCTATGCAAAAACCTTTAGGCGGCAGGTCGCGCCCGTCCTTCATCTTGAACGGTCTGTCGCCGAAATTGACCGTCGATGCTACGCCGTTCTCGAACTCGACGCGATGTACGCTGCGGTCGGGCGTGAGAATGCGGTACGCCTTCATCGGAACGGAATAAGTCGCCTTGGCGACAGGCGTAGTGATGTCGTAGCTCGCCTTCAACTGGTCGCGGAAGCGCTTCCATGTCTCCTCGTTGAAGAAATAGAGGGGCGGCGTGCCGCACAGCGCGTTGAAGAGGTCGCGCTTCCACCATATCTTCGGGAACTTGAAGTTGTAGTCGCACCAGTCCCAGTACGACACCATGCAGCCATGATAGACCATCTCGAAGATCGGCATGCGCGTCTTCTCGTCCGTGCCGCGGCGTATTTCGTCAGGCGGATCGCCGTCGTAAATCTTCCACATCCATCGTCCGCCGTCCACGCGGTAGTCGTTCGACGCCGAGAACCCACACGTGAAGTAGTCGCATACCGATGCCAGAAAATCCTGACCGTCCTCCGTGGCGGAGAGAAGGCCGTATTCATCTCCGGGCACGGCCATCATCTGCCGACGGAACTCGACGCACTCTCGCCTGCTCATCCTGTGCTTCGGGTGATAGCATTCGAACGGCTCGGCGCAACCCGTCACGTCGAGATACCGCCCCTTGTACCAGGGGAACCGCGCGAGCTCAGCGGTCATGCGCCTGCGGACGTAGGGGAGAACTGTTTTCTCGCAGATCGCCGCACACCCTATCCCCGTGCCGACGCCGTCGGCGCCACCCTTGAGCGCCACCTTCCAGCCCCGAACCGGCTTCCCGTACTGATCGTAGATTATGTCGTCGTTGTCCGCCGCCTCAAGCGACCAGTACGGACGCACGTATTCAATGAGCGGCAGATACTTCTTCTCCATCGTGTCCTTGTAGATGTCGTATTCGGAGAGGAGAACCCCCGGCGCCGCCTCGGCGCAGGCCTTCACCTCATCCGGCTCCACCCACACTCCGAGGTCCCTCCGCCTGATGAACTGAAAGAGAAAATCCCCGAATCCGCATTTCTCACGAAGATAGCGGCATATCCCCGCCTTGTCGCCGCCGATCGACCAGTACCAGACGCTCGGCGCGCCGGAGATCCGCCGAAAGCTCTCCGCCATCTTCGGACGCTCCTTCGCCTTCTCGGCGAACGTCTTGTAGTAGCCCTTTCGCTTCATCTCCTCCCGATACCTAAGCGCCACGGACATGGGCGAGCAGTCGGTCATGAACTCGAATCTGATTCGCCGCTGGTGTCCCCATGCCCCAAGGTCCTTCTGCCACAGGCACGAGAAGCCCATCAAGCCGTTAGCGCGCTTCACGTATGATCCGATCGCGTTGCATGGCGTCTCGACAACGGCCATGCAGCCGCCACCTCCGAGAATCTCGCCGTCGTCGGCAAGGCGCTCGGTGTACTGTGCCCAGAGGCCCATGCGCCAAGCACGCGAATAGCAGTGCATTCGGTGTTCGAAGCGCTCGCCCATGTCAGTCTGCTCCGCAGGGAACGAAAACCCTGATCCGTGCGGGATGAGAAACCGGTCGCCCTTCTCCGCCACAAAGCCCACCGGCCAGCCTACAAGGTACCTTTCGCCGGCGGCGAAAGAGGTCGACTCCGGGGCGTCAAGCGAGCAGAGGACCTTCTCTCCGTCAAGCGTGACGGCTCCGGTCAATTTTCCGCCCACGCCCGGCGCCGTCCCTTCAAAAGTGACACTGCAACCATGCGCCCGAACAACGGCGACCGCAATTGGATGATCGTCGGCGATCGACCTCCACACGCGCGTAGTGCGCTTGTCTGTTACGGATAAAGTGCCGTTCGACTCGTCCAGCTCGACACGCAGTTCGTCGTTCTCGACGACGGCGGCAAACGCGCCCCCCGCTACAAGGGCGATACTCAACGCGGTTCTAAAGCAGAGACTTCTCATAGTCGTGTCCTCCTTGAAGAAGTTGATCTCGTATGGATCATCGCAATTGTACAAGACGCGCTTTCCCTTGAAATGCGCGCGGTAGGGCTTCATCCTCGATGAGCTGGAGGTTGGTGTAGAACTCGTCCTGCTTGTTCCTAGATGAATCGTGTAGGTTACTATTGACAGGCATAATTCACTCCTATAGGCGACGGGTGCCACTCTTCACACTCTTCAAGCGGTTGATGGTTGTGTTCAGCATTCGTTTCATGGCGATGGAATCGTAAATATTATACCAAATCTCTGAATCATGGTTCGCCTTTATGACTTCAAGAAGAAAGAGCGCGATTCGTCATAATAATATGCACCCTACCGAACAACGTCCGAAACTAATAATGGGAGGTAATGTCATGAAAAGATTTTATCGTTTATTGAGCGTAAGTGAGGGGAGATTTCTATGAAACAATTACGTGTACGACGTATGATTCTTGGGAGTCTTATTCTCTTTCTTGGTTTAGGAGCCATAATGTCGGTACTGTTTCCTGCTGGAAACGACCAATTCTCAGCACATTCAGGTTCATTGGCAGCAAATGGGAAAACCATATATGAACTAATGGAGGAGAACGAATAATGGAGGAGAACGAATGGAAATGCAAGACAGAAGGCTTTTGATGAAATATTGCCGTTAAAAGACAAAACTGGCGGAGCCTGTTCATCATTGGGGGAAAGAGGTGTCGTCGTCGTACAGGCAAATGGTGTAGTTCAATTGATTAAAGCAAACAAGTGTACAAAGAAAATGCTTTTTGGGGGATAAATGTCACGCAAAGACACGCAATGTCACATATCCAACACAAAAGGCAAGGTAGTGGTTAGACTCTAAAAGGTTATTAATGACGGAGCCGGCGGCGACGCGACATAAACCGGACTATTGAAACGTCAATAGACGAAGAGCATCTCGCGGTATTTGGGGAGAGGCCAGCGGGCGTCGTCCACAAGCTGCTCAAGAGCGTCGACCGTATGGCGGAGATCGGTCATCTCCTTAAGCACGTCCGACGTGCCGCCCTTCGATAGGGCCTTGTCCAGCCGTTCGCACTTCACATGCAGGTCGTCCAGCCCCGCACCGAGCTTGAGGCCCAGCGCGCCAAGCCCCTTGAGCCCGGCCTTGAAGCCGTCTTTGCGCGCGAGGGAGATCGCCGTGGCGAGCTTGGAGTACTCGTCGGCCACCACCGGGCGTATCATCGAACGCGCGATCTGGAGCGCGACGGAGCCTTCGATCAGCACACGGCGCGTATACGCCTCCAGCCGTATCTCGTGGCGCGAGTCGAGCTCGGACGGGGTGAACACTCCGTAGCGCGCGAAGAGGGCCTGGTTCGACTTGTCCTTCAGCGGAGCGAGCGCGGCGGGCGTGTCTGGGAGGTCGGGAAGACCGCGGCGGGCGGACTCGCTCCGCCAGGCGTCTGAATAGCCGTCGCCGGAGAAGAGCACCCGCTTGTGGGCGCGCACAAGGCGCTGGAGTATCTTCTGAAGGCCGGAGTTGAAGTCGCCCTTCAGCTTGCCGATCTCGTCGGACACGTAGTCGAACGACTCCGCGACGATGGTGTTCAGGACAGTCTGGCTGGCGGCGCAGCTCTGCGAGGAGCCCGGCGCGCGGAACTCGAACTTGTTGCCGGTGAAGGCGAACGGGGATGTGCGGTTGCGGTCGGTCGTGTCGCGTGGGAGAGGCGGCAGAGTGTCCACGCCCACCTTGAGGCGCTGGGCGCGCCCTTCGGCGGATGCGGAGCGTCCGGTCTCGATGCCGCGCATGACGGCGGAGAGCTCGTCGCCGAGGAATATCGATATTACGGCGGGCGGCGCCTCGTTCGCGCCGAGGCGGTGGTCGTTGCCGGCGCCGGCCGTGGTGGCCCTCAGCAGGTCGGCGTGAAGATCCACTGCGCGGATTATAGCGCAGAGCACGGTGAGGAAGATCGCGTTCTCCTTCGGGTTCGAGCCCGGCTCGAGCAGATTGCGTCCGCCGTAGGCGATCGACCAGTTGCAGTGCTTGCCGGAGCCGTTCACGCCGTCGAAAGGCTTTTCGTGGAGAAGGCACACGAGGCCGTTGCGCTCGGCAGTGCGCCGCAGCGTCTCCATGATCAGCATGTTGTGGTCCACGGCCAGGTTCAGATCCTCGAACATCGGGGCGAGCTCGAACTGCGCCGGGGCCACTTCGTTGTGGCGAGTCTTGGCGGGGATCCCGAGGCGCCAGAGCTGCTGCTCTACCTCCTCCATGAACTTGAGGATGCGCGGGCGGATGGCGCCGAAGTAGTGGTCGTCGAGCTGCTGGTGCTTGGCGGGGGCGGCGCCGAACACAGTGCGCCCCGTCTGCAGAAGGTCTGGGCGCTGCATGTAGAAGCCGCGGTCGATCAGAAAATACTCCTGCTCCGCGCCGAGCGTCGCGGAGACGTGCGCAGGAACCTGGCGGAAGAGGCCCATCAGGCGCACGGTGGCGCGGGAGAGGGCCTGGAGCGATCTGAGCAGAGGCGTCTTCGCGTCGAGCGCGTCGCCTGTGTAGGAGCAGAACGCCGTGGGGATGCAGAGCGTGGCGCCGTTTGCGTGGCGCTTTATGAACGCAGGGCTGGTTGGGTCCCAGGCGGTGTAGCCGCGAGCCTCGAACGTGGAGCGCAGTCCGCCGGACGGGAAGCTGGAGGCGTCGGCCTCGCCGCCTATCAGATTGCGTCCGGAGAAGGACTGTATGGCCTGGGCAGGACCGGTCACCTCGATGAAGCTGTCGTGCTTCTCGGCCGTGCCGCCGGTGAGGGGCTGGAACCAGTGCGTGAAGTGCGTGGCGCCCTTAGAGAGCGCCCATTCCTTCATGGCGTGCGCCACGTCGGCGGCGATGGAGGGGTCCAGCGCCTTGCCCTCGTTCGCGGTGGCGAGGAGCTTGGCGGCCGTTGATTTCGGGAGATGGCGGCGGATCGCCGCCTCGCCGAACACGTCCGCGCCGTATGTGGCGGCGGACGTGTCGGGCGGCATGTCCGCCGCCGGCGCCGCCGGGAGAAGCTCGGCGATGGCGTTGATCGCGTGTATGCGGTTGTTTGCGTTCATCTTGTCTGCGGATTCCTAGGCTCTGCGGCGCCGTCACTCGACGATGTCGCCGATCAGCATGATCTTGCCGACGATCCAGGTGGTGCCGTTGAACTTCTCGCCCTTCAGCTCCTTCTCCGGGTTCTTCAGACGGAAGGCGACGCTCTGGCGCGAAGGCTGATTGGAGTCGAGCTCGATCTCGACGGTGTGCACCTGGTCCTTGTCGCTGCCGCCGCCCACGAAGAGCGAAGAGAGACGGTAGTATGTGCAGTAGCTGTCGAAGCGGGCGACTGGCTTGGCGCGGCGATTGCCGTCCACCGTTATCCAGAGCTGTCCGCAGTCGGGGCCGAGCAGGTCGTAGATCTGGCACGCCGTGCCCTTGAACTTGAAGGAGAGCTTGGCGCCGGGCGTGCGTGCGATGCGGATTGAATCGCCCATGCGGTTGGAGAAGTGGCGCAGCGAGTCGTATTTCTTCACGCCGCAGGGGAGCAGGGCCCAGTCGCCGGAGAGCATCGAGGGCGTGATGTCCACCATCTTCGCGTTCTCCATGTTCCCGGCCACGAACGGGACGGCGAGCGACGGACCGTGGTCCACGGGCGGCAGGTTCTCCATCGCCGCGAAGCCGGCCTTGATGGACTCGAGGTAGAAGTCATGCCCCTCGTCGCGCGGATGCACGCCGTCGTTGGAGAAGAGGATGCGCGGATCCTTCGCGAACATCTCGCGGACCTTCTTGTCGTATTCCGGGTCCTCCTTGGGCACGGCGGTCTCGATGTCCTTGCCCGTCATCATCAGCCTGTTCTCGGCGACGGCCTTCCACACGCGCGGGCCGAAGTCGATGGACGGGATGCCGTAGTGGTCGGCCAGCATGTCGTCCGAGCCTGCGGCGCGCGGACGGAAACCCTTGGAGTAGGTGTTCGTCATGGCCGTGGTGATCGTGTAGGTGAACACGATGTCGGTGCGCGGATTCTTCTTCCACGTCTGGCGCACGATGCCCTCCATCGAGTTCCAGATGGCCTGCGGATTGCCTCTGTCGCCGCCGTCGTTGCAGGCGAACTCGACGAAGAGCAGGTCGGGGTTGTGGCTAAGCGCGTCGTGGCCCACGCGGAAGGCGCCCAAATTGGAGCCTGTGCCGCCGATCGCGGCGTGGACCTCAGTGATCTGCGCCTGCGGATACTTCTCCCTGAGCCACTTCGTGGTCTTCACGCGCCATCCGCCCTTCCCGGTGCGGCTGTCGCCCTGCGAAGTGATTGAGCCGCCGAGGTACGCCACCGTCACGGGCTTGCCGGCGCGCACTTTCTCGAGGAAGTTGCCCACGCCCTTGCGCGGCGTGGCCTCAACGGCCGGAATGGGATCCTTGTAGACCGGCGCGGCGTGCGCGGCCAATGCCGCGAGCGCGGCGGTGATCAACATCGATGAGAACTTCATTGCTGTTTTCCTTTTTATGGCTTCTTTTTCCATCGCTGTAATTATACAAAATACACCGTACCGACGCAATCAAGAACCGCGACAATGGTATGTCCCCAAACCGGAAAGCGTGATTTTTGGTATGGCGCTAAGAGCGGACTTTCTGTAAAATATGCGCGTGGCAAAAAAAAGGAAGAAAAAGTCGGATTTCGCGAACCGCTGCGAATACGCCGCGCTGAGGGCCGCATGCGCCCTGGTGAACGCGTTCCCGTATTGCCTGGCGTGCGCGATCGCGCGCGCCGCGGCGGCGGTCGCCTTCGACGTCCTGCGCATCAAGAGGTTGAGAACCATCGAACGCATACGCGGCGTCTTCCCCGAAATGTCGGCCCGCGACGCCGCGCGCGTGGGACGCGCCTCGCTCGCGAACGTCGTGCTGAACGCGGTGGAGATGATACGTGCCCGGCGCTTCGACAAGGCGTGGATAGACAAGTACGTGGCCGACTGGCCGGAGTACTCCCGCCGTCTGCGCGAGCTCCTCGACGAAGGAAACGGTGCCGTGATAATGGTCCCCCACTCCGGAAACTGGTACATGGCCGCATGGGCCATGGCGTCGTACGGAATTCCGCTATTCTCGATCGCCGCCCGCCAGCGCAACCCCTACGTGAACGCCTGGATGGAGACCCTCTACGGCTCGATAGACGTGCTGGAGCGCGGCGCCGCCTCGACCCTCCGCGAAATTCTGCGGCGCATACGCGGCGGACAGGCTTTCGCGATTCTTCCCGACCTCCGCGCCCCGCAGCGCGACGTCGAGGTGCCCTTCCTCGGCGGCACCGCGAACGTCTCACACGCCGGCGCGCTCTTTGCCGTGCAGACGGGTGCCCCTCTCGCTGTCGCACTGATGCGCCGCGTCGGCGGAAAACACGTCGTCGAGCACCTCGCCACGCTACGCCCCGACACGTCGGCCCCGGACAAGAAAGAGGAAGCCCGCAGGCTCACGCGCGAGGTGTTCGTCCTGCTGGACGCCGCGATCCGCAAGACGCCCGAGCAGTGGTTCTGGTTCAACAAGCGCTGGATACTCCAGCCCGTAGACAGATAGAGGCACAATCCGCACGATCAATTCCGCTCGACGAGCGGGGTGTACGGACGGGCCTTGTACAAAGGCTTGTACGCCGGACGGATGATCGGGCCGCAGTTGTTCAGCTCCTCCATCCGGTGGGCGCACCATCCCACCACGCGGCCCACGGCGAAGAGCGGCGTGTAGAGGTCCTGCGGAATGTTCAGCATGTCGTAGACGAAGCCGGAGTAGAGGTCGACGTTCGCGCAGCATTCCTTCGCGCCTGGATGCACCTTGCGGATGAGCTCCGGGCCGAGCGTCTCGATCGCATCGTACAGGGCGAACTCGTCCAGACGGCCGTTCGCCTCCGCGAGCGCCCGGGCCTTCTCCTTGAGGAGGACGGCGCGCGGGTCTGAAATCGTGTATACGGCGTGCCCCAGGCCGTAGAGCAGGCCGGTGCCGTCTCCGGCCTGGCGGGTCACGATCTTGGTTATGTAGTCGGCCACCTCGCCCTGGTCCGTCCAATGGCTGATGTTCTTCTTCATCTCGGCCATCTGGCGCATCGTGCGCAGATTCGCACCGCCGTGGCGAGAGCCCTTGAGCGAGAGCGTGGCGGCCGCCACGGTGGAGTACATGTCCGAGAACGCCGAGGTGACCACGTGCGTCACAAAGCTGGAGTTGTTGCCGCCGCCGTGCTCGGCGTGCAGGATGAGCGCGAGGTCCAGTGTCGTCGCCTCCAGCGGCGTATACTGGCCGTCCTCGCGTATCAGATACAGGAAATTCTCGGCGGTGCTCTTGGTCGGATCGGGATTGTGGATCATGAGCGACCGACCGAGGTGGTAGTGCGCCTTCGCCTGGTAGGCGTAGGCGGTGATGGTAGGGAACGAGGCGATCAGCTCCACGGCCTGGCGGAGGTTCGTCTCAAGGTCGAGGAGATCCGGCGCGGCGTCGTATGTGTAGGCTGTGAGCACCGCGCGGGCTATGGAGTTCATTATGTCCTTGCCCGGCGCGCGCATTATCGCCTGCTCTTTGAACCCGTCGGGGAGCTTGCGGTGCTCCGCGAGAAGCTCCTGCCATTCGGCGAGCTGCGCCGCGCTAGGCAGCGCGCCGAAGAGCAGAAGATACGCGCACTCCTCGTAGCCGAAACGCCCCTCGGCCTCGCAGGCGCGCACAAGGTCCGTGACGTCTATGCCACGGTAGAAGAGCTGGCCCGGAATGGCCATCTTCTCGCCCTCGGAGACGACGTAGCCGTGCACGTTGCCGATGGTCGTCAATCCCACCAGCACACCGGTACCGTCTCCGTTGCGCAAACCGCGCTTGACGTTGTACTTGCCGTACAGCGCAGGGTCGATCATGTCGGCCCGGCGGACGTCGTCCGCCCGGGCCTTTAGCCATTCCGGATTCACCTTGTCTCCTTACACTCTGTATCCGAACGGAGCGTCCTGAGTGCCCTTGTCGCAAGTAGGCAGATCCTTCGACAGATCGCGCCACGGCTTGCCGGGAAGCGACCACTCGTTGTCACAGCACACGGGCATCGCCACGTCGCCGTCCTTCTCGAAGTCTTCGGGAGTAGGCGTGCAGGCGAAGTTGTACCACGGGCTCTTCTCGTTGGAGATGAGCTGGTTCATGGCGACCATCTGCCCCGTGTAGGCGGAGATGCGGATCATGATGCCGCAGGCGGTGGACATCGCGCAGGCCTCGCCTTCGTTGTAGTAGGGCCCCGCGCCGAGGATGGACTTGATCAGGTCCACATGCTCCTGCACGTAGGGGTTCACGTCCGGGAAGTCGCCCTCGAGCTTGATCGACTTGCCGTCCGGCGTGCGGGCGGAGGTGCCGGTGAGGACGGCCTTCTCGGCGCGGAAGAGCTCGCTCACGTTGTTGGCGCAGCCGCCCACCTGGCGGCACATGGAGTGGATATGGACGCCTTCGCCGTAGTCAAAGTCGCCGCTGAAGCAGTCGTACTGGTTGCCCGACACACGACGCGAACGCCCGCCGAACGCCACCACGCTCTTCGGATAGCGGCCGAGGAACCAGTTGGCGACGTCGATGTTGTGGACGTGCTGCTCGCAGATGTGGTCACCCGAAAGCTCCGTGAAGTTGAGCCAGTTGTTGCAGAGATAGTCCTTGTTCGACTGCCCCGGCTTGCGCGGACGCACCCACGGCACTCCGCCGTTCCAGTACACCTCGCCGCCGAGGATCGTGCCGAACTTGCCTTCGTCGATAGCCTTCTTGACCATCAGGTAGCCCTTCTGGTGGCGGCGCTGCGTGCCACACACGATCGTGAGCTTCTTCTCGGCTGCGAGCTTGGACGCGGCGATCATGAGACGCACTCCGGGCGCATCCACCGCCACGCCCTTCTCGGCGAACACGTGCTTGCCGGCCTGGATGGCGGCCATCGTGTGGCGCGGACGGAAGTTGAGAGGCGTCGTGAGGATCACAACGTCCACCTCGGGCAGCGCCATGATCTGCTTGTAGCCGTTGGCACCGCCGAACGCGAACTTCTCGTCCACATTGAACTTCTTGGCCGCGACCTGCGCCTTGTCGAGGAAGTAGTCGGCGAACGCCACCGGCTTCACCTCCACATTGATTCCCTGCTCACGGCAGATCTTCGCTGCGTTGAGCAGATTGCCCAGCGCGCCCTGGCCGTAATAGTCCTGGTCGTTCTTGGGCTGGCGGGAGCCGCCAGTTCCACGTCCGCCGCAGCCGACGACGGCCACACGGATCGTCTTTGCCCCGTTCGCCTGGGCCATGCCCGGCGCGGCGGCGAGTGCGGCCGCAAGACCGCTCGTCTTGAGGAATGTTCTTCTGTTCATTTTGGTGTTGCTCCTTTTTACAGTTTGAAAGTTTCTTGTTTCTAGTTTCTAGTTTCTTGTTTCTGGCTTGTCCGCTGACTCGTCCGCCGTAGCCTTGGCGAAGGTGGAAGCCTTGGCGAAGGCGGATTTCTTGTTTCTGGATTATGGCTTCGGGGCTTGCAACCAGAAACCAGCGACCAGAAACCAGAAACCTTTTTCCTACGCCTCTGCCCACTGGCGGCGGAGAAGGTCGCACATCTTCATGATGAGCACGTGCCTCTCCTCGTTGTTGGGCATGATCGGCTTGCCCTTGGCGTCCTTGCCCTTGGAGGGCCAGCCGCACTCCATCGAGACAGCCCCGCGGTATCCGATGAACTTGAGGCCCTTGAAGCCGTCCACATAGTTGTCTAGATCGCCGTCGGTGCCCGGCACCTTGCGTCCGCCGAGAGAGGCGATGTGCACGTGCTTGAGAAGCTTGCCGGCCGTCACGAACGCGCCAAAGTAGCTGGCCTCCTCCTTGGACATGTGCCAGAAGTCGCCCATCACGGAGCAGCCCTTGCCGATCTCCTGCGCCATCTTCGCGCCGTCGGAGACCTGGCGGAGAAACGGAGTCTCGGCCCTCTGCAACGGCTCCAGGACGATTTCGGTACCGCACGCCGCAGCCTTCTCCGCTAGGCGCTTGCCGTAGTTCGTGACGAAGCTCTCGCGAAGCTCCTTGAGCCCCACCTCGGGCTTGGAGCGCGCCGGGCAGATGATGAGGCCGACGCTCTTGAGCTCACCCAGCAATTCAAGCACGGGCATGAACTTCTCCACCTCCGCCTCGCACTTGGCGGGGTCGGCGTAGTCGAAGCGCGACGGACCGCAGGCGGTCGCCAGGAAGAGCTTGCGCTTCTTGAGGGACTCGGCCACCTTGCGGCCCTTGTCCTGGAGCCAGGCAAGACCCGAGGGTATCTCGACGGCTTGGAAACCGTTCTGCTCGAGGTAGTCGAGCTTTGCGTCCACTTCGTCCACGGTAGGGATGCCTCCCCACTGCAGACAGAGGTTGAGCTGCGCCGGCTGCGCGGGCGGCGTCAGCTTTGGGCCGCATCCGCACGGGGCACATCCGCATTTGCCGGCGGCATTGGCCGCTGCCGCGAGGCCTACGGCTGTGCCGCCGGCCAGAAATTCTCGTCTGTTCATGATTGCTCCTTATTAGGTGGAAAGATATGATACCAAAAAACAGGCAGCATGGCAATGCCGCTTTGCGGCGCAAGGCCGAAAACCAAGAGTCCGTGCCACGCCGTCAACGTGGCGTATGCAGTGAATGCGCCGAAGTGTCAGTCCATCTTCACGCCAATCATGGCGAGTATGCGGTCAAGATCGTCGTTGTCGACGAAATCGATCTCCAGGACTCCCTTGGTGTGCTTGCCGTTGGCGTGCGTGACGCCGCTCGTGAGGCGCACTGCGCATCCAAGCGTCTTGTGGAGCTCGTCCACGAGGCTGCGCAGATAGCTCTCCGGGATGTCGGGCTTGCCCGTCTTGCGCTCAACCACCGGCGCGGAGAGGCGCGCTATGCGGCGCTCGAGCTCGCGGACGGTGAGCCCGCCCGAAGTGCGACCCGTCTTGAGGTCCGTGACCGGCACACACTCAACGGCGAGACGGCGAATCTGCACGGGGTTGTCGAGCGAAAGCAGTACCTTCGCGTGGCCTGTTGTGATGGCGTTCTTGCGCAGGAGATCCTGCACGTCGTCGGGAAGCTCGAGAAGACGCGTCGAGTTGGCGATGGCGCTGCGGCTCTTGCCCACCTGCTCGGCCACGTCGGCCTGCGTCAGGCCGAACTCGTCCTGGAGACGGCGGTAGCCCTCGGCCTCGTCTATCGGGTTTAGGTCGTCGCGCTGGGCGTTCTCGGTGACGTTCATCGTGGCGGCGGTGCGGTCGTCGACGTTCTTCACGATGGCGGGGATCGTCTTGACGCCGGCGAGCAGGCAGGCGCGCAGACGGCGCTCGCCGCAGATGAGCTCAAGCTTGCCGTCGGCCCGGCGGCGGCAGACCACCGGCTGGATCACGCCGTTGGCCTTGATGGAGTCGGCCAGCTCCCTGAGCGTCTCCTCCTTGAACTCCGTGCGCGGCTGCCAGGGGCTGCGCTCGAGCTCGAGCGGCGGCACGTTCACGACCGCGTCGCCCGCCGGGCGCGAAGGCGGCGGCGGTACCGGCGGTACGGACAGCGTCTTCGGATCCATCTTCTCGGGCATCTGCGCGGAAGTCGATGCGGAGGGCGAGATGAGAGCGTTCAGGCCACGGCCCAGACCGCGCTTCATCTCGCGCCGCGTGGGCGGTTTGGCACCTGCGGCCTTCTTCAGGAACGGATTCTTCTTCTGTGCGCTCATGGGTACATCCCCGGCTGGTCGAGTGCCATGGTCTCCGGGAAGCCGAACATCACGTTCATGTTCTGCATTGCCTGGCCGGCCTGGCCCTTCATCAGGTTGTCGATTATGGAGACTATGCGCAGCTTGCCTGTGCGCGAGTCGACTGAGACGACTACGGCGCAGCGGTTCGTGCAGCGCACGGTAGTGGTGCCCACCGCCGCCGTGGAGGGATATACCCGCACGAACGGAGAGTCGGCGTAGAATTCGCGATACACGGCGAGGACGTCCTCCTCGGACACTTCGCGCACGAGATCGCCGTAGAGAGTGGAGAGGATGCCGCGCGAGATCGGCAGCACCTGCGCCGTGAAGGTCACCTTCACCTCGCACCCGCCCTGAAGGCCAAGCTCACGCTCCACTTCGCAGACGTGCTGGTGCCCCGAGAGCCTGTACGCGTTGATCTGCTCGTAGCGCTCCGGATGGTGGAACGTGGTCTTAGCCTTCTTGCCCGCGCCGGACACGCCGCTTTTGCAGTCGCAGACGATGCCGACGGGATTCACCAGATGCGCCTTCAGGGCCGGGGCGAGGCCGAGGATGCAGCTCGTCGCGAAGCATCCGGGATTGCCCACGAGGTTGGCGCGCGCGATCTCGGCGCGGTGCAGTTCCGGCATGCCGTACACGTTCGTGCCGAGCAGCTCCGCCGAAAGGTGCGTGGGGTCCTTGCCGAGGCGCGTGGCGTAGTCCTGATAGGCGGCCAGCGAGGTGAAGCGGAAGTCGCCGGAGTAGTCGATCACCTTCGCGCCCTTGGCGAGCTCGGCCTTGGCGTCCGCCATGCCCACCCGGTCGGGAGTGGAGAAGAACACGACGTCAAACGCACCCTGCGCCACGGGATCGTCCGCCGCGAGAATAGGCAGGTCGCAGAAGCCGGCGAGGTGTGGGTACACGTCGGAGATGCGCTGGCCGACGGCCTCCCGCGCCACCAGCGCGCCGATCTCGGCGAACGGATGGCGGAGGAGCAGATCCACGATTCCAATGCCGCCGTAGCCGGTGGCGCCCACCACCTTCACCTTCAGGCGGCGGCCCTGCGGTGCCTTTGCGAAGCTGTCCAAGACACGTCCCCCGTTGTCACACGCCAGAGTAGCACACGAAGCCGCCGTCCACCGGCAGAGTGACGCCGGTGATGAAGCTCGCCTCGTCGGAGATCAGGAAGCGCGCCGCGCCGTGGAGGTCGCTCGGCTGGCCGAACTTGCGCATGGGCGTTTTGGCGATCACCTTGTTGCCGCGCGCCGTGAGCGTCTTGCCGTCCTTCTCCAGCATCAGGAAGCGGTTCTGGTTCGTGATGAAGAATCCGGGCGCGAGCGCGTTCACGCGGATGCCCATCGGCGCAAGGTGCGTGGCTAGGAAGCGCGTGAAATTCATGATGCCCGCCTTGGCCGCGCCATAGGCCGCCACCTTGGTGAGGGGCTGGTAGGCCGCCATGGAGCAGAAGTTGAGCACGCTGCCGCCCTTCTTGAGCATCTCCTTGCAGAACACCTGGCACGGGAGGATGGTGCCCACTAGGTTGAGCTTGTTCACGAACTCGAAGCCCTCGGGGGTGAGGCCGAAGAACGTGTCCTCGAGCGGGGTGCCCTTCGTCATCTGCTCGGCCGGCGTGGTGCCTTTCGGATGGTTGCCGCCCGCGCCGTTGATAAGCACGTCGACGCGCTTCCACTTCTTGAGAACCACCTTGCAGGCGGCCTCGAGCGACGCCTTGTCCAAAACGTTGGCCTCGATGGCGATGGTCTGCTTGAGGCCCTTCTTCGCGAGCTTCGCGCAGAAATCCTTCGCCACGTCGCCGCGCAGGTCCAGCACGGCCACCTTCGCGCCGTGGCGGAGCAGATCCTCCGTCATGCTCGAGCACAGGACACCTGCCGCGCCAGTGCATACGATAACCTTGCCTTCAACACCTTTTTCTTTTACGACTTTCATCGTTTTCTCCGGTTTGCTTTTGCTGTTGTCTGGTTTTTTCGTCTATATGTTAGCAAAGAGCGCCGCTTCGCGCAAGAGCGCGGACGCGTCAATCTTCAAGTTTGAAACGCAGGACCGCCCGGCGCGACGGGGAATACGCGACGAGCCAACGTCCCTCGGCGGCAACGGCTGTTGCGTCCGACGGCGTCGAAGCCACCTTGGCGGCACCGTCGAACAAGGCAATCTCGCCGTCTGCGGCGACGGCGCGGAAACGCCCCAGTCGCGTCTCGTTCACAGGGCGTGCAGGCGGCGGAGCGGACGTCTTGAACATTCGCCGGGCGCGGTCCTTCCAATCCGTTATGCGCGGATCGAAGCTCCAGGTCTCACTCTTCTTGCCATCGGTCCATGCGATGAGGAAGCTTCCGTCCGGGGCAACGTCCACCGAGGCGGCGCGCCCGCTCCACTTGCCGCCGACAGTCCAGTTCTGGTCGCGAGAAAGCGGCTCGTCCGGAAGATCGTCGAGCCAGAACCCGTACATGGCGTAGCCGGAGAACGCAAGAACGAAACCATGCGAAACGGAGAGGACGCCGATGTCCGCGAGGCCCCCTACGCGCCGCGCCGGAGGCGCGCCGCGAGGCGAGGTGTCCGGAAAATACTGCGCGCCCTGCGTGGTGGCCAGCCACCAGCCGCCCGGGGCGCGGGCAACACCGTGGACGCCGTGCGAGTTCCAGCCGAGGGAGAGCGGGTTCACATAGTCGTCTGAAAGCTTGCGCGCCGAGCCACCCGCAAACCACATCCCGCCGCCGGCCACGGGGAAGACATGCTCGCACATGAACGAGACAGGCCACACGCCGGCGACCACCTCTCCGCCGTCCTTGGAGAATCTGCGCACCTTCGACTCTGGCCAGTAGAGGCCGAGAAGCAGATCGCCCGTCTCGGGGTGGAGGCCGACTGAATGGACTAGACGAGGCCGCTTCACCTTGCCAGAGAAGTCGAACACCGCCCCCAACGGACGCCCCTGCGCGTCCCACGCGCAGACATCGGTCCTGCCGCGCCTGATTCCGAAGAGCTTCGCGCCTTCGGCATAGCCGCGCTCAAGCCCCGCAGGGGCGAAGAAGAGATGGTATCGCCAGTCGTCCAGACGGAAGGACTGTCCTGAGGCTTTGAGCCCCCCGGGAGTCACCTCCAGACGGCGAATCGTCGCGTTCCCCTGCGTCCAGGCCCAGAGGTCGCGCCCGTCCGAGAAGATATCGCCGTTGACGGTCTCGGACATCTTCTCGGCGTCCGCGCCTCCGGCCGGTATACGCCAACCGCCGGGGAGATACACGTTCCCCTTGGAGTCGTTCACGCACCAGGCGGCGCCGGTCCATTCCACCGGCGCGGAACCCGGTTTCGCGCTCTGCCCCAGTTCGCCGTGCAATACAAGCCGCGGTGCTGCGAATGAGCCTCCCGTCGCGCAGACGGCTAAGAAAAGTACTGACTTCTTCACCGTAGCGCGCTTACGGCTATGCCGTCCATGTCGTCGAAAACCTGATTCTCGCCGCCCATCGCCCAGCAGAACGTGTAGGCGCGCGTGCCGACGCCGGCGTGGATGGACCACATAGGGCTCACCACCACATCGTGGTTGTGCATCGCGAGATGGCGCGTCTCGTCACCGCTACCCATGAAATGGAACACGGCCGCGTCGTCCGCGATGTCGAAGTACATGTACATCTCGGTGCGGCGCTCATGCGTGTGCGCGGGCATCGTGTTCCAGTTGCTGCCGGGCTCGAGGCGCGTGAAGCCCATCACGAGCTGGCAGCTGTCGCACTTGCCGGGGAGGATGAACTGGTGTATCGTGCGCACGTTGCAGTCCTCCACCGTCCCGAGATGGCGGTGATTGGCGTCCTCGAACTTGATGAGCTTTGTGGGGAACTCCTTGTGCGCGGGATAGGACGCCAGGTAGAACGAGGCTGGCTTCTTCGCGCTCTTTGAGGAGAAGAGGACCTTCTTGGCGCCCTTGCCGATGTAGAGGACGTCGAGCGGACGCAGAACGAACTTGGTGCCGTCCACGGTCACCGTCCCCTCGCCACCGACGTTCAAGACACCCACCTCGCGCCTGTCGCAGAAATGCTCTGCGGCTATCTCCTTGCCTGCCGGAAGCGCAAGCGCCTTGGTCGTGGGCACCGCGAAGCCGGCGATTCCACGCTCCACCTCGCAGTACATGAGATTGACTTTTCCGGGCTGGTGGAGGGTTGTGTTCATGAACGCCGCGCGCAGCTCGGCGGTTGTCATGCGCTTGTATTCCTCGCGCCCTGTTGTGTAGCGTACTTCCATTTCATCTCCTTTTTGCTGAAGTGTTTCTGGTTTCTAGTTTCTGGTTTCTGGTCTAGTGAATCGTCTGCCGACTTATGGACGGCGCCAGCCGTTGCGGTCGGCGAAGTCCATGTAGAAATTCCAGTCCTTGAGGCAGAGCGTGTGCTTGCCCTCGCGGTAGTGGTATGCGACGGACCCTTCCATGAGAGGATCGTTAACGGCCGGGAACTGCTGTCCGGAGAGACCCTTCTTGCCGTAGAGCTCCCATGCCGGAGAGGCGAGGCGGGCTGCCTCGAATTCGCCGCGCTGTCCGGCCCAGCCGTCTGCTGAGGCGCTGGTGACCGCCACGAGGCGCGGCGCCATGAGCGCCAGCCAGGCGTTCTGGTCGTATGTAATCTCGGCGTCGCGGTTGACCCAGGCCACGTAGTTAGGAGCGAACCAATAGGGGAATGTGCGGACTATCTGCATGATGTGCTCCGAATCAGGCAGGTCCGCGCGGTTCAGTTTGGCACCGGAGCAGCCGGAGCAGTTTGAACAGGCCATGGCGAAGCGCTCGTCCTCCACGCCTGCGATGAGAGCCGTCTTGCCGCCGCGGGAGTGGCCGACCACGCCGACGTGCTTCGCGTCCAGAAGCGGCTCGGTCTCTATCCAGTCCATAACACGGCTCGCGGCCCAGGCCCATGCGGAGAGCGTGCCCCAGCCTTCCTTGGACCGATACGGGCGCTGTACGTTCTCGAAGCAGGCGAAGGCGCCTGTGGTGTTGCCGGTGTTCCAGTCCGGCGCCACCTCCTCGTTGTGGAATGCTATCGCGGCGTAGCCGCGCGCTATCATCTCCTCCACGGGCCAGAACTCGCTCTTGATGCGGCGCTCGGGGTCGATGTTGTCCGCCGCCTTGCGGTTGCAGATCAGCACGAACGCAGGCGACGGCTTCACCGACTTGGGGATGAACACCGTGAAGAAGAACGAGTTCGTGCCGTGCTTGCCGCCGTATTCGCAGCGGATGCGCTTGCGAACGGCCTTGCCGTCCACCATGTCGCGGTCAGGCCACACCGCGGTGAAAGAGAGGTGCGGAGGCCTCGCGACCGGCCTCGTGCCGTAGACCTGCGAAAGGAAGAACTTCTTGACGACGGGCTTCACACTCTTCTCCCAGTCCGCCGCCGTGGCGGCGCGGCCGCCGCCTGGCATGGCGAGAAAGTCGGGTACACACTCCGGCGAACGTGCGAAAGCTGCGGCGCAGACGGCGAGCGCCGCACAAAACGTGATGTCCAGTTTCTTGCAGATATTTTCCATGGCGTCATTATACCATATTTCCACGGCGCGCGGCGGCCGAAACAACATGACAAGACGATAAATGTCCTTCCCCCAATGTTCTTTGCTCACATGAGGTTCACTGCATCCACGTCGAAGGATATCCTAAGGCCCTCTGGCGCCGGACGGGCGGTGCGTATCCATTTTACCGCGGCTGTTATCACCGAGGCCGTGGGCGCACGCAGCACCAGCTGCCAACGGTACCATCCCTCGGCCTTGGCGAGGGCGGACGGGATGGCGTCGGAAACGACGAATCTCCCCTTCCCCAACGCGTTGAACTTCGCAGCGTATGCGGCGAGTGACTTCGAATAGAGCTCCGCCCAGCCCGCCGGCAGCGACTCGTCCTTTGAGCGGAACACAAGCGACGCCAGATGGCAGTACGGCGGATAGTACCCCTCGCGGCGCATCGCCAGCTCCTCGCCCGCGAACTCCTCGTATCGAGCGGCGGCGGCGGCCTTCACGGCGCCGACACGAGGGGAGAACGTCTGGATGTACACCTCCCCTGGCTTTTCTGCGCGACCGGCCCTCCCGGAGACCTGTGCGAGAAGCTGGAACGTGCGCTCGGCGGCGCGGAAATCGGGCATGTTCAGCGAAGCGTCCGCGTTTATCACTCCCACGAGGGTGACGTTCGGGAAATCCAGCCCATTGGCAATCATCTGCGTGCCGAGCAGAACGTCCGCCCTTCCGGCCAAGAAGGCGGAGAGAAGATCGTCGTGCGAAAACTTGCGCGAGGTGGAGTCGGCGTCCATTCGAAGGATGCGTGCTGACGGAAAACGCCTCTTCAGCGCCTCCTCGGCACGCTGGGTGCCGATGCCGGTGTACGAAAGCTCCGTCGAGCCGCATTCAGGGCAGGCGCCGGGAGTGCGTTCCCACGCACCGCACACGTGGCAGCGCAGACAGTCGTCGGCCTTGTGCCAAGTGTACGGGAGACCTCCGGGGCCCTCTTCGTCGTCGGCGTCGCCGCGCCCCAGGCAGTTGGGGCAAGTGGCTATCCAGCCGCAGGATTCGCAGCGGAGAATTCGCGAGAAACCGCGCCTGTTGAGGAAGAGGATCGTCTGCTCGCCGCGTTCGAGGCGAGCGTGAATGGCGTCAAGCAAAGCGTCAGAGTAGATGGGAAGACGGCCGGTGCGGGCCTGTTCGTCCTCCATGTCCACGAGATGAACTGCGGGAAGCGCGCGCCCGGCCACGCGGGCGGGTACCGACGCGAGCGCGAACTTGCCGTTCCCCGCGTTGAACCACGACTCGAGCGACGGGGTGGCGCTGCCTAGGACGGCGCACGCGCCCTCGAACCTGGCGCGCATCACGGCCACGTCGCGAGCGTTGTAGCGCGGCGTCTCGTCCTGCTTGTAGGACGAGTCGTGCTCCTCGTCCACGACCACGAGCCCGAGATCCTTGACCGGCGCGAACACCGCGCTGCGCGGCCCCACCACAACTCGGGCCTCGCCGGTGCGGATGCGGTGCCACTCGTCGTAGCGCTCGCCGTCAGAGAGCGCAGAATGAAGCACCGCCACATTCTCTCCGAACCTGCCTGCGAAGCGGCGGACCGTCTGCGGCGTGAGCGATATCTCCGGCACGAGGACGATCGCGCCGCGTCCTCTTTCGAGCATCCGCGCGATCGCCTGCAGATATATCTCGGTCTTGCCGCTGCCTGTCACCCCGTGGAGAAGGACTGGTTTGGCGTCTTTCGTCCCTTCGCACGACTCGAGAATCTTCGCGAGGGCGGCGCTCTGCAGATCGTTGAGCTTGAGCGGCCTGGTGGGCAGGGCCTTGCGCCCTGCGAGCGGGTCGCGGCGCGACGCGCGAGGGGCGATGGTCACCGCGCCGCGCTCCTCAAGCGCGCGCAGCGTACCGGGCGTCGTCTTGAACTCCTGGACAAGCTGGCGCATCCAGCCGCCGCCCACACGCACGATGTCCGCGTAAAGCCGCCTCTGGCGGTCGGTGAGCGGCTGCGTCTCCCCCTTCACCGGCTCCACGAAGAGAAGCTCCTTGGGCTTGGCGGAGGGTTTAAGCACGGCGGCGGGCACCGCCGCGCGCAGGCACGTCTCGATTGGAGAGGCCGTGTAGTCCGCGATCCATTTCACCAAACGCAGCATGGCGGGCGAGAAGAACGGGACTTCGTCCTCGATGGAGAAGACGGGCTTGAAGCGGTCGTCGAGCGGAGCTGGCGGAGAGTCGAAACCCGGCAGCGCGTCCTCTGGCGCCTCGCGTGCACACTTAGTCCCTGGAAGCTCAGGCGGAGTCTCGGACACAGCCAAAGCGAACCCGCGCGCCACACGTCCGGAAAATGGAACGCGGAGAAGCTGGCCTACGCGCAGCTTCCCCGCTATTTCGGCCGGCACCTTGTAGGTGAACGGCCTGTCGAGCGCCAAGTCTATCGCAACCTGAACGTACAAACTTGGCTAGATCACTTGGGTTCGAGATACTGGAACTTGTTGTCCGTCTCGGGGATCTTGAAGCTCTGGCGGTTGTAGATCACGTTCAAACGCGAATACTTGGCCTTGATCACCTGCGCGGCGCCGCCCTTGCGGACGAGCACCCACGCCTTGTTGGAGAACGGCGTGTCGTAGGCGGCGCCGTTCGCCTTGCCCACCTTGACCTCGGTGGTGGACTGGCCGTCATACTCGTCGGTCTTCAGCTGATCCTTCGAGACGTTGCGGGTGAAGAGCACGGGGACGACGTCCTCCATCTCGTCCTGCACATTCGCGGCGATCGTCCAAGTAACGTTCTTGTCTTCAAGCGTAGAACCTGTCATGCCCGGAACGCCCGACCCGGAAAGAACGCCGATGTCCACGCCGCTGAGATACGGAGACCAGTTCTCCTTGCCGAAGTTGTCAAGGTCGAAGAGTTCACGGAAATACTCTGTGGATGTGCCGAAGGTCTTGGAGGCGATATCCTCCTGATCGGCGCCCTCGTCCTTGCCGCCCGCGCGCGGCCACACATTGCCAAGACCGGCACCCTCGCGCTCGGTGTTGGCGGCCACAATGCCGACATAGAGATTACGCCCGCGCATTGAACAAGCAGATGTGTTGGCGCTTAACATGGCCGAGGTGATGGCCGGGAACAACGCGCCCATCAAGATGCCGAGAATGCCGATCACGACGAGCAACTCGACGAGTGTGAAACCTTTGTTTTGCTTTTTCATTCTGTTTTCTCCTTCTTAGGTGAAGTCGTTTGATTGTATTATCCCACATCGCGCCCCTCAGCGCAAGGGGGAAAACGAAAATTTTGTCGTTCTGAGAATCTCGATGTTGCGCACCCAGAACGTACATTTCATACCCTTGGGATTTGCACCGAGGCGGAAAGATACGACGTCGTCAAGCGAATCGACTTCATTCAACTCCACGGTGCGTATCTCCCAGGAGCCGAGCGGGGCATTGTATGGTATGAAACGCGCCGTCTTCGCCTTGTCCTTGAAGACAAGCATCAGATTCTGCGTGCTGAAATCGTTCTCGACTTTGTCCTGCGCGCTCTTCACCTCGAAACGGATCTGCACCGCGCCGGCAAGGTTTTCCTCAGGCATCTTAAGTTTGTATATGGGATAGAACCAACGGTCGATGCCGGGATCGGTCCAGGCGAGGTCGAAGCGCATGGCCTTTTCCACCTCGTCCCACGCCGCGCTGTAGGATTGGGCGGACGTGTTGCGCGTCCAGTTCTTTGGGTCTTTCCAGGCGATTGGCGTTCGCGTGCATGATGCGAGGAATCGCTTCTCGAGATGGACTGGCATTACGAGCCTGCTAGAACGCTTCCCTTCGAACACTCCCGACAGGACGAGCTTCTGCTCAGACTCGTCCGACACCGGCGCCACATAGGTGCAGTCGTATGTGGCAGGCGGGGCCCCTCGCGGTCCAAGAGCGATCGTTCCAGGCAGCCCCTCCAGGGTTCCTCCCGCAACGTCAAGACGCCCCGTCTTGGCCGAATCACCCATGTTCCACACCTGAACGCGAAGACGTCCAGTATCGTCAGTGAGGATGGTGCCGGTCTTCTGCCCGGTAACCACGAAGTCGTTGGTGTTCAGGTCGACGCGCACAATCACGGTCAGATCCTCATCCGCCGCCGGCACGTAGGGCTTCACCTTGCCAGCAGGGAACGGATGCTTCTGCACCGCCAAGCCATGAAGTCCGGCCACGTAGGACGGGAATCGGGTGGACGAAAGCGCAAGAACGCCATTGGTGACCGTGACGGTCGAGCGCATACCGCAAAGATCGGAGACGCGGTATGAGCCATTCGCGACGGGCAAGGTCAACTCCTTCGCGAAGTCGGGGACGGGGCGCACGATTCCATTCCCCTTTGTGTCCATTGGCGACACGGACCAGTACGCGACGGTCTGCGAGCCGTCCGGCTGCGCGAAGAGGTATGCGCGCAGTCCCTCGCCCACCGTCATCTCGCCCAGCAACCGGGCCGAGATAAGTTCGCGCGTCATGGTGCTGATTGCCGCGTATGTGGGCTTCACCGTACCGTCGCGGCGCATCACGCCCCAGTCCTTCTTGCCGTTGCGTTCGTTGTAGGCGCCAAACACGAAATAGTAGTTGCGGGCCACACCCTCCATCTGGAAGGCTATCTGCGACTTCGGGTAGAACTCGGCTATCACAAGTTCCTGCTCGGGCGAGTGTGCCATCATGCCCTTCTTGGCGCCAGGCTTGTCGGAGTGCCCCTCAAGATTCGTGCCGGACTCCGTCATCCAAATGGCTCGGTCTCCGATGCCATAGCGCTCCATGAACGCGCGGAGGGCAGCGAACTTGCGGGGGTAATTGGCGGGCGCGTCGTATGTGTGGTAGTTGTATACGTCGCCGAACTTGGCCGCGTCGTTAGCGTAGAGTGCGCGGGCATAGCCACTGTCGGGCGCCTGGCAGAGAGCGCCGGGGAGGACAACCACGCCGGAACGCCCCGCCTTGAAGCCAAGGTATGCAGCCTTCAGCGCGGCGGCGTAGTCCCACACGGGCTCCGGGGCGAAACCGATGTCCTGCTCGTTCCAAAACTCCCAGTCGCCCATTCTGTCTCCGAATGCGGATGCGACGCCGGAGCAGAACGAGAAGACCGCGTTGAGATCGGATGGGAGCTTCTTGATGCGTCCGGCCCACTTGGGGGAGTCGTGGAACATGCCTGAGACCAGAATGCCGCGCGCACGCAGCAGATCGGCGTTGTACATGTAATGCGCACAGTTGAAGACACCTTGCCTAGGGTTGACTTCACTCCAGCTCAGACGTTCGCGCACATTGGGGATGCCGCAAAGCCGAAGGAGGTCGCTGACTGTGAGGAACGTGTCACCGCCGTTCCACGGACAGTAGAACCGCCCTTTCCGCGATATCCAACTCTGCGCAGAGTCGGTGGCGTAGAAGGAAGCGTGGTCGAAGGAGCGCGTCTCGGGCGGGGGTACCACTGCAAGAGTGGCAGAGTCCTGGCCGCTCCTGATGTGGTAATAACCAGCCGGGAGGCGGGGTAGAACGGCCGTACCGTCGGAACCCCACGTCCCGGACGCGCCTGCGGAACGACCGCGCCAATCCACGATCTCATATGCCACGCCCGGAACGCCGCCGCGCGCGATCACTTTGCCGTTCTCGATGCTGACGTGGCCAGGCGCGTCGAGCAAGATGGCGGCTGGAAGAGAAAGCGCCGCCAAAACAATGCAGAAAAGAGATGTCGCCCTCATCCAACAATCCTTATTTGCCGTAATTTCATGATACACATAGACGAATCCGACAGGACATTTCAAGGAATTCAAAAGTACTGGAATTTCCAGGCTTCAAAAACGGAGAACCGTCCAGGTCATTTGGCAGGAATCGAGACCACAACCACGCTCGTGTCTTTCGAGCTGCCAGTGTATGTGGCCAGGAAATGCCGTCCGCCAAGGAATGTCGCGTTCACGTTGCCCGCGTCATATGCACCCTTCTCATGCCCTTCTGCAAGCGTTTCCGGCCCGGGCCATTCCATCGGACGTTCGAAGATGTATGCGGCATCGACAGTCCGCCGCTTCATCTTCCGCGCTCCGCGGTGATAGTAGTAGTTCCACAGGCGGCCGGTCTTCGAGTCGAGGATCAGGCTAGGCGTGGAGGAGCATACGTCAGTGATGTTCGTCTTGGTGCGTTTCCAAGTGGCGCCACTGTCGGTGGATGTGAGCTGGAACTGGTGCCCGGCTCCTTCCGAGCGCGCCACCACGAGAATCCGTCCGCCGCCTAGCCACACTCCTGCCTGCTCAGTTGGCCATTCCTCCTTTTCCAACCCCTTCTCCACAGTCCGCTGTGTCCAGGTGCGTCCGTCGTCAGAGCTGGTCACTACGCCCCAGGAACTATGCGGGCCCTTCTGGTATGTTCCTGCGAACCAGAGCGACATCAACCCCACGCCCGGCACATAAAAGACGTCTGTGATCTGCATCGGCATGGGATTGAGCGCGGGAGACGCGATCTTCTCGAACGCCACGCCGTCCGTTGTGCGGTAGAGGTCATGTCCTCTGACCTTCCCCCATCGCCGCACCCAAAGCAACATAGCTCCCTTGGCGTCAAGGCCCTTGCCGATGGTCACCTCGCCCACTGAGGGATCGTTCGCGACACAAACCTCCGGACTCCAGGTCTTGCCGCCGTCGGACGATACGCGTGCGAAAACGCCACGCGCCCCCTCTGCTATAGTGTGCCCCGAACCCCGGCTGTAGGCGCACACCAGTTTGTCGCCCAAAGCCTGGATCATCGGCCAGGAATTGTATCCGGCGACATCCTGCACAACCGACGCAGTCGCCTCGCCAAACGTTGTCATCGGCTCCGCCTGCACCACCGCCGTTCCCGCGGTGATTGCGGCCGCCACAAAAATAGCGGACATATTTGGATGTTTCATTTGCCAATTTCCTTTCAAATACAATCTTCACCTAAAGGTTTCGCCACTATTATACACAAATACCCCCACACATGCCAGTTGTCACAGACGATTTCTTAAACATGTGCACATCTCCTCCTTGCGACGGCGGACGGATTCTGCTACAATACCCGCATGCTCATCAGTACCCGTTCATATGCACGCGCCGGACTTCTCGGCAACCCCTCCGACGGCTACTTCGGGAAGACCATAAGCTTCGCCTTCTCCGATTTCGCCGCCGACCTCGTCATGTACGAGACACCGGAGCTCGGATTCGTCCCAGCCGACGAGGACGACGCCACGTTCGCCTCCCCCGACGAACTCCTCAAGGACATCCAGCTCTTCGGCTACTACGGCGGCATCCGCCTCCTCAAGGCCGTCGCAAAGCTCTTCTTCCTCCACTGCCGCAAACACTCCATCGACCTGCCGAAGAAGAACTTCACCGTCCGCTACACATCCAACATTCCACGCCTGGTGGGACTCTCCGGCTCCAGTGCAATCTGCACCGCCATGCTCAAGGCCCTCCAGCGGTTCTACGGCGTTGACATCCCCCTCGAGGACGCCCCCACCATCTGCCTCCAAGCCGAACGCGACGAGCTGGGCATCCAGTGCGGACTCCAGGACCGCGTGATCCAGATGTACGAAGGATGCGTGTTCATGGACTTCGACAAATCCCTCGTCGAATCCACCGGACACGGCCGCTACGAACGTCTTTCCCCATCCCTTCTCCCCAACCTATACATCGCCTATGACCCCAACCGCGCCGAGATATCCGGCAAATACCACAAGAAGCTCCGCGTCCTCTTCGAGGAGAAGAAGCCCGACATCCTCGCCGCCATGTCCGAATTCGCCGACATCGCCCAGCGCGGCCGCGACGCCCTGGTAGCCGGAAACAAGGACGCATTGCCCGCTCTCGTCAACGCCAACTTTGACCTCCGCGACCGCATCTTCAATGTGGCCGAGGCAAACCGCCGTATGGTCCTGACAGCCCGCTCCTCCGGCGCGTCCGCGAAGTTCGCCGGCTCCGGCGGCGCCATCGTGGGCACATACGAGGACGACGCCCAGTTCGCGCGACTCTCCGCCGCCCTCGCCTCCATCGGCTGCACGACCATAGTCCCAACGATCAAAGACTAGACCGCCATCCGGCATTTAATCGCCCTCCGGCATTTAAAAGATGAATCGATCCTTCAAAACTTAAAGCCGCGAAGCGGCGATTTAAAGGCGGCTCCGCCGCCGACTTACAGGCCGCCGAAGGCGGCCGACTTAAATCCAATCCTAAGCAACCCCAAAAGCCAATCCACAATGAAAAGAAGAGTATGGGTCGAGGCCAGCCTCGGCAAACTTGCCTCCAACTACAACCGCATCGCCGCCGCCGTAAAACCCGCCCGCGTCCTGTGCGTGATGAAGGCCAACGCCTACGGACTCGGCGTGCTGCCATTCGCCCGAGCACTGGCCGCCACGGACACGGCCGGATTCGGCGTCGCCGAGCCCTTCGAGGCCCTCCAGCTCGTGGACGCCATGGCCGCCGGGCGCCTCCCCTCCAAACCCGTGCAGATACTCTCGTCAATCCTCCCCGACGAGATACAGCCCATGGTCGACGCCGGTGTCACGCTCCCCGTGACAGACCTCCCCACCGCACGCCTCATCTCCGCCGCCGCACGCCGCCGCCGCACTTCGGCAAAAGTGCACTTCAAGCTCGACACCGGCATGGGCCGCCTTGGCATCCTCGCAAAAGACGCCCTGCGCGTCATCCGCGCAGTCAAACGCCTCCCAACCTCGACTGCGAAGGCATATTCTCGCACTGTCCAATGGCCTACGACCCGTCCTGCCCATTCACCGAAGAGCAGATCGACGTCTTCAAGGCCATACTCGCAGACGTCGCCCGCGACGGTATCACCTTCAAGAAAATCCACATCGCCGCATCCGACGCCATCAACAACTTCCCCCGCGCCGCGCGCCGCCCGTTCAACCTCGTGCGCACCGGCATCAACCTCCACGGCAGCTTCGACCCCAACGGCCGCCGAGCGCTAAGCGTCGAACCAGTCCTCACCCTGAAGACACGTGTCGCGCAGGTACGAACGCTACCGGCCGGAACGACCCTCGGCTACGGCCGCACCTGGTGCCTCAACCGCCCCACTCGCGTCGCCACCATCTCCGCAGGATACGCAGACGGAATCCCGCTCGCCATCTCAAACCGCGGCCACGTCATCATCCGCGGCGCGGTCTGCCCCGTGATAGGGCGCATCTCGATGGACTACACCACCGTCGACGTCACGCACGCCCCGTCTGCCGCCCCCGGCGACGAGGTGATCTGCCTCGGCGGATCCGGCAAGGGTAAAGTCACGCCGGACGACTGGGGCGCCATAAAAGGCACCCATGCATACGAGATAATCTGTTCGCTCGGTAACCGCGTGGAACGCGTCTACGTGCCGTGAGGCCCAGAAACGGCCATCTCACCGCTCCTTGTACAGCGAATCCACATACTTGCCGATTATCTTGAAATCGCTCACCACATGCACGTTCGCCCGCTGCAGTACGCGCTTCGTCTTCGGGTTGGTGAGCGTCATGGACATCTCCACATGGTCGCGGTCACGGAATCCGCTAAATCCCGCGTCGTTGTATTCCCATGCAAGCACCTTGAAGGCAACGACAACGTCTGCATCGTCCTTCTTCTCCGGCCGCTTCGCGCCATGCGCCTTGAAGGCGCGCTCGAACTCGTCCGCGAGCGTATGTTCCCTACGCCAGTAGAGCGAACGCCCCGCCGGCTTCTCGGGCTTTTCGACCCACACCGACGAACCCTCCTTCAATGGCTCGTACAGCTTGGGCAGACCCTCCTCGAATCCGCCCGGCACGTAAAACGGCACCGAACATCCCATTAAAAGCGCCAATGCCGCGCACAGCACAACAGCGCTAGAACGCACGGCATACCTCCCGGTCGTCGAAATGACGCTTCACACCCGCGATCTCCTGCGTGGTCTCGTGGCCCTTGCCGCACACCACCACCGTGTCCCCGACGGTGGCGTTTGCAAGCGCATGCGCTATCGCTTTCTCGCGATCCGGCTCCACTGTGCAATCTGTCCCAGCCGGAATGCCGCCGACTATCTCGCCGATTATCGCCATCGGATCTTCGCTGCGCGGATTGTCGCTCGTCACGACAAGCCGGTCAGCCGCGCGCGCCGCGGCGGCGCCCATGAGCGGACGCTTCGCGCGGTCACGGTCGCCTCCCGCGCCGAACACGGCCCATACCTTCCCCTTTGTGAAGCGCCTGACGGCCGAAAGCACGTTCGCAAGCGCGTCGTCTGTGTGCGCATAGTCCACAAACACCTCAGCCGCACTGCGCGTCTCCACCCGCTCCAGACGCCCCCAGCGCGGCTTGAGCAAAGGCACCTTCGCGCGGATAGCCCCCTCGTCCACCCCCGCCACATGCGCAAGCGCCGACGCAAGGAGAACGTTCTGCACGTTGTAGTCCCCGGCGAGCGGGCACTTCGAGCGGATGAACTCAGCAAATTCGGCGTCGCCTTCCACCGAGAGGCCGCAGGCGATCGCCCTGAGCGGCAGCCCACGGCACATTTCAAAAAGCCTTCTGCCGTACTCGCCGTCAACGCAGATCGCCGCAGGCGCGCCGGGGCTCTCCGCCGCCAGACGACGGAAGAAATCTGCCTTCGCCTGGAAATACGCCTCCATCGTCTTGTGGTAGTCGAGATGGTCTTCGGTGAGGTTCGTGAAGGCGCCGCCTGCGAATACGGTATCGCCTGTCCTGCGCTGGTGTATCGCGTGGCTGGACACCTCCATTGCGCAGTCCTTCACGCCGTTCGCCTCCATCTCCGCGAAGATGGCCTTCAACGCAGGAAGAGGCGGTGTTGTGTATCCGGTGGAGAATCTGCGCGAGCCTGTGAACACCTCCACTGTGGTGATGTATCCGCCGCCGAGAAGCTCGTTGAGTATCCAGGTGGTGGTGGTCTTGCCGTTTGTACCTGTCACGCCCCACACGCGCATCGTCAGTCGTCCTCCTCCGGGATTTCGTCGGGGATGTCCGGCTCCACCTCAAGATAGCGCATGGTGTACTGGGCGATCTGGCGGAACGTCGGCGCGGCGCATGTGCCGCCCTGGTGGTTGAATATCTCGTAGCGTTCGCCGCGCCGGCGGCAGAACGCGGGCTTGCGGTAGGTGACGAGTATCACGACCTCCGGACGCGATGCCGGAATGATGCCTACAAACGACGCATGGTAGTCCGTCCCGGAGTAGCCGCTGCCGGGGTACGCGATCTGCGCGGTGCCGGTCTTGCCGGCCACGGAGTAGCCCCGCACTGCGGCGCGGCGAGCGGTACCGCCCTTCTTCGCCACGCCAAGCATCATCTTGCGCACCTCGCGCGCCACCTCCGGGCGGCATGGATGGCCCACCACCTCCTTCTCGTGGTGCTCTATCACCTGCCCGTCGGCGTCCGTCACGCTCTCCACAATGTAGGGCCTCAGCAACTCGCCGTCGTTCGCAATCGCCCCGTACGCCGCCGCGAGCTGGATACCGGTGACTGACACGCCCTGCCCGATCGGCGCGCGCGACCACTTAACCTTGTCCCACTTCTCCGCCGGCGGCAGCTCGCCGCGCTCCTCGCCCGGCAGCTGTATCCCCGTCTTCTGCCCAAGGCCGAACTCCGCCATGTAACGACGCAGCCGCTTGGGTCCGAGGTCGACCCCCAACTTCCCGAATACGATGTTGGACGAATGAACGATCGCATCGCGCACGGTCATGAAGGCGTCCCACTTGTGGCCGTGGTCGGTCGGGAGCCTGTAGTAGCGCGGATCGTTGTGCGCCGTGTTCACCAAGGTGTCCGGCCCCGCGATCCTCTCGTTAAGCGCTGCGCACGCCGTGATGCACTTCATCACGCTTCCCGGCTCGTAGTTGATGGAGATTGCACAGTTGCGCAGATCGTTCGTAGGGAATTTGTTGAAATGCTCCGGCTCGAAGTCCGGCAGAACCGCCATCGCCAGCACCGCACCGCTTTTCGCGTTCAGCACCACGCACCAGGCGCTCTGCGCGCCGTTGGACGCCACACCCGCGGCCAGCGCCTTCTCCACCTCGTATTGGATGTTGTGGTCTATCGTGAGCTGCACAGTGCATCCAGTCTGCGGGTCCACGTCCACGCCACGTCGTATGCGTACCTCCCTGCCGATCGCCGTGCGCGTACCCTTAACGCGCCCCGGCCGCCCCTTCAACAGAGTCTCGTAGCGCATCTCAATCCCGGCGTTGCCCACGCTCGCGTTCGGATCAAGCGTCACAAAGCCCAGCACATGCGAAAGACGCTTCCCCTGCGGATACCGGCGGATGTTCTTCTCTTCTATCTTCAAACCCAGGTCGGCGGCCTTCGGCGCAAGGACCTTGTTGCTTGCAGAATCCATCGACGTCGCCAGCAGCGTATTGCGCGACCCCGCCCCTCTCCTCGCGTAGGCGTCCAGCACCTTCCCCACCGGCAAGTCCAGCTGCTCAGCGATTATCTTCGCCGCCTCGGAATATGTGAACGGCTTAGTCTTATCCACAAACGACTTCCTCTTCAGGTTGATCGCCTTGGGGTCGAGTCTGTATTCCCATATCTTGACCGAACATGCAAGCGGATAGTCAGGCCCCGCCGCGCCGCATATCGGCCCACGGAGCGCTAGAACATCGCGTGTGAAGGTGTACTTGTTCGGCGGAGGCTTGGCCGTTATCATGTCAAGATGCAACATCACCAGACGCACGCACAAGCCGCATGCGCCAAGCGCCAGCACCGCGAACGGCAGCCAGAAATGAACCTTTTCCTTCCATCCCGACACGGCTCCTCCATCCGGTCCGAAATCACCTGACCACCCTGCGGGCCGAACGCTTCAACGACGGCTCCCGTTTAGACGTCGTGTCCTGCGCCGTACGCGACACGGGCGATCCGTTCCTGCGCTGCGCCCGCACCACCGACATCTGCCTCGGCGCCACCTTTCCGTCGGCATTCATCTTGATAACCTGGTCCGGCCCCGGGTTGTGCATGTCCAGACCATGTTGCGCAAGCGCCGCCTCAAGCCTTTCAGGGGTCTTCAGCTCGTTCCACTTCATCGCCTCGCGATCGAGTTCGGCATCAAGCTTCGCGAGTACCTTCTCCGCCGAGCCTATGTCCTGAGCGATGGCTCCGCAGCGCGTGTCAAGCCACCAGTACGCCATGAGCACGATAAAGGCGGACACCACGAGCGCCGCAAGGTGCATCGTGTTGAGCGCGAAATGCGACTGCCGCTTGACGCGTCTGTTTCTCTTCATCTCCCTCTCATCCTTTCCGCCACGCGCAGCTTCGCGCTGCGCGCCCTGGCATTGCTCTCCACCTCCGCCGCCTGGGCCCTCACGGCCCTGCGCGCCACCAGGCGCACTCGCGGCAAAACTCCGTTCCATCTGGAGCCTCCCCCCTGGAGCGACTCCTCCCTGCCTGCGTGGGCGGCGAAAAACTTCTTCACTGTCCTGTCGGTCAGGCTCTCGAAAGTGATCACCGCGAACCTGCCGCCGTCCTTCAGGATGGCGAGTCCGCCCTCAAGCGCGCGGGCCAGTTCTCCCAGCTCGTCGTTCACGGCCATGCGAAGCGCCTGGAACACGCGCGTCGCCGGATGGTGCGCGCCGCGCCTGCCCACCGTCCCCTCCACGAGGTCTGCAAGCTGCAGTGTCGTCTCGAAGCGCATGCGCGTGCGCGCCGAGACGATCGCCTTCGCGATGCGCCGCGCGTTCGGCTCTTCCCCGAGATCGCGGAAGATCTCAGCCAGCTCGTCCTCCGTGCGCGTCGCAACCATGTCGGCGGCCGTCTCGCCGCCAGTGCGGTCCATGCGCATGTCGAGCGGACCGTCCGCGCGAAAGCTGAATCCGCGCCCGGCGTCGTCGAGCTGCGGGCTGGAGACGCCAAGGTCCAGCAGCACTCCGTCCACTTCTCCAAGCCCTTCCGCCTTGGCTATGGACGCCACATCTCCGTGCCGGCCGCGCACTATGCGCACATCCGACTTTTGGAAATCCTTCAGGTTCTCGCGGCTCTCCTCCACGGCCTCGTCGTCTCTGTCTATTCCGAGAAGTGTCGCGTTCCCCACGCGGCGGAGAATCTCGGCGGAGTGTCCGCCGCGGCCCACGGTCCCGTCCACGTATACTCCTCCCGGGCGCACGTTCAGAGCGTCCACTGCCTCCTTCAGCATCACTGGGACATGCGCGGCCATCAGAATTCCAGCGCCTCCGTCGCCGCGTCGAAGTCCTCGATGTTCATCTGCTCCGTCTCCGGCAGCCTACCTGGCGCATAGAGTTTGATCATGCGCACGGCGCCCATCATCTGCACCTTGCCGGTGAGCCCTGCGAAACCGAGCAGTCTGTCGCAGATGCGCATGCGGCCCTGTCCGTCCAGCGCCACCTGCTCCGACTGCGATCCGATCTTCAGGAGAAGCGTATTCACTTGTTTGTCGAAAAGGCGTTTCTCGCGGAGCTTGGCGAGCTTCTGGTCCATGTCTGCTTTCGGTACTAGATCCAGACATCCGTCGGAGTTGGGGAAAACATAGACAACCTGGCTAGCGCCCAACGCGTCGCGCCATTCGCTCGGCATCGTCAAGCGCTTCTTTTGATCCAGCGCGTGCTCGCACTGGCCGACGAACACGCCGTCCATTGCATTTGCCGCTCTATCTGGAGCCATTTCAGCCACTTTTTTGTCTTTCTTTAGTTTTCCCAGTCTTGCCAGAGACCTAGGAATCACCCTACTCTCCCTGACACTTTGACCCACATCTTACCACATTGCCCCACACCATGCAAGTACAAAATTTAAAAAAATTTATTTTTTTTGCGAACCAGTGTCTCCATCCAGAACCACATAGGGCCAGGTCCCATAGCGTGGACCGTGCCAATGTGGGGTCAGGCCCCAGGGATCGTATAGGATCGTATAGGGCCAGGTCCCATGGGATCGTATAGGGCCAGGTCCCATGTAGGGGTAGGCGGGTAGGTCCCATAAGCATGGATCGTATAGGGCCAGGTCCCATGTAGGGGTAGGCGGGTAGGTCCCATAAGCATGGAATCAGGTTCCACATCAGCATGGGGCCAGGTCCCTGGTATGGTTCATTTGTACCCACCATTTTTACAATACTTTTACAATACTTTTACAGTAGCTTGACAATTCTCTCGGCCGGAATTGCTATCATTTACACGTCGCCCCGCGTGGGGCGGAGAAGAACCGCAGCAGAAAGAAAGGAGTCCTGACATGGCAAGGCCCAGAAGAGTAAAGCCGAACGAGAGGTCGTTCTACCACATGATATCCAGAATCGCCAACCAGGCGCACTTCATGGACGACAAGGTGAAAGAGAAGATGCTCGAGATCCTGCACGCGGCGGCGGAGTTCTCGGGTGTCGTCGTGGGTACGTACATGCTCATGGACAACCACTTCCACCTTCTCGTCTGCGTCCCTTCACCCGACGATCCGATTCCGGACGACGTGGTGCTCAGGCGCGTCCGCGCCTTGTACGGAGAGGCCGAGGCTCGCCGCCTGGAGCTCCGCTGGGGGCAGATGCGAAAGGACGGCCGGGGTGCCGCAGCCGAGGCCGAGGCGAACCGCTTCCGCCGCAGAATGCACGACGTCAGCGAGTTCGCCAAGACCTTCAAACAGCGCGTCGCGCAGTGGTACAATGCCAGTCACGGGCATGTGGGGACGCTCTGGACGGGAAGATTCAAAAGCCCCTTGGTGGAGGAGGGCAGATACCTAGCGACGTGCATGAAGTACATACACCATAACCCTGTGTCTGCTGGGATGGTGAGAAGTGGCCCCGACTATGTCTGGGGAGCGCCCGGTGCCGCGCGGCGCGGCGACGTGCGTGCGCAGGCCGGCCTCGCGTTCCTTGCGGCCGTGTTCAAGCGCTGCAAGGAGGAAGGCAGGTTCTTGTGGAAGGATGTCGTCGAGCCTACCGGACGCGACCTTCGTTTCTCGAACGGTGTCGTGATAGGCAGCCGGAGGTTCGTGGAGGCCCATGCGCCCGACGCGGCGGACCGCCGGCGCAGGTGGCGTCCCAAACACATCGTCGGCGACGTCTACTCGTCGCACGGGCAGCGCTCCGCGCCGATGGCCACCCGAGTCGCCTGAGGGCCACCCGCCGACAGTGGGCATAGTTCACGAAGACTAGCGCCGAACCGCTCACCGCCACATCTCCCATCTGGCCCTTCGCCCAGGGTCTGACCCCATACCTCCAGGGTCTGACCCCATCGCCGCAGGGTCTGACCCCACAATCCCAGGGTCTGACCCCACAATCCCAGGGTCTGACCCCATCGCCGCAGGGTCTGACCCCACAATCCAAGGACCTGACCCCACAATCCCATGACCCCATCGCCGCAGGGTCTGACCCCACAATCCAAGGACCTGACCCCACAATCCCAGGGTCTGACCCCACAGAGTAGAACGATTGTTGAAACCGATGTCACATTGGAGCGAACGGTTGGTGGAAGTGGGCAACCTGGCCGGTGGGAATTCTTGACGCTACCTGATGAAATGCCAATAAAAGGCACTAAAGTCGTGAAAACAGAAGTTTCGCCATTGATACGCCGTTCATCGGCATTGAGCCGAAACCTCAATGGGGTCAGACCCTCGGGTAATGGGGTCAGACCCTCGGGTAATGGGGCCAGACCCTTGGGTGATGGGGTCAGCAACTGTAATTTCTCAGAGGGGAATTCTGTGTGTCAGGTGACGAGTTCTTGTAGGGGTTCGATGCGGAAGTTTGGCGCTTATGTCTGGTTGCAAACAGGCGTCCGCCCGTCCAGCCAG
>Ga0265298_10000050_pt1 | contig 161068 bp, 151 predicted proteins | sample AusTroGonzalo_MG_3_FD_193486 | JGI IMG/M metagenome (GOLD analysis project Ga0265298, IMG submission 193486) | Bovine rumen microbial communities from tropical cattle in Woodstock, Queensland, Australia - Gonzalo_01 | ecosystem: Host-associated > Mammals > Digestive system > Stomach > Rumen ...
CGGTGGGAAATAGTTGTTTCTACTGGATATTCCGTAGTTATCGTGCATTGTTGTGTAGCTGTAACAAAGGAGTACACATATGGCAGAACAATGGAAATGTTATACTAAACCGTTTCGGGATACATGGATACATCTGTTGCATTCAGATGTGAATTTACAGGTAAGTGACGGGACAATCCCCGGACTATTCCTGCGATATTCGGCGGCAACACGCACTATCAGGTTTTTCTTGGGATGTAAAATCGATAAAAAGAAATGTAACCTTTATATCGGGCGATATAACGATTATTCAATCAAAGATATTCGCGAAATGGCGTGGAATATGCGGCATCAAATTGCCCAGGGCCAAGACCCACGTCGTGAAAAGATAGAACAACAAATGAAAGAAAAAGAGGCGCTTGGTGAAAAGTTCCAAGATTTATTCCCGCAATACATGGATAAATATGCCAAAGTTTACAAGAAACCGCGAACACAAGATTCTAATTGGGGTGAATACCGATTATACCTGGGGCCTATGTTTGATAAATTATACATGCGTCAGATAGAAGAAAAGCATGTAATGGATGCCTATGCCAAATGGGTAAAAAGGACATCATTTTCAACCGCAAATAAAGCTCTATCGTTATTCTCAAACTTCTGGGACTGGTGCGAAATGTACAAATACGTGGATCGCAACACCAACCCATGTAAATATGTTCGCAAAGGGGCTAATAAAACTTATAAACCCCAAATACTGGATCAAAATGGCTATCGTGCATTATCGCATGCGCTGGAGGTTGGACCAAAGGTGTCCAGAATGCATCCACGATTATTCAACGCATTGCGGGTTTTAATGTTAACCGGATGTCGTGCATCAGAAATAACAGGACTGGAAGTAGACGAATTGGCACTGATGCACAAAGTAATACATTTGAAAGACAGTAAGACTGGCGCCAGGGATGTTAAGTTATGTGATGCGGTTATACCGTATTTACAGGTTGCGCTGGATGAAGCAACTGCATTGGGCAGTAAATATGTCTTTCCAGGTGTGGGCAACATCCGCCGTCCAATAAATAACATCCGTAAACCGTTTGAATGGGCACTGGAATACGCAAAGTTACCACACATGCGAATACACGACCTACGACACTCGTTCATCAGCATGGGGGCGAATATAGGCGAAAATATGGCGGCTATGAAAGAAGCGGCCGGGCATTCCCGTATAACCACCACCGAAGGGTACACGCACATCATGGATAGTAGCACTTATCGCGCGATAAATAACGTTGCAAACGCAATATGTGGCTAGTTGTGCGCTGGTGTATCGTGATGAATCAAATTCGCCCCGTTACAGGGGCGTTTTTATGGGGGTAACGGCGAGCGCAACGCCTCTCTACACACACATCGCCAAAATGTGTTCGCAGTTCGCACTTTGGTGGTGTAAACCGCAGAAATCTGGTAAAACAGGGGTGCGAACACATGCGAACACCTAGTGCGAACACCTAATGTGATTTGAAGGTATACTTGCGACCTTTGTTCCGGCCGGTGGCAACCAAAAAACCTTTATCTACTAAAACAGAAAACAATTGTCGGACACGTTGAGGGGATTTGCCTGTGGCTTTTATTGTATCTGCAGCGGTGACTTCGCCCTTGGTAATAATGATCACTGCGATGGTTTTTAAGAACTTATGTTCGGTATCGCTCAACATATCGATAGTTATATCGCTAACTTTTTTATCGCTACTAGCGATATATTGACGTTGATTTATAAAATCGTCATACATAAAAACTCACCTTTTATCGGGTTCATTTTTGATTCTAACCCATTTTTCCGAAAAATCTAGTCTTTTAGAAAGCCGTCTAAATGTCCTGTATTGTGGCGTATCATAAAAAATCAAAAAGGTACTGTCTGGACATTTTTCTACTGAGGGTAACGGCGAGCGAGGCACTTCGCTAGCGTCAGAACAAAAAATAGGTGCGCAGGTGCGCGCTTTGGGTATTTATTGTGTAAAAACAAAGCGTTAAGTGCGCACCTGGGGTGCGCACCAGGTTCGCACCCATGATTTCAGTTCTGAAATCATATCTGAAATCAGATATGATATCGTGTACGATTTCGTATACGATATCGTGAGTAAAGAAAAAGAAAGAAGTAAGTAGTAAAGAAAAAGATAAATATAAAGAAAAAGATAATTGTAAAGAAAGAGAAAGAAGTAATGCACGTTAAAATTGTTGAAAACCTGTTGAAAACTCACGTCCATCTGTTGGTATAGTTTGTAATGCTTTGCAATGTGTTGATAACTATTTTGTGCACACCAGATGTGTCACAAAGTATCAATGTGTTTTGCTATGCAAGGATGATAGTTAGCAATATGGCTTGTTACATACAGAGCAAAAAAGGTGTCCGCAGTCCGCACTTTATGGTGTTTGTTCAGTGAAAACAAATGGTTAAGTGCGGACCTGGGTGTGCGTGGTATGCATCAAAAAGAAAAAGGTACTGTTACGGAATTTGTAATCAAGGGTAACGGCGAGCGCAGCGCCTCGCTACACACAGGATAAAATTTTAAGCCGCATGCCGCACTGTAGGGGTCAAGTGTGCAGAAATCTGGGTTTTTAGTGCGGCTTTGTGCCGCGGCAGCGCCGCACTTATGCCGCACCCACACCTTAAATTAGCCTGAAATTAGACCTGATATTAGCGGTAAAGATAAAGAAAAGTAGTAAAGAAAAAGATAAGGATAAAGAAATTGATAATTGTAAAGAAAAAGAAAGTAGTATATGCCGATTTAGGATTGAAAATGTGTTGAAAATTATGCGTATCTGTTGGTACAAATCGTAATACGTTAAAATGTTTTCAGATGAATATATATCCAAAAATTTCTTATTTTTTTATCCAAATGTATCGTGGTGTATCATAATGTATCAACTCTAAAACGCGCAGAAAATAAGGCCTTTACAAATGAAATTTTTTCATGCATGGTGGTAATGAAGCAAAGGATTTTTTATGAACGATTTTGAGTTTGTTGTTGATTTGTTAAGTAAAACAGGTGCTGTTGGCAACTGCATTATAGACTTGGAAATAACAAAGCGGAATTTTATTGCGTTAAAGGGCAACAATGATGTGCGGATACAAAAACAACTCAACATCAGTTTACAAAGGTACCATGACGAAATTGACGAACTGCATAGAATGGTTGGTGTCAATCCTCCACCACCAGGCGAACCGATACCACATAACCCCAGAAACGAATTGCAATATATCACCGACAGAATTCCCGCATGTGTAGCCTTACGAGAACTAAAAGGCGACCTCAGAGCATATGCAATAGATTGTCTGTTGCCTAAATCACCAATATATAAATCCGGAGCTGTATAATGCTGGGAACAAAAGGATATTTTTAAATGTAGTTGCGTAAGAAAATAAACTTAGTTTATATTGATTTTTTTGTGTAGCAGATGTACAATAAAACGGAGTATAAACAATTTACAACCTTATGGATGAAACATGGCTTTTAATGAAGATACCAGAGTAAAAATTCCCGCAATCTTAACGTTGACAAGATTGGGGTATAAATATTTGTCCTTGAAAGATAGACAAGATATTGATCCAAAAACAAACATATTTACTGATATCTTTTTTGAATGCCTGCAACAATTGAACCCAAACACAGAGGAAGAGGATCTAAAAAAGTATTTTAATAAATTGCAAACAATGTTGGATAATGATGATCTGGGGAAAGAATTTTACAATGCTTTGATAAACTCTTCAGGCATAAAACTAATAGACTGGGACAATATAGGTAGAAATCAACTGCATGTTTGTACAGAGTTAACATGTGGAAATAAAGACGATGATAATTTTAGGCCAGATATCACGTTGCTCATAAACGGCATGCCTTTAGCTTTTATAGAGGTCAAAAAGCCAAACAATCGCGAGGGTATATTGGCAGAACGAAACAGGATCAATGTTCGATTTAAAAATAGAAAGTTCCGTCGTTTTATCAACATCTCTCAGATTTTATTATTTTCTAACAACATGGAATATGACGAAGAAGATGTTGTGCCAATTCAGGGGGCTTTTTATGCTACAGCTAGCAAAAGTAAAGCATTTTTTAATCAGTTCAAAGAAGAACCAAATAACAAAGCTTATTTGTATGGGTTGTTGCGTGATGAAAATGATAAAATAGAAAACGAAGTTCTGCGTGACACGAATTATGCAGTCATGAAATCCAGTAAAGAGTTTGAGGTTAATAAACAACCGGATACTCCAACAAATAGAGCGATAATTTCTTTGTTTGCTCCAGAACGTATATTTGATTTTCTAAAATATGGCTTAGCGTACGTTGAATACGACGATGAAGATGGAAAGCATGTTTTGCAGAAACACATTATGCGTTATCCACAATTTTTTGCTAGCAAGGCAATACAAAACAAATTGGATAAAGGAGTAAAGAAAGGCATAATTTGGCATACCCAAGGGTCTGGGAAAACAGCATTGGCATACTTTAATGTGCGCTGGTTAACGGATTACTTTGCAAAAAAGAAGATATTACCAAAATTTTATTTCATTGTTGATAGAATCGATTTGCGAAATCAGGCGGCTAGTGAATTTTCAATTAGGGGGCTGAAAGTTAACAGTATAGAAAGCAAGGAAGATTTTATAAGTGATCTTAAGAAAAAATCTACGATCAGCAGTACAACTGGCGAACGTGAAATAACAGTGTTAAATATTCACAAGTTTTCAGAAGATGCCAGAGCAACAACAGAAAAAGATTATGATATAAAAACACAGCGCGTTTATTTCATAGACGAAGCACATCGTAGTTACAATCCTAAAGGTAGCTTCTTGGCCAACTTGGCTCAGTCTGATCCAAATGCGATTATAATTTCTCTTACTGGCACTCCGTTGTTGGGTAAAGGTGAAAAACGTATCGCCAGTACAGGTATATTTGGGGACTATATACACAAGTATTATTACAACCAGTCTATTGCTGATGGTTATACTTTACGTTTAATTCGTGAGGAAATAGAAACAGAATACAAAATACGATTAAAGGAAATTTTTGAAAAGTTAGAAGTCAAACAAGGTGATGCCCAAAAGAAACAGATTCTTGCTCATAAGAAATTCTGTACGCCATTATTGGAATATGTTGTAACAGATTTACGCAAAGCTCGCATACAGCACAATGATGATTCTATCGGCGGTATGGTGGTTTGTGATAGTTCTGAACAAGCGGAAATGTTATCAAAGTTGTTCAAAGAAAATTATGAAGACAAAGCGAAAGACAAACATACCCCTAATACAGCAGCTCTGATTTTACATAACGAAGGTGATAAACAGAGCCGTAAAGATGACATCAAAAGTTTTAAGAACGGAAAGATAGATATCCTGTTTGTTTATAACATGTTGTTGACAGGGTTTGATGCACCACGATTGAAAAAACTGTATTTAGGACGTGTCATAAAGGAGCACAATCTATTGCAAACATTGACTCGAGTCAATCGTCCATATAACGATTTTCGTTACGGTTACGTGGTGGATTTTGCTGATATTAAAGCCGAATTTGATAAGACCAATCAAGCGTATTGGAAAGAGTTGCAGTCCGATTGGGGCGATGATATGAAGGGGTATGAAAACCTTTTCAAGTCAGCAGACGAGATAAAAGAAGACATAGAAAACATAAAGAATGTTCTGTGGGAATATGATACAAAGAATGCGGAGATATTCCAACAACAAATAAGCGAAATAAAAGACAAGTCGTTGCTTTTAGACTTGGTAAAAGCACTTAGAAAAGCGGCAGAGTTGTTCAATCTTATCAGATTGAATGGTTATACCGATTTGTTGGATAAATTAGATTTTCATCAATTTAAAATACTCCAATCAGAAGCAGAACATAGAATAGCTCTTATCAACCAGAAAGAGGCATTGTCTTCGGGTGAAGATATAACAGGTTTGTTGAACGAAGCTTTGGAAGACTCGATATTTATGTTTCGTAAAACTGGTGAAACACAATTAGATTTGGCAGCAAATACGTTTAAGGACACATTGCACAGAACTCGTGAAATGATGGGGCAAACTCCAGATAAAAAAGATCCAGAGTGGATTTCTTTGAAAGACGAAATAGAACGTTTGTTGAGAGATAAAAACTGGGAAGAGGCATCTGCAGAGGATATAAACGAAGGCACTAAGATACTAGAAGGTATTTATAGCAGAATTGCCGAATTAAACCGCAAAGACTCATTGCTTGCTCAGAAATACAATAATGATGTGAAGTATGTTCGGTTACACAAAGAATTTATGCGACAGGGCTTATCTAAAAACGAACAACAGGTATTTGATATCCTTATAGGAATAAAGAACGATACGGACGAAAAATTACTAAATTCAGACATTTTGAATAGCAATGAAAGTTACTTTGATGGCTATATACAACAGCAGGTTGTATTAAAATTCCGAGATGGTGGCGTTCATCTTAATCCGGAAGTTGCAAAACTTGTAAAAAATGCTATTGTCAAAGAGTACACAAATGAAAGAGAAGGTATTGTAGAATGAACGATTACACGATCCAGACAAAACAGTTAATCGATGAACTGAAAGCTATTTGCACCAGTAATGGTCTTGGTAATGATGGAAATGAATTTAAGATCATAACACAGGTCTTTTTGTACAAGTATTTAAACGATAAGTTTATGCACGAGATTAAACTGGCGGATCCAAAATTACATAATGCAGGAAACGTAGAAGCAATATTACAGAACTATTCGGACGATGATTATGAAATGTTGTTAATGTCTCTGCATCCTTCGGCGGCTCGACTGAAAAGAGAGCATTTCCTGTCTTTCTTGGCTGGCCATGCAAATGACGACGATTTTCATAAACGGTTTGATGATACATTGGCGGATATAGGTAGATTTAATGAGGCCATATTCTCTATCAAAACAGATAGCGGAGCAAAGGTAGTCTTGTTTGATGAATTATCACAATTCATTACTGATCCGAGCAAGCGAGACGGTTTCTGTCGTGCTATTATAGCAAGATTGACCGAGTTTAGTTTCGAACACGTATTCGATGCAGGATACGATTTCTTTGCAACAATATTTGAATACTTGATTAAAGATTACAATAAAGACGGTGGCGGAAAATATGCTGAATATTATACCCCCCATGCCGTTGCTCGTATAATGTCAGCTATTTTGGTTGACGGTAACCCGACAAATGTAAAAGTATATGACCCATCAGCAGGTTCGGGAACATTGTTGATGAGTATCGCACATGCTATCGGTGACGATAAATGCACAATATATTCGCAAGATATATCCCAGAAATCGTCTGGAATGTTGCGTTTGAATTTGGTGCTAAATAATCTGGTTAGTTCAATTCCTAACGTTATTCAAGGTAATACCATATTATCTCCAAGACATTTCGACAAAGAGGGAAATTTACAAAAGTTTGACTATATAGTATCTAATCCGCCATTTAAATTAGATTTTAGCGATTTCAGGGCAGATTTGGACAAACCTGGTAATAACGAAAGATTCTTTGCTGGCATCCCAGCCATTCCGAACAAATCAAAGGATAAAATGGCGATATATTTGCTTTTTATTCAGCATATAATGTTTTCTCTGGCGGACGAAGGCAAAGCGGCTATCGTTGTGCCAACCGGATTTATTACCGCACAAAGTGGTATTGAACGCAAGATACGTGAAAGGATGATAGAAAAACAGTGGTTAAAGGGTGTTGTTTCTATGCCATCTAATATTTTTGCGAATACTGGAACAAATGTGTCAGTTATATTCTTGGATAAATCCAATAAAGACAAAGTTGTATTGGTTGATGCAAGTAAACTTGGTACCAAGGTAAAAGACGGTAAAAATCAAAAGACAATTTTATCGCCAGAAGAAGAACAGAAAATCATAGATGCATTTAGAAATAAACAAGCTATTGATGATTTTAGTGTGGTTTTGTCTTACGATGAAATAAAAGACAAAAACTATTCGTTCTCTGCCGGTCAGTACTTTGACGTAAAAATTGAATATATCGATATTACAGCGGAAGAATTTGAAGTTAAAATGACCGTCCATAAACAAGCATTAAAAGATTTGTTCTCTCAATCACACGATTTAGAAAATAATATCATGGAACAGTTAGATAAATTGAAATATGTTGGATGATAAAGCTCAATCTTTTGTGAATGACTTAAAAGGGTTTTATAAACATATGTTAAAAAACTCTCTTGTGCCATTTGACAAGCCTGTCGACCGAACCGATTTTTTATTGCGGTTAAGATCTGATATATTGTCTAGAACCTACCAACCTTCCTCTCCGAGAGAGTACATAATATTTAATAAAATAAATTATGTTGCTAGGATAGTCCCGACGTTTACATTGAGAGATTATTGCTTGTATTTCTACTGTATAAAAAAATTGGAACCAATTTTATGTCAAGATAGAATTGAAGGAACGTTTGGAGGATGGAGACTTCCAAACACTATTAAAAATATAGAAGAGTTGGAAACTGAAGGTATGATCGATTATATAGATGTGCCTTATTTGCCGTATTCAAGTTTGTCCATTTTAGAGTGGATAAAAAATTGGAAAGCATTTTCTAAGTTAACCTTTCTAAAAACACAACATTTTTTTAATGGATCCTCTTGTGTGATCATTTTTGATATAGCAAATTTTTACGATAATATAAAATTAGATATATTAGAAAGAAAACTTAGGTTAAAGTGCGAACAACCACCCCTAAATAGGGTAATTGATTTGTTGTTGTACTTTTTGAGATATTGGAATAAACCCTTTGAGGGCTATGTACCAAAGAATGTCGGATTGCCACAAGAAGAAACGGGGGATTGTTCCAGATTGTTGGCAAATTTTTATTTACAACAATATGATGCATTTATGTTTAATATTTGTGCTAAGTATGGAGCAGAATATTTAAGGTATGCGGATGATATGATGATTTTTGCTCATGATGAGGCTATTGCTAAACATATAATGTTTGAAGCTTCTAAAGAGTTGCATAAATTGGGACTCAATATCAATGCCGGGAAGGTAAAAATTCTTGACGAATTAGAGTTCGCAGAGTATGAGGCTTTCGATATTCTTAATTTGCTTGGAGAACCTAATATAGCCGATATCGAACGGGCTGTTGATTTGTTTTTGTTAAAAAAACAAGACGTAAATAAATCTTTCCATGAGGAAAGGATTTTGAAACGGTTAATAACTTTATTGGCAAAAATAGATGTTAGTACAATTGATACGGAAAAACGAGAAACGTTACTAAAGTATTTGTTATCAGAGGAAAATCTTATAAATTCTTCGGAATGGTACTTAACAAACTTATTAAAAATAACATCACAAATAGGTTGGGAACATATCTTTTTAGAAAAACTGGATAGTTTAATACAATTGGTCGATTTTAATTCTTTTCATTACCAATTAAAGCATTTTTATGATAAAAATAAGATAGATTATAACAAACATATGCTGGAAGAAGAGATAAATAAACGAAAAATAAGAGTTTCTTTATGACAAAGTTAAGAGAATGTTGTTTAAATATTACTGATGGAGAACATGGTTCTGTTACAGATGACATCAACGGCACATGTTTCTTGCTGAGTAATAAAAATATAATTGATGGCAAAATCGTTATATCTGATAACGATAGACGCATATCAACAGATGCTTGGCGTAACATCAACAAAAGAACAAAATTGGAATCTGGTGACGTTTTAATTTCAACGGTCGGTACATTAGGTAAGACGGCCATTGTTGAGGGTGAAGTTAATTATGATTTTCAAAGAAGTGTTGGTATTATTAAATGTAATAAAAACAAATTGTTAAACAAATTTTTATATTATTATCTGAATTTGCCGCATGTACAGAATAAACTGGTTAATACTTCAAAGGGGGCTGTTCAAAAGTGTATATTTATAAATGATCTGAAAGATTTCGATATAGATATTCCAGATATAGAGAATCAACAGTTGATAATAGAAACGTTATCTGCGCTGGATGACAGGATAGAATTGAATAATAAAATCAACCAAGAACTAGAAAAAACGGCGAAAGACCTATATAACTATTGGTTTGTTCAATTCGATTTCCCTGACGGAAATAAACGACCGTATAAATCCAGCGGTGGCAAGATGGTTTATAATGACGTACTAAAACGCGAAATTCCTGAGGGCTGGGAAGTTGAAAGTATTGCTGATAACAAACTCTCAAAAATCTTAAAACCAGGAATAAAACAATTTGATGGACAAAAGATATATTTACCGACTGCCGCTGTAGAAAACGATCGTATTATAGATAAATCAAATTTGATTACTTATGACAATCGCGAAGGTCGTGCCAATATGGAACCTGTTGATAATTCTGTATGGTTTGCCAAAATGAAAAACACAAAGAAAGTATTATATTTTGGAGATTATTCATCTCAACGAATAAGTCAAACAATACTTTCTACTGGTATGCTAGGCTTAAAATGTGTTGAAAACGCTTTAGAATATATATGGAACTTTGTAAACGATGATTCTTTTGAAGCTGTAAAAAACAAGTTGTCTCATGGGGCTACTCAAGAAGGCGTCAATAATGATGATTTGTTGTATTTTCCAATGCTAATTCCATCAATAGAAACCTTACGTAATTATTCTGTGTTAGTAAAAGATTTATACAAACAGAAATATTTCAATGAAATTGAAAACGAATGTTTGGCAGAACTCAGGGATTTCTTGCTTCCGATGTTAATGAACGGTCAGGTTTCAGTTTCTTAATCTGATACTGACACTTGGCCATTCATAAGCATAGGCAATAAAAAGTCACGCAAATTAGACAATATTTCATTTTCTTGTTTGTTTTGTAATATTTGATTGATGATTTGCTTGTTTCGCATTTCAAAGTTTTTTAATAGCGTATCATTTGGAATTGCTATATTGAGGTTTCCCAATATTTCACCATTTAAAGATGCCCTTGTTGATGCCATACAAGCATTATATAAATAGTTATAAACAGAATCCGATTCTAAAAATTTACGTATATATTCTTGTCCATATAGTACATTAACTTTTATCTTTGATAGTGCTACATTGTATGCTCCCGCTAACCCATATCTAACACGTCCAGCATCGCCATATTTATCCATCATTATATCAAAAACATCGCACACTTTATTATTCTTAGACTCCTTGATATATGTTACATTTGTATCGCCTGCATAATCTCTATTTTGAATAAATCTAACATATCCATTTTGCGGTTGATAAATAAAAGTTGCTTTTGGTGGTTGTGCACCACTTATCCATTCAACGATATCAAGTAGATTTTTAACTTCCCAGCCCTCAGGAATTTCGCGTTTTAGTACGTCATTATAAACCATCTTGCCACCGCTGGATTTATACGGTCGTCTAAATTCATCAGGAAAATCGAATTGTATAAACCAATAATTATATAAATCACGTGCCGTATCTTCTAATTCTGCATTTATTTTATTGTTTTGTTCTATTTTATCATCTAACGCTTTCAATATATTAGTAATCTCATTTTGAATATGCAGATTTGGTATATCTATAATTATATCTTCAAAATCTGTTTTATTTATTATGGGGGTTGTGGTGTTGCCCGCTATATTGTGTAAAAAAGCTTTTTTCTGACAAAACCAATAATAGATATAGTATGGATCATATTCTTTTTTTATATTCGTAATTGCGTTAATTTGTTGGTTTGTAGCACATCTTGCATTGATTATTGATACATTACCTAAATCGGAACCGATACATCCAACCAAAACACTTATACCGCTTATGGTATTTGCCCGAATAGAATCAAAACCTTGTTTACTAATGTATCTATCAGAATATCTTAAAACGTACCCTTGTTTTAAATCGACTGGGGTAATAAACATTATATCTCCGGAAAAATTCTCAGGATTCTTTGTAGAAGGAGTTTTACCTGTTACAATTTTTCCAAGATTCTTTATAGGTATGTATTGCTTAACAAGCATATTGCACCTCCAACTTCGCAGATCGTTTTAGAAAGTTGAAAATGCGGGAAAGAAGCGGTCGTTTATTTCCGTCAGGAAAGAGGTGTGCTAGCCTATGAGTTACATAAAAAGAGGTATGGTATGATTTATGGATATATAAGGGTTAGTACGAATACACAAACGACCGATAATCAGAAATTTGAAATAGAACAATTCGCAAAAAAACAGGGAATAAGAATAGACAAATGGATAGAGGAAACTATTAGCTCCAGGCAAGAATTGTCTAAACGTAAGTTAGGCATTTTGATAAAACAAATACAGAAAGGTGATGTTTTAATCTCAAGCGAATTATCTCGTCTTGGGCGAGATTTGTTGCAGATAATGGGAATTTTAAATCATTGTATGAATATCGGGGCAGATATCTGGACAATAAAAGACAATTATCGATTAGATGCTGGAATACAAGGTAAAATATTAGCATTTGCATTTGGCTTAACCGCAGAACTGGAAAGAAATCTCATCTCTCAACGAACAAAAGAAGCCCTGGCGGCACGTCGGGCTGCAGGTATGGTATTGGGGCGCCCTTATGGTAGTAAAAGCAGTTATTTGAAACTGTCTGGTCGAGAGAGTTTCATATGCAATATGCTTAATAAGGGGTATTCAAAAACGCAGATAGCCAAAAAATTATGTGTTAACAGGGAGACTCTGACAAATTTTATAAATAGCCGGGGATTGTGAAAGTCGTTTTGAGATGTGCAACTACTTGCATTTTCGGACTTTTTACCTACACTTAGAGTAAGTAAAAAAGGAGCATATAATGTGGGGACAACACATGCCGACCAGTGCGTTGGAACTGGCAGAAATAGCCAAAAAACGTGAGACAGAAGAAAGAATCAAAATGCAGAAAGAGCAAGAGCAAAAACAATATGCAGAAGAAATGAGAGCCATTGCTAAAAATGCGCTGGATGTTGCCAAGATTGGTAACGAAATTGCGAAAGAAAGCAAAGAAATAGCCCAAAATGGGCTGAATGTTGCTAATACAAGCAAAAGGTTATCCTTGTGGACAATGGTCATTGCTATTGCGGCAATGTTGGTTAGCATTGTTTTACATCTCATTGATTAAAGGGGACAGTATGGAACATTTTGTTAAAAAGATATCTATCCCAGAACTTGGTTTGGAAATTTTTCCAGATATTCGTATCACAGTTGAAAAACCGGGACCGTCTTTTATATATCATGAACCCAAGTATTTTTATCACAAGATTGTAAAACAAAATTTGAAAGAGTTTTATGCCGACGAGGGTGATGAACGAAAAGCTATAAATGCCTGTATAACTTTGTATCATGTTTTGGACTGGTTTTGTAAGACAAAACAAGAAAAGAAAGAGCTGTGCAAAGAGATGCCATACAACGATGCCTTAGAAAGTATAGCAAACGGTACCAAACATTTTAATTTAGATAAGCCATATAGGACGGGTAGAAAAACTGGGACTAATGTGCCAAGGAAACTTATAGTAATAAAAGACGAAAAAGAAACAGAACTGTCAACAATATTAAAAGCAATTGAAGAGTTTTGGGATAATAAGCTTGGTAAGCATTATCTGGCTATGTATGCTGAAAACGAAGAGTTGTTTGATTGATAATTAACTGTTTTTATCCCTGACAAACACAATACCAAACCATTTGCGTAAAAGGCTTAGATGGGCTTGGTATGTTGTTGCGTTGGATTGTTCTCGTTTGAATTCGGCAATTTCTTCGACTGACAGGCCAAGTTCCCTGATAAGCCGATTAGCTAGCCCCATAAGATAGAAAACATTCCCTTGGGGGCTTTTCAGGTCAATAACAATGCCTGTCGGATACTTTGCGTTGGGTATATTCAGAATCTCTTTGCGCTGGGTGGCTTTAAGGCGGGCGACCATTTGCACAAACTTATTTTGTATACGGCGGAGCAGCCACGCTTGGCGGCAGGTTAATTTGCCGCCGTTTGTTCGGCGAATTGCGGCCTGTAGTTCGCGTAAAGATCGACATGCGGCAAAGTATAGCATCACAAAATCTGTGCGATGGTTGGGCAAAATATCGTCAAAATGTGCATATTTCATAGACAATCCTTTTAAGGTTGTCGTATTTGGCATAATCTTTCGCCGCTTGTCCAGTCATTTGTTGTAAATAAAGGATATTGCTTGTTTTTCAAATTTTTGGTAATTTGGAACAAAAGGGGACAAAATGGCAGATTATAAGGAATATCTGGATAAAATAAGAAATTCGCAGTTGTTATATTTTGATTCATTTCCATTGGATATGACGTCTTGTGAATATAATGTGCATTTGTTGTTGAATAAAATGGCAGAGGCAAGAAAATCGTATTTATTACTAATGGATAATGAAAGGTTTTCAGATGCTGTATTGATAGCAGGACATTTGTTAGAGAATGCCGCAGTGATCAATTATATTTCTGCCAGTTTGCAAGAAGCTAATACAAAACAAATAAGCAAATATCTGGCACGAGAAACGGTACAAACTCTATCTGATTTATTCAAATTTGTAGGTGATGATAATGTGGATGCGGAAACCCAAGAAACTATAGATTTTATAATAGATGATTTTAAGAATAGATGTGACATGGTTGTATCGAAAAAAGCGGAACAAACACATGAAGAATTGGTACAGGCTATATCGAAAGCTGCGATAAATTCGGAAAAGTTAAAAATTATTAAAAACAACTACGAATTTCCTGTGGTCGAAGATTATTTGCGGTCATTTAGGACAGATTTGTCCAAATTTTATGGGTTCCCAGATATTGATAAAAAACTTGTGTTATTTTATTCGTCATACTGCAAAATAAAACACTGCGGGGCGGCTATATATGCGCCAGTTCTATGCAAAGATAGGGTCGTTATGAATAAAAATCAGTACAGAGACCTTAGTCCTATAGTCGTGTGGATGTGTTTGGAATACACAGAAAAGAATATAAAAACAATATTGAATAAAGTCTGTCAAAAACGATAAACAAGGTTAATTATTCCAAAACTTATAAATCGGATATGTTACAAATATATCCTGATCCCTTGTTGGCATTGAATTAAAAATCTCATGTGCTTTGACCATATCGTTCTTCAACAAATAAGCCCCAAGTAACTGTTCTGCAGGTTTGTTTTGTTGTACAAATATTTCCAATTCTTGTATTTCGCTAGGTGATAGTTCTCTAAGACGTTTTGTCGTTTGTAATTCATTCAAAAACAAAGCATCTCTCATAGGTTGTTGAAGGTTTTTCACCGTTTTGATTCTTAATAATATCTCGGAAGCTTTTTCTATAAATACAACGTTCCCAGTAGCATCAAAAGCCTTCAACAATTTAAACCAATAATGAATCAGTATCAAATTTATAACCTGTTCCGTCGTTTCTTGTTTAATATACGACAAAACATCCGCTTGAACAACGTCTATATTAAAATTCAGTGATTTATAAAAGTCCGTTTCATGAAGCAATAGAAAATGAGAATGTTTTATGGTTATGCTTGTGTTGTCTGGTATGTCTAACATAACTTCAAGAGGAGGATGAGAAGAAAATAAATCTTTAACTATAAAAGCCTGATTGCCTGTTTTTGATGTCTCAATACGGAACAGTAAATAGTCGCCATTTTGATTTAAAGATATTCTTAATAACCCTGTGCGATCGACGTGGCTGACGTTGATTTCGTGCCCGTTCAATAAAGAATTGGCAACGGCATATAAATTATTTATGGCCTCAAAGTTATCAAAAATCGGATCCTTGTCGCATTTTATAACAGATAACAATCTTTGTATTTTTTCTAAAATTTCAAGATTATTTAGTAAGTCTGATTTTGCTCGTTCATCGTCCACATCAAATTTATTAAGGATAAATTTCTGAGTGTTTATTGTAAAACTTTTGCTTTTGAAAGCTTCCAACAAAAACTCTAAGCTTGTTTTCACTGTGGAAAGCTTTCCGCAGGGATTTAAAACTATATTGCCAGAATGAGAAGGATCTTTGTTAGTTATGATTTGCAATGCATTATCACCAAAAATTACACTCACATTATTGAGATTTGTATCTATAACGCCGCCAGTGAAAAAAATTTTGTTTGCGCTGGCAATTGTGATGTTTTTATCAAATCCTGCTATTCTAGATAAAACTGCGGGTCCGCTACATGCGACTTGCCCCAGTGAATTTTTAGAGTATCTATATATCTGTTTACCCAAAGAGTTGAACAAATTTTGATCTTGAACGGTAAAAAAATGATCTGTATAACCAGCTTTGCGCAATTCTTCTTCTGTCTTTATGCCAATCTGTTTAACGCTACTTTGTAAATTTCTATGTTGTATAAAATCAGTGAAAATTTTTTGCATTGCCAAAGGAGTGTCTAGGTTTGGAAAACGTTTAAATTTTAAGCGTTTCGATTTTTGATTTTTGGCTAGCTCCATGATATTAAATAAATCTGCTGGTAGTAAAGAAAGATAGAATGGGGTACATTCCGTATCAGTTATTTTTACTACAAAATAAATAACACCGTTATCATTGTAGTAATTTTTAACATCAATCATATCAATACTATATGGAAAATACATGGTGCCAGACGATTTGCGCTTATCTATAATCCCTTTAACTTGTACGGGGACTCTGCCTATCAAGTTTTCGTTACTATGCGGTTTAGATTTGTATACAAAAACTTCCCCATCCCATATGGGGACTTTATCGTTTTTATTTATATGGGCCATCAATGTTTCTGTTCTGGCTAAAAAATTTTCTATGGTTGACGTTGCTACTTGTTCTGTATTCATGCTAAATAACTTCCTTTGAGGGGTAAAGTAGCACAAAATGATGGAAATATCAACACATTGCACAATGTTCAAAATATGTAGACAATTTTATGGGTTGAAAAAGCATAAGTTATTCATAAGACGACGGATAGGTTACGGATCCTGTGTAGCTATTGTGTAGCTGGATGCGTGATTTGTGGTATATTTTGGTGTATTCATATATGCGTAAATACAGAAGTGTTAAGTAAAGAAAAATGCCGCAAACCTGCGGGGTTTGCGGCGGAATTCCTTGGCTCGGGCAACTGGACTCGAACCAGTGACATACGGATTAACAGTCCGTTGTTCTACCGACTGAACTATGCCCGAATAACGCGACATATAGTATACCTGTTGACCGCAGAAGTCAAGCATTTTGTGAGAATGATAAGAAGAATTTCTAGGTGCTTTGAAAACTGTGGCTTTGACGAGTTTTATGCTTTCGTGTAAACCACGTGTAAAATGTAAATTTTTATGCCAAAGAACAACGGAAAGTTTTAAGAATTTTATTAAAAAATTCTACTTATAAGTTATAAGCGATTTTTTTCCGTGTAAGCCACGTATAAAACGTAAAATTTAAGACGAAAATATTTGACCATTTGATAATAAATTATAAATCAAAAGCAATTCCATGGTATCCAGTGTCAAATTTTAATGGTTTCTGTATGGTTTTAAGAAAAGTCCGAAAAGAAGAATTAAAAGATTTTTGATGTATTAGTTTTCAAAATGTAATTTTTATGATATAATACCCGTGAATCCAAGAGATTGGGTTCGGGGCATGCTAAGCCCAGTATCTTCGGTGCGAAAGCATCGTAATCTGATGTTATCGGTGTCTTTTGCACCGTGTTTGCGGGCCACCACAGCCCCGAAACCAAATCTCTTTGGATTCGCAGGAAATTCTAGCATATTTTTTATAAAAATTCAATGAAACAAAAGGGTCATGACCCGATTATCGTATTGACTTTGTATTAAATAATGATAAAGTTGTCCGTATGTAAAAAATTAAAGGAATATATAAATGACAGCCAATGAATTACGTAGACTTTATATAGATTTTTTTGTAAACCGTGGTCACAAGGAAATCCAATCAGCATCATTGATTCCAGAAAACGATCCGTCAGTATTATTTACGACCGCTGGTATGCATCCATTGGTGCCGTATTTGATGGGTGAATCTCATCCATTGGGACAACGATTGGTAAGTTGTCAAAAATGTCTGCGTACGGGTGATATTGATGAAGTAGGCGATGACACTCATTTAACTTTCTTTGAAATGTTAGGCAATTGGTCATTAAACGATTATTTTAAGAAAGAGTCTATCGGGTTCAGTCATGAATTTTTAACCAAGGTTTTAAAAATTCCGCAAGAAAAGATAGCTGTGACATGTTTTGCTGGTGATGAATCTGCACCCCGTGATACGGAATCTGCAAAAATATGGGGGGATCTTGGTTATCCAAAAGAACATATTTTCTTTTACGGCAAAAAAGAAAATTGGTGGGGTCCTGCTGGGATTACTGGACCTTGTGGCCCGGATACAGAAATCTTTTATATACACGATAGACCGGATTGTGGTCCAAATTGTGGTCCTGCTTGTGGTTGTGGTAAATATGTTGAAATTTGGAATAACGTATTTATGCAATTCAACAAAGACAAAGATGGTAATTATATTCCACTTGGTCGTCATAATGTTGATACGGGGCTGGGGTTTGAACGTGCGTTTTGTTTCGTAAATGGTGTATCAAGTGTTTACGATACAGAATTATTCAAACCTATTATTGATAAAATAAGCGGATTAACAAATACAAAATACGAACCTGATAATTACAAAGCGTACCGCATAATTGCTGATCATTTGCGTGCTTCTACATTTATACTTGGTGATGATCGTGGTGTTGCACCATCAAACGTAGACCAAGGCTATATATTGCGTCGTTTAATTCGTCGTGCTTATCGGTATTTATCGCAATTAAACGCATCATCAAATGCTATGTCCCAGATAGCCAAAGTTGTTATTGAAAATTACAAAGATATATATCCAGAATTGGAACGCAATCAAGAATTTGTTATAAATTCGTTAAACCGAGAAGAAGAAATTTTTTCCAGGACTTTGGAATCCGGCATGAAAATTGCGAGAAAGTATCTAGAAAATGCGACCGACAAACAACTTGCCGCTGCGGATGCATTTAGATTATACGACACTTTTGGTTTTCCGCTTGAATTTACACAAGAACTTGCAACAGAATACGGTGTATCCGTGGATGCAGATGGTTTTCATAAACTTTATGCGGAACACCAAGAAAAATCTCGTGCCGGAGCAGAACAAAAATTTAAGGGCGGGCTTTCAGAAGATTCTATTGAAACAAGACGTTTACATACTGCTGCGCATTTAATGTTGGCCGCGTTACGTCGTACTTTGGGTGATTCTATTATGCAAAAAGGGTCTAATATCACCCCAGAAAGGTTACGATTTGATGTGTCTTTTAATAGGCGTATAGAACCATCAGAATTAGCGGAAGTAGAAAAAATAGTGAACGAAGCTATTGCTGCCGCTGTTCCCGTAGAATGTACGGAAATGCCTATTGAACAAGCCAGGGCTTCTGGGGCCGTTGGTGTTTTTGGTGATAAATACGGTGAAATTGTCAAAGTGTATAAGATGGGTAAATGGTCTAATGAAATTTGTGGTGGACCACATGCTGCTAATACCAGTGAATTGGGTAGATTCAAGATATTAAAAGAAGAATCCAGTGCAGCAGGGGTAAGAAGAATCAAGGCTGTATTATTACAAGACGAACAGAAATAACCGAAAGTATTAAATACTATTGATTTAAAGTTATTAAAAAAACGCCAAATCGGCGTTTTTTTTATCAATATTATAATTTATAGCATAAATATAGGTTTGTATTCTTATAATAGTTGTTTTTATTGAACATATTCTATTTATATGATAATATTCTCTACGAATTGGAAAACAAAGGGGAAAAAGAGAGAAAGAGAAACACAATGACACATTATCAAATATGGCATGCCATAGAACTGTTCGCACATGCGCATGGCTTGACGTGTTCAGCGTTGGCAAAACGCAGCGGACTGGATCCAACTACATTTAACAAAAGTAAACGTTTTTCAAAATATGAACAACCGCGATGGCCTTCGACAGCAAGCATATCAAAAATACTTGCAGCGACCGGCGCAGAACCACAAGATTTTTTCAAATTTATTACAAACGATACTAATGATTGTGGTAATAAATAAAAATCGTGCGGTTTAACAAGGTTGTTAAAAACATAGCCCCTAAGCTAAGCGAAAGCGGATGGTCGGGGCGACAGGAATCCCTCGCTCGGCACATAATAATATGTGCCGGTTGCGGGGAAACCGTGACGATTTTGGTGCAATATATTGTTAAAAAAATCTTTTTTGAAATATACGACCGTTTCCGGTTTTTAGAAAATTTTCAAAATGTTTCGCTTTTTCTTGTGTATCAAAAGCAATATATCCCCTTATATTCCATGGTCTGAATTTATTAGTATGTGTTGAATATCCCAAATTGTGTTCTTTGATACGTTTTTTTAAATCGCTAGTACAACCAACGTAAAAACGTTCTGGATAGTTAATACTCTGCAAAATATAAACATAAAACATGAAAAAATAGTCCGCTTATATTCACTATGTTCATTACAGCGAGACATCCGTTTCTCTATCGCTACACCATTGATTGTTTTCTATGAAACCAATCTCGCTGTAGCGCAAGCGAAAGCGGATGGTCGGGGCGACAGGAATCGAACCTGCGACCCCTTGCACCCCATGCAAGTACTCTACCAGGCTGAGCTACGCCCCGACAACGAAAGACACTTTACCCCAGAATTGCTCAAAACACAAATGTTTTTTTGTGATTGAAACTGCAAATTGAACGAAAAACAAATTCTGCCCAGTGGGGAAGTGGCGCGCCGCGCCGTGGGGGGTAATTTCCCGCCCGGGGCGGGGGACCGCTTGCGGTGGTGGGGGTAACCCCCTTCGTCACCTTTGGTGACACTTCCCTGTTGGGGCAGAATTTATTCTCTGGAACTTTTTGGATATGGATAAATTTTGATACATTTACAAAAAATGGTTCGGTAAGACCGAACCATTTTTTGTTCATACATAACTCTGAGGAAATAAACGTTTTTTAACTTACATAACAATATATCTACTTAAAATTTAACGTATTCGTTCAAGTTTGTATAATTTTAAATCCCCATCAGAATTCATGTGAAACGCGGCCACATACCAATAATGGTCTGCACCATATGTTCCGCAGTTATCTTTTCGTACTTTATGTCCTAATGTTGTAAAAATAAGATCAACTTCTGCTTTTGTGTACAAAAGTTTATCATTTGTGGTTGGATCCTCAAACCAAACAGTATGGGAGTTTCTTCCCTTATTTCCGGAACAGAAAGGCTCGCTAACCGACGCTAATTCTGTATTTATTTGTGCAGGTGAAAATATCGGAACAGCATTACATGGAGTAAAACACTTATCTATATCATTATCGTGTTTTTTTCCACAAGCCAACAAGTTGGGAACAGTACCCGCTATATTATAATCGTTTTTATGTTTATCTAAGAAATCTGACACTACACCAGCATCTGCCCGGCATTGTAAGAATACATATTCTTTTTGAGCAGTAGGCGGTGTTGTCGGATTACAATTATTATCTATATCCAGATTTGGATCAAAATTACCATAACCATCGATACATTTGCATTTATGACTGCCGTCTTCTTTTGCTTTACCCAGTGGCAGACAATTACAACTTGAATCCATGTGATCTTCGTCGGAACAAACCAAAGGTTCCGTACATCCGGTATTAGGATCAAGTGATGGGTCGTTAATACACACGCACTTTTTATTTTCTATGCGAACAATATAATCTGTCGGATCCAAACCATCATTTGCAACACAATAACATTTTTTTGTTGTTGTATCATATCCCATTCCGGCACCATTGCATTGGCAATTGTCATCTTCATCCATATTTGGATCGTGACAAACACAGGCATTTAGTTTTGGTTCATACGGTGCCTCGCATTTCCATTTTGCATAGAAAAATTTATCATCTTTTTCACCAACAGCAATAGTTTGTGTCGGTGCGCAATCTTTTAACCCCGCATCTTTGCACCAAGCTACAAATTTACTATGTTTCCGGGTTGGAATACATGTAATATTTGCCCCAACATTGGTTTGATATGATTCGGGTGCGGATTGTTTTGTGCACTTACTTTTATCACCATCAAATAATTCATACCCAATTTGTGGCTGACAGCCCTTGTAATCCGGCCACCGGCGACAGCATTCTTCATGGTCACGTTCGCACATTTGTTTTTTGAAATTATCATCTGTATCTTTGAAATCAGGAATAACGTATGCCCGCATATCTTTGTACGGTTCATAGCCCGCCTTTTTAACCTCTAACTTCTTAGTAAATGGAACATCTGCGAATGTTTGTGGAAAAGATTGCGCGGTTAATCCCTTTGCACCAAATGCAATCCCCGACATAAAAAATCCAAACACCGCAACAGAAGTTATAAACATAGGGCAGGTTCTTTTCATGGGTAAAAATCCTTTTGCTTTCTTTATCTTTATATTATATCAAAAAAATATTACCAATCCAATATGTTTTTGTTGATTTTACACGGTATAGATGTTATTTTACAACCCGCAATTAAGTTACTAACCCTGGGGGAATTTAAAGAAAATGGAACAAATTAACGAAACGATGGCAAATCAAATAGCGCAAACTGCATTAAAAAAACACGAAAAATACGAATGTTTTGACGATTGTTTTTATTTTCCAGATACGAAAATAATGTTGTTCGCTGATGATGGTACAATGCGGGTTTTTGATGAAGTTAGTCAAAAATTTCAGCCTGAAAAAATTTTTATACGTTATAGTACTTGGTGCTTATTAGAGCGCGAAAAACAACGGGTCAAATTGAAATATTTTTTGAATTATAAATTCCCAAAATATGCAGCTATTGCATCGATGTTTGTTATAATTATGGGATATAATTACATAACAAATCGCCCAAATGGTTTCGTTCAGCCAAACCCGAAAAATCGATATGTTCGCGAATATCAAATGCAGTTAAAGCAAATAAATGACACATTAAATTACAGGAACTTTAATCAGAAATAAGAAACAATTCGTATTGCGAATTATTTTTCGACCTGTTGTTCGGCGACATTCATCTGAGCCGATTGAAGCTCTACTTTGATTATTCTATTATTCCCGCTCCTTATCCCATTTGGGAACAAACAATTCGCATATTCGCGGGCACTGGTCTTGGTCCAGCATTGGTCATTGAATTTCGTATTTTTGCCCTTTGGCCCGTATTTCATCTTTGTTTCGTTCAAAGTTATAACGCATGCGGAATGATCAGAATTCACAGTCGCCCCCGATGGGCATTCAAATATACCCTGGTCTTCGTCACTGGGTGAACGATACGAACCACCCGGACAATAATTATTTCCGGCTGGACAATCAACACAACCACTTCTGTTTGCTGGTAAATATGTTCCCGCCGGGCATCTATGCATCGCATAAGTGTCAGTTGGTTGTGGGGTATAAGCCGCAGCAAAAACACTATGCACACCAAACGGTGCCGCAATAATCAATAATGACAAAAAAATACTGTTCTTCTTAGGCATATTTTAATAGGCAAAACCATCCTCGATTCACAACTATTATATCATTTATATTGGTTTTATACAAGACAAAACTATAATAAAAAAACCGCAGAAATCTGCGGTAAATCGTGGCGCGCCCAGAAGGATTGTTTCGTTTCACTTCACTCTCTTGCAAAATTTGCCGTTGGCAAACCGGCGTTATTCCGCCTTTTTGCTGCGGGTCGAACCCTCTGGTCGGGTTCTCATCCTTTTGGACGACAAATTAAAAACCGGCAAAAGCCGGTTTTGAATTCGTGGCGCGCCCAGAAGGATTCGAACCCTCAACCTTCTGATCCGTAGTCAGATGCTCTATCCAATTGAGCCATGGGCGCAACGGACTATATTTTATACTGTTTTATTTATTTTGCAAGAAAAATTTAGAGTCATTGTCCAAAATAATGAACTTTGGTTGTAATCGGATAATTTTAATATGGTTCTTCCCCGTGGGGACGAATTCCAGAGAGTTAATTCTCCCCCAGTGGGGGCGAATTCCAGAGAGCTAATTCTCCCCCGCGGGGGAGTGGCGCAACGCGCCAAGGGGGGTAAAATTCCCAGCCCGGGGCGGGGGGTGGAACCGCTTGCGGTGGGGCAGGTTGGTAAAGACCACCTCCCGGTCTTCGACCGGACTCCTCCACCGGAGGAGAACTTGCTCTTTGCCGTCGCGGGGCGGTTAATTTTGATATTCACTCAAATCCACACTGTCGTCATACACCGAATAAGTAACACCATCATATTGAAGTTTTAATTTTTTATCCGTCCCACGTGTCATTGGAACGTCCAAAGTTGTCATATTACCAAAATAATCGGCGATGCCGTCTTGGTCAATATCAACATGTAATGCGGGTGTTGTCTTTTTTGTGCTGTGCAGATATACGATTTCATCACCAATATGTAATATCCGTCCACATTGTGTTAATGACGACATACCGGCGGGTGAATATAAATTATTTGGACATTGTGTTGCACCACTGGGTATCGTTTCGCTATATGGATATGTTCCACCGGGGCAATAGTTATTCTGGGGACATGGTTCACATTTATACCAATGCGCGGGCAGATATTCCCCTGCGTTACATATTAAATTTTCATCAACGCATGATACTTTCCCGTTCCAGCTAGATTTATATCCAGTCACGAACTGCACCGTTCCCGCCGGACATGATGTCGCAAGTTTAGTACTGTTAAATGTATTCCCCCACATACTAGTCGCTGTTGGTGAACCATTAGCGATAAGGCCAGCAAAAGTGGACGGTGGAATATATCCTGATAAATTCGTGCAACCATCAAATGTTTGATAAAACATGGACTCTGCAGCAGTTATAATACCACTAAATAAATTTTCCGGGATTGATGTCAAACCAGTACATGCAAAAAATGTAGCACGAAACATGCTTTCTTGTCCGATTGTCAAACCACTAAACAAATCAGATGGTATCGTTTTTAAACTATTACAGGATTCAAATGTTGCCCTAAACATATACGGGCCCCGATTGTTATATTGCTAAATAATCCTGGGGGCAGTGATGCCAAACCTGTGCATTTATAAAATGTTGCGTAAAACATATATTCAGCGCCGTTTGTGATATTACTGAATAATCCCGCCGGTATTGATGTTAATTTGGTGCAATTTGCAAATGTGTTGCCAAACATAGACCTTGCACCCCTGGTATAATTCGCAAATAAAGTGGCGGGAATGACGGTTAAATTAGATGCATCGCCAAAAGTGCCATAAAACCGTGGTTGTGCACCATCTGATGCATTGGTGGGTACATATGGAAACATACTTGATAAATTACCAGATACCGATGCGATTTTTTTCGCAGAATTGTCGGATGACTGATAAAAACTTAGCGCGGCGGTTGTAGTATTGGTGCTGTAATTCGTGGCGGTGCCGTCAAAGCCAATTGTTTTTACACCACCGGTTGAATATGTGCAGGTATATATTGTATTGGTTGTATCGTTACGTGTAATCGTGTTACCATTGGTGACGTCGTTGGCTTCACTTTCCAATGTGCCGTTTTCACCACAATTTACTGTAAATGTGCCAGATGCAGATAATGAAAATTTGAACACATCGCTATTTGATAAATTTGTTGTTTTAATCGCAAATTTGCCATTTACGCATTCGGTTCCGTCGCCATTTATATCAATTTCGTTTAATTCGCACGCAATCGCCATGCCGCAAAATCCGCCGTATATGATGGACAAGATAATTAAAAATTTTTGCATTGTTTCCCCCTTTTGTTTTTAAAGCAGACAGTAAATCCCCCGTTTTTTTTTCGGGGCTGGAAATAATTCTGCCCCCGCGGGGAAGTGTCACGTATCTGTGTCAACAGATAGGTGACGAAGGGGGTTACCCCCAATGTCCGCCGATACATCTACTCCCCCAAGCAGGGGAGAATTAAAAAATAAAACCACCAAAAATTGGTGGTCGGGGTGTTCGAAAATCAGAGTGTGATTGATTCCGCAGGTCTTTCGGTTAATCCGTGTTATATTACCAACGGCACCCCGACGTAAAATCGGGGAATAAAACGGTGCAAAGCACCAAAAACGCAGTCTAACGATGCTTTTCGCACCGCACACTCTGGGCCTTCGACAGCCCCGAACCCAATCCCTTGGATTCAACGCCATTGTAAAATATACGTAAAAAAATGTAAAGACAAAAAGACATCGATAAAAATACAAGACGCATTATATTACAAAATTTTGATAAAATAATTCGATAAAAAATGATATAATAAAGCACATGATAAAGTCGTTTTCGTTTTTTTTAATGTCGTGGTCATTTGTTTTTTATCCCGCTTTTTGTGTGGATTTTCCGGCTGTCCGACAATCTAAAAATGAAATTATGAATGAACAATCGGCAACTGTGGTTTCGTTTCCAGAACCCGGAAAAGGGGCAGCTGAAAATGAAAAATTATTACAGGCAGTCACTTTTCCGCAAACTTTTGAAGATTTATCGTTTAAAAGTCGTATGGATTTTTTAACCGAAAGTTACGCACCTTATGAAATAGTCTATGAAAATGGCGTATGTGTTTCGGGATGTGCGTATCCTGGAATTACACTGGCGGAAGATATGGCTGCGGTTGATGAAGCAACCGAAGAAATGGCTGATTTAATAGAAGAGGCCGAACAAGACCCAAAAGATGAAATTACCCCCGCAACCGATTGGTGTCATAATGGACTTTCATCGACATTACCGTTGCGATACCCGGTGGATATGACTAATTTAAAATATAAAATAAGCAGTGATTTTGGATACAGACCCGCATCGGAAAATGGCGCCCGGTTTCATCCTGCTATTGATATAGCATGCCCAACTGGAACGCCGGTTTATGCAACGGCTGATGGTGTTGTTTTATGGGCGCATTATGACAAAAGCAAAGGTGGCGCCGGATACAACATTGGTATTCAACATGATAATAATTTAATAACGCAATATTTACATTTAAGTAAAATGCTAGTAAGACCAAATCAAAAGGTTCGCGCTTGTGACAAGATTGCCTTGTCCGGGGTTTCTGGGGTCAATGTAGATGGGGTGCCGTATAGTGGTCCGCATTTGGATTACAGAATTCGTTTTGGTGATAAACAAAGTAATAAATTTGTTGATATTTTATGCCCGTGCAAAATATCAACTGATGTGGGGCGTGGTGAATCTTCGGATTCCGAAATGTCTTGCAAACACAGTTTGTTTCATGCACCTTATAAATTTTCGAATTATAATCCAAATAACGATGTAACAAAACGTTCTAAGTGGCGCGTAGAGCATAAACATTGTATGACAAAAAGCACAGATTTATTGCCCGATGAAACGCGGGAAAGTTCACAAAGATAATCTGGATTAGTTTTTGATTTTATGAAATTTTATTTCAAAACTGCCATTATTTAATGGAATACAAGATACAATCCGCGGGCTGATGATGCTTTCTGTTACCCATTGTTGAAATTTGATTTTTAATATACCGCTGGCGCCTGTAATAACAGTGGCAGAACGAACCCCAGATTCGGCAATATGAACCAGCATATCCCATGATTCTTGCTCGGTATGATTATGAAAATCAATAACGGTGTGTTTCGGCGGTTGTTCTGCTGGTTGTGGAATTTTTTTTGATAAATGTAAAGACTTACGAATTTCTTTTTTTGTGTTTTCGTCACATGGGACAAAATCCATACCAATCATATCTGCAATATCTTTATCGGTTAATTGTTTCATATTATCCAACTAATACCCCAATAATTTTATTATGTATCATATTCTTTCGTATGGTAAAATTAGTATTCATAATATTCAATCAGAAAATTGCAAAAGGTATATATTTTATGATATAATAAGAAACATGAATAAAAAACCAGGCTTATTTTTTACTATATGTGCACTTGCCATGATATTGTTGGCTGCGCATTTTGGTATGGGACTTGGTGGGGCGGATATTGTAAAGTTGCGCCAGGGTATTGACCCTAATAATGTTTTATATGTTTGTCCTGTGGATAGTGGTAATTGGTCTTCTTTTGCAGAATCGTTGTCTTTTGCAAAAAAATATATATTTCGTGGATTTCTTTTTGTGTTTATTATTTTGGTATTTAATTGGGCATGGGCACTTTATCAAAATTTGGTTAAAGATAAATTCAGTGCTGATGCATATAAAAATCCATGGGGATTTACCAAAATATTCTTTTGGGCCGCGGTTATATGTACCATATTGTCCATGACACCGAATTATTTCAGGACTGTCCATGTGCATGTCAAAGGTCATGTAACAAATTGGGTTTTGTGTGAAAATAATTCTGCAAATGCAAGGCCTGTTAACCCCAAGGCAGTCACTTTACATTGATGATGTTTTTGTCAAGAATCTATGTTTTTTGCGGGTTGTAAATAATTGTCTTGACTTAAAGCCCTGTTTTCTCTACGATTCGGTCAAGCAGTTGAGGCAATGCCTTTGGAAATCAAAGACATTGTTCCAAGGGCATTGCCTTGGAGAACTGTCGGACAACCTTAAATTTCTATTATGAAAGGAGAAACACATGAATAAACAAGAATTGATTGAAGCAATTGCAAATGAAGTTGATGTAACAAAAGCAACTGCAGCTGGTTGTTTGGATGCATTGATCAACATCATCACAAAAGTTTTAAAGAAAAAAGGCGAAGTTCGCTTGGTTGGCTTTGGAACTTTTACAACTGCTAAACGTAAAGCAACAACAGGTCGCAACCCACAAACTGGTGCACCAATTAAAATTGCTGCTTCTACACAACCAAAATTCCGTCCGGGTAAATCTTTGAAAGAAGCTTTGAACTAATTCGGAAGTTTGTTTAAGTGTTAAAACATCCGCAAATTTGCGGATGTTTTTTTATGTAAAATTTCCGCTTTACTAAAATTTTTGACTTGATACAATATAAGTGTGTACAACAAAGGAAAGGAAACACAATGGCAAAAAAAACACCTGTAAAAAAAATGAATAAACAAGCACCTGTTATGGAACATAAATGCATGTGCGGTTCTGAATGTCAGTGTCATAAACATGGTTCAATGCATATTATAAAACATATAATTGTGTGGGCTATTATTTTTGCTTTGGGCATGGCCTGTGGCAAAATGATGAATTGTGGTCATGGTAAAAAAATGCAGCGCAAGATGCATCCTGTGTTCACTAATGGTTGCTTGGATATGCGATCCGTGAATTGTCCAAAACTAGCCGCGGATATTGTCAAAGCCGATGTTAACGGCGACAACTGTATTTCTGTTGAAGAATACAAGGCTTTTAAGCAAACAAATAAAAACTTTCGCAATAAAAAAATGCGTGGTTTCAAGGCTAATAAATAAAAAAACAATGGATAAAAAACGCCCCGTATAAACGGGGTGTTTTTAACCTTTGATAATTCTAGCTTTGTTGCGTTCCCATTCGCGCGTTTTAATAGTTTCACGTTTATCAACTTTGTTTTTTCCATACCCAATTCCCAATAATACTTTTAATTTTCCGCGATTATTAAAATATAATTTAAGTGGGACAATAGTCGCACCTTTTTCCTGCAATTTTCCAATCATGCGATTTATTTGATTGCGATGCAACAGCAACTGACGTTGACGTCTTTCATCAAAATTCACAGCGCGACTAGCGGTTGGTAATTTTTGAATTTCAACGCCTGCTAAAAACAAATTGTCACCGCGTCTTTGAACAAAACCGTCAACAATGGTAACCAGTCCATATCGCAAAGATTTGATTTCTGCCCCGGTCAATGAAACACCGGCTTCGATAGTATCTTCTATCGAATACGCAAATCGTGCTTTGCGATTTTCAGAAACCGGACCAAACTTTATAATTTGACGTGACATTTTGGGTATAACTTCTTTGTATTTTCAGCAAGTATAAATTCTAAATCATCCAATTGCAAATTTTTAATTTGTGCCAAAACTTTCGCAGTTTCTATAACCATGGCGGGTTCGCACTTTTGACCACGATATGGTACCGGCGCACAATAGGGTGCATCTGTTTCAATAACAATGCGGTCTGTCGGAATTTTTGCAAACGTTTCACGAACAGAATCTGCATTTTTAAAAGTTAAAATACCACTGGCTGAAAAATAAAAACCGCGATTCAACATTGTTTTTGCTAAATCCCAAGATGAAGTAAAACAATGCATAACACCACGGTACTTATTCGTTAATATAGATGCAGTATCTTGTTCGGCATCTCGTGCATGTATAGCCACAGGCAGGTTGTGTTTTAATGATATTTCAAGTTGTTTTTCAAATAGTTTAATTTGTGCTTCGCGATTGTTTGTGTCACCATGATAATCCAGCCCGATTTCACCGATTCCAACAACGTATGGATTATTTAAAATTTCATCAGTCAAATATTTATCTGGATTTACATCGGTGTAATCTGGGTGAACACCGATTGTCACAAATATATTTTTACGTTTTTTGGCAATATCTATGGCTGGTAAAAAATCATCTGGTTTTGCAGTCGCGCAAATCATAGCACCAACGCCCGCTTTTTCTGCACGGGCGATAATGTTATCAACATCATCGGTGAAATCATACGTTAAATGACAGTGGGTATCTATAAACATTTTTTTATTTCCATTATAATTTTAAAAAGCGCGATATCTGCTTTTAAATTCAACCTGTTGATATCAGAAATTGCCGCGGTTGCCATGGGATATAAATCCGCCAAATTCAGACTTGCAATTGCATCCAAAACAATTTCATACAAAAATGGCGATGCAGCGATTTTTTCAGCGATATTCATAACATCGGTTGACGTTGAATGTTTGTTTTGCAATACATCTAATAATTTTTGATAAATCTCGTCCCCCCCAGATGTTTTAAGATTTGCTATCTTTCCAAAACTGCCATTTGACAGCCTTAAAATATCGGAATTTATTTCTTCGTTCGGCATAAATTTTACACATAATTCGCGCAGTTGCGACAAAGTAAGCGGGTGCATTTTTTCAACACGCGCACGTGATCGAACAGTTGGTAATACATTTGATAACTGATGGGTAACCAACAAAAACAAAGTTTGTTGTGGTGGCTCTTCCAGTAATTTTAAAATAGCATTTTCAGCAGCAACCGTCAATTCATCCACAGAATCAATCAATACAACACGCCAATTTCCGGACATAGACGACATCTGCATACGTTCAATCATGGCGCGCACAGTATGTACAGAAATCGCTTTGGCATCTGGTTTAAGACTTCCACGTTCATCAATATTTTGTGCTAAATCAATTATAAAAAAATCCCCGATATTACCATAAACCATTCTAGCGATTTTATAAGCCAATGTTGCTTTGCCAATTCCGCGCGGACCACACAACATCCAAACAGGATGTATTGGATGTCTATCGCGTCTGTTCCATGCATCTGTGAAATTTTTAAGCGTTTCGGGATGCCCAACCAAACAATCATTATCAATCGGATTTGGAAATTCAAAGATTTTTTCTTTTTTCTTTGGCGCCATTATTTCCCCCATATCATCACAGATATATTTTTTAATATTCGTTTTATAAATTGAATTTTTTTAACTTTTTCCTTTGCGACCAGCGGGATACGCTTTACTATATCGCCGTCTTGTTCAATGACAACTTCGCCAATTTTTTGATTTTCTTTGATGGGTGCTTCAATTGGTTGTTCAAATCGTGCCAGAACTCTGATGTTTTTCAAAGAATAATCCTTTGGCAAAGTAATTGCCACATTTTCATTAACAGTTATATCAACACTTTGCTTTTTGCCGTACCATACAGGGGCATTCAATAAGACATCGCCTGGTTTAAAAAATATTTTTGTTTTAGTATTTTTATATCCATGGTTTAAAAGTTTTTTTATCTCTTCTGCTAATCCATCATGCCCTGTGGCTTTGTACCCGTTTATAATACCGATTAGCCTGCGTCCGCCGATTTTAGCACTGGCTACGACACCATATCCGCCGTCGTCAGTATGCCCAGTTTTTAACCCATCAGCCCCAGGCATTAAAAACAGCAATCTGTTATAATTCATAGTGTGTGTTTTTGTCCAGTCTTTGCACCAATCGGTTTTTGTGTCGTTAAATTCAAAACGTTTTGTTGCGAACATCGGATAAATATCTGGATACTCGTCAATTATGTATTTTGCCAACATTACAATTTCTCGTGAAGTCATCAAATTACCAGGGTGGGGCAAACCACTTGCGTTACCGAAACTAGATTTTACCATACCTATCTCAGCGGCTTTTTTCTGCATCAATTCTGTAAATTTATTTTCATCGCCACCTAATTTTTCAGCCACCGCCACAGATGCATCCCCGGCGGACAATACAATAATTCCCAAAATAGCATCTTTTACACTTATTTCCTGACCAGTTATTAAACACATTTTGCTAGCCGGATACCAAAGAGGATTTTTATAATCTGCATTTTCAGACACGGTGATTTTATCGTCCATCTTTAATTTTCCAGATTTTACCGCATCAAATAAAACAGTCAGCGTCATCAATTTCAACATAGAAGATGGTGGCATCAATTCATCAGCGTTTTTTGATACGATTTCATCGCCACTATCGTAATCTATTAAAAACGCAGATTTTGCCTTGGTCGAAAAATCAGCTGCACGAACGCCGTTAATAATGAAACACAGAAAAAAAATCAGAAATCTTTTCATCATATCAGACTTGATGATAGCAACAACCAAGCAATATTGCCAATTATTTTTTTTTGATTTTTTTAACGACTTAAAAACAAACTGCGACAATTTTCTACACGATATCGTTCTTCTGGTAAAATACTACGAAAAGTCGACAAATATCGCCTGGAAATACTGCGCATATTCTGGGTTAATACATCTGCGTTTTTAATGTTTGTACGGATGTTCTGTAAATCTTGGGGTGTCCAACTGTTTGGAACGTTTTCTTGCGGATTCAGATTGTATTTTACTTCTATTAAAAAATTAGGGATATTATCATAAACTATTTGAAAATGATTTAATTGTTCGGCTGGGGACATGTATGGAAAAACGCCCATCCCCACAAAAGTATTTAATCGCTTTTTTGCTGATAAATCTTTTATTGTATCCCATGTCACAAAAGACGGCGATTTTAACCCCATTTTATCGCTTGTATTCATATAAATATCAATTATTTGCGGAACCAATTCAACGCAATATGTTTCATCAATATTTTTTTGATTTTTTGCTATGGCTGCCAATGGTGATAGCCCACACCCAAAATCTACAAATTGAAGATTATACAAAGGTTTTTGTTTCTGATTTAAAAACCTTAAACTTTCAGTAAATCTAATCGCATAATGCAAAGCCCATGAATGTATACCGCATTTAAAAGGCGAACATATCAATTTTTGTAAAAAATCATCACTTCTTTGAATACCATAAACAATATTTTGACCAAAATTCCCCAATGTATCACATGTTTTGTTGTTTTTGACAGTGTCCAACAAAGCGCGATTCCATTGGGCGATAAAATCCTTGGTTTCTTTGGATGTTTTTACGGCAAAAGGTTCAAAAAAATCCAGCGCAGTTTCCAAAAACAAACTGCACGATAGGGGAATATCAACAGGACTATCAACTGTATTCTTTTTCATAGCGACAAATATTATAACACAAATCAAAAATATGTCAAACAATAGTTTTTTTGTTTTTTTATCGTACCATTTCACCAAGAGATATTACTTTTGCGCGTTTTTGCGCGGTGATTTGCTTATATTTTTCATCTGACATATTTTGCAACCAGCGTTGCTTTGCGGGGGTTGTGATTAATTGTGCCTGATAAAACAAAATACCGCTATTTGTTTTATGGGTATATAAATCACCGATTTTAATTTGATATTCTATAATCGTTTTAAAATCAGGAATATCGTCAATATGTTTGGGTTTTTCTGATATATCTTTATGCTCTTCTTTGATATAAATTGTCTGATTTAATACAGGACTTTTTATCACATAGTCCCAAACTTCTGAACAATCGGATGTATTTTCTGGCATCGCTTTTACACGGTGTGCCGGATTATCCTGATGTCTATAAATTGCATCTAAAATTTTAAACACAGCATTTGGCATTTCAAACGCAGGTGTTTGAAATATTTTAATCTGTGAACGATATTCATCTGGATATGTATAATAATGTTCACCGGTTCCAACATTTAAAACAAAAGCCATAATAAACTCCTTATTTTTTTCGCCCCTAGTGTATAAGAAAATATAAACTTGTCAAATTTTTATAATTTTATCTATTGATTATTTTTGTGTTTTCTGGACTTGAAAACAACGTTTTTATGATATTTTTATCCGGTGTCTAAACTGGATTACGAAACTTTATAAAAAAAGTGCTTGCAAACATTTTTATGATTTTATTATCCTTACGATTAGGGAATTAAATGGGATAATAGTTCCTGGGTGTCTCAAACCCAATCTATTCGGCGCGCTAAGCGTCGATATCCTGATGATTTTGATGCATTATTTGCATTGCAAAACCCCGAATCGGTCGGGGAAAAGTGGAATTTGAACGTGGGGATATCCCCAAAACCACAAAGATCACCAAACTAGATTGATTTTGAGAGTTTACACCCGGATACGGTCGTGAATCACTTTGCGACGGCATCTTTTCCATTTGGTTTCGTATAAAAAAAAGAAAGGGAACCCGGGGGGAAAACGCTAATGTTATCGCTACAAAAAACGAATCACAAAATATCACATTTGTTTGGATACATCTTTACTGGCTTGTTTTTTACATTTTGTGGTTTTGGTGGGATAAACGCCGCCAACGCCACGTGCACCACGGGTCAGCTGGATATAAACGGCGATGGAACCGAATGTGTGAACGGCAAATTCGCAATCAAAACGACAAATTTGAATGCGGGGGATACTTTCAAATTTTCATTATCTGCGGCGGGCGCTTTCACTGTCGATTGTGGTGTGGACGGCGCGTTAAGTGGTAACGCTGTCCCGGGCGGGGTGATTCTGCGCAATGATACAACCAATACGGTATATACATGCACTTATTCAACCGGCGGGGCGAAAACAATCGTATTTGACGGCACCGCAACGAATTACAATAATACATACCAAGACAGCAGTAATAATTATTATGCGGCAATCACTTTTTCTGGTACAAACGCAGATAACACCACAGAAACTTTGACCCCGACCAAGATTGCATCGGTATCGGGCAATTTATCGGCAATATTCCCGTATATATCGGGCAACAGCGCATCTGGTGCCCAACCCCGGTTTTACAGATTGTTCAACGGTGCGACGAATTTAACCACCGTCCCGGATACTTTATTTGCGAATTATACCACGGGTGCGACAAAGATGTTTCGCATAACATTCGGTACTTGTACGGGCCTGACATCGATCCCTGCGGGTTTATTCAGCGGTATCAAGACGGGTGCAACTTATATGTTTGACTCTACATTTTATGGTTGCACGGGCCTGACGTCTATACCCGCGGATTTGTTCAGCGGTATTACGACGGGTGCAAGTGATATGTTTCACTCTACATTTTATGGTTGCACTGGTCTGACATCAATACCGGCGGGTTTGTTCAGTGGCATTACGACGGGGGCAACTTATATGTTTTTAGCTACATTTTACAATTGTACCGGATTAACATCAATCCCCGCGGATTTGTTCAGCGGTATTACGACGGGCGAAAATTATATGTTTTGGTCCACGTTTTTCGGTTGCACGAATTTGACGGGTTATATTCCACCGTCCACGTTTGCGGGATTGATTGCAAATGGTTCACCAACAGCGGGGGATATGTGGATGAGTGCATTTGGCAGTCCTAAACTGGCCACGTCTTGTCCGGCGGGAACGGTGCAGTTCGTGACTGGATATGAATCTAGATGGAACGGGAAAGTATCCTGTGTGCCGGATGCGGACGCAGATATTGTCACATATTCTTGTGGTGATGGGACTGGCACGCCGCCGGCGGACCAGGGTGCTATTTCCGGCAAACCGTTTGTATTGCCCACAAATACGTGCACTAAATCGGGGTATAATTTCGCAGGTTGGGCCGTGTCTGGAACAAATGACGTTATCAACGACAGATTTACATGGAATTATTCGGGCAACAAGACTTTGACAGCACAATGGATGACCGGAAAATTCGAAGTCACAACAACGAACCTGGATAACAACGATACGTTTAAGTTTTCTTTGTCCGCCGCCGGAACATTTACGGTTGATTGTGGTGAAAATGGCACATTGACCAGCACTGCCGACGACGTCACGAACGGCAATACAATCACACGTAATAACGTGGATCAGACGACATATACGTGTACATACACGACGGGCGGGGTGAAAACAATCGGCTTTGACGGCACCGCCACGGGGTATAGCGCCAATACAACCGCCGCAATAGCGTTCTGTCTGTTAAGTAATAATGTTGAAACATTGACACCAACAAAAATCGCATCGGTTGCGGGTAATTTATCCACGATATTTCCATATAAGTCGGCCGTTGTCGTATCTGGCGGACAACCACGGTTTGTTCATACATTTCGCGGTGCAACAAATTTAACCACCGTTCCGGACACTTTGTTTGCAAATTATACCAAGGCTTCATCATATATGTTTCCCGGCACATTTCGTGATTGCACCAGCTTAACATCAATACCGGCGGGATTATTCAGTGGAATCACGACGGGTGCAGCTTATATGTTTCAAAGCACGTTTTTGGGCACTGGATTAACATCGATACCGGCGGGATTATTCAGTGGCCTTACAACGTCTGACATAGGAATGTTTCAAGGCACATTTTTTGGGTGCGGTAGATTAACAACTATTTCGGGGCCTATTTTTTCCGGGCTTACCAGTGTGTCATCTGGCGTGTTTCAAAACATGTTCAGAGGCACCGCATTGACCGAGATACCATCGGATTTATTCAGCAACATAACAACTGTGTCAGACCGGGCTTTCGATGCGATGTTCATGAGCACCAAATTGACATCTATACATGAAGGGCTGTTCGCAAATATTACAAATGCAGCGCAAGGTGCATTCCAAAACGTGTTTCTTTCGTGTCCAAATTTATCCGGTTATATTCCACCGTCCACTTTTGCTGGCCTTATCGCAAATGGTTCGCCAACAGCGGGGGATATGTGGCTGAGTGCATTTGGCAGTACTAAACTGGCCACGTCTTGTCCGGCGGGGACGAAACAATATCTCACTGGGTACGAAGGTAGTGGCAGTACTACCTGGAACGGGAGAGTATCCTGTGTGCCGGATGCAGAGGCAGATATTGTCACGTATTCTTGCGGTGATGGTACTGGGACGCCGCCGGCGGACCAGGGTGCTATTTCCGGCAAACCGTTTGTATTGCCCACAAATACGTGCACTAAATCGGGGTATAATTTCGCGGGTTGGGCCGTGTCTGGAACAAATGACGTTATCAACGACAGATTTACGTGGAATTATTCGGGAAACAAGACTTTGACCGCACAATGGATGACCGGAAAATTCGAAGTTACGACAACGAACCTGAATGACAACGATACGTTTAAGTTTTCTTTGTCCGCCGCCGGAACATTTACAGTAAATTGTGGTGAAAACGGCACACTGAGCAGTTCCGCCGACGACGTTACGAACGGCAATACAATCACACGTAATAATGTGACCCAGGCGACTTATACATGTACATACACGACGGGCGGGGTAAAAAACATCGCTTTTGACGGCACCGCCACGAATTACAGCATCGCATACCAAGACAGCGGCAATAATTATTACGCGGCAATCGCTTTCAGTGGCACAAACACGGACGTCACTACCGAACCCTTGACCCCAACCAAAATCGCATCGGTTGCGGGTAATTTATCGGCAATATTTCCATATTTGGGCACTGCATCTGGCCAACGACCACGATTTTATCGTACGTTTTCAGATGCGACAAATTTGACTACTATTCCCGGAACATTATTTGCAAATTATACCAAGGGTGTAAGCAATCTTTTTTATCAAACATTTTCTGGTTGCACATCGTTAGCATCCATCCCGGCGAACCTGTTTGGTGCTATTACGACTAGTGCGCCTGCTATGTTTTTTTCCACTTTTGAGAACTGTACAGCATTGACAACTATTCCTGCTGGGTTGTTCAGCCATATTACCGAGTGCGGCGCCTCTATGTTTGTTCAAACATTTTATGGTTGTACATCGTTGACAACAATCCCGTCTGATTTGTTTAGCGGCATTACTACTATTGTTGGTAATTCAAATTTTGCTGGCGCTTTTTCCAAATGCACATCTTTAATCACTATACCATCTGGATTATTCAGTAATATCAAGACTAGCGCACAAGGTATGTATTCCAAAACATTTTATGGTTGTACATCGTTGACAACAATCCCGTCTGATTTGTTTAGCGGCATTACAGGCGTTAGCTATACGATGTTTAGTGAAACATTTGCTGATTGTACCGCATTAACCACTATACCATCAGGATTATTTAGTCAAATTACCACTGTTAGTAATAGCATGGGATTTTGGCGCACATTTTCTGGTTGTACATCATTGGTATCGATACCGGCGAACCTGTTTGGTGGTATCACGACCGGCGCACAAGGTACGTTTCGTGAAACATTTGCTGGTTGTACATCATTGACATCGATACCAGCGGGATTATTCAAAAACATTACTAATGGTGCAGAAGATATGTTTCAATCCGCTTTTGAGGGGTGTACATCATTGGTATCGATCCCTGTAGATTTGTTTGGCAGTATAACAAATGGTGCAAGATCTATGTTTTATGCCACCTTCCGGGGGTGTACTGGATTAACGTCTATACCCGCTGGATTATTTAGTGGTATTACCACGGCAGCGCCAAGTATGTTTATGATGACATTTTCTAGTTGTACGAAATTATCCGGTTATATTCACCCATCCACATTTGCGGGATTGATTGCGGCGGGTGCACCAATCACAACTATGTGGGACAGGACATTCCATGGTACCAAACTGGCAACATCATGTCCATCGGGAACTATGCCGTATATTACGGGGTATGAAGGCAACAAAAACGGGGATACCTGGAACGGGAAAGTTTCGTGTCAAGAAATTGTTCCGGTGATGTGTGATGCCGGCAAGTATCTGGAAGCGGACGATGTTATGTGCTATGATTGCACAAGTAATAATTATTGTCCGGGTGGAATTTATACTTATGATGGGTCGGATTTAGGATTAACACAATGTCCGAACAATTGGTATTCACAACCCGGGGCGGCATCCACAGACCAATGCGGTCGGATTTTACACATCGGCGATGCGACTGTGTATTTGTACAGTGCAAAGAAAACCACCCCTGCGTTGCATGTCCAGATTGGAAACGATATATTCTACGGTAACGCAACGACCGCTGATGTGGCAATGAACAGCGGAACACAACAAAAATTAAAGTTGCAATACAACAATACCACGTATTCTATTTATGATGATAGTGTCGAATTGCCGACTGAATAATTGGTGAATATATAAAAATAATATCCCGTGGAATTCCAGCGGGATATTGTTTTTGTCCAGCAAAATTTGACTTTCATAAAAAAGGCTATATAATTGTGCAGACATGAAACAAGAAAATATTATTTTTAATACTACTTTTAATTTTGCGCTTTTGCGCGCACATAAAGTTTATTGCGCCTGTTAATCCCTTAAGGTGTTATGGGTTTGATTGGCTTTGGCACCTTAGGGGTTATTGTCCAAAGCCAATTTTTTTATAAATAAAAACAAATAAAAAGGATACAAAAATGGCAATCTTAGAACGATTGAAAAAAATGCAAGAGACGCAAGGCAAAAACCGTCTAGTTATGATTTTAGATGGTATGGGTGTTGCTATTGTAAAAAAATTGTTGGACAAAGACGGATTTTTTGCCCGTCATATGATTGATGTTGAAACAGCGATTATTCCTGCTACAACAGTGGCGGCTACGACTGCATATCGAACTGGCAAAATGCCATGGGAAACAGGTTTTGTTGGTTGGACACAATATTTTTCTGAAACAGATGAAGTAATAGAAGTGTTTTTGAACACAAACTACTATACTGGCGAAGTTTCGAAAATGCCACACCATACAAATACAATACCATGCAAAACTGTTGTGGAACAAATGAACGCAGATGGTAAACGTGCGTTTGAAATAATGCCAGCGTTTATTCCTGGGGGTGCTGAAACTTTCGAAGATTGGTTAAAACAAATTGTTGATACCAGCAATCATGAAACAAATGCATACATTTATGCATACTGGACCGAACCAGATACAATTTTACACCATTTCGGCGAAGATAGTAATGATGCAAAAATATTATTGCATGATATGGAACAAAAGATTGAACGGGCTTTTGGACAAATCGTCAATAATACTGAAATTTTGATAACTGCCGACCATGGACACAGATTATCAAAACCGTTGTTTTTGACTGATTTTCCAGATATAGAACAATCATTGTTGCATCCGATTTCTATCGAGGCTCGTGCGGCATCTCTGTTTGTAAAACCAGAAAAAATTGCCGAATTCCCAGCCATGTTTAATAAACAACTGGGCAATTGGTTTAAACTGGTCACAAAAACAGAATTTGAACACGATTATTTGTATGCAAAGCAGCCTGTTCGATTCATAGGGGATTTTATGGCATTAGCCACAGCCGACCGTGGATTATACCAAAATCGCGATACAAAACATTGGGAACTTGTTTCAAATCATGCAGGTATTACCAAAGAAGAATTGGAAATTCCGATTATTCAATATGCGATTAAAGGTCGGTAAATAATAACAAAACGCCCGTTTGGGCGTTTTTTAACGACAATGATTTCTGTAAAAATCCTTTAACATTTTGTTCATTTCTGGTCCACCATGTCCAAGCGCAGGTGCAACATGTAAATTTGATTTAGGCAAAGCTTTGTGTAATTCCCAAGCTTGTTCAAAAGGACAACACATATCCAATCTGTTATGGAATATCTCTGCCGGAATATGTTTTATCGTATCCGAATTTTCTATAAGGTAATTATCAGTCATAAAAAAGTGATTGATAACCATATTTGTATAAATTTTCAAAGATTTTAATTTTTTTTCATAATCTTCTTCGGTATCGGGCAATTTAAATTCTGGTGTTTTCGAACCAACAATACCTTCTAACGATCCATAGTATTTCACAGCATCTTGTTCACGATTTTTATCGCCGGAAAATAGTTCTTTGGCAAAGTAATCCGATATTCTTTGATTGCCGGCTTTTCTTTTTAATTCTGATATAAAGTCGGGATAAAAACGCGCCGCATCACATTCTTCCCACTGTTGAACATCATGTTCACGTCCTAAAAAGATAGACCCAAGCCAAATGTTTGATACTAATTCTGGATATTTTTCCGCAAATAATATCGCCAACAAAGAGCCATAAGAACCACCATTAGAAACAACCTTGCCAGATATGCCCAAATGTTCCAACAATCGTTTGGCATCGTTAACCGCATCCAAAGGTGTGTTTTTATAAAGTAAATCTTCAAAGTCTGATTTTCCGCACCCACGTTGATCAAACAAAATTATGTAATATTTTTTCAAATCATAATTCAGCGTATGTTTAAACTTCGAACTGCCCCCGGGACCGCCATGGAAAAACAAAACAGTTTCACCTTTTGGATTGCCATAAGTATGATAATAAATCTTATGCCCGTCAATTTCTGGTAACCAACCAGACAATACAGGTTTTTTGTTTTTATTCCAAAACTGCCACATAATATACCCCTTGATTTTTTTTGACAGTATAACAAACAATAGCCTAAAATCAAGCGTGATAAAAAAATAAATCAAATGTTAGATACTTTTTTACAACAAAGCAAACAGTTCCATTATATTGTGCTGAACATGTACCTAGTATTAGTCTTGACAATTTTCGTATTTTATTTCCTACCTATACGGATATAGAAAGAAATTATAAAGAAAACAAAAATAAAATTACATCTATATAAAAATCTGATATACGAACCAAATTTACAGAATTATTGACATCTAATGAGTTTAGTGAGCAAATAATAAATACCCCACAACAAACTATCTCTTTGTTGTGGGACGTTTATCATCAAATACAATTACTACTTAAAGATGCCTATAAACTATCGAACAAGACAATCAAAGATCCATTATCTACTCAATTCAAGATAGAATACTGGAAATATGAAAACTTATTCTTGTGATTTTTTAAAAAACTCCAGAGTTTTCGGATTATTATCACCAATGCTTTCATATTTCAAACCATCAAGACGAGACCTTAAATCTGAAACATCTACACGTTTAACTTCTTTATGTTGTACTGGACGAATTTCTGTTTGACCGTCCATATACTTTTGTAGAACCTTTGGAATTTTTACATAACCTTCTTTAGTCTGATTGTTCTCGATGATCGCGATTAATGCACGATCCGTCAATGCAGTAGATGAAATAGTGTGGATAAACCCTTTGTTTTTTCCACTAAATCTGATGTTGGCACGTCTTGCCTGATAATCAATCAAATTAGAATTTGAATGTGTTTCGCGATATTCACCAAAGCCAGCAAACCAGCCCTCTGTATCGTATTTTTTGAAACCTGGCGCCCCCATATCACCTGTGCAGACTAACACAACACGATACGGAATTTCAAGGCCTTGCATAATATCTTCCACATTTCGTTGGCAAACTAAATTCCAATATTCAGATTCTTCTGGTTTACACAAAATAATTTGTTCTTGTTTATGAAATTGATGAACGCGGAAAATCCCACGCGTTGCACGACCTGCAGCACCTGCCTCATACCTAAAACATGGTGTAAAGGCGGTATAGAGCAATGGCAACTGCGATTCATCTATGGTCTCATTCATACGATATGGCACCAAAGACTGTTCTGAGGTTCCAATCAAAACCATATCTGAATTATTTATACAATATGTTTCATCTTGAGAAAATGGAAAATAGCCGGTTGCGTATAAAGCATCCCTTTTTGTCACAACGGGGGTTTTGAAAGATACAAAACCACGTTCGTTTAATAAATCTTCAACATATCTAAATGCCGCATTTTGTAATCTTGCACCATCGCCAACCCAATAGTAAAAGCCGGCTCCAGAAACTTTTGCACCCCGTTCTATGTCTAATATTCCTAATTTTTTACCCAATTCTTCATGTGTTAGTGGTGTAAAGTCAAACTTAGGCAAATCCCCCCAACGAAAAACCTCTAAGTTCTGTGCATCAGATTCCCCCACGGGTGTATCTGGGGACAAGAAATTCGGAACCCGATCCAAGATTTGCTTGCGCTTATTTTGCAAATCTTTTAATACAGGTTCTTGTTGTGACAGTTGTACTTTGATATGTTTTGCTTCTTCTATCTTTTTTTGTCGTGATAAATTGTTTAATTCCGACTGCAATGCTTCTGTTTTTTGCTGTTGTTCACGTAATTGCTGATCTATATTTATCAATTCATCTATATCAATATCAGAATTTCTTATTTTGACCAATTCACGAAACAATTCAGGATGTTCACGTAATAATTTTATATCTATCATGATTAAAGCCTTTATTTACATAACCTACCTGATTGCAGTATATACAATTATGTTGATTAAATTCAAGAATTTTTATTTATATTTTCATAAATTCTTTCTATCAATTGGATTCTGTCAAGACCATCTGAAAAGAATACAGTATTCACAAGAACAACTGATTTATACACTAACAACCGATGTTACAAAACTGCAACCTTTTGTATCAGAAAAGTATATAAATCAAAACGCTGAACCAATGGAATATATAATTAGTAATAACAACATAACAATCACAGAAAAAGTATTCTTACGCAAATATGTTAATACGGTATATGACCACGGAAAAAACGGTGTTTTACGTGTAATAGATAATAATCATCTGGTCGTCAAAGCATTTGCCACAGCATGGAAGTATAGGGAGTTATATGAACGTGACGGCGATATACACAGAATCTTCCGCAACGAACACACTTCGCCACTCCAGTTTTATCGACACCTAGACATCGCATACATGAATCCAACCAAAGCAAACCAAATTCTCTCCGGTAAACTAAAAATCAACGTTAATGATTTGTTCAAGATGGCGGCAGAAAATCAATTATAACTCTTCAAACTGGCATCACATTTTTGGGCAAGGTATATAAATATCATAAACATGGGCGAATTGGAGCAAACTAATGATATACACTGGTAATGTCGTGTATAAAAACTGCCGGAAATGGGGCGAAAAAGAACATCTCGCGGAATTACCACGAGATATCCGATTTTACTGGCGGACTAGAATTCTGTTGCACAATTTGGCATACCTAAATAGACTAACGCTGCCCTGATCGATAATGTTTACCATACCAATACTCTTTGCCATAGGCGCGTTTTACGGGTTCAGTTTTATTATTGAATAATAACGACATATGTGCAGGTATATGCCTTGTCACATGTGGGTGAATTTCGCACATTTTATCATTAACAACAACCATATTATCTGGAATTATTTTCACAAAAGCTTCCAGGCCATAAGCTTTGTCATTGTCAAATGCATATACATATAGCGGGGTAGTATTTGGATTTAAATACCTTGATAACCTATCAAACGATATGTGGTTGTTGACCCCAATATCATAAATACGAAGACATTTTAAATCCATGCTCAGTATTTGACGAATGTTTGATGCATATATCATTTTGTTTGCTTTGTTATAAATAAAATTGAATGCGCCATTATTGGTAGCATGCAATTTCATCGTGTTGGAAAAATTAGTCCCACCCAAATCATTATCAAAAATATGAACCACAGCATTTCTACGCATTGTTATTTTATATGTTGGGCGATTATATGGCGATAAGGTATAATCATCAGAAATATCGTGTAATTTGCGGCAAAAATCTTGGGTTAATGTGATAAGTTCGCGATTTGTTTTTTGCTTCTTTTCTTCACTCATAACAAAACAAGCATCAAAAGGATTTTCTCGTGCATCCACCGCAGCAGGTATATCCTTTAATCCAAAGCCATGTTCTTGTCTGTTCTTCATATCAGATGGTAATATTAAATCAGTAGCCTCTATACTGTAATAAACATGTGGCATAACTTGCATTTTTTGATCCTTAAGTGTGTTGTTTCTGTTGAATATACTAGATATATTTCGTTTGTCAAATATTTTATAAATTTGACTATCGAAAAAGGGGCATTGTATAGAAAAACGTATTTTACCGCCTAAAAAGTTTTTTTCGTCCATACCAGAGTCAATGCATGAAAAATCCCGCTAGAGTGCGGGCTTTTTTACTAGGGATACCGTATATCCCAGAATACTGGCGGAGACGAAGGGATTCGAACCCTTGATACCCTTGCGAGTATACCACATTTCCAATGTGGCGCACTAGACCAACTATGCGACGTCTCCTGGTTCTTGTTTATTCATCTTCGGATGCATCTGGCATATCGTCATCGGCATCTTCAACACCCTCCTGGGAATCTTCAACCAAGCTGTTTTCCAACTCTGCATCAATTTCACGCAACAAAGGATCTTCCGATGCAACCTCTAATGAAGCATCTTCATCAACAACCAACGGAGAATCTTTGTAAGATTCAATAAATTCATGGCGGACATCAGCCACATTCAGCTTGCCACTTGCAATTTCACGCAAAGCAACCACTGTCAATTTATCAGAATTCTTTTCAACCACTGGCTCTGCACCACCATTTAAATCACGAACACGTTGAGATGCCAACATGCCAAGCTCATAACGGCTATCTACGAACGGTAAAGTATCAGAATTTGTTACACGTGCCATAATAAAATCCTTTGTTGAAATAATTTTTATCCACGATATAATGCCCTATGAAGTCAAAAAAAGCAAGCAGAAAATGCAAAAAATGAATATAAAAACTTTGTCTTTTGGGTGCAGATTAAACGCATTGGAATCTGAAAAGATTGCAAAAGGGCTTAAATCTATCATAGATACCGCGATTTTGGTAAATACTTGTTCAGTCACTGGTGAAGCAGAACGGCAATCTGCGCAGACGGTTCGTAAATTATCGCGTGAAAATCCGAACGCAGTTATTTTTGTAACGGGTTGCGGTGCAACGCGTAATCCTGGGCTCTTTTCAAAAATTCCGCATGTCATAGTCATAGATAATGCTGATAAGATGGACATAAGTAAATACAAAGCCGCATTAAAGTCTGCAAATTTTGAAATTGTCTGTCCAAACATAAGTATGTTTAAAAACGCGGAAACACCATTATCAAAACAGTTTGTTCAAATTCAAAATGGGTGTAATCATGATTGTACTTATTGCGTGACGCGTCTTTTGCGTGGCCCCAGCATATCTTTTTCTTATTCAGAAATTTTAAACGAAGTAAAATCAGCAACTAATAACGGTTTTTATGAAATCGTTTTAACCGGGGTTGATACGGCAAGCTATGTCAGAATTGATGATGGAAAGCCTTTTTTGTTATCGGATATTTGTGCGTGCCTTTTAAAAGATGTTCCAGAAATGCAAAGGCTTCGCTTATCATCCATAGACCCTGCATCACCTGAAATTTTGAAAATCATAGATTTGATGAAACAAAACCCAAGATTTATGCCACATTTACATTTATCTATGCAATCTGGTTCGGATAGCATTTTGACTGCTATGCGTCGTCGTCATAATGCAGAAATGTTGCGTAATATAGTCAAAATTGCTAATACAAATTTTCAAATTTCTTTTAGTGCTGATATAATATGCGGGTTTCCGGGTGAAACAGATGAATTATTTAATGAAACTGCGGATTTAATTCGTGAATTAAATTTGATACATGTTCATGCTTTTCCTTTTTCACCACGTCCAAATACAGTGGCGGCAACAATGCCAAACCAGATACCACACGAAACAGCAAAAAAACGTGTGAAAATAATATCTGAAATTGCCGATATAAATCGTGCGGAATTTATGAAAAATCAAATTGGCAAAATTGTATCGATTCTGGTAGAGGAAAAAAATATAGGTCGCACCCCGGATGATATAGATGTCAAAATAGATGGGGGTCTTGTCCCAAATAAAACAATTTGTGATGTAAAAATAACCGGGGTGGACGGCAATATCTTCACCGGTATTATCGTAAAAAAATGATGATTTTTATAGTTTAAAATTATTTTTTATATTTTTAATATAATTTATTGTTTTTTAATATTTTTTTAATTTTTTATATTTTTATAAAATAGGTTAAACCCAGCTTTTGTGATTGATAATTTTATATAATATTTTTGCAATAAAAAAAACACCATAATAACGGTGTTCTTTTTTTACTACGATTTTTGCTTTCACAAAAAACGTGGTGGGCTAGGTAGGACTCGAACCCACGACCAAAGCGTTATGAGCGCTCCGCTCTAACCAACTGAGCTACTAGCCCACAGCGAGTGTAATTATACATATATTTTTTTAAACTGCAAGTAAAAATTGTCACTGATATTGTACCGGTCATGTTTAACGATTTTTTTTGCTTGTGTTAATTTTGCAAATTTTGCTAGGATGAATTTGAAAAGGATGGAATTTTAGTTTTTTTATATCAAAAAATGCTAAAATCCGGCATAAATTGTCGTTTGACTGTTTGTGTTAACGAATAAAAAAACGAAAAAGGAAGGGAAAAAATGTTAAAAATAAATGTGTTTACAAGCATAGTTGTTTTGTCTGCGACTGTTTGTAGTGGTGTGTTTGCGGCCCCCAGTGTTCGACAGCTTGGTGTCAATAAAAGTTCCGCTGCAACGACAACCAAGAAAGCCGAAACACCAAAAGCTGCGCGTGTCGCAACGCCGACGGTCAAGAAAGCTGATACTTCTCTTCCAAGAACAACTTCGTCTGTAAAAACATCAGCGGCAACGACCGCTTTACCCGATTCGTCGAATCGTTTAGTTGGGTTACCAGTAAGTTCCGGTGTGAACGGTAAAACAAGCGGTGTGAATACATCTGGAATATCGACTTTGGCATATAATCTTAGTCAACGTGTCCAACAACTCGAATCTGGTTTGGGTTCTGCTGCAACGCAAAACGATCTTGCTGAACTGCGCCAGGATGCAGCCAATGCAATTAAGAATGCCACTGGTAATAAAGCAACGACAGAATATGTTAATGATGCGATAAACGATGCTTTGTCTGATATTGATATTGGTATGGATGCTGGTCAAGTTGGGGCGGCGATTGATCAAAAGATTGCTGATTACAACAACTATACGGTAACAAACAGAATAAATCAGGCGACTTATGGCATGATTACTGACACCAATTTAGAAAATGCTTTGTATAACAGTAATAAAATAGCCAGCATTGAAAATTCAATTTCTGCTAAACCCACAACCGGGGAAATGAATCTTGCGATTCAAAACGCAACGTCTGACGTGGTCAGATCCGGCAATTTTGATACATATTTGAATAACAGCAGTAAATTCAACAACTATTACACCAAAGAAGAATCTTATAACAAAAACGAAGCAAATAATACTTTTGTCAAAGATGGTGATTTGACCGGCAAAATTACTACGTACGTCACAGATAACAACATTGCCACATTAAATGACGTTTCTAGTGGTGTTCAAGAAGGCGTAAGTAATCTAGAATTTCGCGTATCTGGTGACAAAGTTCAATCAAGCACAAACGGTTATTTATGGCGTGACGTTGCAAATGTCTCTGATTTTGCAGGTGCTTCCGACGGCACATGCGCCAATGGCGATGTTGTTGGCATAGATATAAATTCTAATAATCAATTAGTATTAACGAAATGTGGCGGTGGCACAGAAGAGAAAAATCTGCCAAGTGGCGAAGGTGCCGATGGTACATGTGAACCTGATGATATAATAGGGATAGCAAAAAGTTCAGACGGCAAAAAGTTGAATCTGACGAAGTGCGGTGGCGGTAGCGGTGGAAGCATAGATATATGCGAAACGATAAATTACATAGCATATGATGATTCGACTGGCTATGAATGTAACAGAAAGGCGACGAAAGATTGTAATGGTAATGTTACATTTACCGGGGATTGCCTGTCGAGTGGTGAAACATGCGCAGCTGATGATATAATAGGGATAGCAAAGAGTTCGGACGGCAAAAAGTTGAATCTGACGAAGTGCGGTGGTGGCAGCGGTGGAAGCATAGATATATGCGAAACGATAAATTACATAGCGTATGACGATTCGACTGGCTATGAATGTAACAGAAAGGCGACGAAAGATTGTAATGGTAATGTTACATTTACCGGGGATTGCCTGTCGAGTGGTGAAACATGCGCAGCTGATGATATAATAGGGATAGCAAAGAGTTCAGACGGCAAAAAGTTGAATCTGACGAAGTGCGGTGGCGGTAGCGGTGGAAGCATAGATATATGCGAAACGATAAATTATATAGCATATGATGATTCGACTGGCTATGAATGTAACAGAAAGGCGACGAAAGATTGTAATGGTAATGTTACATTTATCGGGGATTGTATTACTGTTGGTAGTTGTGACTCTGAGAATCCAGCGATAGTAAGTATCGAGCGTGGCACTGGGGATAATGCAGGTAAATATGTAGCAACCAGATGTGATAACAGCACGGATGTGTTTGACGAACCGGATCCGTCTGATTCGTGTGGTGGCTCTACAGATTCTACCAAGGTAAAACAGATGAAGGTGAATCGTAATACACAAAATCAGATTACAAGCATAAAGGCGACATATTGTGATAATACTGAAGAGACTTTGTGTACACCGGTTGAAGGGAAATACTGGAATGCGACAGCAAATAATGGTTCTGGATGTTGGATGATGGGAACATTAGAATGCGATAGCACATATACATTTCCTTCTGATGGGCAATGCATAGAAACACCTGCGTGTGATCTTGGGTCGCCTGCGATAGTAAGTATCGAGCGTGGCACCGGGGATAATGCTGGTAAATATGTAGCGACAAGATGTGATAACAGCACAGAAACTTTCGACGAACCGGAGTCTGGGTGTGAATTAGCTGTTGCACAGACCGAACGTACCAACGCAAGTGGTGAAAAGATTGGAACTAAATTAACATTTACAAAATCGTGTGATTCTTCTTATCACGAAGAAGTAGATATTGATGATGGTACATCTGCAACACCGTGTGAATTAGCTGTTGCACAGACCGAACGTACCAACGCAAGTGGTGAAAAGATCGGAACTAAATTAACATTTACTAAATCGTGTGATTCTTCTTATCACGAAGAAGTAGATATTGACGACGGAACGTCTGGGTGTGAATTAGCGGTTGCAAAGACTAACCGTACGAACGATAGTGGTGACATAATCGGAGCAAAGTTGACGTTTACAAAATCGTGTGATTCTTCTTATCAAGAAGAAGTTAATATTGACGATGTTGATAGTAAAATCACAACGGCGATAAATGACCTGGATTTGGCTAATACCTATCAATCAAAAATATCAGCAGAAAATCCGATATCTATATCTGATGTTAGTAATTTACAGTCTGCATTGGATGCAAAGCAAGCAACAATAAGCACGACAAACCCATTGGGTAGCGATAAAATTCAATTTACAACACAACAGTCAAATGTTTTGAGTTCCGGTATAACAGAGACATTGGTTGGAAAAATATCAACGAATGAAAGTGCTATTGCTGGCAAACAAGACACTATCACAACAGATAAACCTTTGGCACAAAATTTGGTTAGCGGATTAGAAACGTCATTGAATTCAAAACAAGACACCATCACAGCAAGCAACCAATTGAGTTATACATTGGTGAGTGGTTTGGGTGGTTTGGCTACCAAGAGTGCGAGTGAAGTAGATTTGTCTGATTTTACTAACAGTGCCGGATTTGTAAAAGGTAGTGAGTTACCAAGTGATTTGTCTACTAAGCTTAGTCAGTTAACTGATTTGATAGATGCGTTAGTACAGGGTGATTATATTGAAAGAACTTCTGACGGAGGAATAGATTTAAAGAATGGTTTTGTAAACAAACAAAATTAGGTGTTTGTGCCAGATGGTTAAACCAAAATCGAGAAACGGTCGTTTTTGCGGCCGTTTTTTATAACATTTCTTGATTTTATTGCGGGGTTGTGCAAATATGTGATTATGCCTGAAATAGCCCCAATTTTAAATCAATCACAAATGGATGCGTTTAATACAATTGAAAAAACGTATTCTAATATTTTAATTCTGGGTCAGGCGGGAACCGGAAAATCAACATTTGTAAATTATCTTAAATCGGCATCAAGCAAGCGTATTGTTTGTGCATGTCCGACTGCGGTTTCGGCTTTGAATATTGGTGGGCAAACTATACACTCACTTTTTCAAATTCAGCCGCGTGATTTTATTTTTCCGGAAATGCTTAAATTAAAAGCAAAACCCAGAAATATTTTAAATGCGACTGATGTGCTGGTAATTGATGAAATATCTATGGTTGCACCTGATTTGTTGGACGCAATTGATATTTTGGCGCGCGCTGCGCGACATAATAATGCGCCATTTGGCGGAATTCAAATAGTAGCTATTGGTGATTTATTTCAATTACCACCGGTTATAACGCCGGGGGCTATGCAGTATTACAAAAATGCGTATGAATATGACAATGCGTATTTTTTTGATTCTTTTGTTTATAAACGTGCTGGATTTATTAAGTATGATTTCAATACAGTCTATCGTCAAAATGATAATGAATTATTGAATAATCTGATAAGATTGCGAAATAACGACGTGTCTGCATTGGATTTTTTTAATCATTGTCGCATAGATGATGTTGAAACGCGTCAAAACGCGGTTATAATCACACCTTTTCGTGCTGTTGCAGACAGAATAAATTCATATAGATTAAATCAAATTGATGCACCGGAAATTGAATATATTGGAATAATAGATGGTAATTTTAATATAAACGATGTCCCGGCACCGATAAATTTAAAATTAAAACAGGGTGCATTAGTCGTTTTTGTTAAAAATGGTGATAAATGGCATAATGGTTCTGTGGGGATAGTTGAAAATTTGGGGGCGAAAGAAATAATGGTGCGAATATTGGATGACGATAAAAATGATTTAGTCGTTGTTAAACCTGAAAAATGGGAAAAAATAGAATATTCACGGGACGAAAACGATAGAATCCAGGAAAACGAGATTGGATCATACAAACAGTTTCCGTTAATGTTGGGGTATGCTATGACTATACACAAAGCCCAGGGAAAAACTTTGAACAAAGTTGTTTTGGATATCTCTCGTGGCGCTTTTGCGCATGGTCAAACCTATGTTGCTTTGTCGCGAACAAGGCATGCAAAAGATATTCATATTGTAAAACCTTTGCGTAATCGTGACGTAATATTTGATAAACGAGTATTGGATTTTGTTAACCAAGATTCATAGTTTTTTATACATTAAAATATTGGTATCATTGCTATCGCATTTTTGATGTTTTTTCGCGATTTTATATCCATTATTTTCACATAATTTTTGGGTCGGAATGTTTGTTGTAGAAAGTTCTAAAAATATTTTGTTAACACCTTGATTTTTAATATCTTTTTCAATTATGCTAAGCATAGCAGATGCTATCCCGTTGCGACGCATTTCGGGGGTAACGCCCATAGTTATTATTTCAGCTTTGTCGGCAACAACTTTCCATACAATAAAACCGTTTTCAGACATAATAATTTCGCATCCTGATTTTTTCAAATCACGAAAATTATCTGCCGACCAAGGCTTGTTCGGGAAACATTTTTTATGAAGTTCAGATAGTTTTTCAAACATTACTTTTCAACATAACTTGGACGCAAATACAAAGGAATCGCCGGTTGCAAATCGCCAGATTTAATTTTGTTTTCAACAATCGCAACCGCATTTTTCAAATCAAACGGTTTATGTCCGACGGTTTGTGGACATTTCATTTGTTCGGTTTCAACTTCATCAATAGTCATAATACATGGTTTGTGCTGTGATGATGCAACAAAGAAATCGCCGCGCCCCGAATCAATCGCAACAAACGCATCTGGATTTTCAAATAAATATAGTTCAAAAAGGTTCACCGGAACAACCGGGATATTCAATCCGATACCAAGACCCTTAGCATACGCAATCCCCAGTCGAATCCCTGTAAACGAACCTGGTCCAACAATCACACCAATCGCGGTTAAATCAGACATAGTGACATTGTTTTCTTTTAAAATATTTGCGATCGCGACGGGCAGGGCGACAGCTTGTTTTTCAGCATCTATATGAATAATTTTATCATCTAATACTAAATCAATTCCATTCCCAGACGTATTTATAACTAAAATCATTTTATTGTTCCCCTATATCCGCGCGCTAAATCCGATTTTACTAGCCATATTAGCGTTTTTATGAACAGACAATAATTCATCTATTTTTTGAACTGTGAAATCTGTTTTTATATCCATACCGTCGTTTTGCAATAAACTGCGCCGCAAAAGGGCAGCAATTTCGCGTTGTAACTCACGAACCCCTTGTTCAGATGTAAATTCACGAATCACATGCAATATAGCATCATCAGATATAACGATATTGTTTTCGTCCCACCCGGTATCCACCGCGGCGCGTTTTAATAGATGTTCGCGTGCAATTTGCAACTTTTCAGTTTCACTATAACTGGGGATTTCGATGATTTCCATACGGTCTTTTAATGCCGAAGACATATTTAATGAATTAGATGTAGCGATAAACAGAACGTTGGATAAATCAAAATCAACTTCCAAATAATGATCACGGAAAGTTTTATTTTGTTCCGGATCTAATACTTCTAGCAAAGCCGATTCGGGATCACCACGCCAATCATGTCCAATTTTATCAATTTCATCCAACACTATCACAGGATTATTGGTTTTACATCTTTTCAAAGCATCCATAATACGACCACATTGTGCACCGATATACGTTTTTCTGTGTCCACGAAGATGTGCTTCGTCAGATATTCCGCCCAAAGAGATTCTGCAATATTTTCGTCCCAACGCATTAGCAATAGATTTGCATAATGATGTTTTACCAACCCCGGGCGCACCAACAAAACATAAAATACTGCCGTGGTTTTTACCTGTTTTTTTCATAACCGCAATATGTTCTAAAATTCTTTCTTTAACAGAATCCATCCCAGAATGTTCGGAATCCAATATTTTACGCGATGTTTTCAAATCAATCGGCGCGTTATCTGTTTTATCCCACGGCATAGCCAGCAATTCATCAAGATAAGTTTTTATAAGCCCGCCTTCTTGGGATATAGGCAACATAGTACACATACGTTTGTATTCCGACATTGCTTTTTCTTTGACTTCGTCTGGCATAGCGGAATTTTCAATTTTCTTGCGCATGCTAGCACCATCAGAGTCTTCGTCTGCTTCGCCCATTTCTTTTTTTATAGCACGCAGTTTTTCTTGTAAAATAGCCTGTCTTTGACCGCTTTCCATTTGATTTTGAACACGCTTGTTTATGTTGTCTTCGATTTTTTCTGTTTCAATAAGCAACATAATTTGTTCCAATAAAGTCAAAAGTTTTCTATGCCACGTCTTCATCCTTAAAATACTTATAGCCATATCTGTGTCAATATTAGCAGTCTGAATAACGGTATCTACAAACGCAGACATAGGATAATTTTGAATAATCGCGCGTAATTTTTCCATTTTAAATTTATGATGATTTGATAATTCACGCATAGCATCCATAACTTTGTCACGCAAAGCGATAGTTTGGTCGAAACCAGAATCATCAATCATATCCAACTGATTTGTATTCGCGAAGAAAATTCCGTTTTCAATGCTGATATCAGACAAATCAACAACCCCAGAAGTTTTTATAATAGTATGAATAGAACCATCTGGCATGTGCAAAGTTTGCACTATATCACCGATAGTTCCAGTTGTGTAAATATCTTCAATCCCCGACGGGTAACCCCATGTTTTTTGTGGACATAACACAATACGTTGATTATTTGTGGTTGCAGCCTCTACGCATGCAACAGACAAAGAATTAGCCACATACACCGGTACCGCCAGGCCTGGATGAACGACTAAATCACGAACGGGTAAAATATATTCTTTCATAGCGATATAAATATAGGATATTTTAGCAATTTTTCAAGTTATAAAAAAATCCCCGATAATCCGGGGACTAATGATCTTGCTATCGTTTTTAACGACGACGAAAACCACCAAATTGTTGAGCGCTATTGCTGGATCTTTTTGATAAATAACGGGCAGCAATCAACACCAACCATTCCAACGATAACAAAGCCAATCCAATTACTTGTTCACGGCAATTATTGATTAACGCCAACACATACACAAATTGAGCAACATAAGAAATGTATAAAACGCCGAAAACACCTGTAAAGAATATTTTTTTTATTTTTCCAAACATTTTTTATCCTTTTATATTTATTATTATGATTTATAAAATCGGGTTTCTGGTGCCAGGTACCCGAAAGACCCCGCAATTGCTAAAACGAAATACACCGACAATCGCCAACGTATTTCAATGCTTTAATTAAGCAGCCATTGCAAGGCGAACATTGCTGTTCGCAGCGATTCTTTCGCCATTCAGTTTTTATTTAGCATTTAACGGTGCAACCCGGATTCAATCTATTTGCCTTTATTTCGCCTGTCGAAACTATGTCAGCCCCATAAAAAATTATATATATGGTGGAGCTGTGGGGTACCGCCCCCCAGTCCAAAACGATTATTCCGCAACGAATTCAGAATCATCACCATTTTTCATGGCAAGACATATTATAAATATTCGGACTGGAAATTGCAAGTTTTTAAGTTATAATGATGATAACCAATATATGGAAAAACAAAAATGAAGTTTCTAGATAAAGCAAAAATCTATATCAAAGCGGGTGACGGCGGCAATGGTGCTGCATCGTTCAGACGTGAAAAATACATTGAATTTGGTGGACCAAACGGTGGCGATGGTGGACGTGGTGGTGACGTTGTTTTTCGTGCTGTGCCAAACGTCAATACTTTGATAGATTACAGATTTAAAACAAAATTTGCTGCCCAGCGCGGTCAAAACGGTATGGGAAAAATGCGCACCGGGTATTCGGGCGAAACTTTGTATTTACCCGTACCAACCGGAACGGTTATTTTATCTGAAAACGAAGAAATAGAATACGCAGATTTGAATAGGGATGGTATGGAATATCTGGCTGTGCGTGGTGGTAATGGTGGGTGGGGTAATTTGCATTTCAAAAGCCCAACTAATCGTGCCCCGCGTCAGGCTAATGATGGATTACCAGGCGAAGAAAGAACGGTTGTTTTGCGTCTTAAATTGATAGCGGATATCGGATTGGTTGGATTTCCAAATGCTGGGAAATCCACACTGTTGTCGGCTGTGACATCGGCGCGACCCAAAATAGCAAATTATCCATTTACAACATTAAATCCACAACTGGGGGTGATGTATGCGCATAATCGTGAATTTGTTATGGTTGATTTGCCCGGATTGATAGAAGGTGCACACACTGGGGTTGGACTGGGTGATAGATTTTTGGGGCATGCGGAACGCACGAAATTGATATTGCATGTTATTGATGGAACGGAACCAGATTGGGCGGCGCGGTACAGCGCAATTCGTCATGAAATGGATTCGTATGGGGGGGGGCTTTTGAACAAACCTGAAATTGTGGCTATAAACAAAATAGATATGATTGATGGCGATACGTTAAACGAAAAATTGTCTGAATTCAAAAAATCTTTTGGTCGTAAAAAGAAACCCCAGATTTTGACGATAAGTGCAGCTGGGCAAATTGGGATAGATACCCTGATTTCGACAATTGAAAAAACTTTTGCAGAGATTGAAAATGTCGATAGAGCAAACAATACAAATCTTGCTTGATAGGAAACAAAAGCAACAGAAATTAGATACATTATTACCGATTTTATACCGATTATCCGATGACAGATTTCGTCCATCACCGGATGATAAAATTGTAAATACAGAATTATCTGATTTGAAAACAGTTGCTGAAAAAAGACGCCGTTATAATTTAGGTTTGGAAAAACAAGAAATGGCGATGTTACCTGGGGGCAAGACTGTTTTATTAGGTTCTGATGGTGCGAAATTTAATAATGTTGATTTGCTTGGCGGACTTTGGCGAGTTCAGGAACCTTTTGATGCACGTGGGTTTGAAGTTATAACAATTCGCGATAATAAAAATGAAAAAGACCTTATGTTTGTTGTATTAAAACAATTGGATAGACAAGAACGCACAAATTTTGAATTTTATTCTGCTGCATCGGTTAATTGGGGGGCTTTTGGGTTGCGCTCTGATTTTAAACCAGATTTTATAATCGCAAAATATGATACAAATCGTGGTGTTTTTTACTCATACAGGTGTAAATTAACTGACCCATATGCGCTTGAAAATGCGCGTGCTCATTTGGCAGGCAAAGTATTAGAGGCTTATCAAGATTTGGTAGAAAACGAAATTAAACAAAGCAGAGCAAATTTAAAATAATACTTTGCTTTTTGTTGTATCTTTGTTAATATCATCAACATGATAAAGATAAAAAAAGGAGAAAACACAAATGGTATCTTTAAAAGGAACTCAAACTGAAAAAAATTTGTTAATCGCGTTTGCTGGTGAATCCCAGGCACGTAACCGTTATACTTTCTTCGCATCCCAGGCTAAAAAAGATGGATACGAAGCAATCGGCAAAATTTTCGAAGAAACAGCAAACCAAGAAAAAGAACATGCCGAACGTTTGTTTAAATATCTAGAAGGTGGCAGCGTTGAAATTACCGCGAATTTTCCTGCGGGCAAAATTGGCGACACATTGGAAAATTTAAAAGCGGCCGCATACGGTGAACACGAAGAAAATACCGATATGTATCCAAAATTTGCGCAAATTGCTGCGCAAGAGGGCTTTACAGCGATTGCTGACGTTCTTAAAAATATTGGTTATGCTGAACGTTATCATGAATCACGTTTCCGTGCTTTGGCGGACGCTATTGAAAACGGAACATTATTTAAGTCTGATAAAATAGTTATGTGGCGTTGCACAAATTGTGGAAACTGGCACATTGGAACCGAAGCACCAAAGGTTTGCCCGGCATGCCTGCACACCCAGGGGTATTTTATCAGCGAAGGTATCATCACACGTTGCGACACCAACGAAGGCTTCTGTGAATACACAGTTAAAGACTAGTTAAAATTGGTCGGATTGTATAAAAAATGCCCGTTATTTCGGGTGTTTTTTTGTTTTTTCTTGATATAGTCAATTTTTATGATATACATAACTTAAACGGTATATAACAAAAGGATATACAATGCCCGCGAGAAAAAAAGATACAAAAAATCAGACATTAACGGTTGAATATGTATTAAAAAATGTGATTCCTGTTCCTTTTGAACAGGGGAATGCCGAAGGTTGTAGCAATTGCGCTTTTTTTCCTGAAGATTGTGTTCCCTGTGACAGTACTGATAAAACGGGGGATCATAGCATGTGGTGGAAAATAACTCCAAACTGCGATGATAATTTTTTTAATGTATTAAATGCAACAGACGTAGCCAAAGTTGAAGATATCATGCTACAAGCCTTGGTGAAATATGTAATATATACCAAAATAAACACACTTATATCAAAAAATCTTACGCCATACAGATGTAATGATCTTTATCCGGAATGTTATTCGTGTCATTTGGGTGAACATCCTGATTTATGTCAAATGGGGTGTTCTTGTCGAAATCCAAACGGGAAAAATTTTATTAACGTGGTTTGGCGCAAGAACAAGAATTTTGGCAGTGATAACTTTCTTGGTGTACTGGGTAAATACAATCCAAAAGATATTAACAATGCGGTTCAAATGTTTTTATCGAACCTTATATCGGAAAACAAATTATGCACTATAAAATAGTCGTCTTTGTAACAAATTGAAAAAAACGCCCATTATTTCGGGCGTTTTTTTACTCTTTTTTAATTTCTAATTTATCCAGAACTTCATTTAATTTTCTTAAAGAACTGTTGGCACAACCGCGTCCGCGCCACGATAATATTTCGGTTCCGGTCGATCTGTCTGATATAGATGCACTGAAATTCCACCACCAAAAACCATTAAATATACACCATATTGGACGCAGGATTTCTTTACGTTCCCTTATATAAACAGTATATTTTGCCGAATTTGGTATATCAAAGGTTTGAATGTCGAAATCTTCGGATTGTTTATCTGTTTTTAATTTTCCGACATGTGTTTTATATCCGCGCTCGTCCATAACTTGTTTGATTGACCGTTGCATAGAATAACCACCGCGTGGTGTATAAATCATGGCATTTGTATCCAAAGTGTTGGGTTTTAAATAAATACTATTACATGCACCCAATAACAAACATATCAAAGACAAAATGTACAAACGCATGAAAATATTCCTTTGTCATGATTTTTAAACAAATTTAGATTATAAATCAAGAAAAAACCGCCCGTTTGGGCGGCAGGAAGAAACAATGTTTTTACTTTTTCGATTAAATGCTGTCTGCGTTGACCCATTTGCCAGATTTTAACAATCCAGGCGCCATCCCTTTGTCAGAACGCAAAGAATCAATTACTTTACGTGCACCCTGTGCATCTAAATCAATTATGCGAACTTTGTACATATCGCCTTCTTTGATAACGGTTGCATTTCCGTATGGTGCCAATTCACGCGCCAGGGCATTTGCGTTATCTTCGCTGTAAACCGCGGCAACTTGGACACTATATTCCCCAGACGTTACAACCGGTTGTGGTGCAACCTGAACAGGGGCAGTTTCTGTTACTGTCTGTTCTTGAACAGTTGTCGCCTGAACATTTTCATTTACGCCCAATGTTGCATTTTTAACAGCAATTGATTGGGGGGCCAAAACTTGAACTTGAACCTTTGATTGATTTGTCAAACCAATTTGTTGTGCAGCAGCAACGGACAAATCCATAATGCGAGTATTCACGAACGGACCGCGATTATTCACACGCACAACAACCGCATTACCATTATCCAAATTTGTTACTTTGACAATTGACGGCAATGGCAAAGTCTTGCTGGTCGCGACAAATTGATTAGAATCAAATGTTTCGCCGTTGCTTGTTTTTGAACCGTTCAATTCAGTCGGTATAATCCCGGCAATCCCTGTTTGATTATATGTCAAATCTTCGGTTGGTATATACTGAACATCTTCGATTTTATAAGCACTGCCAATATAATATTTCGGCGCAGCAGCCATCAAATACGCGTCATTATTAAGCGTATTTTCAGCAGGTGCCAGTTGTTCTTCACCAAAATCGTATCCATACGAAGAAACATTATTCCCAGAACCGGTTTCCATACATCCGGCAACCAAAGCGGACAAAACCGCCAAAGAAACAAATCTTTTCATATTCTCACTCCTTTTGCCTGCATTTTATCATATAAAAAGTAAACTTGCAAACGTTATTTTATAATGCGTCTATCGATAATAAATGCCGACGGCAAATAAAGCGCACCAAATCCACAAATTGCGATTCCCAGCATCCATATACTTGTCATCGGGATTAACAGTAATGCACCACCCAATACAATTGAAATAATCAAAAATACAGCCATGGAAAAAATTGTTTTTTTGTCTGTTTTTATCAATCCACGTTTACGACATACGCGACCCAGCAAATAATTTTTGACATATCCACTGATTACTATGCCAACTGGAATAGATAAATATCCGATAAATGGGAATAGGGCCAAATAAATAATCGATGCCACCCCCAGGGAAACTATGCTGGTTTTTACAGGTGTATTAACATCTTGGGAAGCATAAAGTGTTTTACTGTAAATCTGGCTTATTAACATAGCGGGCAATACCAAACATTGAATTTTTATAGCCAATGCCACCGCGTGTGTTGATTCAGGTGTCCAAGCGCCATATTGGAATAAAAATCTGATTATTGGTTCTGCCAGCACAAACAAACCAACCATACATGGAATAATTAACATCATAGAACGACGCATAGAAGAATTTTGTTGAATATAAACGCTGCGCATGTTTTTATCGGCCAAAGCATTTGATATAGACGACATTAACACGGTCCCCACCGCCAAGCCAATCATCGCGAACGGTAATTGAACGATTCTGTCTGAATAATAAAGCCATGAAACAGCACCACTTTCAAAACTAGCAACCAATGTTCCAACAATAATACTTATTTGATAGAATCCAGAACCAACCAAACTGACACAAAATCTTTTAAACATGCTTTTTATTTGACCGTTCCAATGTGGGACAATCAATCGCAGACCAAAATGTTTACTGCGAATACGCGCCAACAGGACAAAAAATTGTATTATTCCGGACAAAACAACCGTCCCTGCCATAACGTATAAAATTATACTGTTTCCGTACCATATTGACCCCAACAAAGCACAAATTAGCATAATGTTTAACATAACTGGCATAAACGCAGCCAATAAAAAGCGCGAATGTGCATTTAATACGGCCGATAAAAACGCCGCACCACAGATAAAAATTACATAGAAAAACATTATACGTGCAATAGTCACTGTTAATTGCATTTTGCCCGGGTCTTCTGAAAATCCTGGTGCCAAAGCCCATATAACCAAAGGCATAAATATTTCAAAAACAACTGTTATTCCCAATAATATAACCATTAACCAAGAAAACACATTTTTAGCAAAACTATCATCTTTTTTCATATCGGTATACATAGGAATAAAAATAGCGGACAGCGCACCTTCGCCCAATAAATCACGAAATAAATTAGGCAATTTAAACGCAGCCAGAAATATATCAGATAAACGTCCAGCCCCCAAGAATCTTGCAATTAACATGTCACGAATAAAACCGAAAATGCGACTTATCCCGGTCATAACCCCAACGCCAAATATATTTCTTCCTAGTTTCATGATAAAACCTATTTTTTTCTTTTATTTTTTCGACTGTTTCATTATACTGCCACTGAACAAGGAAATTCAAGTATGAAAAAAATCATTTTATTATTGTGTGCATGTGGTTTACTGACCGCGTGTGGCGGGGGCGAAGAAATTACACCTGAACGTCCATTAGAAGAAATTTACCAAGACGCATATAAAGAATTTAACAAAAAAAATTACGAAGAAGCGGCTGATTTATTCCAAACCGCGGAATCACAGTATCCTGCGAATCCGTGGGCTGCGGATGCGCTGGTTATGATGGCGTATTCACGATATTTAGATAATGATTTTGCGGGGTCTATATTGGTTATTGACCGATATATGCGTTTTCATCCTGGACACCGTGACGTTCCATATATGATGTATCTGCGTGGTATGAATTATTATCGCCAGGTAAGTGATGTTCGACGTGATCCGGAAATGTCTGCGTATGCTTTGCAGTCTTTTCAACAATTAGTGGACAGATTCCCCAATTCAGAATACGCGAAAAATGCTAAAAACAAAATATTGATTTTGAAAAATTATATTGCAGGCAAAGTTATGTATTCTGCGCGCAGTGATATGCAAAATGAAAATTGGACTTCTGCGATAACACGATTACAGTCGATTGTTACCACGGCACAAGAAACAGTCATGACACCCGAAGCGATGTTTCGTTTAACAGAATGTTACAAAGCAATCGGTTTGCTCGAACAATCGGCGGGATATGCTGAAATGTTGCATAAAAATTTCCCAGATAACGAATGGACAAAAAAATTAAAGTGATATTATAAAATAATTGACAATAAAATATTTTTGTGTAATAATACCCCCGATACTAAGGGGTTTAATATGTTTGAAAACTTGAATTATAAATTAAGAGAAAAGAAACAAAATTTTAAAGATACCGCCCAGATGGTTGTTAATTGCCAAAATGGCGTAGTGCATAGTATATTTCAACAGGTACCATACGTTTTAGTTTTTAAAACAACAAATTGGTGTTGGAATAAATGTGTGCATTGTTGTGAATCTGCGGGTCCGGATATGCCAAAGAAATTTATTCCGGAATCTGTGATAATTGGCTATATTGACCAGGCAACCGCGGATAAAACTTTTGGTAAAGAAATCGTATTTACTGGGGGTGAAATAACAGCGGCATACAAATTTGCCAGTAGGAATTATATTCCAAACATAATAAATCACGCGTTGAACGCGGGTTGTGGCGTTGATATAAAAACAAATTGCGGTTGGGTCAACTCTCCGCTTGCGACCACCATTTATTCTGATATTGAAAACATCGCTCGCACCCAAGGTGAAAGATACTTAAATAGTATAGATACAGAAACAAAAGATACAAATTCTTCACTATTATCTGATTTGGATGAAATAATCCGTGCGGACAGAAAACAAGGAAAAAATAATGGTATTAAGAATGTGATTCCTTTACAAATATCTTTGTCGTTGGACAGATTTCACAAAGATTCAATGATGCGTGATTTTAAGTTCCTTGAACATTTCGCACACACTGATATTCCTGGTACAACATTCACAGTAAATGTCAGTTCTGTTAAGCAAGATAAAAATATGTTCTGTGAATTACTTGATAAATTGATTGATTCTGGAATCTGTGTTAGAGAATTTTTTACAATGGATTCTGACGGGAATGTTCACAAAAGAATGTATGATTTGAACGACAATGTCCTAATTTTTCCTTCAAACGGTACATTGTTTAATGGTGGTCGTGCAAAAAACATAGAATATGCTTTCAAAACACCTTTTCCACAGTTCACTTTTATCACCCCGGCTCATGAATCACTTGTTGCGTTTGATTCTTTTGGTAATGTGACGTTGGGCGAAAATTGTGGCAAAAAGATATCTACCCCGTGGGTTGAACCACAAACTGGGGATGCTTTGCCATTAGAAACAGTCCGTAAAAATCTTTTAACAGCGACGAAACAGGCGGAACAAGATTTTTTGAACGAGCATAAAAAAATGAACGCTTACTTTAATTGGGTGCGTCACCAATTTGTTAAGGACAAATCATAATAAAAAATACTAATTTATAAACAAAAAGGTCGCATTTATGCGACCTTTTTGTTTATAACTGATTTTGTTCACGCAGGTATTGCACAATAAATTCATCAACACGCATTGGCGCGGCAGCCTTTGGGTGTCTTTGACCGTTATAATGACTGGCTGGGTTTGTGTTGTACGGTTTTCGTTCACCAAAAAATTGTTCGTAATATATTTGACCAATACGCATACCTGGACGAACAATTGTTGGATTTTGAACAAGTATTTCCAATGTCCAATTTCCACAAAAACCATCATCACCACGACCCGCAGTACAATGAACGCGAATAAAATTACGTCCACCACTTGATTTACCGTCAATATATGGAAAATAGTTAAAGGTTTCCGTGTATTCAACCGTTGACCCCAAATAACCAAAACGTGGATTCAAAATAACCCCAGATTCAGGCATTTTAATCACCGTTGCATCCTTTTCTTTTGCCGTATCCAATAAATACATTGGATTTTGGATGTCATACAACTCTTTGTGTTTAAGGTAAAATTTATATGGTGTTAATTTTGAATTTTTCAGATATTTGTAAAACCCCGGTCTTTGTTTGATATCTTTCAATGCATCGGGTATTTCTGTATCCGATTTGTAAAACCAATCTTCCATGGAATAGCCGTCAGACTCTTGTTTTTTCGGGTCTAATTCTATAATCGGTTTCATACCGTACGGAATGGTGTTTGTATAAACCAATAAATATGAACCAAGATGTAAATCATAACTATTGGAACCCAAACATTCTTCGAAAAATGGTCTAATAACAATATCAGGTTTTCCATGTGGGTTATCTTTATCAGCATTTCTAGGATTGATTGTTTCCATTACATTTAAAATTTCTGGACCGGTTAGTTGCATAGTATTTACCTTTTACGTTAATCTCTCCCGATCCCTATGGGGGCATTTTATATACATTATGCGGATTTTGCAAGGTTTTTTATTTACTTTTGAATCTGGTGTGCTATGGTTATTGCTATGACAAAAACATATTCTGGATTTATTTCGATTATAGGCCCGACAAATGCCGGGAAATCGACACTTTTGAATCAAATCATGGGGCGCAAGGTATCCATTGTTTCGCACAAGGTGCAAACCACGCGAACACGGCTGCGTGCTGTGAAAATGGTCGGGGACAGACAGTTGATTTTCGTTGATACACCGGGTATTTTTAAACCCACACGTCGACTGGATAGGGCGATGGTATCTGCGGCACTTTCCGCCATGGACGAAGCGGACGCGGTATTATTATTGATTGATGCACAAAAGGGTATAACTCAAACTGTTCGTGATTTATGTGAAAAAATTAAAAATCATCCAAATTTGTTTGTCGCATTAAACAAAGTTGATTCTGTTTCCAAACTTGATTTATTGCCGATGATCGATGAATTGTCAAAAATGGCTGAATTCAAAGAAATATTTATGATATCGGCACTGAAAAATGATGGTGTAAAGCAAATGTTGGAATCACTTGCAAATGTTATGCCTGAATCGCCATATTTGTTTGATGCATCGGACGCATCGGACGTTCCTGATATGCTTTATTTATCGGAATTGACACGTGAAAAGATTTATAAATATATACACCAAGAATTGCCATATCATATAAATGTCGTCACTGAAAAGGTTGATACTGATGACGACGGGGTATTGGATATATATCAAAAAATAGTCGTTCAAAATGATGCGCACAAAAAAATAGTTATTGGTCGCGGTGGTGAACAATTAAAAAGAATCGGAACGGCTGCGCGTCATGATATTCAAAATCAGTGGGGCGTGAATGCCAGATTACATCTTTTTGTTCGTGTTGAACCAGATTGGGAAAACATAGCAGAAAATTACACCGACCAGGGATTAGAGTTTAAATAAAAGGGGTAAAAAATAGATAAAATGTTCCATACCTCTGATTTTGATTTTGATTTGCCAACCGAATTGATTGCGTCGCATCCATTGGAAAAACGCGATTCGTCACGTATGTTGGTGGTAAGTTCCCCTCCGTTGGAGGGGTGCCCGCAGGGTGGGGGTGTCGTATTAGAAGACAAACATATTCGTGATTTTCTTGATTACCTGCAACCTGGTGATGTGGTTGTTTTTAATAATTCGCGTGTTATTCCGGCCAGGTTTGAAGCCAGCGGTCATGAAATTACATTACATACATCTGTATCGGACAAAGTTTGGTGGGGGCTTTGTAAAAAATTCAATAAAATTGATATCGGCGATGTTTTAACGATGTCTGATGGGACCCGGATAACCGTCCAAGACAAAGACGATGAAAGCGGTTTGTTATTATGCTTTGATTGCGATAATATTTTTGAAGTTCTGGAACGCGTTGGTAAAATGCCTTTGCCCCCGTATATGAAACGCGAAGAAGAATTGTCCGATCGTGAACGTTATCAAACAGTTTATGCAGGGCCTTTGGGGTCAATGGCGGCACCGACGGCTGGGTTACATTTTACAGAAGAATTGATGAATGAAATTGAACATCGTGGTGCAAAAATAGTCAAAATAACTTTGCATGTTGGGGCTGGAACGTGGATGCCGGTTAAAACTGAAAATTTGTCCGAACATAAAATGCACAGTGAATGGTGCTGTATCACCCCAGAACAAGCAGATATAATCAACAATGCAAAACGTGTTATCGCGGTTGGAACAACAACATTGCGAACTCTGGAAAGCGCCCATCGGTTAGTTGCTGATAAAAACAAACGTGTTGCGCCGATATGTCAATCTACGGATATATTCATAACGCCCGGGTATAAATTTGGTGCGGTTGATATTTTGCTTACGAATTTTCATTTGCCAAAATCTACATTGTTTATGCTGGTATCTGCGTTTGCAGGGCTGGACGAAATGAAAGCGGCCTATGCACATGCAGTGGCTGAAAAATATCGCTTTTTCAGTTATGGTGATTGTTGCTTGTTGTTTAAAAAGGATGAATAAAACATGTCGTTAAAATTTGAGTTATTAAATACAGAAGGAACCGCACGACGTGGACGTGTTCATACGGCGCATGGGGACTTTGAAACGCCTGCATTTATGGCTGTTGGGACTGCCGCCACGGTCAAAGCACTTACTATGGACCAAGTTTCTGCAACTGGGACCCAGGTTATTTTGGGCAACACATATCATTTAATGATGCGCCCCGGTGGCGATTTAGTCGAAAAAATGGGCGGTCTGCATAAATTCAGCGGTTGGCATGGTCCGATTTTAACCGATTCGGGTGGGTTCCAGGTTATGTCATTGTCGAATCTTGTCAAAATGACCGAAGATGGTGTCCAATTTACTTCGCACATAGACGGCGGAATAAAACATTTTTTAAGACCCGAAGATTCTGTTCATATTCAACACCAACTCGATTCGAATATCACGATGGTTTTAGATGAATGTTTGCATTTGCCGACAACCCGCGAAAGGGCTGAAAAAAACGTTGATATGGTAACACGTTGGGCGCGTCGCAGCAAAGATGCCTTCATAGACCGCGATGGATATGGTATTTTTGGTATTGTCCAAGGCGCAGATTTTCCGGATTTGCGCGAAAAATCAGCCAAGGCATTAACCGACATAGGTTTTGATGGCTATGCAATTGGTGGTTTGGCGGTTGGTGAAACTCAAGAAGTTATGTTTGATATGATTGCGACGGTTACGCCGCATTTACCAACGGATAAACCGCGTTATCTAATGGGGGTTGGAACACCGCTTGATATATTGGGGGCGGTGGAACGCGGTGTAGATATGTTCGATTGTGTTATGCCGACGCGCGCAGGTCGCACAGCCCAGGCATTTACGCGAATCGGAACATTGAACATGCGTAACGCTAAATTTACAGATGATAGCCGCCCGATTGATGAAAACTGCGGATGTCCTGCATGCAAACTTTCGCGTGCATATATTCATCATCTTGTAAAATGTAACGAGATATTAGGTGCAACTCTTTTGACGCAGCATAACTTGTGGTTTTATCAAGATTTAATGCGTGACATTCGCACCAGCATAGACCAGGGTAAATTCCAAGAATTTAAACAAAATTTTATTAAAAAATACAAAGGAAGTAAAAATGAATAACAATAAAAACTACATTAGTATGGATATCGCCGATAGTTTTATTCTTTGCACATCGCGCAAAGATAACATGTGGGGCAATTTTGTTAATGTCAAGCAACTAGAAGACGATGGAATATTTGAAAATTTTGGTGAAAAAGAGAAAAAACGCAAATACAAATTTGAATCTGCATTTATGGCTGACTTTTTCTTTGAATTTATGGGCACCGTCATAGATTACCAGGATAGATTGCGGCAATGCATAGCGCCAATTGATTACGCGCATGATTGTGATAATCCGGACAATGTCTGGGTCAAAAGGGGTTTTTATATCGGGCCATATATCACCAGACGAATAAGAAAAACCAACGAAGTATCTGATTTTCGTAATCCTATTGAAATCCGCGGCACTTCGCCGTTGGCGCCAAAAACCAACCATATAGTGTTAGATACATTTCAAACGGATAAAAACGGCATTTCCTATGTTTATAATTTGCTAGTAAAACCGGAAGACATAGAATCGGGCTATAATCCAAATGGTTTGGCAACTGTTGAAATAGCGGGCTTTTTGTCCGATATCGACGCCTATATTTTTTCGCAAAGTTCACGCATATTCAAATCACAACAAGACGGCACTTTTTACGATAAATATCGTGAAAACAATCAAAAACGCCAGCAAAGATTTACAAAAATCGTATCAGGCATAGAAAACGAAAGGGGGGCATAACATGAAAAACAAAGAAATAGCGGTTATCGATATGCACGGTGCCAAAACCGTGGCAAAAAAGAAATCGGTAATAACATTAACAAAACGCATTTTTGCGATAGTTTCGATTATTTGGATTGTATTCATAGCTTGGTTTCCACTGCATGTAAAAAATACTTATGCGGGTTCGATAAAGAAATCGATGGTTGTGTCAATGTTTTTTGATTTGCAACGCAATATCGCGGCACAGTATGAAAAAATGTTGGCTGGGATAAAAGATGCAATCAATCTTGAAAAACCGATTGGTATCGCGATTGATAAAGTAAAAATCGCAGAAAACGCCGTTGGCAAAGTAACCGATACCACCGCCAAAGCCAAAGCACAAACCGCAAAAGTAAAACAAGAAACTAACAAAGTATCTGCATTGACGGGATTGGCAAATAAATTTGGGGTAAATACATCGGGCGTTGACAAAGTAGTATCCACAGCAAACCAAGCAACCGATAATGCAAATAAAAATATTGCACGTGTAGATGCCACTGCGGAAATGGTGAACAAAAAACTAGATTCCGTAAAATCCGAATTGGTCCGCGTATCGCAAATGGAATTCGATAAATTGATAGACGCTGCAATCAAAGAGCAATTGGACAAAGCATCGGGCGGCCTTGGGACGACATTGTTAACAAATTACGGAATTAAACATGTTTATCCGTGGCGTCCGTCATCTTGGCCAGTTGCGGCAAAGATTTATAATGATCTTGAAAAATCTGACGTGCATGTAATTAAGTCTTTGACAAACACAGTTAACCAGAATTTTGATTTTATTGCATGGGTATTGGTTTTTGCAACCTGGATTGTGGGTTTTCTGGCGTGGATGATGGCGTTCAAGAAAGTAAAAATGTTCATCGCGCCGTTCATAGTTTGCCCACGTTGTGGACACACATTTGCAGACAAACGCACAGCCATGGGATTATTGCGTGTATTCCAGCCATGGAAATGGTTTTAAACATAAAAAAAACGGCGGTAAAATCGCCGTTTTTTTTACTATAAAACGCCCCTTTGCTAATAAAAAAAGACACCCGCATGGGTGTCTGAAATGGATGGTGCGAGCAAAGTACTTCGGCAACAATGTTGCCTCGCCTCGCAACCCTTCGGGTTCTCGCCCCTTTGCCAGTAAAAAAAGACACCCGCATGGGTGTCTGAAATGGATGGTGCGAGCAAAGGGGCTCGAACCCTCGACCTCAACCTTGGCAAGGTTGCGCTCTAGCCAACTGAGCTACGCTCGCATTGCCCGGACATTCTGACATATTTTTTTTGGTAATGCAAGTTTTTTTTGATGTTAATACATACCTTTTTTATTTTCTTGCATAGCGCATTTTTTTTGATGTAGAATAAACACCAAGGTTATTGATATTATCGCAGTAGCCACGAACAACATACCAAAGGAAGGTTTATTATGCGTCAAGGTAAAGTTAAATGGTATAACGGCAAGAAATGCTATGGTTTTATTACACCGGACACCCCAAATGAAAATGGAAATACGGACGATGTTTTTGTTCATTCCAGCGCCTTAAAGGCTGCGGATATTCGTTTTTTGAATGAAAATGACATTGTTGAATTTGAAGAAGAGGTCCGCAACGACAAATTATCCGTAACGACACTGCGGTTGGTCCAGCGTGACGAAGAATCCGCCAGACGTTTTCAGGAACGTCGTGCCGAACGTCGTCGTGCTATCGAAGAAAGAAAAAGTCGTGACGAACACAAAGAAAAACGTTCTGGATTTGCTTTTTGGAAAAAATAAAGAAATACAAAGATGTTAAAAAGCCCCCCCTTAACAACAGGGGGCTTTTTTCTATATAAAGAATTTAATCATAAAAAAACACTTGCAAAAAAAGGTTAAGTTTTGTTATCCTTTTGGTCAAGGACTTAGGCGTGATAGATAGTTCTTGGGTGTCTCAAACCCAATCTATTCGGTGCGGAAATTTTTGGTCGAAAGTAAATTTTCATTTTGCATCGATATCGTTCCCCAAAAAGTATCCAGGTCGGGGAGTCGTGAGTCATAAAACAGGGTGAAAACTCGAAAACCACGGAATCACTGATAGATTGATTTGAGAACTCCCCGGCCGCCGATTTTATATTTTTGCGGTCTTTTTTTTTATTTTATTTTTCCATATTATAAAATAACTCTTGCAACATATAATCTGTTTTTGATAACATTTTTATGCCGGAAACATTTTTTCTGGTGGGGTGTCGTAACCCGTATCAAAGAGCGTCCGCGGATTATCATATCGGCGGACGTAAAATGGAAAACTCCAACGATTTGTGTAGTTGGAGGGCTGCCGAATAATGTCGGCATATCTGCCGTGTCAAAATAAGCACACAATTTCTCTTTGAATTGTTACGAACCTCCAACCACCTAAGAAGTGACTGATTTTTTTGGTGGTTTTGTTTTTACGTATCCATTGCGATACGGGTGTCTTGTCGCAATGGACCTGGGAATAAATTCGCCCCGGTCGCGGAACAAAATTCCGCCCCACCGGGACGAAGAACAAGTTCTCCTCCGGTGGAGGAGTACCGTCGCGACGGAGCGTCAGCGAAGACGGACGGGGCGGGATCAACCCCAGACACCAAACCGCAACAACGAAAGGAGGAAAATTTGTTACAAAAATTCACATTTGCATTATTTGCGACCATGGCGGTATTGACCACCGGATACGCAGACGAAACAGTCCGTTGGTACGTTGACGACACACTTTATGATACAACAACATGCACATTGGGCGGTGATATAGTTTTGCCCACACCCCCGACCAAGGTTGGCCGTGTTTTCCACGGTTGGGCTGCATTTTACGATTTTTCATCAATAGACACATCTATCAATGGTCACCGTTATTATGCCCGAACATTGGCGGGAACATGCCGATATCTGGATGCGGACGCAGGAATGACGTCCAGTGCGGTTCAAACATGTTCAAACGCAAATTATTCCGACCTGGTCACGCAAGAGTGGAAAACAATATTCGATTATGGAACGGTCTATGGCACGTCATTATGTAGCGTGACGGGCGGTACGTATGCCGTTGCTGGGACACCGGACGAAGTTACAACGGGGGATGAAGCGCTTAAATGCTGGTGCAAACTGGAAGGAATCAAACCGACGGGAAGTGAGATATTGTATGAACCGCCTGCGGCTTCGCTTTGGGTGTTCGACGGCTCGGCCAGTTCGCGTTCCGTCTGCGAGTCGGACTGTGCGTACAACTGCGGTATCCAACGTCCGTGGCAACGCCGATATGCGCAGGGGCTTGTTCGGCTCTGTGCGTAATTGATGTACCGCAGAGCTTAAAGTTTAATCGATTCGTTCACGAATCGATTAAACGAGCATATCGCCCCCCGGCGATATGCGAACGAATTGGGGTGGGGTTCGGGGCGGGGTCGCCCCCGCCCCGGTGGAACCCCCCACGTCTGCTGACGCATCCACTCCCCCCCGTGGGGATATACAGGCTGGTCGCAGAATAAATTCTCCCCCACTGGGGGAGTACCGGCGAAGCCGGGGAGGTGGGTAAAAAAACAAAAGAAAGGAATAACGATATGAAAAAAATATTTGCTTTGTCTTTCGTGATTTTAACATATCCAGCATTTGGAACTTATACGACCACCATACCAAACGCATGTACCAGTTATGGCGACATATTCTATGCACGTTTGGACCCAATTCAATATTCGTGTAATGCTGGTGAATTTGTGCCCGCTAATACTTTGGGGTGTCGGACGTGTCCTGCGGGGTATACTTGTCCCGGTGGAACTTTGGAATTTAACGAAATATATGCCCAGGGACTGACCGCAATAGGAACAAATCTGACGCAAAATCAAACTAATGCGTGCGCCCAAAATATGCCATATACGTTCAAAGCAATAATAACTATAAATTCATATACGTGTAATCCCGGGGAATTTTTGCCGGCAAATACCACGGGATGTCGGACATGTCCAAACGGATATACCTGCAGCGGTGGGACTTTCTTTTTTAACGATACACAATCCCAAGGCTTGGTAAAAAACGAAGCCATTTATTCCCAAAATGAAAATAATACATGCGCCCTTAATTTTCCGCACTTTTTAAAGGCTGTGTTTTATGAATATATTTGCGATGCGGGGTATTATTTGCCCGCTAATTCAGAACAGTGCGTAATTTGCCCTGAAAATAGTTACTGTACGGGTGGCAAATTCCTTTTTAACGAAACAGTGCCCCAGGGCATAGGTTCCTGTGGAACAAGTCTTTATGCACCAACTGGTATGTGGAAATTCGCACAATGTGGACGTATTTTGAATATCGGTAACGAAAAAGTGTATCTGCACCAGGGTAAAAATACCACACCTGCATTACATATCGATATCGACCAAGATGGTACCGCGGATTTCTTTGGTAATATGACTACAATAGATGTCCCAATGACAAACGGTACGAATAAAAAATTAAAACTGCAATACGGCGGTCAAACATATTCAGTCTATGATGATAGTATTGATTTAACACAATATCAAAATTAACCACCCACAACGCGCCGGGGGCGAAGAACAAGTTCTCCTCCGGTGGAGGAGAATATACAGGCTGGTCGCAGACTAAATTCTCCCCCATCGGGGGAGTCCGTCGCGACGGATCGTCAGCGAAAACGGACGGGATGGGGGGGTAAACAAAAATACTTGATTTTTCAAGAACCAAGTATTAAAATGGGCACGCTGAATAACCAGAACTGATTAACCTATGGTGTCTTTTGGTCCCATAAGGGATAAGGATTCTGTGAAATGTTCGGCACAATAAAAACCAAAAACAAAGGATTAAAATTATGGCAAGAGATGGTGCAAAACGTAGCACTCGTAAATTGAAAATTGGTCGTTCTTTGGGCGTCAATTTGTGGGGTCAGGCTAAATCACCTTTTAATAAACGTAAATATAAACCCGGACAACATGGTCCAACTTCGCGCGGGGTTTCTTCGTCTGATTATGCAAAACAGATGCGCGCTAAACAGACCTTAAAGGGTTACTATGGAAACATTGGCGAAAAGAAATTCCATGCTTATTATGCCGAAGCAAACAATATGAAAGGCGACACACCGGAAAATTTAATCGGTTTGTTGGAACGTCGTTTGGATGCGGTTGTTTATCGTTCTAAGTTGGCTCCGACTGTGTTTTCAGCACGTCAATTGGTCAGCCACGGTCATATTTATGTTAATGGCAAACGCGTAAAGATTGCTTCGTATCGTGTAAATCCTGGCGATGTCATCACGATTAGTGAAAAAGCAAAACAAATGCCATTGGTTGTGTTGGCTTTGGAATCTGGCGAACGTAATTTCCCAGATTATATCACTGTGGATAGTGCCAGTTTCACCGCGACATTTACACGCGTTCCGGCTTTTGCGGATGTTCCGTATCCGGTTCAAATGTTTCCTGAATTGGTCGTTGAATTCTATTCTCGTTAAAATTCCTGGTGTTGAAAAAGAATCCCACTTTGGTGGGATTTTTTTGTTGGTAATATTGATTTTTATCCGCAATTATACTATAATATATGGGCAAGATAGGGGTGTTTAATGGATGATAAAATTGTTTTAACTGGTATAAAGCCGACTGGAACGCCACATTTGGGAAACTATGTTGGTGCACTGCGCCCCATCGTGGAAATGTCTAAACAGCACAAGACGATTATGTTTATTGCTGATTTGCATGCGTTGAATACCATTAAAAATCCGGCGGAAATAAAACAATATTCTTTTGACATAGCGGCAATGTTGATTGCATTGGGATTAAATCTGGATAATGCCATTTTGTTCAGACAATCTGATGTCGTTGGTGTATACCAGCTGGCTTGTTTGTTAATGAACGTCACACCCAAAGGATTGATGAATCGCGCCCATTCTTACAAGGCGTATCTTGAAAAAAATGCTGAATTGGGTAATGATGTTGATGCCGGGGTAAATATGGGATTGTATACTTATCCGGTGTTAATGGCTGCGGATATATTGTTGTATGGGGCTGATATAGTTCCTGTTGGTGCTGACCAAAAACAACATGTTGAATTTGCACGCGATATTGCTGGGTATTTTAATAATATTTACGGTCCGGCTTTTAAATTGCCTGAACCGGTTATAAATGCAGATATGGGGGTAATTCCGGGCTTAGATGGTCGGAAAATGAGTAAATCTTATGATAATACGATACCGCTTTTTGCACCTGAATCGGAATTGAAAAAGAAAATTATGCGGATAATTACAGATTCTAAAACACCCGAAGAATCAAAAAATCCAGATGAATCGACAATATTCCAATTGTATAAACATTTTGCGAACGAAACAGAAATTGATGATTTTAAGCAAATGTTTTTGCGTGGTGGTATGGGATATGGAACGGCAAAAAATATCTTGTTTGAAAAAATAAATTCTGTATTGGCGGCACCACGTGCGGAATACGAACGTTTGCTAAACAACAAACCAGAAATAGAAGATATATTAAAACATGGTGCAATGCGTGCCGGTATTATCGCTGAAAATACTGTGTCTAATGTGAAAAAATTGATGTTAGGCTAACAAATTTTAACCAAAGGGGGCTATTATGCAGGTAATAAAGAAAATCTTTGCATTTTTGTTGTTAATTTACTGTGTTTGGGTCATTATTGGACTTATTACGGGGGCGTTTGGCAAACCGGTAACTGTTAAGGGGATTTTTAATAAAACTCAAACCACGGTTGAACACGTAATAACCAGAGTAAAACGCAGTTTATTCTAATTTTTAACCAAAGGAAGGATTGTGATGAAAAAAAATAGTGTTTGGATTGCATCTGTAATCGGTGCAGTGGCTGTGTTGGTTTTGTTTTTTAACGAATTGAAAACACCAAATTCTGTTCGCACAATAAGCGTTAATGGTCAATGTTTAACATCTGCGCCAAAGGATAGGACCGCCATAACATTACGGGTTAAAACACTTGATAAAAATGCGGCGACTTCTATGAAAAAAGCCACTGAAAAAATGGCTAAAATCACAAGCTTTTTGAAAACGCAAGATGTCCAAATGCAAACAACTGATTTTTCTTCATATGAAAAATCAGAGTGGAATCGTACCTTGCAAAAATCAGAAATTCTTGGTATAGAAACCACTATTTCAATAGAAGTTTCTTCCAATAGTTTGAATAAAATAGAAAATATATTAAATAATTTTGCGGGTGATGCAAATGTTTATACGGAAAATTTGCGCATGTTCACCAGCACTGAAACGTTACAGCCGATAATGGAAAAATGTTTGGGAACAGCACTTGAAAATGCGCGCGCTCGTGCAAATGCTATGGTTGCGCCGGATAAACAGCGGGCGGGCAAGTTGTTGTCTGTGTCGTATGGAAATGTTTCAAATATAGAGCGTCCGTATGCAAATTATCGCGTAATGGCTATGAAATCAATGGCAATGGACGAATCTATCGATACATCGGGCAGTTTCGTCAGCAAAGACACAGAAATAACCGTTTCTGTGTCGGCTGTGTTTGAAATACGATAACGAAGATATGAACGAAATATTGGGCGAATTTTCAGATTACTTGTTGAATATAAAACATTATTCAACACATACATTATCGGCTTATTTAATAGATATAGAAGATTTTGTTAAATTTTTGCAAAAATTTAATAATACACCGGCACGGATTGCCGATATCGTTATCGCCGATACAATATGTTTTCGTTCGTGGCTATCGGACAGAGTCAACCGCAATTTATCCTATAAATCCACGGCACGGGCATTGTCGTCACTTCGAACATTTTATAAGTGGCTTGGGAAATATAAGAATATGCAAAACGATGCAATATCGATTATATCTTCTCCGAAAATTCCCCATAAATTATCAAAAGCAATTGAAACCACTGACATAGCCGACATGCACGACGCGATTCGTGCACTGGATACAGATGATCCATGGATTGCGGCACGTGATTGGGCTTTGGTGGTATTGATTTTTGGGTGTGGATTGCGAATTTCAGAAGCCTTGTCATTAAAAAATGGCGATGTTGTGAATCATCCGTCATCTTTGCGAATTATTGGCAAAGGCAACAAAGAGCGTATAGTCCCCGTATTACCGGCTGTTTATGTTGCAATTGATAAATATATGAAAATCAACCCGCATGGAACAGTAAAAACAGATTTTTTGTTTCGCAGTGTTCGTGGTTTGCCGATGTCGGCACGTATGGCTGAGAAAGTCATAGAAAACTTGCGCCATTATTTGCAATTGCCTGATTATGTCACACCACACGCGTTGCGACATACTTTTGCAACGGCATTATTAGCAGGTGGGGCGGACCTGCGTAGTATTCAAGAACTTTTGGGACATTCATCACTGTCTACAACTCAATTATATACGCGTGTTAACATGTCTGAAATGATGGATGTTTATAAACACGCCCACCCAATGTCAGCAGAATAATTTGTATAAAGTATAAAAAGAGTCGATGATAAGTCGCGATATTTTTAAATTTAAATGTTGCATAACTGTAGAAAATATGACAAAATGCGCTATATATGCGAGTTAAAATAAAAGTTCTCTTTCTCTCAGAAGAGAAGACCAGACCCGGGCATCTATCTTTATCCCGGGTCTTTTCTATGGGTTTCATATTAAATAATTTTATTATTTCAACACAAAATGTATGCTGTATTGTGGCTTTTTATCGGCACCCAAACTTGCACGAATAACTTTGTTTGCCGCATTTTGAACCGCACGATGCAAATTATTTTTATCTTTGCGTTCTGTTTTTGTTAATTTATCAATCGCATTTGTGATTTCAATTTGAATCTGACGTTTCATAAATCCGGTTTCATCGGTTTCAAAGATACCAGCACTGGAAACCTCTGGCACACCTTTTAAAAATCCACGTTTATCAACGGGCAGGGTGACAAATATAGCACCGTTCGAAGCAATCTTTTTGCGATTTTTATAAACCTGGTCATCGGCACTGCGTTCGGTTTCGCCTTCCATAACCACAAATCCAACTGGGACCGATTCACTGACGTATGGTTCGTTACCATCGGATAAAACGACTATATCGCCATTATGGACAACCATCATGTGTTTTGCACCACCGCGTTCCATAGCCATTTTACCATTTAACATTTCGGATATATATTCACCGTGCATTGGAATTGATACCTGGGGATGAACCATATCATAAAAACGTTCGAATTCAGGACGTCCCGCATGCCCAGACGCATGAACATTAGTCGTATCAAATATAGTATGTGTTTTAATGCCCATACGCGCTAATTTATTATAAAGAACAGAAACATCCTGTTCGCGTCCCGGAATAATAATAGCACTGAATACCACTGTATCAGTTGGCATCAATTTTAATTCCTTTACATGACCCTGGCATAGGCGGGTTAACATAGCGTATTTTTCACCCTGAGATCCGGTCAAAAAGATAGCTTGTTTTTCCGCTGGCAAATCTTTGATTTCATCATGTAATAAAACTTCGTCTTTACCCAAATAGCCAAATTTTACCCCAATTTCGCGGAATTCAGGTAATCCAACATACGGAACAGGATTTGGATTGCTGCGTTCTTTAATCGCAGGAACACGTCCAGCCGCCTTTGCCGCCATGGCGAACATTTTTATACGTGCCAAACTGCGCGAATATCCAGTAACAAACACGCGCCCCGGAGCGTTTTTCATAATTTCAGTTAAACTTTCACAAACTTGGATTTCCGTTACTTGTGGTGTTTGACGTTCCACAGATGTCGAATCACATACACAAGCCAACAATTTTGGATCCGAACCAATCTCTTCTAAACGTTTATAGTCTGTGTTTTCTTCAATCGGATTACCATCATTAAAAGTCCAATCCCCAGTATGCAAAATTTTTCCAGCCGGGGTTTTTATGATTAACATTTGTGCCTCTGGCACGGAATGCGTAACATGGAAAGTTTCAACGACAAATGGGTTTAATTCCAGTTCCGCACCATGATAATCAAATTCAATAACATCATGTTCTGCGTCAAAATCCATTTCAATTCCAGTAAATGTGCGTCGTATTATTTCGGCTGGAAATCTGGTGCAATAAATAGGTTTTCTGAATTTTGGCCAAATATATTTTAACGCGCCAATATGATCTTCGTGACCATGAGTAATAACAAATGCAACAACGTCATCTTTATGCTTTTCAAGCCATGTTGTATCACAGTATTGAACATCACCGGCACCAATTTCTTCTTCTAGAAAACCCATACCACAATCAACAACTAGATATTTACCACGATATTGGTATACGTACATATTCTGACCGACGTGTTCCAATCCGCCCAATGCCATAAAATATATCTTGTCATCGTTATTTGAGTCTGTTTCAACAGAAATTTGTTCTTTTATCTTTACCATTTAAAATCCTTTTTCAATGTTCAAAATTTGCACACCCGCCAATTCATTGCCAATAAAGAAAAAACTTTATTCGTAGTAAATCTTTGGGTGTGCAGTTTGTATCTGGCGTGAATTATACATTTTTTGAATAGTTTTTTCAATAAAAACCATAAATCGCTAATATTATTTGGTACAATTAGCGTAAGCGAAAGCGGATGGCCTGCCACACGAAGCCTTAGCAAAGTGTGGCGCACGATAGCGGGATTTCCTCGACTACGTCTGCGGGGCAACCGTAACGATTTTGGTGCGCTTCACTTCCAAAATCTACTTGTTGTCGAACCTAAGGTTCAAATCCCGGACTGACACAACATAAATTAAAACCGGCACTATGGCCGGTTTAAATTTATGGCGCACCCAGCGGGATTCGAACCTGCAATCTTCGGCTTCGGAGGCCGACGCATTATCCAGTTGTGCTATGGGTGCATACGCAAGCGATATTATATCATTTTATATTCAAGGTCAATATTTGTTTCAATACGTGTTCAGGCAACAACAATCTGCCAATCTGTTTCAACGCAGAATATAATTGTGCCTGGGTATTTATACTTATAATTTTTGGTTTTACATCATTTTGATAATATAGTGATGCTATTTTCTTTGTGTTATATCCGAATAAGTGTGCCTCTTTGACCAGATTTATCAGGGTAAACGCCATAGATTCGGGGTATACAGCATCCAAATCCAAAAGGGCATACACATTATCTTGGTTATCCAAAACAATGTTTTTTGCATTCAAATCTGTATGACATAACGCAACAGGGCTTACATTAAATGCTTTGAAAAATTTTTTTGCTATTTTTGCAGTCACAGGAACATACAAATCACTATCAAAGTTATAAGGTATTTTTGATATAGTATAACAAATGTCAAAAATTTGACGATAAATGTCGTCTAATTTTTCTTCTGAAACGCCTTGTTGTATTCTTTCAAACAGAGTATTTCCAATTATAAACGGATATGTTTCGCAATATTCTTCGTCAAATTTGTGCAAAGAAACATCGGGAACCCTGATACCGTTTGAATTTAATAAATTACTTACGTACAAATTGTGTTTTGCTGTTTTGGGTGATGAAAATCTGCATACAAATTTGTCGTTATATTTCGTTTCTACAATATATACGTCGTGAACCAATCCTCTGGATACAGGGCGAGAAATATTCGTGTTTTCCGGATATAATTGTTTTATATTCAAAATATGAGTGTTTTGATCTGTATTCATTTTATTGTGCCAACATTGATAACATAAAATCGTCTAAATCGCCGTCTAACACAGCCTCAGAATCTGTTTTTTCGACGTTTGTTCGGACATCTTTGACCAGTTGATAGGGATATAATACATAGTTACGAATTTGACTGCCCCATTCAATTTTCTTTTGATTTGCCTTGGCTGCGTCTTCTTCGGCTGCGCGTTTTTGCAATTCCAGTTCGTATAATTTAGAACGCAACATTTTCATCGCCATATCTTTGTTTTGAATTTGACTGCGTTCATTTTGACATGTGACAACAGTATTTGTTGGAATATGAGTAATTCTGACAGCGCTGTCTGTCTTATTAACATGCTGACCGCCAGCCCCAGACGAACGATAAGTGTCAATTCTTAAATCTTTTTCATTGATTTCGATTTCTATGGAATCGTCTACATCTGGCCACACATCCACAGATGCAAAACTGGTTTGTCTTTTGCCATTTGCATTAAATGGCGAAATTCGTACTAATCTATGAACACCGATTTCGTTTTTTAGCCATCCATAAACACGATCACCAGATATGCGCAAAGTGATACTTTTTATTCCGGCAACATCCCCGGCATGTTCTTCAACTGTTTCAACTGTAAAATTATGTCTTTCACACCAGCGAACGTACATACGATAAAGCATTTGCGCCCAATCTTGTGCTTCTGTGCCACCTGCGCCAGCCTGGATAAACAAAAAAGCACCGTTATTATCTTCGGGATTACGGAACAGGGTGATAAATTTTGCACGATGTGCCGCATCAGATAATTTTTCAATCGCATCTATTACTTCGTTATCGTCTGGTGATAGTTCATATAATTCAAGCAAGTTTTTATATTCATTTTCCAAATGATTTAATTCGGATAACTGTTTTTCTAAATTAGATTTTTTTTGCAAGATACCACGGGCATAATCCGGATTATCCCACAAATCAGATTTATTTGAAATTTCGGATAATTTATCAATTTCCGACTGAATTTTTACAGGGTCAAAGAAACCCCCTGACGGCGGAAATGTCGTCTTTGATTTGTGTAAAAGTTTCGTTGCTAATCACAGTCATGACTACATAATAGCAACAATTTTGTCTAAATCAACTTTTTTGAGTGAATTTTTATTGCGTTAACACAGCAAATATGATAGAATATCCCTAACGAGAGGGTTTTTTCATGAATAAGATTTTGATGATATTGACGTGTGTCTTGGCATGTTTTGCGGGAAATAACGCGGATGCTGTGTCTGCTGGTACGGTTGGCAAGGATACAGCGCGCATATCTGCAGGAAGCGTTTCTGCCGGGGTGTCAACTGCGGGAACACGTGGACAAAAAGGTGTGGTTAATGCCTATGTCCAAAATCAAAAAAATACCTATTTTATGATAACACAACCCGATGTCGATACTGCTTGTCGGAACAAGATTTATAAGTGTTTATCTGATTACTGTGGTGATGTCACTATTGTTCCGGGAAAAACCTCTGGTCGATGCATGTATGCTACGGAAAGCGAATTGTATAATTATGCTCTTTTGTGTTTACAGAAAGATACTTATATTTTGTTGCCACAGTATAACACTGTGACAAAAAATGGTTCTGGTGGGATGAATACGGCTGCACGTCTTTGTCCGTCTTATGTGCAACAAGAGTTGATGTCGTATTTATCAATGGCTAATATGGCAGATAAATTAACAAAAACACACTCGGATTTGTGTGTTCAGCGTCGTCGTGAATTAGAAGCTGCGATGTCATGTCATTCGGTCGCTTTGATGTATGGGAATGAAACAAACAGTATGTTAAATTCTATGTTGACTGATTACTGTGGTTCCGGGGTTCCGGGTGGCTCTGCGGAAATGGTCACACGGTTTGCAAATGCTGGCAATGTTGGCGCTAATATTTGGGGGTGGGCTGAAAAGATTGTAAGTCTGGATATGAATTCCAAAGGAAACAACTGGGAATCCGCAGTTGATGCAGTATTGGCGGGATATACAAACCGTATGAATTTGGCATGTGGTGATGATTTGAAATTAAACACTGTGTCGCATGGTGAATCAAACGGTAATACGAATTTACAAACGGCGGTTGCTGTGTTGGCTAATGTGGCATTTCCAATAAATAATGAAGAAATCCCAAATCCATACGATAACCAAAGTGTATTTATGGAAGTAACATCTATGTCGGAACTTTATGATTACACGACTGCTAATCGCGTAGTCCAGGCGGGTTTAACGAATAGTCCGCTGACTCAAAATGCCTTTTTGACAAGCTCGCAGATGGATAGTATGCAAACGGCATATAAGCGCGGAACCAAGGTGTTTGTTATTCGTGATAGTTCTCGTTGTTATACAATTCCAGTGGCTGTGTTGACACCGTCTGAAACATCGCTGATTTCACAGTCGTTTGCAAATTGTATAAACAGATAAAGGACCCAGGTACATTTTGATAACAAGTATTTTTTAATGCAAGGCTAAAAATGAAGATATCAAGAAGACGTTTTTTGAAATCAGTAAGTTTTTCTGCTCTTGTCATTGGCATAACGCCACGGGTTGTATTTGCTGCACCAAATTCATTAAAATCTATACGGACTGGACTGCAACCTGGGGGAAAAACGCGTCTGGTAATAGAAACGTCCGCCCGCCCGTCATACGATTTGTCATATGGTGAAAAGCAGTTAATTATTAACTTGTCAAATACCAGTGGAAAAAGCGATATAAATACAAAACTTGCAAACGGTACCTTGGTATCACGTGTTACACAAATCCAAGACGGAACGCGTTTGCAAATTTTAGCGACTTTGACTGGTGCCATAGATGCAATTGAAAAAAATCAAATCATGATTTTGGAACCAAATGGTGATAACGATTATAGATTGGTGTTTGATTTTGCATCGGGTTCGGGACGTGGCATCGAAAGTAATAACGCGAAAGCAGAATCAAAAACAGTTGATAACAAAACGACCGCAAAACAACATATAATTGTCATAGATGCTGGACATGGTGGTAAAGACCCGGGGTGTATAGGGCGCGGTGGCACCAAAGAAAAAACAATTGTGTTATCTGTGGCAAAAAAATTAAAGAATAAATTGGAATCTGATGGATACAAAACGTTTTTAACGCGTTCGAACGATACATATTTAAAATTGGCTGAACGTGCCGAAATAGCGGAAAAGAAACACGCTGATTTATTTATATCTTTGCACGCCAATGCCAACCCAAGTCGCGATGTTCGCGGCTTTTCTGTGTATACGTTATCTGAAAAGGCTTCGGATGAAGAGGCACAGAAATTGGCTGATTCTGAAAATGCGGCTGATAAAATAGACGTTAATGGTTTTGAACAATTTTCCAAGGATATTCGTGTCGCGCTTTCGTCATTGCAACAACACGCGGTTGCTGAATTAAGTGAAGAATACGCAAACGGTTGCGCAAAAACATTGAATCGTGCATCAATTGAACAACAAAAGGGACCGTCTGTTCGACATGCACCATTTGCAGTATTACGTTCAACTGTGCCGGGTGCATTGATAGAATTGGGACATTTGTCTAATAAAAAAGAAGAAAATCTTTTAAAATCTGATGACCACCAAAATAAATTGGTAAACGCAATTGCAAAATCTATAAATGCGTATGATTTTGATGTATAAAAAAAAACGGGCAAATGCCCGTTTTTTTTTGTTTGTTTTTTTATTCCCCTTTGACTTTCATCGCCTGGGCATATTTGTGCACGATATGCATCAGTACATTTGTTGATCTTTGGTTCAAAGCAACTTCTGGATGCAAATCTATTGGTGAATTTTTACCAGTTATGTCGCCAATCAAAGATGCGGTTGATTTTAAATCTTCACGTGTGGCACGGTTTGCGCGTTTTAAAAGATGCGATTTATCCGCCGCTATCAATGATGTATTTTTCTCTAAAATCAACAGTTGACGAATGACATTGAACAAGTCATCAACCAATATTTGCTGTTGTTGCATATTATCAAGCATTTCGGAATCGGACATATTTTTTTGTTCTTCGGCCAACACAACAAATTTGCGAACGATGGCGTCTAATCTTCGTTCATCAAAGGGAATATAACTAACGGGGTCGTTTCCTCTTTCACCCTTAATTATGAACTTACCATCATAATCCAAACCTTCGCAAAGATCTTGTGAAGAACGCAATGCTTTTTTTATTTCAAGATGATTTGCCACTGTTAACAATTTTATCAACGCTCTGAATACAGAGATTTTTCTAAAACTAACCTGTGGCATTGTTGGAACGTAATCTTTCAACACACTAATCTCGTATTCATGCTTGTTTCTATAATCTTCTATTATCTTAAAGAATTCTTCATTATCATGTATTTCGACCATTTTTTTATCCTTTTTTTTTATGATCTTTCTGTTTCTTTAAATTTTTCTTTATATCTGTTCATAATTTCCATTAAAACGCCGTTGCTTTTTTGGTTGGCGGCACGCTTTGGGTTCAAGTCCAATCTAGAATCTTTACCGGTAATTTCACTAATAATAGTCACAGTATCTTGAAAGCCCTGGCGTGATTTTCGTGCAAACAACCTGGATTTATCAGCGGCTACTATTGACGTTTTAAACAATAAATCCAATAAATCTTTGATAATTTTAAACAAATCTTCAGAACATGTACGTTGTTGTTGTAATTCTTTTAATAATTCATATTTTGATTTACTTTGTTGTTCCTGGGCCTTTAAAACAAATTCTTTGACAAGTTCATCTAAAACTTCTTCGCAAAAAACAACATCAAATAAATCTATTGTTTGGAGCGCACGTTGATGCTTAAAAATGCGATATCCTTGAAGCTTATTCAAAGCACGAGACACATCATCACAATTTTGCGAATTTAATAACCCAATCAAGCCTTCAAATCTACGTATTATCACGGCATCCATGGGAACATAAGTCTCTAATAATTTGATATCGGATTCATGTTTTTGCCTGTATTGCTGTATATGTGGCATGACTTGTAATATTTCGTATTTTTGCATATTTTATGTCCTTTTGTTATTTATGTTCGATATTATAAATACTTATTTGTGTTTTGTCAAATATTTTTTAAAAAACACAAACCGTATAGTAACCAAATATAAGATTTTTTAGTTATTTTATTCTGTTAACTTTGTAAAACATGCCTTGGCGACTGAAATTTTTAATATTTTTAGCACCAATATAGCTGCCACAACTGCGCAGGGCCCCACAAATATCATTTATTGTGTCGCATATTGAACCAGTAAACGGAACAAGTTTTCTTTCGACACCTTCGCTGGTTCCAGATTTTGTTGTTTCGCCATAATTTTGTTGCTGGGCGCGAAAACTGCTCATCCCCCAGTATTCTTTGAAATATTTTTCTTCGATAATATTTTCTTTTGTTTCTGGGTCAATTTCATCTGTTTTGATATATTTGACTACTTTTTCACTATCAGATTCTTCGCATCCGACAAACATAGAACCAGACATACAAAAATCAGCACCTGCCACAAAAGCCTTGCAAAAATCGCCATTTTGTTTAAAACCACCATCAACTATGACGTATCCACCAACCTGATGTGCAGCATTGGCACAATCTATGGTCGCTGATAATTGTGGCCGACCACAGCCCGTCTGGTTACGTGTCATACATATTAAACTGGGACCAATACCTTGTTTAACCAGATTAGCCCCCGCCAAAATAAGTTTTTGGGTTTCATCACCACTACATACATTTCCAACCGCAATAATTTTATTAGGATACAATTCCCGTAAAGTTTTTACACAATCGGTTATTTCTGGAATATACGCGTTTGGAACATCTAATAAAATACTAAAACCAGAATTTGTTTTGTTATATATATCTGCGACTTTTTGTAATTCTTGGTCCCAATTTCTTTTTCCAACGGTCACAAACAACCGCGCCAGGGCAACACTATCATCCAGGCCGTTATCGTCCACAGCTTTTTTATTGTCCGGATTATTTAAAATATCATCGATAAAATTTATAATTTGATTTGCGTTATAAAATTTATGCAATGTTGCACACATTTTATTTTTCAATAATTCGCGTGCTATGTTAAAAGTTCCAGTTTGGGTCATATTTGACGACATTATTGGCACACACCGCAAATGTATCTTTTGAAAAATTCTTATAATATCAACTTCGCCCCTATGATTTATAGTGGTTGTTTGTGGCGCAATCAAAACATCATCAAAATCAAGTTGAATATCATTGTGAATAATCATGTTGAACCCTTTGGAAACAGTGTACATAAATCGGCAAAGACGGATGGCGGAGACGAAGGGGTTCGAACCCTTGATACAGTTGCCTGTATACGCGATTTCGAGTCGCGCGCATTCAACCAGCTCTGCCACGTCTCCGTAGATGGTTTAGCCTTGTGAATTATATATAAACGAAATAAAAAATCAATGGTTTAATTTGTGACTTTTAAATCAGTAATAAAATCTCATAGATTTAATTATTTTAAAAAAATATAATTCCAAAAAAGGTTGTTAAATATGAAGGGCTTTTATGACCAAGTTTATGATATAGTTGCTAAAATTCCACCTGGGACAGTCACCACTTATGGTGATATAGCAAAAATGTTAGGTCACCCACGCGCAGCGCGGTTTGTGGGGTATGCCATGAACGCAGTGTGCGAATCAGATAATTTACCATGGCATCGCGTTACTTTTTCAGATGGGCGACTTTGGGACGGACAATGGGAAAAAGTTCAACGTGATTTACTTACTGCCGAAGGTGTTGGTTTTACCAAAGACGGTAAAATAGATGTTGAAAAATACAGATGGCGGTCAAACAAAACCCCAGATTTAAAAAATCTGCACGATTTACCATTAAAATTTTAATGTTTTTCAGATTTTTTTAATATTTTTTCATGAATTTTAGATTCTGGTAATTTACGCAAAGTGAAAAACCAAGATTGTACATCTAAATCTTTGTCTTTGTTTTTTAGTCTTTTGTTCATATCGGCTAAATTTTTTGGGACTGGTTCTATTACTGGCATCCCAGGCATCCAATTTACAGGTGTAGAAACATTAAAAGCATCAGTCGTCTGTAATGCAATTAAAATTCGTTTAATTTCGGATAAATTGCGTCCGATGGTTTGTGGATAATATAAAACAGTTCGAATAATTCCTTTTGGGTCAATTATAAATACAGCTCGCACAGTTTTTGTATCAGAAACCCCAGGATGAATCATGCCATATAATTTTGAAATTTTCATATCTAAATCTTCTATGACTGGGAAAGTAATATTTACGTTTTCCCATCCATTAAAATGTATATTATCACGAATTGCGCAAAACCAAGCCAAATGCGAACTTATGGCGCCAACCGACAATCCTATGATTTCGGTATTTAATTTTTTAAAATCTTTTAACATAGATTGAAAACCCATAAATTCAGAAGTGCATACAGGGGTAAAATCAAGCGGGTGCGAAAACAAAATAACCCATCTAGATTTATAATCTTCGGGAAATTTTATTATTCCGTTTGTTGTATGTGCCACAAAATGTGGTGCCGTATCCCCAATAAGTGGCGTTTTAAATTGCGGTTCAATTAAATATTTTAAATCATTTTCTTGCATGATAACCCTTTTTTTATTTGATTTTACCAGTCACAAAATTTTTTCCAACAAGACACTTTTCTTAAAAAAAACGAACGATAACAATAAAAAAACTTTATTTTTTATAAAATATGATATCATAATATGTGATATAATAATAAAAAGGGATTATATACTATGAAACGTTCTGATATTATAAGAAGTTTACAAGTTCAATACACAAATATGCGTAACACAGATGCTATGGCTATGCTGGACACAGTATTGGATGAAATGAAACAATCGGTTGCCAACGGAAACAGAATTGAAATTCGTGGTTTTGGGACTTTTCAATCCAGGACACGCGCAACGAAAACTGGATTTAACCCCAGTACGCGTAAATCAATATATTTACCGGAAAACAAAACAATCTTGTTTAAACCCAGTCGCGAATTAACTAAAAAAATGAACGGATAAATAAAATGTCAGCGGGAATAAAAAATCATAATCGTGATAAATATGAACGTGTTCGCAGATTGATGTGGATTAAATGCGAAGCATGTGGTCGATTGGTTTATTACAAAGATTATAAAAACAACAATTATGTGTGTCCACGTTGTGGTCGGGCGTTTATAATGACCCCAAAACAGCGATTTGATTTATTGTTTGATGATATAAATTGGCAAAAATTTGATTTGCCTGTGACTACGGATAATCCATTGGAATTCACAGATAGAACGTCTTACCAAGACCGCCTGGCTGAGGCACGCAAAGATACCGGAACAAACGATGCAATATCAACGGCTGATGGGAAAATAGGTGGTATAAATTCAACCGTATGTGTCATGAATGGCGATTTTATGATGGGGTCTATGGGGCGCGCTGCTGGGGATGCTATTGTGGCAAGTATTGAACACGCAATAGAATTGAAAAATCCTTTTGTTATGGTGACTTGCAGTGGTGGTGCCAGAATGCAAGAAAATATTTTATCTCTTATGCAAATGGCGCGAACTACGGTTGCTGTTAATAAATTACACGAAAACAAAATACCATACATTGTTATATTGACTGATCCCACATTTGGTGGTGTGACGGCTTCGTTTGCTATGTTGGGTGATATACACATCGCGGAAAAGGGCGCACGAATTGGTTTCGCTGGGCGTCGTGTAATCGAACAAAATATTCATGAAAAATTACCATCTAATTTCCAAACTGCTGATTATTTATATGAACATGGTATGGTGGATATAGTTGTTCCACGTGTTGAATTAAAAGCTGCTTTGGAACGCGTATTGATGGTTTTAACAAAACAACCACGTAATCCAAAGGTCATAGATGTTAAAACACCTAAATTTGATACACCAAAAAAGTCACGCGATTTCGGAAAAAGTCCTGAATACGACCGTGTGCTAATGGCACGAAACGAAAATAGACCACATTTTCTGGATTATATCGCGGGCATAGTTGACAATTGGTCATATCTGGCTGGTGATAGATGTTTTGGCGAAGATGCGGCAATGGGTTCCGGTATTGGATACTGGTACGGTATTCCATCGGTAATAATAGGTCAAGAAAAAGGTCGTACCATAGAAACACGTCAGCAACATCGATTTGGTATGCCTAATCCAGAGGGCTATCGCAAGGCTCAACGTATGATGCGATTGGCGGAAAAATTTAATTTGCCGTTAATATCTCTGTTTGATACGGCTGGGGCATTTGCAGGTGGTGCAGCAGAAGAGCGCGGACAATCCCAGGCGGTTGCATCAACTATCTCAACTGGGTTAAAAATAAAGACCCCATATGTCGCGGTTAATGTGGGCGAAGGCGGTTCCGGTGGTGCAATAGCAATTGGTACCGGCGATAGAATAATGATGTTGGAAAACGCTATTTATTCGGTGATTGCACCTGAATCTTGTGCTAGTATTTTATGGAAAGATAACAAATTCAAAGCCCAGGCTGCCACAGCATTAAAATTGACTGCGCGTGATATGGCGTCACTTAATGTGATTGATAAAATTATATCAGAACCGTCCGGTGGTGCCCAGGCAGATTGGCAAACAACAATGGAAATGGTTGCTAAATCGGTTGCGGACGCAATCAAGGAAATAGAAAACATATCGGTTGATGAATTGCCAAATACGCGTGCCAAGAAATTTTTATCAATGACACGTGATGTTGAAATTTATCAACCAGACCAATCAAGCGAAGAAAGGCAAATATAAAACAAAAAACGCCCGATTGGGCGTTTTTTAACTGTGCCAATTTTCGTGTATTCTTTCATAGTTTAAATAATCAAACCAAGATTCCGTATCCTGCATACATTTTTGCCACAATTCGATTTTATTGGCTAATTCTTTATTATGTATATCGGGTTTAGTTTCTTTGTATTCTGATATTGCTTTTTGGACAATCTGGCTTACCCGTATTCGTTCTTTAAATTCAATAATATTTGCACCATATTGGTATAATTGATTTTTATCGCAACATACACCGTGTGATATATGACCAATCGGTTCTATTTCATAAATGCAAACAGGGGGTCTGTAAGTCATAAAAATTTTATCAGAACAGATTTCAAAAAATTCATACCACAACAGGGTATTTAATTCACCTTTTGCAAAATGTAACACAGGCGGATTGCATATCAACATTACATCTTCGGAACAATTTGGTTCTTTTGCAACAAAACGGGTTCCCGGTGTAATAGAATCAATCTCTTCAATGTCATAGGTTTCCCTGAACAAACCAATCCAAGCAACAACTTTATAGTATTTTTGCATATTACGTTTTCCTATCTAACATACATATTTTGACCGATTATGATTAACCCAAGCAGAGATAATCTTTGACATCTGTAAATTTGGATACATATCTATTTTTGCATGATGATTCTGGTGAAATTCACTAAGTGCACGTTCATACATAGTATCCGCTGGAACCCGGGCTAAAAATTCTATCATATTTGCGCCGCATTGGTACAGTTGTACATCATCATTACAACGTTGTTTTATAACTTTGGTCAACGGTTTTATTTCATAAATAGCAGATTCCATCAATAGTGTCTTGCTTATTAAATTCGATAAAGTATTGTGCCAAAGCATAGTATCAAACGCATTATCACAAAAATGTATTACTGGTTCTTCTGCTTCGATATAATAATGTCCGTTTTCAATGCCCCTGGTTTCGTAATCATCAACAAATGGTGATGAAGCGATAACCTTTGTCCCAAAAGGTATATAAAGGCTGTCATCAACAGTATAAATTTTACTGAAATATGAATAACGCGTAATGATTTTATAGTGTTTTTGCATTTGTTTTTTATCCGTTTAGTTGGATTTAAACATAATACAAAAACAATTGATTGTCAATAAAAATATACATAAAATAATAAAAAACCGCCAAACGGCGGTTTAAATTTATGGCGGAGCGTATAGGACTCGAACCTATGCATGGTTTTAAAGCCATGACGGATTAGCAATCCGCTGCATTACCACTCTGCCAACGCTCCGGATGGGTGGTATTATATATAAATCGTTTTACAAAAGCAAGCGCGTTTTTTGTTTGATTTTATATAGTGTTTTATATTATGATAAAAACAAGCCTAATTATTGGCGTTTGATATATTTTGCACATAACAAAAGGAAGGGAAAACAATGAAAAGATATGCAATTTTAACATCAGTTTTGGCTTTGGCTGCCTGTGGTGGTGGCTCTGGTGGTGGTAATGGTGGCTCAGGAAGTACGCATTTTTCTTCTGCTGTTAACAAATTACCACCTGTCACAATGCAGGGATTTAGTGGTGGAAATACTGTCAACGCTAACAATACTTCTTTGACAAACATGTCTTCGTATACAGCGACTTACGCAACAAGTGAAAGTCAGGCTAAACAAGATATGATAGACTATGTTGAATCAAAATTGGGTGATTTAGATTTGGTGAATCGTAGTGCTATTCGCGGTGCAAACCGATCTTCAATGTCACCAAGAAGCGGAGATAGCTCTGATTTTTATAATGCGGACGTTGTGCTTACTCGTATGAAACAGGTTTTGCATGATATGGCGGATTTATCTGGTAATGATTTAACAAACTATGTCAACAAATATAAAAAATATGTTGCCCAGTCTCTGTTATTATACGGTCAGATAGAAGCAGAAGCGGTATCCAGTATGACGACCACTGACTTGATAAATGCTTTTAATGATACGGGTATAACATCCGAAAACGTCATGTCAAAGCTTGATGATTTTGATGAAGATAATTTTGCCATAGTAAAAGAAAGAATGGAAAATATAAAACTTATAGATACGGGTCAAGATGCTTATTTTAAGTTCAAATTAGATGATAATGGCAAAATAAGTTCTGTATCATTGTGGGAAAACCCAACAACTGATTATGGAACCAGTTGGACAACGGGCACAAACAGAAGAAGAATCATCATAGCAACAAGTGGGGAACAAGCTGGTGAAGCCATTTATGACACAACTAGCAACATACTTAATCCATTTGGTAACGATGGGGATTATTTGAACAGTGATGCAGGATATTTGAATCGTAATGGTTCTGGAAATGCATTTACTAATACAATGTACCATTATGAATTTGATTTTGGTGAACACAATTTAGCATCTGTTATTTCATCGGATGAATTTAGCGAGGTTGAAATAGATAGCGCCACAGTGTTAGATTTAGCGGGGGCCAAAGAAAAACTGAAAAACTATATAATAGAAAAAGTTAATAAAATTTTACATTCTCAACCAAACGACGATAGTGATTCATTGGATGGTATATTGGCTGTTGCAAATTATTATATTGGTTTGATAGATGGTTTAACAACAAGTGATATTCCCGCATATAACACATTTACCCAAACTGTTACAATGTATGGCGAAGGTAAAAACGTTCAGTTGAAATATTCTGATTTCGGATATGCTAAAATGGTTCGTCAAATGGGTAACCAAACAGAACAACAATATTTAACGTATGCTGGCGGATATGATACGCGTAATATGAATTCTGTTGAATCAGATTTACGTTTGTTGGAAGATGGCGCAACATTTACAGGTACCGCACTTGTTACCGTTGAAGACAAACACAAAGATAGAAATAACGATGACAATGATTATATCAAATCGGCACTTTACAAAGATACAACTGCGACATTGACATATAACGTTTCTGGGGGGACTGCTACTCATACATTAACTATGGAAAATTTGCAAGCAACCGAAGGCGACAATATAACAACAAACACAAAAGACTGGTACACCATGGTTGTAAGTGGAACTGACGAAAACCCAGTATTATCGTATCAATTCGATGCCACAGATAAGAATATCGCTTCTAATTATCAGTTCTTTGGGATTGATGATGGGAACATAGTAAGGGACAATTCAATCGTTGCAACCGATAATTCTGTCGTTAATATTGACAAAGTCAACGGGACAACGGTCAATGATAATTTCGCATTGTATGGTGATGCAACTGCGAATTATTATGGTGAAAATCCTGCAAGCCCAACCGAAGCAACTAGCGGATTTTATGTAAGTGAACGTTATCATAGTGATGATAATAACGTTCAACATGAATTGGCTGTATATGGTGCCTTTGGCGGACAAAAAAGTGATGAATAAACAAAAAAATCAAATCCGTTAAATTAGTTGTTGACGGATTTGATAAATTGTTATGTTAAAGCATATTCTTTTTATTTTGTTATTTTTAATTCAGCCCATGTTCGCGTGGGCTGAATCAACTATCCAGAAAACAGATAAATTAAAAGAAACGACTCAGTTGGTTATGACACCCATGGATGCAGTTGAAATGGCTGGACGACTAATAGACAGTGGTGATTATGAACATGCAACACAAATATTAACAAAAATGCCGGAAACAAATAATTTACCTGTGGAAATAGAACGCTGGTATTTAATAGCCCAGATTGCTCAACGGCGTGGTGATATTGATACGGCCATTAAAATTTACAAAAAAATATTAGATGATCAACCTGATTTAGTAAAAATTAGATACGAATTAGCTTTGTGTTATATGGTAAAAAAACAATGGTATCGTGCTGATTATCATCTGCGTCTGGCTATGGCGGGTAATAATATTCCAGATAATATTAAACAACAAATGATGTATTATCGTTACATAGCACGAAAAAACAAACGTTGGAATGTTTGGTTCAATTTTGGTGCTGCACCTGATAATAATGTAAATCAGGCTTCTGGTGGTGATGAATGTATAGTAAACGAATGGGGTGTTTTTTGTCGTGAATTGACGAAACCAGAAAGTGCAGTTGGATATAATTTCTTGTTGGGTGGAAATTATGAATTTGTTTTGTCTGATAATTGGCGTTGGAAAAACGAAGTAAACATATATTCAAATGTATATAACAAAAGTCAATTTGATGATTTATATATTTCTTTGTTGTCGGGACCTCGATATATCTGGGAACGTGGTGACGTATGGTTGGCTGGGATAATATCCCGTCGTTGGTACGGTTGGGATAGGTATAATTGGTCTGGTGGCGGAAAAATAGATACTCATTACGATTGGACGCGCAAATTATCCACGGGGTTATCGCTGCGTGTTGTTAATAATGATTATGATGAATATGGCGATTATATGAACGGTCAGACATATAGTGTCGCACCGTATGTTGCTTATTCTATTGATTCTACTAAATATATTGTATTACGTGGTGGTGTGGACAGAGATACCGCAAAATATGACGTATATGCGAATTGGCGATATAGCGCCGGAATAGGTTTTGGTGCTGAAATTCCATGGGGATTCAGTGTTTATCTGGAACCCACTTTTTCGTGGGTGAATTATGATGGGCCACGTTGGGTTGTCAAAGATAACTCTTTTAAGCCAGTTGTTGAAAATGATTTTATTCAAAGATATACATTTTCTTTGTCAAACAATAAAATAGATTTTATGGGATTTGTGCCAACATTTACATTTTCATATACTAAACGTGATTCAAATATAAAATCACGTGAATATGAAAAATGGACAACTGAATTCACATTACGGCAAAGATTTTAATTTTATCTTGATTTACCGTGGTAAAGAAATTACCATTACATACATGACGATTTTATTTATCAATTTTTACTGTTGTTGTTAATAACTGTTTGTGTGCAAACATAGTATTTGCAATATTTGTTCATTTCTATTACTATAATTTACGAAAAAATTTAAGGAAAAGGCTATGCAGATTAGATTATATAACACATTAACCCGCAAAATTGAAGATTTTACACCGATAAAGCCAAATTATGTCGGTTTTTATTCATGTGGCCCGACGGTATACCATTATGCCCATTTGGGAAATCTGAAAACGATGATTCATAACGATTTGTTAAAGCGTATGTTTTTGGCTAATGGTTTTGATGTTCATCATGTTATGAACGTCACAGATGTTGGTCATTTAACGGACGAAGATAATGATTCTGGCGAAGATAAAATGGAAAAGGGCGCGGCTCGTGATCATAAATCTGTGTGGGATATAGCTAAATACTATTTGGACGAATTTTTACGTGATACAGATGCACTGAATAACATACGTCCCACAGATATGCCACACGCCACGGATTATATTAACGAACAAATAGATTTAATCCAAAAACTGGAAAAATCAGGTTATACTTATGAAATTCCGGGCGATGGTATTTATTATGATACGTCAAAATTTGCTAATTATGGTGCTTTGACTGGTGGTGGTTTGTCTGGACAACGGGCTGGGGCGCGTGTGGAATATAATGATGCAAAAAGAAACCCAACAGATTTTGCTTTATGGAAATTTTCACCAAAAGATGAAAAACGTCAAATGGAATGGGATTCCCCATGGGGTGTTGGTTTTCCGGGCTGGCATACTGAATGTTGCGCTATGAGTATGAAATTATTGGGTAACCATTTCGATATTCATACTGGTGCCGAAGACTTGTCACGTGTTCATCACAATAATGAAATCGCTCAATCTGAACCGATTGTTGGAAAACCCTGGGTAAATTATTGGGTGCATTTTGGATTCTTGTTGGACAAAAGCGGCGAAAAAATGGCTAAATCCAAGGGTGAATTTGTGGGGATGAATTCTTTGCGTAATCGTAACATCGACCCGATATTTTTTCGCTATTGGGTTGTATTGGGGCATTTTCAATCGCAAATGGCTTTTTCGTTTGATGCCGTAGAAGCAGCGGGGGCGGGGTATAAAAACATAGTTCGCAAAATTGCAGATTTGATAGACGATAATTCTGGCGAAATTGACCAAATTTTATATCAACAATGGCATGATAAAATACTAGCCCCGGTATCCGATAACCTAAAAACGGCTGAATCATTGGTGGTGATACAGGATTTATTGAAAAATAAAAACGTAAATCCCGCAACAAAGTTGGCATTGGTTGATTTTATTGACGATTTATTGGGATTAAAATTATTGGAACATGCTAAAAAATTGCATGATTTAGAGTCTGAAACCGCACCAGTTGAAATCCAAGAATTGGCACAAAAACGCTTGGATGCCAAAAAATCGCGTGATTTTACAACGGCTGATAGTCTGCGAAATCAAATTGATACGGCTGGTTGGACAGTCATGGATACAGTTGATGGTTTTAAGTTGGTGAAAAAAATATAAAAATTTTTATAAAAAAACCACTTGAATATAGCGCGTTTTGTGCTATATTTAGTCGCGTTACAAAAGAGGAAATATTCATGAATTACCCATATATGCCTAAATCCACAGCTCTTTGGCTGATTGAAAATACAGCGTTAACATTTGAACAAATCGGTGAGTTTTGCGGTCTGCATGAATTAGAGGTTAAAAATATAGCCGATGCAGAATCAAGCAAAATGCAGGGGCTTAACCCGATTATAAACGGTCAGGTTACCCGCGAAGACATCGAAAAATGCGAAGCGGACCCAAATGCGCGTTTGACCCTGCGTGATGTTATTGTCGAAGCCCAAAAGAAACAAAACAAAAAGGGTATCGGATACACCCCAAAATTACATCGTCAAAATCGTATGGGCGGTATTTTATGGATTTTAAAAAATTATCCTGAATTGTCGGACGGCCAGGTTGCACGCCTGATGCGCAGTACAAATCCAACGGTTGCATCTATACGTAACAAAACACACAAATCGTATTCGATGATCCAGATACAAAGTCCACTTGTTTTGGGGTTGATTTCTGAATCTGCATTACACGAAGCAATCGCAAAAGCACACAAAGTTGCATAAATAATTTTACGTTTCACAATAAATCAAAGGTTTTTTCATGGCTAAAAAACTAGATGAAGCAACCAGATTGTTAATAGATTCTTTGCCGGAAAGCTTAAAAGAATTGGCTATGTCCGCCAACGAGATTGGATATCTATCAAAAATGGATTTTGATGCAGCTATCCAAGCGGACGAAGTCCCTGACGAAGAACGCGAAGAGGTCCTAGAATTCTTTAAACAAGATTTGGAATTGGAAATTCTGGAAACGGACGGCGATAGATTTTCCAGGGAAATGGAAAACTATTACGAAGACGACGATGAAAATTATAATCGTGATAAAACCCGTGATTTATTAAATGCTGATGCTGAACAAGTTGACGTCAATGACGACGATTACGAATACTATGCAAAACAATTGGAACGCAGTTCTACTGGAAATTTGGTTCTGGGTGTTCAAGATTCCGTTCAATCCTATTTAAAACAAATCGGTACTGTTCAGTTGTTGACGGCCGCCGGTGAAATTGCTATTGCTCAACGCATAGAAGCCGCATCCAGACTGATGGTTTATGGATTATGCGAAAGCCCAATGACTATCCAATCTATGCTTGATTGGTATCAACAACTAGAAAACGGCGATATTCGTTTGCGCCATATTATCAACCTTGAAGTTATGTATTCCAGCGAATCTGAACAGAAGTCTTTGGCTGTGTTAAACGACACATTGAAATCCAAGGGTGTTGAACAGGTTGATGATTTAAACGACGAAGATTTGGAAGATTTAGAAGAATCTGTGGCTTCTGATGACACCGACGAAGATGAAGAATTATCAGACGAAGAAGATGGCATTAAAAAAGAAGATTCCCAGCGTAGTTCGTCTGGTGTCCCAATTCCGGTAATGGAAGAGGCTCTTTTGCCTATGATTACCGAATTATTCACCAAAATCAAAAGAATCTTTACCAGTATGCAAAAATTGCAGGCTAAACGTCTGGAAAATTTATTTACATCATCTGAACCCGACGAAACATTGGAAAAGAAATATAACAAATCACGTGTAGAATTGTTTGAATACGTCGGCAAAATCCGTTTGAATGATGACAGAATAGCCGAAATTATGGAAAAATTGACTCAACGTGACCAATTGCTTATGGGGTTAGAGGGGAAAATGTTGCGTCTTGCGCTTGCTTGCAAAATCAAACGCGAAGATTTCTTGGCAGAATACGTTGGAAACGAATTAAATCGCAACTGGATAAAGAAATTAGAAAAAAACAAAAGTGTTGCATGGCAAAATTTTGCTAAAAAACATCAAAACGACGTTTTAAAAATCCAAGAAGATATTGCTGCCATAGCTCAAGAAACCGGACAGCCTACATCTGAATATAAAAAAGTAGTAGAACTGGTTCGTCGTGGACAAAGCGAAGCAGCCCGTGCAAAGCGCGAAATGATAGAAGCAAACCTTCGTCTGGTTATAAAATTTGCTAAAAAATCAAGTAATCGCGGACTGGGGCTGGATTTTTCCGACTTGGTCCAGGACGGAAATATCGGATTAATGAAAGCTGTTGATAAATTTGATTATAGATTAGGAAATAAATTTTCTACGTATGCAACAAACTGGATTCAACAGGGTATTTCGCGCAGCATCGCGGACCAGGCACGTACAATACGAATCCCAGTGCACATGATTGACAATATACACAAAATACAACGTGCAACACGTCAATTTATGCACAAATACGGTCGTCAACCAACCGCCGAAGAATTGTCAAAGATTATATATCTGCCGGTCGACAAGATTCACAAGGCTATGAAAGTGAACTTACGTCCAATTTCATTGGAAGCCCCTGTTGGCACCGAAGACGACAGTTCCAGAATAGAAATTATCGCGGATGAAACGGCTAAAAATCCGTTTACTTCTGCTGCACAAAAGAATTTACGTAAAATCGTCACCCAGATTTTATCTGAACTTGATCCAAAAGAAGAAACTGTTCTTCGTCAACGTTTCGGTATGAGCACTAATAAAACCAGCACACTGGAAGAGGTTGGTGAATACATAGGTGTTACGCGTGAACGTATTCGTCAGATTGAACAAAAGGCATTGAATAAATTAAAACATCCGACACGTGCACGTAAATTACGCAGTTTTCTAGAAGATTAAACAAATTTGCCCGCATGATTTTTGCGGGCTTTTTATAAAAAAGGATTATCAAAATGGACACAGGGTATAATACTCTTTTATTCTGTACCGGTATTTCAGGCAGCGGAAAAAGTTATTTTATAAAAAACATTTTACCACAAATTGCACCACAACACGATTTTTATAACTTAAAATCCGCGACAACTCGTGAAATGCGTGACGGGGAAAAAGATGGTCGTGAATACTATTTCCGGGATGAAAAATATTTTGAAACAACCGATTTCGCAACAAAACTATGGGTAAATGAAGCTTTTTGGAAACCTGGTATGAAAAAATGGATGTATGGTGTCCCGTCTTTTGAAATTATAAATAATCTGGGGCGCAATTTAGTTTATGATGTAATTCAACCAAAATATATTCGTGAAATGATAGATTGGTTTGAAAATTCTGAATTTTGTGGCACACCAATAATTGATTTTTATGATTACCAGGTCAAAATTTTATGGTTTCAGCCTCCTAAAAATAATGTAGAAATAGCACAAAAACGTCAAAATATGCCAAATGATTTAGATGTCCGTAAAACAAATACATGTTTGCTGTCTGATTTTAAGGCGGCAAATTTGATTCCGGACCATAAAATCATTTGTAATCCACAACAGGTTTATATTGACGACGAACTTCGTAATTACCTGGCACGATAGAACATATATTAATATCATCACCAGGTAACACGAACCATAACAACAAAATTTTTCCCCGCCGAACAAGATTCATTATTGGTTTGTTAATGTCAATTTTGTTGGTGTATCATTACCCCACGTCGTGACAGCACTGATACGTTTAGAATCATTCACATTCTGTACTTCATCCACCGCAGTTTTTACCAAAGTTATCACACTATCCGCAGACATCATATAATCATCCAAGTCATTATCTGCCAATATATCCATATTGCCACGAAACGTATTATAATTATTGATAAAAGATACACTGTTAAGATTATCTACCGATATTACATCGCTATACATCTCTTTACCAGAGTTATAATTCTCTAATTTTTGTTGTTTGTTTTGTCCCATCGCGTGCAATCCATCCAAAACCACCCTTGCCGAAATCAATGCATCATCCAGATTTTGAACACCTAACTCTTGCACAATCTGTAACGCGTTATAGTTATAGTCTGCATCAGATTGGCTATTCGGAAGCATCTGTTTTACATAATCAGTTATATTTGACCCAGCAACAACTTTTGATTCTATATTATGATTATTTGAACCGTTTTTTAATTTATCCTGTTTATCCGCATTGACTTTGTTGACTGCGGCGATGGTGTCGTTATAGGCTTCTTTTACATAACTGGCGGTTACAACGTGGTTTGTGTCACCATTTACGGTATCAACGATTGCGTATGGTGCATTTGCCGTTGCAATAACCGGTGTTCCCGATGCCGCAGATGGTCCAACATTATCCGCGTTTGCCATAACCGGCATAATCAATATTGATAAAATAAAAATCTTTTTCATTTAATTTCCTCCTTTTTTTACATTAAAACACCGCCAAAATAGGGCGGTTGGAGGCTCAGAACAATTTGAATAGAAATTGCGCAGTTTATTTTGCAACGGCGTTACGAAACACCGGCATTATTCACTTGCCCTCCAACCCAGTTTTGGTTGGAGTTCTTTTACATCCACACAAACAGAAGAGTGTATAGATGCTATTCAAACACGGGTTCTGAGGCCCCATCAGAAGAATACCCTCTGACGTGGCATATTGTAACACGAAACAGATTTTATTCAAAGAAAAAAATAAACGGCATAAATTTTATGCCGTTTCGATTTTCTGACTTTTATTATTTACATACTTTTGCGTATTGTATTATAAATCGTCCCAAGATCTGTTTTAAGCAACGTAGATTTCAACTTGTCGGCATCGTTTGTTTGTTCTGCACCCGCCAATATTTTTTCAAAATTACGGATAAACTGTGTTGCCTGGGAATTAAAAACTTTATCAGACTTTAACAATTCACGTATTTGTTTTTTGTCGGTTGCATCCAGCATCTTTACCAACCATTTTGCGAATATTTTATTATCACCGTCATTGTATTTTTTCCAAACTATATCTGGAATATCGCTGCCGGATGCACGAGTTAAATCCACAGATTGTTCATACAATTTTTCAAATAACTTATCAACGTTATTAAGAAAATCTTTTGTGCTTAACGGTTTATAACCAGGAACAGGGGTCGCTTTTATAGCATCCATAGGTGCACTGGCGCGCGCTATCATCATTTGTTTATTTAAACTTTGCATTGCATCTACTGCCTTGGTGTAATCAGACATTAAATCAATCATCTGTTGTCGGGACTGTCCCGCCAAATCCCCCAATTGAACCGAAGAATCATTTATATTAACCAGTGATTCAGATATCGTCGTTTTCATCAAGTTAATCTTGTCAACCAAAGTATTAACTATCTGTTCCAGATTTTCAGCCATATCCTTTGACCCAGTTGATAAATCTGGTAATGCTGCGTAATATTTTTCGATTAGTTCCGACAAAGGTTTCAACTGTTCCGTCGTTTCAGTAGACATTTTTATCAAATTTTCAGATTGTCCGGATAATTGAGTATGCGCTTTGTTCATTTCTATCAATGTTTCACGAACACCAATCCCCATACTTTTTACAGAATTCGCAAATTCCGTAGCAGCGCTTTTTGTGTTTTCCAAAGTTGTATTTGCAACACCAGATACATCTTGTAATTCTTTGACTACACCGGTTGAAAAATCATGAATTTCACCATTGAATCTATTGGTTAATCCCGTTAATTCAGTTGCCACACCACGAACAGAATTCTGGGTTGTTGTGGTTGAATTGTTCAATGATTCAATCGCGAACTCTAACTTTCTGATTTGTTTATCAATTGAAGATTCCGCCAAACGGACGGCCGATGCCACTATATTAGCAGTTTCAGTCAATGTGTTTGCCTGTTTAATCAATTCTTTGCTGGTGCGTTTTGTAAATTCAGATAATTTAGTCAAATAATCATTTAACAACTTATCGTTTTGATGCATTGTTTCGTCATATTCGGATGATGCAGATTTTACATTATTAAATCCATCGGTAACGTTTGCACTTAAATCTGTTAACTGTTGTTGCAGTTGACCGGCGGCATTGGTTATATTATTCATATTTTCATTATTAGCATCAAACGAAGATTGTAATTGTTGTGAAATTTGTTTTTCGTTTTCAATACACTGATTTATTTGTTCGCTTATTTGACCGGATTTTTCAGTTGTTGTCGCTGTGGTATCGGAAATTTTGTTCAACAATACTTCCATATTAGCAGAAAAACTATCTGTTATGTGCTGAACATCTTGCCAAGAACCAGAATTTACAATAGTTTGTAATCCATTAGTTGTATTTTCTAACCTTTGTGACATATTGGCTATTTTTTTTGTTGCATCATTCGCCAATTCAACCAATCTATCGTTTTGTGTTGATAAATTATCTTTGATTTGTTCTGTTTTTTGAATCTGGACATTCAGTGTATTTCCCATTGATTTAAAATTGGCATCAATTTTGTTTATTTCATCTTTTAATAACAGTTGCAGAACACGTGTTGCATCTTGAATTTTTGCTTGTTCTGGATTTGTCATAATTTCTAACAAAGATTCCATAACACGTTGAGATTTGCGTGAAATAAAAAATACAAAAACCAATGCAACAAACAACAAAAAACCAAGTGACAACGACACAATCAATAATGTTTGATTCATAATTTCTTTCTCCTGATGATAAAATAAACTTCCTTGCAGTCCAAGGAAATATATACTAGAATCCATTCGAAAAAGCAAGAGTATAAATGTCACAAAAACAAATTTTTTCGGCTAATCAAAATATAGCATCTGACCCAAACGAAAACATTTGGGTTCAAGCAAACGCAGGCACCGGAAAAACCACTGTTTTAATTCAACGTCTTTTACGTATTTTATTCAGAAATAATGATGGAAAAGACGTTTTTAAATCCGGAATATTATGTTTAACATACACAAATGCAGCTGCGGGCGAAATGAGAAACAGAATACTGTCGGATTTACGTAAATGGGCAACTGTAAATGACGAACAATTAACGGAATTATTGCAAGATATTACCGAAAATAAAGCTGTTTCACAAAAAGATTTATCTAGGGCCAGACACATATTTTATACATATATTGATAATCCGAATATATTAAAAATAAAAACAATTCATAGTTTTTGTGAAGAAATCTTACATCGTTTTCCAATAGAAGCGGGGCTTAGTCCGGCGTGGTCTTTGGTATCCGGATCGGCACAAAGTGTGTTATTACAAGACGCTTTTGAAAAAATGATAAAAACATCTTTCAATAACAATGTAAAAATGCAAAGAACTTTGGATGCCTTCTATAAAATAGTTGATATAAAATCTGAATATTTTTTGGATGAATTGCGTATACTTTTGCTTCAACATTATAGGTCTTTTTTTCAAACGGATAATATTGAAAAATATCGCGAATATTTTATAACAAATATAAAAAAATTTTTAAACCTTGATAATCCACCGGATAATTCACCAAATATAGCAAAAATTTTACAAATAATTGAATATGCGACACTTCAAAACAAAACGACAATTTATTTAAACAATATTATCGATTATTCGAAACAATATATTGAAAATACTATTGATTTTAACAAATATAAAAATGCGTATTTAACCAAAGAAAACGAAATAATAAAGAACGTTTTAAAACACGACGCTTTGATAGAAGAAGCCACACGTGTTTATAACATTCAGCAATACAATATAAATAAATCTGTTTTTGATAATACTGTTGCGTTGTTTGATTTATCTATGGAATTTGCGAATACATATAAAAAAATAAAACAAGAACGAAACCTTCTTGATTTTGAAGACATGATTTTATACACACAAAAGTTATTTTCAAAACCGGATGTTATGGGCTGGATTTTATCACAACTTGATGTATCTATTTCGCACATACTGGTTGACGAAGCACAAGATACAAGTCCACAACAGTGGAATATTTTGCGTGCACTAACTGGTGATTTTTTTACAGATGGTGAAACAAAAAACAATCGTTCTATATTTATAGTTGGTGACACAAAACAATCTATATACGGGTTTCAAAATGCGGACCCCCAGGCGTTTGCACAAAGCCGTGATGCAATCACAGAACAAATTAAACAAAATTATCGAACAATACGCGAAGTGGCTTTGGATCAAAGTTTTCGTTCTGTGGACCCCATATTAAAAACAGTTGATTATTTTTTTAATGATTCAAATGTGATAAAAACAACGGGTTTTCACAATAACAAACACAAATGTTTTAGATTAAATGTCCCTGGAATCGTTGAAATGCACAATCTATTAAAATATGATACAACCGGTATCGATAAAACAAAAATGTATATTGATACAATTGCCAATAAAATAGATTTTTTAATAAATAACGATGGGTATTCCCCGAACGATATTATGGTTCTGGTTCAAAAAAGAAAACCTTTTGTTGATATTTTAACAACTGCTTTAAAAAAGAAAAACATCAATATAGCCGGAAGCGACAGAATAAATCTACCATCTTTTCCGGCTATAAAAGATATGCTACACATGGTTAGATTTTGCTTAAACGCCGCAAATGATTATAGTTTATGTTGTGTATTAAAAAGTCCGTTTTATAGATTGAAAGAAAATGATATTTTTGAATTATGTAAAATTAAAAATACAAATAAAAATATGTCTATTTTTGATATTTTACATGATACATATCCGAATATTTATAATGATTTATTAGATACAATTGGACAATCAAAAAAATTGGGACCTTATTCGTTTTTTAATTATATTTTAGATAAAAACGATAATAGAAAAAAAATTATATCTGCACTGGGACAGCAAGTCATTGACCCAATCGAAGAATTTTTATCAATGTGCCTTGCATACGAAAGAACACAACCTGGAACTTTGTATCACTTCGTAAAATGGTTTATAACTGGGGATAGTGAAATAAAACGTGATATGGATGCATCAAACGGTGTTCGTATAATGACCGTTCATGGCAGCAAAGGTCTTGCGTCACCAGTTGTGTTTTTGATAGATACTGTTACAGTACCGAAAAGTGAATCTATTTTAAATGTGAATTATTTACACAATAACCCTGATTATGATTTATGGATTTGGAAAACAAATAATTCAAACATAATTCAAAAAATAACCGACAGTAATAAACATGATACTATTGCCGAATATTACAGGTTATTATACGTTGCCATGACACGAACACGTGACAGACTTTATATTTATGGATGCGATAGCGATCGCGTCCCAGAAATATCATGGCACACGCAATTATGGAACGTTCTATCAAAGATAAAAGACGCAAAAATAGATGAAGATACTATACGGATTACAAATGACACAAACTTTGAATAATTTTTTGATGGAAATATCAAATAAAAAATATGCTACACAAAGTGGTGTTAAAATTCACACACTATTAAAAAATATTATAATAGATTTTGATAAACAATATCTTGGTGATAAAGAAACAATTAAAAAAATTCAGCAACATCCGGAATTACAACGTTTTTTTATCACATCCGCACAAACAGAAGTCCCAATAGCCGGATATCTAAACGGAATTTTTCATAGTCGTCGCATAGACCGTCTTTTGGTTAATCATGAAACAAAGACAATTGATTTTATTGATTACAAAACAGACATTGATAGACAAATTTTTTTTGATAAATACAAACAACAATTATATGAATACGCACAATTATTATGTTCTGCATATCCAGGATATAAAATCACAGGCTTTATTTTATGGCTTCATGATTGGCAACTAGAAAAAATTATTTCCTTATAAAAAACTTGAATTTTTAAAGTGTTTTTGGCTATAATTTAACAACCATGTTAAATACGTTATATGTTTCTAATATTGTGTTGATAGACAAACTGAACCTGCAATTCGGTAACGGGTTGAATATTATGACTGGTGAAACGGGTGCTGGTAAAAGCATTTTATTAGATGCACTATCTTTGGCATTGGGTGCACGTTCTGATGTTGGGTTAATTCGTTCTGGCTGTGATATGGCATCGGTAATTGCAGAATTTGATAGTGTAAACGATAATGCAAAACAAATATTAACTGAAAATGGAATTGATTATGATGGACAATTGATACTGCGTCGCATATTGGATGTTAATGGAAAAAGCAGGGCGTGGATTAACGATGTTCCGGTATCTATAAAAATCTTAAAACAATTAAGTGATGAAATAATTGAAATTCATGGTCAATTTGAAAATCATTCGTTGCTGGATATATCAACACATTTAACTGCTTTGGATGAATACGCAAAATTAAATAATCCCGAATTCAAAGAATTATTACAACAAACACAAATTGCATATAACAATTTATCTAATTCGCAAAAGCAACTAAAACAACTGACGGAAATTCTTGAAAAATCAGAAAGCGAACGTGATTTTTTGGAACATAATGTTAATGAATTGCGCGCACTTAATATACAAATCGGCGAAGAAGACGAACTATCAACTAAACGCGCAGCGATGATGGATGTTGAAAAAAATTCAGCCATACTAGACGAAGCAGTAAAAATTTTAAAAAACAATGGGAATAATTTAGATGAACAAATTTGTTCTGTGGCACATGTTTTGGAACGTATAAAAACTATACCAAACCCGTATTCTGAACAAATTGATAAATTATATGATATCGCTTCGGTGATTGCTGAAATATCTGAACAAATAAAACCAGAAACCACCGATATAAACGATATAGACTCCATAGAAGAACGACTGTTTTCTATACGTGCTATTGCTCGCAAACACAGGGTATCTGCCGATGAATTACCAAACAAATTAAATGAAATGGAAAAACAATTAAATGCCATTGATAACAGCGATATTGAATTAAAACAGTGCAGGGCGGAATTAGATAAAAACACAAAAATATTTATTGAATACGCAGAAAAATTAACCGAATCTCGCAAGCAAGCTGCTGAAAATATTCGCAAACAAATATTAACAGAGTTACCAGATTTAAAATTGGGATCTGCCGACTTTATGGTTCAAATGGAAAATTGTGAACCGACTGTCCACGGTACAGATAATGTTATTTTTATGATAAAAACTAATCCGGGAACCCCGTTTGCACCATTAAATAAAATTGCATCTGGGGGTGAATTATCAAGACTAATGTTGGCTTTGCGTGTTGTGTTAAACAATCCTGCAAACCATAAAGTGATTGTTTTTGATGAATTAGATACTGGAATCAGCGGTTCCACGGCCAGCGCCGTTGGGCAAAGATTAGATAGATTATCAAAAAATGAACAATTATTGGTAATTACTCATTCTGCCCAAGTTGCAGGCTACGCCGACAAACATTTTAAAATATCAAAACAAAGTGAAAACAACACTACCACTACAACAGTGTCAGAAATCACCGATGATGATAGAATTAACGAAATTGCACGAATAATCAGTGGTGCAACCATAACACCTGAATCAATTGCCACCGCGAAAATTTTGATTAAAAATCCTGATAAATTATAATTATTTACTTTATTTACTAATCTTTAATACACCATCTGCAAATTCTATACTCGCAGGGGTTGCGTTGATACTGCTGATTATATTATTATTATGGTCGCGAACGATTGCAAAACCACGCTGTAAAACGTTTTTATAACTCAAAGAATTAAGCATTTGTCCGATATGGATAATCGATTGATTTAAAACGTTAAATCTATTTTCTAAAATAACTGGAAAACGTTCCATTAAATCAATTTTCTGACGTGCATTTTGAATTTTAGTATTGATAATTAACCCCATAGTCCGCCCAATATCATCCAAACGTTGCGATTGTTCCATTAAAATTTGTTTTGGACTTTTTATATTTATATTTGCGATATTTTGTTTTAAACCGACCAGATGATTCAAGAAAGATTTTGTTAAACGGTGTGATAAATTATCCAGTTCTTGAATCAAAGATATTTTTGTTGGAACAACCATTTCAGCCGCCCCGGTTGGTGTAGGCGCACGCACATCAGCCGCGAAATCAATCAGCATCCAATCTGGTTCATGTCCAACCCCAGAAATTAACGGTATATGACTATTTGCAGCCGCCCGAACAACATTTTCTTCGGAAAAGGGCAATAAATCTTCCAACGCGCCACCGCCACGCGCAACAATAATAACGTCGACATTATTCATTTTGTTAAAGTATTCAATCCCAGCGGTCACTTCGGCGGCAGCTGTTATACCCTGGACAGTAGCGGGATATAATAATACACGTACCGGGAAACGTTCACGTAACCTGTTTTGAATATCCTGAAAAGCGGCACCAGTCGGACTGGTTACAACACCAATAGTTTGTGGAAAACGCGGCAAAGGCTTTTTCCTAGATTCATCAAACAATCCTTCGGCGGCAAGTTTTTGCTTTCGCATTTCAAGCATTTTTAAAATAGCACCAACACCCGCCAATTCGATTGAATTTATTATAACCTGATAATTGCTCCGCGCGGGATATGTAGTAAAATGTCCGGTAATAATTACTTCTGTGCCTTCTTCTAGTTTAAATCCCACAGGTGTCCCACGCCAAATAATAGCGTTTATGGCTGCATTTGCATCCTTGATAGTCATATACAAATGCCCAGACGTAGCACGTGTAATCTGTGACAATTCACCACGAATACGAATTTCGGGAAAAGCCGTTTCAACCACTTTCTTCAATAACACAGATGCATCAGAAACACTGAATATCATATCTGGCTTAACAAACGGTTCAGGTTTTGGTAACAACTTACAATTCCTTGATTTCACCCTTTAATACACTAATAACGTCTAAATTCAAAACATCGGTCATAAACTTCCAAGACATATCGCCACGTGACAAATTAAAAGCAGTTGAATGTCCAAGTTCATAAGGAATCTCTTTTCCATAAAAAGCAAATTGATCATATGTTATATCAAGAAAATTTCCAGTTGGAATGTGTTGCAAATAATGATGTGATGCTTGTCCAAGCCATAAATTGTCGTTAATACACATTAACTGCCAATCTTTTACCCCCATAATAACAGCAAAACTTACACTAGCAATACGACAAAAACCAGCAGAATCATATCCTAAATTCCATATTCTACTTTCTGGCGTAATAAACATATATTGTTTTATCTCATTATACTTAAATAATTCACGAAAAAGTTTTATAAAATGAATAGCCTTATCTTTATTTGTATTTGAAAGCCCAAAATTAGTTATCTGCGATAAAATACTCGCCGTTGCAGAATCATAAAAATTTTTTTTACTTTTGGTTTTCATAAGATGAATTTTATCAAATTTTTATAATTCAGTCAACGGCCAACGCGGGCGGGGCGCAACTGGTTCTTTGACTATTTTGCCAACTTTGTAATTTTCAATTCCTGCCCACGCAATCATAGCACCATTATCAGTACATAAATTCATTGGTGGTGCAGCAAACAGCATTCCTGATTTATTTGATAAATCTTCCATCGCGGCGCGAATAGCACTATTTTTTGCAACCCCACCCGCAACCACTATCGTTTTTGGTGCGGCATTTTGAACACGTACATCATGCAAAGCATTTGATAACCGATTGATAATACAATCGACAACAGACGCTTGAAACGAAGCACAAAAATCATTTATAAAATCTTCGTTTATATCAGATTCCGGTGTTTTATCCAACAACATACGCGCGGCTGTTTTTATACCAGAAAAAGAAAAATCACATCCGGGTTTGTCGCATAATGGCCGCGGAAAATGAAACCTTTTTGGATTTCCCAGTTTTGCACGTTTATCAACAATCGGTCCGCCGGGATATCCCAACCCCAACATTTTTGCAACCTTGTCAAAAGCTTCACCAGCACTATCATCCAAAGTCTGGCCAATCAATTCATATTGTCCGACATTGTGAACCAATAAAATCTGACAATGTCCACCAGATGCCAACATTAACAAATACGGAAATTCAACATTTATATTTGTTGCAGAATCACCCGCAGATGCAGCAGATAAACGGGGAACCAGTGCATGACCCTCTAGATGGTTTATCGCGACAAGTGGTTTATTTTTTGCATTTGCTATACCAGTCGCCGCCATCCATCCAATTAAAACACCACCGATCAAACCAGGCCCTGCAGTTGCAGCAACAATATCAATATCATCAATTGTTTTACCAGCACGTTCCAAAGTTAATTTTATAACCTCGTCCACAGCTAATATATGAGCGCGCGCTGCCAATTCAGGAACCACACCACCATATTTTTGATGTTCAGGTATTTGAGAATAAATGATATGCGCCAAAATATTTTTATTATCATCAACAATTGCGGCACTGGTTTCATCACACGAAGATTCAATCCCCAAGCACAACAAACCAGATTTTACTGGTTTTGTATTGCTGCCCATATCCATACGAATTATATTTTCTTGCTTAATCATTTTATTTTCACCACGGATATACCTATGTTATTTTTATTCTTTGCGCGTTGTTTAACATAATTGTCAAAATCAACGTCCACAACACGACCATAATCACTGGACGCGTGACGCAATTTCCCACTAGGTAACAAAAATCCCAGATGAGAAACCGCCAAATCAGTTCCTATTTTATCGCGCATTTTTGGATTATCAATAACAAACAATACTATCAAAGGCTCGCTATTTTTTATTTCTTTTAAATCAGAATAGGGTATGTATTCAAATTTCACAGTTTGCATCGGCACCTTTACGTCCAAATTGTGCATACGTTTGAACCATTTTTGTTTGTCTATGACAACAGTTCGAACAGCGGTGTTACCGTATTGATTACTAACATTTTCAACAATATCTTTATTGTTTTGCACCCAATCTGATTCAATAAAATGGTTGCGTTTTATAAAATCTATTTCGCCATCTTTGTATCTAATTTTATTCAATTTATCCAAATCACCATCAGCCAAAGCCGTTTCAACAAAAGTCATACAATCAAACGCATCAAACCGTATTAACGGATCAGTATCCGGGTATTTTTCTTCACCCAGTGGCTCATTTACGTATTTTTTTCCAAGATATTTTTCGCCTATATACTGTGGCTGTGATTTAGAACAACCAATTAACAACCCCACACATAAAACAACAAAAAATTTATTCCTTATCATGCTTTTCATTTATCTTTATCCCATTATAACACAAAACTGCGGCATCACCAATATCCATTTCTTCGGAATCAGGCAACATAGCAATTTTGGTCACACATTGAATCAATAATTCTTGATTATCAAGATTTGAAATAACACGCTTTAACGTTGAAATCTGTTGCTGTTCAGATAATGTAAGCCATTTTTTCATATTTGAATTTTCAAAGGTATAATTATGATTAACAAAAAATCCAAGTATTATCAAAAGTAATGCAAAACCAAATGCAATAGATATTTTAAATATACGCTTTACACGTTTTATTTTTGATTTTTTTTGCATTTTAACTACTCGCACTTTTCAAGCCAAACATCGTAAGTATCATCTTGTAGCGGGTTTTGTCCAGGTTCATTACGATTCATCCAGCCACTGAAAATCCGACCATCAGCTTTTGTGTATATCTCGACAAAAGCAAAAAAATTTTCAGCATCAAACGGGTCAGATTGTTTACAATTACGAACAACCATCGTCAAACCATCGTATTGAAATGTTTGCCCAACGATAATTGATACCGACTGCGCTTTTCCGGCGGCTTTGTTCATTATGCGCACAACAGCGGTGTTTTTTTCAACGTACGCATTGGCAACCCGCGGCAATACAAAAATTGCTAGTAACGAAAAAAAAGAAAAAAAACACAAAAACTTTCTCATGAATAACATTTTACAGCGATATTACCCCCAAGTCAAATTGATAAATATAATCATCAAAAAACCGAACACATCAACACAAAATATCACTTTGTTTATACACTGTTTTTTTATAAAAAATCATGCATTTTAAAGGAACGTTTGTGTAATACGGATGAAACAAAACCTATAAAAAACAACAAATTTAATATCATGTTGATTTTAGTGTGTTTTTAAAAATCAAAAATTTTGCAAAAACTAGTTGATTTAAACGTTCTTTTTTGTTACAACTAGCAGGATTAGCGGGGCACAGAGAATGCAAACAAAAAAACGCATGATAAATCGGATTCAATCCGATTAGTAAATACAAAGTATGTACGATAGTGATAAATATCTTTTAGATTCCTTTAAATCGGCACAAAATCCGCAACTGGCAGAAAAAGATTATCTGGAATGTATGATTTTAGATAGGCTTTTTGAAGAACCTTATTTCAAGGAAAATTTTGTATTTGCTGGCGGTGGAACGATAACAAAAATCTATCGCATGGGTAATCGTATTGGTCAAGATATTGATTTAGCACTGATGAATTTTGAAGAAAACCCACAATCTAATAATCAATTAAAAAAATTTCGTACAAAATTTACAAAATTCGTATTTGAAGATTTAAATATAAAAGTTCAGGCAACTATCAAGCATATCGGTAACTTTGAAGTAATTACTGATGTTGAACAGCGCATAAAAACGACTGGGCAACAAAACATAGGTGTACCATCGCCCACATTACATCTTTCATATTATTCCGAATTGAATCCGCACATTAAAGGAACAATCAGTATTGAATTTATCCCGCGTCACTATGATAGTGCGGAAATTTATAATAAACCTGTAACACCTTATTCAACGGGTTCAATAATGACTAATGATGTTCCAACGGTTCATTACGCACAAACATTTTGGGACAAAGTTTATGCGTTACATACGATACATCAAATTGGTCTTATGCGTCCGGGTTTATCAAACCATTATTACGATGTTGCAAGTTTATCAAAAAATGTCAATCTTGATGAAACACAACACATGTTGTTTTCAATTGCGGAATATCAAAAACAATTTACAACACGAAAATTGGCACCATTACAATCTGTGACTGATGTCAAATTGATGCCAAACTGTACATCGGATATGAAAAGTTTGTCTGTGGATTATCAAACGTTACGCGGACGCTTCATAGGTGCCGCAGAACCATGGCCTCGCGTTTTAATGACTATAAATAAATTAAATAAAAACCTACAAACATTAAAGGAAAATTCAAAATGAGATACGTGTTTTCCGACCCACATTTTAATTCAGAAAACATAAGACTGAACGCAAAACGCCCATTTAAAAGCGTATCGGAAATGAATGATACTATGGTGAACAATTATAACCAAATTATTAACAATTCAGACGTCTGTTATTGGCTGGGCGACATTATGTATGATGCAAAAAAAGATAAAGTTCGTAAATTACTTACACACATGAACGGTCGCAAATATCTTATCATGGGCAACCATGATAGAAATCACTCTCCGAATTGGTGGCTAGATTGCGGATTTGACAAAGTTTTTTCTCATCCGGTTTATGATGCTGAAAATTACATAATGTTATCACATGAACCATTGGAAGAATTCGGCAATCTGCCAAACATAGCAAACGTACACGGACATATTCATATAAGCGATTATGATTTTCCAATTCATAACCATTGTATAAATGTCTGCGTTGAAAAGACAGACTACAAACCGGTTCCACTTATTAACCCTTTTCTTGAAATAGGTATTCGCAGATTTGGTAGATAAAAAATTAAAACTAAAAAAATCCCACAGATGTGGGATTTTTTTTGAAACAATATTTTTCATAATTATTTCGCTTTTGCGTTCGTATTAGTAGACAAATCTTCCACAATACGTGCTTTCTTGCCAGACAAACCACGCAAAAAGAACAATTTGGAACGACGCACTTTACCAACGCGAACCTTTTCAATCTTTTCGATTGCAGGTGTATACAATGGGAATTTGCGTTCCACACCAACACCGTATGATTCACGACGAACAGTGAACGAAGCATTATTTCCGTTTCCACCATCACGTGCAATTACAACACCTTCAAAAACCTGGATACGGAATTTATCACCATCTTTGATTTTTACATGAACTTTGACTGTATCACCCGCTTTGAAATCAGGAATAACTTTGTTACCCTTTAATTTAGCGACTTGTTCTTGTTCAATTTTTTTAATAATACTCATTTTTATTTTTCCTTGGTTAATAAATCCGGACGACGTTTTTTTGTTATTTCGTCCGATTGTTGTTTCCGCCACCGTTCTATGTTGCCGTGGTGACCAGACAGCAGGACTTCTGGGACACTTTGTCCACGCCATACCGACGGACGGGTATATAACGGCCATTCTAACCCGCCGATTTCGAAACTTTCATTTTCAGTGGAATCAGATCCACCACCCAGCACATTATCAACCAGACGAACCGCGCTGTCAATAAAAACTTGCGCAGCAATTTCGCCACCCGATAATATATAATCACCGATAGACAATTCTTCGATATTATACTGGTCAATAACCCGTTGATCTATACCCTCGTACCGACCACAGAGCAGGGTAATATTATCATATTTTAAATATTCATGCACTATTTTTTGATTCAGAACGCGTCCCCGTGGTGAAAAATATATAATTTTCCCCGGATTTTTAACAGAATCTAACGCATTTCCCAACACATCGGGACGCATAACCATACCCGCGCCACCACCGAATTGTTCGTCATCAACACTGCCATAATTATTTATAGCGAAATCACGAATATTAACGGTATTATATGACCATATTTTGTTATCCAACGCACGCCCAACAACCCCACCGGACAGGGTTCCTGGGAACATTTCTGGAAAAATAGTCAGTATGTTAAAGTGCATTTGTATCCTGTTTATCTTGTTTTTTTATCGCGTTTTTGAATGACATTTCCGGCAAAATTCACAAATTTCTGTTTCTGGATTTTCAGATACAACAAAGTCGTCGTCCGGCAGTACCGCATCCCCAGCTTTCACATCCAACCACTGCATTAACGAGCATTTTCCAAGACGCACACCTTTTGGACAATTATCAAACGGTTCTTTATGTTTAATAAAATCAATCCTGCGTTCAAAAAAATTATAAATCTGAATCAATACCATTTTTTACCGTCCACAATTATGTTTTAGTGTGCATGTCGGGCAGAATTGTGTTTTTATATATTCTGCTCTATAATCGCCACCATTTGGATCTGAACTATCATCTGGGCACTTTGGTTGAACAAACACCGTGCCAGGACCGTATGTAACCAGACATAAATCCAGATTTTTGATAGCGTTGCATTGATAGACATCCAAAACACCACTAATCAATGGCATCCGACAAATACGGGAAAAACTATGACCAGCACGATCAGAAAAACATATTATTTTGTCACTGAATTTTGATGCGTCATCTTTCTGCATTTTTTAACAACCTTTTGTTTTTTAATTCACAAATATTGTTTGTTTTTCAAAATCAACACTTGCACCATGGAAAGACACCATATCTCCGTTATCCAGTTCCATGATATCCCCCGCACCAAAATTTTGAAAACAGACCAGTTTACCAACGTTTTTACCATTTTTTACAACGGAAAAACCGATTAAATCAGCCTGATAATATTCGCCATCTTTTAAACATGGCAAATCATCACGCAATATAAACAATTCAATTCCACGCAATGTTTCGGCAAGGTTTCGATTATCAACCCCGTCAATTCGCGCAATTATCACATTAGTATTTGGAACAATACGCACAAAATGAAAATCTTTAGCTGTGATATTTTGACCAAAAACCGACAATTTTTCAAAATCAGATGGATTTGCAGTGAAAGTCTGAACACGAACTTCGCCCCGAATACCCTGGGGCGCAACAATTTTACCAACTAAAATTTGTGCATTATCTTTCAATACAACTCTCTTTTCTGTATTTGCGAACGGAACAACCCGGCATTTTTAACAAAACATCGCGTATTTCACTAATAAAAGCCATTTCATCAGTGTTATTATCTAGCGCATACCCAACCATATATTTAAGTCCCATACGATAAGACCCGATTAAGATGAAACGAGTCTTGGCATTTTCAAACCACAAAGACCTAAACACATCCATCAAAGCATTTCTGTATTCATCACAGGTATAATGCTGGTTTGGATACCATTGTTCCTTTTTGGTGGTAACAGTCTGTTCCATTGTTATCCATTTACGCTTGTTCAGCTGATGCCTCAACAGGTGTTTCTGCGACTGGTTCTGTTGCTGCCTTGGCGGCTGCTTCTGCTGCGGCTTTTTCTTCGGCTATTTTTGCTAATTTTTCAGCTTTGTCTTTTGCTTTCATCTGTGTTTTTTCAGATGGTTGATTTTTCTTGGTCTGGGTTGGAATTGGTTTCGCAGCAACCACCCCAGCGTTTGCCAAAAATTTATAAACACGATCAGACGGTTTTGCGCCCTTGGCCATCCAAGATTTGATTTTTTCAATATCCAAAATAACGCGTTTTTCATCACCACGTGCCAACATAGGATTATATTTACCCACTGTTTCCAAAACATTACCCGAATTACGAGCATTTCTAGAGTCTATCACAACCACATGATAATAAGGGCGTTTTTTTGCACCATAACGTGCTAATCTGATAACTGTTGCCATTTTTTATTTACTCCATTTGTTTTTTGTTATCTGTTTATCCCCAAAATTGTACACAAAAAGCGACATCAAGAACGAAAACTCGTCGGTTGATGTTCCTTGTGCATACCGCACACAGGTCTTTCAATAATAGCAATCTTTGGGATTTGCCCCGTTATTATGGAATACAAATCAACAAAAGTCAAATGTTTTATGCAATCTTTTGCCTAAAATTAAACAATCTAATCGCGGCTTTGCACCCAGCAAAGACGGATGGTGCGGGCAAAGGGAATCCCTCGGCATAAATGCCTGCGGGTAAACCGTGACGATTTCGGTGCGCTGTTGCTTCCAAAATCTACTTGTTTTCAAACCCTCTTTATCGGGTTCTCTTCCTGCACCACATACAAAAAATAAATCCGACCACAAGGGTCGGCTTTATTTTTGGTGCGGGCAAAGGGAATCGAACCCTCGTCTAAAGCTTGGGAAGCTTTCGTGCTACCATTATACCATGCCCGCAATACATACATGCCACATCAATATATATTTTTATGAATCAAAAGTCAATGTATTTCAAATCGCATTTTTTAACAGAACATTTTGACTTGCATTATTTTTGAAAAATTTGCTAGACTTTTTTTGAGGAAATGATTTTTTTGTCTTTTGAACTATATAACTCACAGAAAATAGCTCAAAAAACAGAGAAAACACAAGGAAGGAAGAAATATCATGTCGATTGTAAGATTATTAAAAATTTGTGTTTTATCTATGGCAATTTGTGCCGATGCTTTTGCTGCATCCAGTGTACGACAAGTGGGAACAAAATCGGCGGCCGTACAAAAAAGCACGGAAAAGCAAACTGCGCGTTCTGCAACAAATACGTCCACTAAAAAAGTTCTGGGGGCAACAAAAGTTACTACGACAACCACCAGTCCAAAAGCCGCTACAACTACAACCACTGCATCGGGGGCTGAATCACGTGCATTTGGTGCACCGATTGGTTTGGGTGGAAATCGTGTATATAGTTCCGGGAAGACTGGTTCCACAACGTCTACATTGGGGTTATTAAACAGTCAACTTGAACAATTACAACAAAACTATGCTAATCTGGCGACCAAGGAATATGTTGATACCCAAGCCCAACAAATAAGGGTGGAAGCCGCCCAGGAAATTGTCAACGCTACCCAAAACATACCGACAAACGAATCGATAAACAGAGCGATTGATAATGCAATAAATTCAACAAATATAGACAGCAAGATAGGTTCTGCGATTGACGCTAAAATCTTTGACTATAACACTATGGTTGATAATAAAATAGCACTTGCAACCAAAGATTTTCCAACAAACAGAACTATGCAAACCGCTATTTCCAATGCTACAAAAGACATGATTACGGATGCAAATGTTCAAAATAAAATCGATACGAAAATAGCTGCATACGATAACACAGTAAATCAAAAAGTAACAAATGCCACCGCTGATTTGGCTAAAAAATCCGAAATTTCAGAAGCAATAAACGATTACGATAAATCTGTGGATAGCAAAATAGAATCTGCAACAACAAATCTGGCATCTAATAGTGCACTCGGCACCGCGATTGATAACAAAATAAACGAATATGATGCAATCGTTAATCAAAAAATCGCTGGAATTTCGTCGGGCATGACCAGTGACGATGTAAATAGCGCTATAACGAATCGTTTAAATCTTTTTGATATCCAGGTAAACCAAAAACTTGCCAACGTAACAGACGGTTTTGTTACGCAAAACAAACTTACTGATGCTTTGAACCAGGCAGAAATTTCAACGAACAACAAAATCGCAAATATTCAAAGTGGTCTTTTGTCTGGGGATACACTGAATAGTAAAATTACGGATAAAATAAACGAATATGACGTTTCTGTTAATAATAAAATCGCCACCATGGCGGACGGTTTGGTTTCTAAGACCAGTTTTAATGACACTATGATTCAACAGGAAATAGCGGTTAATAATAAAATAGACACTAAACTGACTGATTATTATACAAAAGCATTAGTGGATACAAAAATTTCCGATGCAACGACCGGATTACAAGGATCCCAAGCTGTTCAAAACGCAATTGATGGAAGTTTAACTAATTATTATAACAAAACCCAAACAGATAATTTATTTAATGATTATACAAAAACAGAAAATCTGGGCAGTCTGGCTTTCAAAAACAGCCTGACACAGAACGATATTCCATCACTGAATTATGCTGATAAAGATACTGAAACCGACGTTGCAACATTAAAGGATAAATTTGATGCAAATGGTAATTTACCAGTTGAAAAAGTTTCTGGTTTGGGTAGTTTGGCATACAAAGATAGCCTAGAAGCAACTGATATCCCAGAACTTGATTATGCTACCAAAGGTGAACTAGCGGCGGTAGAAGCAGGTCAAGTCACAGAAGAAGCAATCGCAAGTGCCATCGGTGATTCGTATTATAATAAAACCCAGACAGATAATTTATTTAATGACTACACAAAAACAGAAAATCTGGGCAGTCTGGCTTTCAAAAACAGCCTGACACAGAACGATATTCCATCACTGAATTATGCTGATAAAGATACCGAAACCGACGTTGCAACATTAAAGGATAAATTTGATGCAAATGGTAATTTACCAGTTGAAAAAGTTTCTGGTTTGGGTAGTTTGGCATACAAAGATAGCCTAGAAGCAACTGATATCCCAGAACTTGATTATGCTACCAAAGGTGAACTAGCGGCGGTAGAAGCAGGTCAAGTCACAGAAGAAGCAATCGCAAGTGCCATCGGTGATTCGTATTATAATAAAACCCAGACAGATAATTTATTTAATGACTACACAAAAACAGAAAATCTGGGCAGTCTGGCTTTCAAAAACAGCCTGACACAGAACGATATTCCATCACTGAATTATGCTGATAAAGATACCGAAACCGACGTTGCAACATTAAAGGATAAATTTGATGCAAATGGTAATTTACCAGTTGAAAAAGTTTCTGGTTTGGGTAGTTTGGCATACAAAGATAGCCTAGAAGCAACTGATATTCCAGAACTTGATTATGCAACCGAAGATTATGTTACCGAAAAAATGGGGAATTTACAATTCACAACAGATGATAACAGCGTTTTATATTCCACTGATAATGGTCAATCTTGGTTAACAATGGCGGATAAAACCGAATTTGCCGTGGTCAAGGGTGAAGACGGAAGAACACCATCGTTCAATATTGGCGAAGACGGTAAATTGTATGCTCAATTTGGTGACGATGATCCAATAGAACTTGGCGTGGTCAAGGGTGAAGACGGCAGAACACCATCGTTCAATATTGGCGAAGACGGTAAATTGTATGCTCAATTTGGCGACGATGATCCAGCGGAACTTGGCGTGGTCAAGGGTGAAGACGGAAGAACACCATCGTTCAATATTGGCGAAGACGGTAAATTGTATGCTCAATTTGGTGACGATGATCCAATAGAACTTGGCGTGGTCAAGGGTGAAGACGGCAAAAATGGTAAAGATGGTAAGACACCGTCGTTCAGCATCAAAGAAGATGGCAAATTGTACATGCAGTTCCCGGATGAAAACGAACAAGAACTTGGCGTAGTCAAAGGAAGTGATGCGACTGTCACTTATCAAGCAGTATATGATTTGGGTTTTGCACCTATGACAAGTATACCAAGTGGATTGACAGATAAAATCTCTCTATTGGATTCGCTAGTGCAAGTTTTAGCAGACGGCGAATACATCACACGTAGTGACGATGGTAAGACAGTAACACTTAAAAATAGTTTTTCCAGTGGAAGAAACTAACTCTATTAAAAAAAAAGCCGGTATAATCCGGCTTTTCTTTAACGTTCAATATCATTAAGTCTTTTATCGACTACGTCCACCTAAATCGTTAACTTCTTTTTCTATTCCTTCAGCTATTCTTAAAACAGCTCTGTATGTCTTTTTGTTAGGTTTATTATTTCTTAATACAATTTTTTGCTGTATAATTCTGCTAAGTATATCCCGGCGATAAAAAGGTTTTACGCGGTCTTCCAAATCATTTACACGCTGTCTCAAAGCATCCCAATCTTCTTCAAGCGTATTTTCAGGTTTTCCAGATGTATTTAAAATGTCCCTTTGTCTGGATTCGTTCATATCTGTAAACCTTTATTTTTTAAACGGTATTTTCAATAATTGTTCAGGATATATCAAATCCGGATTTTTGATGTTATTGCGTTCCGCTATAATCGAAAACAAAACGCCACGACGCAAAAAATTACGAGCAATAACCCACAAACAATCGCCACGACGCACAGTATAAAAAGTATTATCATCGCCGGTCATTTTTGGCATGATAAATTCATGTTTTATATTCGCAATTGTGTTTCCATTACCGTCATGCAAACGAACATTTAATTTATATTCTTGACCGGGCTTTAATTGTCCCACATCAACACCCAAGCCAAAATTTTTATAATCTGAAACGCGTGCAAACCCCAGATATTTATCATTTAAAGTTAATGATACACGCAATCTTGGTAATGCTTTGCCAGTTACAACCATACGCCCAGTACTTAAATAATCTATTTTTGAAACAACCAAATCACCATCCAATAATTCAGGTGCCTGCATAATTTTGCTGCCGGTTTCAGTCATTAACAATGATACTGAATTTTTGTATCCACGTTCGGAAATATAAACAAAGACTTTGTCTTTGGATTTCTTGTTATTTTTGACATCAATCAAAGCTATCTCGTAATTACCGGGTTTTAATGCAGAAACCGGTGAATAAACAAATTCGCCATCTAAATTTGTCCGTTCTGTTGCAACAATTTTCTTGTTTATAACAATTGAAATACTTGATTCCGACATGGTGCGTCCCGCAATGACAATGCGTCCAGAATCTTCTATTCTGACTATATCAAAACAGGGATATGAAATACTTAACCTTTGAACAGATTTATCAACACTTACGGGTTTTATAATCGGTTCTGGAACCGGCGGAACAAACACTTTTACAGGTGTATTAACTTTGACTATCATTACAAACACAGCAATCAAAATCACTATCAAAGCGCACAAAATAGGGAACCAAAAATCACGTAACACAGAATGATTTTTATCTTTTTTGTCGGTTTTAACAACAACACGATGTTCAACAATTTCAACATCATCATTGTGTTTAAACACGTTAAATCTTCTTAAAAAATCACGAGTAAAATCACGACGACGATTTAACCAAGATTGTTGTTTATCAATCGCATCTTCTATCATTTCATCTGTGGACCGTTTCGTTTTAGTAATGTTTGTTGCTGCCATATTAAAAACCCTTGTTTTATTACTTTGACAAAAGTATTGCAAATTTTATTTATTTGTCAAGATATTTATGGTATAATCAAACTTAAAAGACAAATAGGAGAAAAAATTGGCAACGAAAAAAATAGGTATAATGACAACGGGTGGTGATTGTTCTGGATTAAACACTGTTATCCAACGAATTGTTGACGGATGTGTCCGCCGTAAATGGCACGTTATCGGAATCAAAGACGGTACAGATGGACTTTATTCAACACCGGCAAATACAATAGATTTTAATCACGAATCTTTTCAGTTTGCAAATTCTCATCTGGCGGGCAGCATTTTATCAAATGGAAATGCCGGTAATACTAATTTTGAATCATCGGCACGCAGTGGGAAACTGGGGGCTTTTAATAAAAAACTGCAAAAATCTTTGCAAAATTTAAATCTTGATGCACTTATCTTAATCGGTGGCAACGGCAGTTTATCTCTGGCATATCTGTATCCTGAAATTTATACGGGGGTATCGTTGATATGTATTCCAAAAACGATTGATTTAGACGTTCCAAAAACCGCACGGACAATTGGTTTTGATACAGCCGTCCAACAATTAACTGAATATTGTGACCAATTATTATTGACAGCACGCAGTCATCATCGTTGGTTTGTGGTTCAATCGATGGGACGCGAATGTGGTCAGTTGGCTTTGCATGCGGGGGTTGCCATCGCTGCTGATGCAATTTTAATTCCGGAAATAAAATTTGATGTGGACAACCTGGTTAAACACATAAAACAATCAAAACGTGATTACGGAATTATAATGGTATCCGAAGGAATAACTATACGTGGACATTCTGGAAAACCAGCAGACATGATTTCACGTAAATTAACCGCAGCAGGTATAGCCAATCGGACAGCATTTCCCGAACATATCCAAAGGGCAGGTGACACCATGGCATCCGACAGAATTTTAGCAGCCGGATTTGTTGATTGTGCTTTTCGTGCAATTGAAAACAACGAAACATACGTTATGACAACTTTTGAAAACGGCGAATATAAAACTATTTCTTTGGCTGAATTCTTTAAATCTGGACGACCCGAAAAAGACCCAAAAATTATTGGCGCAATGACATCAAATGCATACGTAGAACCAGACAATCCACTTTTACGTATTGCCACAGATATGGGTATATATATCGGCGAAAAACGGAAATAATAACTAACAAAAAAACTGGGCATTTGCCCAGTTTTTTCTAGGAGGAAAGAACAAAACTTTATTTCTTTTCTGAAAAATCTGCATCTGTGGCACCATTATTTTCAGATTCAGATTTTTGTTCACCAGACTGTTGCGCGGCTTGCGCTTCCTGGGCGGCTTTATAGACCGCTTCACCCAATTTCATCGCTTTTTCAGTCAACGCGTCTGTTTTCTGTTTCAAAGATTCCGCGGTGGCTTCTGCACGTGCCAATTCATCGGCCAGTTCTTTTTTAGCTGTTTCAATTGCTTCGCGTTCTGCCGCAGCAATCTTATCACCATGTTCCTTTAATGACTTTTCAATACTAAATATAGCTGTTTCGGCGGTATTTTTTGCTTCGGCCAGTTCTTTTTTCTTTTTATCGGCTTCGGCATTAGCGGCTGCTTCATCAACCATACGTTTGATTTCATCTTCGCTTAATCCGCCATCGGATTTAATAGAAATAGCTTGTTCTTTGCCGGTACCTTTGTCCTTAGCAGATACATGCACAATGCCGTTCGCATCGATATCAAAAGAAACTTCGATTTGTGGCATACCACGCGGGGCGGGGGCTATACCTTCTAAGTTAAATTGACCCAACAATTTATTATCAGCAGCCATATCACGTTCGCCCTGGAATACACGAATTGTGACGGCCGATTGATTATCTTCGGCTGTGCTGAAAATCTGTGATTTCTTTGTTGGAATTGTGGTATTACGGTCAATCAAACGTGTAAACACTCCACCCAAAGTTTCAATACCCAACGACAATGGTGTCACATCCAACAACAATACATCTTTGACATCACCTTTTAAAACACCACCCTGAATCGCGGCACCCAAAGCAACCACTTCATCTGGATTTACACCTTTGTGTGGTTCACGACCAAAGAATTCTTTAACTGTTTCTGCAACCTTTGGCATACGTGTTTGACCACCGACCAAAATAACTTCGTTAATCTGTGCGGTTGTCAATCCAGCATCTTTCAAAGCTTTTTTGCATGGTTCAATTGTTTTTTCAATTAAATCACCAACCAAAGATTCCAATTTTGCACGTGTCAAAGTTGTGTTGAAATGTTTTGGTCCTGTCGCGTCCGCAGTCAAAAACGGCAAATTGATTTCAGTTGTGGTTTTCGAAGACAATTCGATTTTTGCCTTTTCAGCGGCTTCTTTTAAACGTTGCAAAGCCAATTTATCATTTGATAAATCTATACCAGTTTGTGATTTAAATTCATCAATCAAATATTTCAAAACACGCGCATCAAAATCAGAACCACCCAAAGCAGTATCACCATTTGTGGATTTTACTTCAAATACGCCGTCAACAATTTCCAATATGGAAACATCAAACGTTCCACCACCCAAATCATAAACCGCTATCGTCCCGTCTTTGTTTTTATCCAGACCATAAGCCAACGCAGCAGCGGTCGGTTCATTAACAATACGCAACACATTTAATCCAGCAATACGCCCGGCATCTTTGGTTGCCTGACGCTGTGAATCATTAAAATAAGCAGGCACAGTAATAACCGCATCAGTAATTGTTTCACCCAAATAACTTTCCGCATCTTTCTTTAACTTAGACAAAATCATAGCAGAAATTTGTGATGGTGCATATTTTTTTCCGTCTATTTCGACCCAGGCATCACCATTATCGCCCGCAACAATTTTATATGGAACACGTTTTTGGATTTCACGAACCGCATCACTATCAAAACGTAACCCCATCAAACGTTTAATTTCATAAATAGTATTTTCAGGATTCGTTACCGCTTGGTTTTTTGCGGTGATACCGACCAGTTGTTCACCATTACTGGTAATAGCAACAACCGATGGTGTTGTACGTTGTCCCTCTGAATTTTCGATAATTTTTGGATCTGTTCCGTCCATAAAAGCCATGGCGGAATTTGTTGTTCCAAGATCAATACCTAATACTTTTGCCATTGTTTTCACTCCTTCAATGTTTTTGCTTAATGGTGATATAGTTCGCTTTCAATCAATTTCAAGTGATAAAAACAAAAAATCTCAAAAAATATACTGGGTTTATAATCACAACAAAAAACCGCCCAAGGGGCGGTTTGAAAATAATAATTATACCATACAAAATTATTCGTTCTTTTCGTTTCCTTTACCTTTCATAGCTAAATTTCTTGCCATATTGAAAGTTATCGTTCCTGGAACATATTCTGCAACAAATTTATCAATTAAATCCTGTGGTGCCTGTGTCACAGTTAACAAATTAACAAATTGATTTGCATTATTCGGATGTTCTTTCAAATATTTGCGCATAAAGTCTGCGATTTGGGTTGCATCTTGCTCAGACAACTTATTTTCCAACAATTTTTTGCCAGTTTCTGGATATTTTTTTGAAATCGCTTTTAACATATCTTCAACAAGCGGTGCTAATTTAACCAATTCACGATTAATATCTGCTCCGACTTTCTCGTTTTGCATCAACTGTTTCAAACGATTTTCATATTCTGAATAATCCTCTTTATACTTTATAAGCCCCGTGATAATAGCCAACACCCCCCAAAAACTAATAATTGCGCCAACGGTTACAAACAACCTTCTTTCCAGCCCATCGTTTATTCTTCCAGAAACAGCGGGACTAATTGTCAACAAAATACCAAACAAAAGCATCAAATAACCATTAAAGGTCGTATTCACTTTTTTTTCTTTAATTTCTTTCAACTGGTCTTCCAATGCTTCATCGGCCAATGTAATTTTTCCTTGTTCAAATTTATTTACTTTATCCGTATTCATACCGTTATCCTTTTGTCTTAGTTATGCAGGCATTATACAATAGAAAAAGAAAAAAATCAATTTATTACAAAAAAACCGCCCAGGGGCGGTTTGAAATAATTCGAAATAATATGTTGTTAAACTTATTTCTTTGCTGGTGCGGCGGCTGCTTGTGCTTTGTTATCCGCTTCGTCAGGCATTTTACCACCAACTGTAGCAAAAGCCAATTCTGCCATGTGCAATCCCAAAGAAATTCCTTTTGGTAAAACCAAATCAGAACCATGGATTGTATCACCAATATTAACATTTGCTAAATCAATAGTGATTTTTTCCGGCATATCATTAACCAAACCTTTCAAAGCAACCTTACGCACAGCAAAGTTTAAAACACCGCCCAATTTAATACCTTTGGAAATATCAGCGTTAATAACTTCGACCGGCACAACGACAGAAACAGGTTCTTTGACATTGATACGTTTGAAATCAACATGAACAACTTTGTCAGATACCGGATGATATTGAATATCCATCAACATAGCATCTTCTTTGCCACCATTTACAGCAATTTCAAACAATTTTGTACGCAACGACGGTTGTCCCAGCAACATTTCAAAATCACGTCCATTTAATTCGATGGACACAGGTTCTTTCTTTTCACCATAAATAACTGCGGGGATATTTTTGTTATTACGAACTGCACGTGCGGCCCCCTTGCCAGCAACTTTGCGAATTTCAGCATTTAATTTAATAGCCATTTTTAATTCCTTTTTTAATTTATTTTTTATTTGCGCAAACCTCCAAGGGTGTTCACGCAGGCGACATTATGTATTAAAAAACACGAAAAATCAAGTTATTTTTGAAATTTGTTATTAGTTATCTTTCGCCAGATTCCAATGAACTTTTTTCTTTTGTAATGTTGCGCACCAGCGTCCAACGGAACAACGCATCTTGTTTCAACAGTACTTTGTCACCACATTCGGTTTTAATACCATCAGGATTGTGCAACCTGACGCATTTTGTGCGCCGAACATTTGGTATCATATGGTCATTATTTGAAAAATGTAAAGTTGTATAACAGCCATCATTTTGAGCCACTTTGGCAACATGATATGCAAATTTACCACCTGGTAATCGTTTCACAAAAGGAACTTTTACACGGTGAAAAGCATAAGGACATCCAGCAAGCGTCCCATGTGCACCAATACCAACATCTGTGAATTTGCTATCAATGGCAACATCGTGTACCCCGGGCAAAGTATATCCCGCAGGAATGCTGTGTTTTCGTTGGTATGCAATCTTGTTTGGTTTTGGAAATAAAAGAATGCTTTCTGCACAGAGTTCATCTTCTATTTGTTCATAACCCAAAAACAATGCTAGAACAGACTGATGAAAATATTTATAACTTTCCATTTTATCAAACTCCTTGTGGATTGATTACAAGGATATAATATAGACAAAAATCATAAAAGTCAAATTATTTTATTTGTTTTTCTTTAAAATCAAAAATCTAGCACGACCGTATGTTTTATCTTTTAATATTTCCCACGTATCGTCCAATTTTGGTGCTGATTGAATCTTTTCAAATTCCCATATTAAAATCGCACCAGTTTTAACCACTTTCGTTAATTTCTTAACAAACAATACACTTAAATTAAAATCAGCGTATGGTGCATCAACAAAAATCAAATCAGCCATTTTTCCAAACTTAGAAATTACGGCAATCGCATCTGTTTTTTCAATAGTCGCTTCACAACCGATTGATTTCAAATTCTTTTTTATTGTTTCGATTGAAGTGATTGCATTATCTGTTAATATAACATTTGCTTTTTCATAACGTGATAAACTTTCAATACCAAAAGCCCCGGACCCAGCAAACACATCCCAAACCGTCACGGATTGCCGAATATCAACCAATCCATTTAACATATTAAACAATGCGCCACGCGCTAAATTCTGGGTAGGACGCGCACCATCTGGCAAATTTAATTTTTTACCACGATATTTTCCAGAAATAATTTGCAATTTTGAATCCATGCTATAAACTGTACATTATGAATTTTATGAATCAAGCACTAATTTTAGCAAAACGAGCTTTTGACCATGATGATGTTCCGATTGGCGCTGTTATCGTGCGTGATGGAAAAATTATTGCACGTGGTGAAAATAGGGTGCAAAAATCAAAAAATCCAACTCTGCACGCCGAAATAGTCGCTATAAATCGTGCCTGTAAAAAATTGGGAACAAAATTTCTGGACGGCTGTGATATTTATGTAAGCCTGGAACCATGCGCCATGTGCGCAACAGCAATATCTTTTGCCCGTATAAAAAATATCTATTTTGCTGCCACCGATGAAAAGGGGGGCGGAATAACATCAAACGCAAAAGTTTTTGAAAACGATAGACATCTTTGGCATCCTAATATAGTTCAAATGCCAGAATATACTGACAAATCCGCCAAAATATTACGTGATTTTTTTGCATTACGCCGAAATAAAAAATAACCCGCATAATTTTGCGGGTATTTGTTTAAACCAATGGTTTTCCGGTCATTTCCTTTGGTTGCGCCAACCCCAGCAATTTCAAAATAGTCGGTGCAACATCGCGCAAACCACCATTTTTTATTTTCTTAACCGGCGGTTGCGAAACCATAATCGCGCGAATTTTATTATTAGTATGCGCCGTCCATGGCGAATTGCTTTTGTCATCCCACATTTTTTCAGCGTTTCCATGGTCAGCTATGATTAACATTTGTCCCCCCAGTTTCAACACAGCAGGAACTATCCTTGACAGTTGTTCATCCAAAATCTGCATTGCTTTGATAGTAGCAACTTCATTACCAGTATGTCCAACCATGTCCCCGTTTGCAAAATTCATTATAACTGCATCAAACTTTGCAAGCCTTGGCAACAAAGCATCTGTAATTTGAATTGCAGACATTTCTGGTTTCATATCAAAAGTTGCAACATCTGGCGAATCTATCAAAACTTTTTCTTCGCCCTTAAAATCTATTGTACGTTCGGCATCCATAAAATATGTAACATGATTATATTTTTCTGTTTCGGCAATACGTAACTGTGAAAGCCCGTTTTTAGCAATAATATCACCCAAGGTATTGATTACCGGGATATCTTCCAATAATGCCGGACAATGTTCGTTTAAACCTTCGCCATATTGGGAAAAACAAAGCATGCGCGCACCTGTTTTTAATATAGCACGCACGATTTGACGCGCACGGTCGCTGCGATAATTGCCAAAAATAAAACCATCTTTCTTGGTAATCGGCACAGGGTTTATTAACGTTGGTTCAAAAAATTCATCAGTCACATTATCTGCATAAAAAGATTTTATGGCATCTTCGATATCATCAAATTTCTTACCAGATTTTGCACACGCCAATGCTTTAAATGCTAATTCTGTTCTGTCCAGGTTTTTATTTCTATCCATTGTATAATACCGTCCCGACAACGTCCCAAAAAACACGTGACCATTTGCAAAATAGGGTGCCAATTTACGCTTTATCAACCGCACATATTTCAAAGCACTGCGCGGGGGCGTATCACGACCATCAGCAATAAAATGAATACAAACTTTTAATCCAGAATCCAAAATATATTTCACAATAACCATTTCATCACGAATATCAGAATGTACACGACCATCAGACATTAACCCCGCAAAATGAACAATTCCGCCACTTTTTTTAACATCTTTGATAAATGTATTAAGCGGTTTATTCTTATTCCAATCTTCACGATGAAAGCGTAATAAATACTGCATAACAACACGCCCAGCACCAATACAAATATGGCCAACTTCGGAATTTCCCATTAAATTTCCGGGCAATCCAACCGCAGTTCCACTGGCACGTAATAACGAATTTGGATATTTTTTTATTAAACTATTAAAAAAAGGCATCTTTGCCAAAGCCACGGCATTATGTTTTTTTATTTCACTGTATCCAACACCATCAAGAATACACAATACAACAGTTTTTTTCATATCTATCTTTTATCTCCTATGATCACAAGCAATCATAGGTTATCATATTGCTTTTTTGATTGCAAAACAAAAAGAAAAATTGTATATATATTCCAAGGGAAAAAATTCATAAATAATAGCACAAACAAATCAAGGTTACAAAAAAATGGTCAGAAAAGCAAATGTCTTAGGAAACGTAGATGTCTATATTGCACAACGTTTACAGCTACGACGTGTTATGTTGGGATTAACACAATCTGATTTAGCAAAACGTTGTGGAATAAGTTTTCAACAAATTCAAAAATATGAAACCGCTGGAAACAGGATACCTGCGTCCCGATTGTTCGATTTAAGTCAGGCACTTGAAACATCTGTGGCATTTTTCTTTTCTGGACTTCCTGGAAATTTTCCGCCGGAAACCAAAGCTATTCGCTCTGCACGTGTCAGCGAACCCAAAGAAGATGACCCATTGGCAAAAAATGAATCTTTGCAATTGATAAATTTATATTGGGGATTGGCTGATGATAAACAACGCGCAATGGTTATGCAAATATTAAAAACTTTAAATGGTGACAAAGAATAAAAAAAATCGCCTTTTGGCGATTTTTTTTAACTAATTACCCAGGAAATTTTCCAACGTTGTCAAATCCGATATTTCGCACCTTGAACCACTATATGTTCCACCAAGCGAACGACATTTATATGAATACCATTCTGATGATAACACACAATCATTAAGTATTTCGTCATACTGTCCCAACGGATTACCCGCGGCATCTTTCTGTTCCAAACACATATCACGAACACGCGAACTGGCGATACACCAACCTGCATCTTCTGTATTCTTATTAAGCTTACTAATTTCCGAAGCACTGGTTGGAACCGTACCATAATACTTTCTATAAAACGCAGCATTTAATTCAGACACATCTGGCGTAACAACACCACTTCCTTTTGCGAGCCACGTTCCACCCATATATTCGCACTCCAAAGTAAATGCCAAATTCAGTTCATCAAATATGTCTTTGATAACACGGTTAACCATTTCCAAATTGAACGCCGATGCATCACCAATAGTATTAGATTTATCATCCAAAACTAAATCACTTGCACAAAACAATCTGGCGCGTTCTTCCATAGCGGCACGCAACTGTTGACGCGACATATTTTTACATCCCATCGGATATTCAAGCTGTTCATCATCATCCCCAGTGGTTGCTGGTGGATCACAAAGTTCATGTGCATACTTACTCAAAGCGACTTCGCATCCTTCGGCAACTTTGATTGAATCAACCGCATCAACAAAACTCAAAAGCGCCTGTAATCCGCATTTCTTACCAGCCACAGCAGTTAACTTCTTTGACTTATCATCGTATGAACAGCCATCTATATCGCCATACAACGCAGCGCAAGCCATGACCCTATCATAACACATGCCACGCGCAGCAACCGCAGAAATAGCGCCAGTTGCAGCAAAATCAGTGGAATCTAGTTCATTTAAATCACCGGTTTGCTTATCATAACATTCACGTATCGTAGCAACACAAGAATCTTTGACCGCCTGAATTTTAGAATCCTGGGCCTGCGCAATTTGAATTAACGCAGCACGCTTAAATTCATACCAAACAGTATCAGAAATATCCCTACATGTATCCAAAGCAGTTGTAACATATATCTTTTTTTCTTCCAAGAAATTGTTAAATTCCCTATTTGCACTCAATACATCAGTCGTATCACCCAACACAATTAAATTATTTAATCCGAATAATGCCTGTGAATATATAGGCTCACCCGTCGTAGTGTTAATGTATTTTCCAGTATAATCCATACACTTCTCATAATTCGATCCGCATGCTGTCGGCTGTTTTATAGCAGTTTCAACTTTCGATAAACACGCGTTAACATCCGCAGAATTATGCGCCCGATATTCCTCTAATCTTGCTTCGCGTAAATATTTTTCAGCGGTCCGAACAGTTTCTTTAACAGATTCCTTTTTTGCATTTATATTTTTTTCATAAATATTGCAATCCTGGGTCACTAATATAGAATACGCCGAACGTGCTAAATTAAACATCGATTCGTTCGGACAAGCACTACGCACAACATCAACACATTGTTTATTTGCATTTGTATATAATTCTTTGCCCTCCATTTCTGATAAATTAGCACTATTATTACCAAAAACAGAAAAACCGTCACCGCCCCACAAATCATCGCTATTTGACGAAAAAGAAGAAAAATCCAATACCCCCAACGAATTATTGTTCCTTTTGAAAGAAGCGGTTGTCTTTTTGCCAGATAAAATATTATCTATGTTATCCAATAACTTTTGAGACGCACTTGTATCACGCTTTATAGCTTTTTCCCCCTCTGATGCAGTGTACATAGCATTAACTTCCGCCGCTGTTTTATCAACAGCATTTAAATTGTTATCTTGAAATTCCGCCAACATAGACAAAGCTTGGTCCAAAGCATCCGCTGTATCACGGAAATCAGCAAATCTATCACTGCAAAAACATCTTCTGTACGTATCGTTTGCATTGGCACAAAATTGATCCATACATGTTGAATAGGCTTCGTGACACGAAGTATACCCACCACCAATCTTTGTAACATCGCTAAAAACAGCCGTTGCACGTGCCTTGGCAGCACGTGATACATTTGTACTGTTCCCAGCAAAGTTATTCGCACCACGATTATTTGTTGCAACACGCGCCATTGACTTTCCATTTGTCGCGGCACGAGATTTAGAAACAATTCGACCCTCTGTCCGTGCAAGACGCGCAGTCGTCGGACGTGATTTTACAACAGTTCTATTCTTTTTATTATCCAGTGTCGCAGAACGTGCAATCACCGATGTCGCAGAACGTCTTATCGAAGAGTTAGTGTCAGAATTTTGAATAACAGCGGAATTGCGCGCATTACCACCACGCTGATTTGGCGCCTGGACCCCAAAAGCAACCCCAGGAACCAAAAACACCCACAAAGAAAAATTAAGAAACTTCTTAAAAAATCCCGCCACTTGTATTCTCTCTTTTATCACGTGTCATTTTACCATTTTTCACACATTTAAATCAAGCACTTATTCAATGCAACAATTTACCGCGTTTTTAACCCATTGCCCCAAACGTTTTACACCTGTTGCCTTTTCAGTTGTTTTTACGGTCTTATCCTTTACTAAATTACATTGCTTGGTTGCACCATCATAAAACGCAGGAACATTTTCATGAACCCCGTCTAAATCAATTAAATGCATATTCAACCCCCAAAACAAAGAATATAAATCATATGCACGCGTAAACATTTCATAAGCATCTTTTTTACGACCAGCACCCAACGCCTTGGTTCCAACTTCATACAAACGCATAGATGCAGCCAACAAATGTTTAGATATACACCACACTTCGCCATCTTCGGGACCAGATTTTTTAACTATACGTTCCATCAACTCTTTGCGCATATTACGCACAGTATTGATTAAATCGTAAAAACCAACTTTTCCGGTTTTTGCGCCACTAAAAAAGAAATGTTCTTCCAAAGATACCAAATTCATCAACGCAATAGACAAATCCTGATCCGACGACAAATCCAACGGATTAGCCTTCTTTGCAGCATCCAATTTTGCAATCATTTCGTCCATAGATAACTTTTTTTCTCTTTTTTTCATAATTTAAATCCTTTTGTAATTAACACAAAACAATTCCCATTGTCGGCAACCATTTAATTATAGCCCAAAATATCCCAGTCATAACCAACAATCCCACAAATGGCATCACAACTTTTTGAAACGGGAATAACGCATGTCCGCCGTTTTTCCTTTTGATACGAACATACCATAATTCCATCAATATAAATGTAAGCGCACCAACAATTATACCCAACAAAAACTGATCAATTCCCCAAATACAATTGTCCCACCATTTTACAATTGGATTATCCAAGGGAACAAAATACACCCCCATCAACAAAGAGACATAAACCAAAACATTTAAAATATACCAAAACACATTTTTTACACCGCGTTTTTTCATATAATTAGCAGTCCATCCTATCAAAGACACAGTTAAACCGCCCGCCCAAATTCCAGTTAAAACGTCTTTGACCCCCAACATGCGCATACCTTCTAATCCAGCACCAATGGCAATCGTGCAAACCGGGCATACAGCATCCGCAGCACCAATAAAAAACAATACCCCAGAAAAAACAAACAAAGTATATTTTAATAAATTTCTCATATTTTCCTTTCCTTTTGCTTTGCGCATTTTACCATAAAATTGAAAAACAGGTCAATAATATATTTACAGTTTTTCAACCCCGCGCAAATGCGCAGAACGCGCACGCGGATTATTTTCCAATTCACCAGACGATGGTAACAACGTCTTTAACTTTTTATATTCTGCACTATTTAAATCTGGCAGCCTGGGGTCACCGATAACTTTCGTCCATTGATAAAAAATATCTTTTACCAATCTATCTTCAATAGAATGAAAAGTCACACAAAGACATCGCCCACCTGGACGTAATTTGTTTTTCAAACTATTCAAAGCAGACTCTATTTGTCCCAATTCATCATTAACCGCTATGCGCAAAGCCTGAAATACAGGCGCCACATCACGGGGATTTTTTATCAAATCGCGTAATTGAAAAGTCGTCTGGGGTAACTCTTGTTTTAATAACATTGCAAATCTATGCGACTTTTTGACATCACCATATTTGTATAAAATATCAGCCAATTCTGAAACCGATTTTTCTTTGATTAAATCAGCAGCATTAACATCAATATTTTCATCCATACGCATATCTAATCCAGAATCAAACCGGAACGAAAAGCCGCGGTCCGCTGTATCTATTTGCATAGACGAAATTCCCAAATCAAACACCACGTCATCAAAATCATTTGCATCTAAATTTTTAATTTCCGAAAAAGCAGTATTGATAAAACGAAATTTGTCACCATATTCAGCCTTTATTTTCTCTGCATCACTTATGACATTTTTATCCCTATCAAAAGCAATCACATTTGCACCACGTTCCAAGAAAGCACGACTATATCCACCGGCACCAAAGGTACAATCAACAATCGTCCGATTGCTAATATCACCCAAAACATCCAAAACTCTAGTTAAAAGTACAGGTATATGTTTCATTATTCTATTGTCACCTTGGTTCCAAGTGCTGTTAAATCTTTCGCGGTTGTTGTGCCTAATTCAACCATGTTTTTCAATGCCAACGAAGCATTTTTGTTTTCAGAATACAAATTCAAAATAACCTGGGTATTCCCACTAGGTAGCGCGGTTAATGCCTTTTTCACATCTAGCAATACAGATTTATCGCGAATATCTATAATTATTTTTCGTGCTATTTTCGCAATCCATTTATTTAAAGGGATTATAGAATCAATAAAAACAGAAACGTGTTCATCGCGCACAGAAGATTTTCCCATTATAACCACTTCTGTTTCTGTATTTAAAACCTGAGATAACTCAAAAGACGCTTCACCAAAAGCAACGCAATCAATATTTCCAAAACTATCCGATGCATTAACGGTCAACATATCTTTACCTGTTTTTGTTTTCCGACGCGAAAAAGAATTAACATTGGCGGCAATTTGTACCTGTTTTCTATCACCGCACAGTGCCAAAGAAGCACTGGTTGTTAAATTATATTTTTCAATTAAATGTTTATACTGATCCAATGGATGCGCCGATATATAAAATCCCAATGCAGATAATTCATTTTCCAATCTTTGCGCGAACGTCCATGGTGTAGTTTTTGGCAAATCCATTAACAATCTATCTTCGGAAACGTCGTCTTCGATAGTATTCGCAAACAAAGAAAGCGAATTAGCGCTTTCCTTTGATTTAGACGCATACGCTAAAATTGCATCAGCATTCATAAATATCAAAGCACGATTTTTTTCCAACGAATCCAATACACCAACTTTGGCAAAAGCTTCCAATATTCTTTTATTCATAATCGGTGCGCAACGCTTGGCAAAATCGGTCAGATTTTTAAATTTTCCGTGTGCTTCACGTTCAGCAACTATTGCATCAGTTGCAACAGTACCAACCCCCTTGATTGCGGCAAGAGCATAAACAATTTTACCATTATGCACAGTGAACAAAGATTCACTTTCGTTAATATCTGGTGCAACAATTGGAATATTAAAGTTTGATTTTGCATCATCAACAAATATTGCTAATTGCTCTGTATCGTTCATATTACTGGACATAGACGCAGCCAAAAATTCCGCTGGGAAATGCGCTTTTAAATACGCACACTGATTTGCGACTACGGAATAGGCGATAGCGTGCGATTTATTAAACGCATACTTGGCAAACTCTTTAAATTTTTCCCATAAATCTTTGGCAGTTGCATTATCAAGTGTTTTTTCTTTTTCACAACCTTCTAGAAATTTGACCTCTAATTTAGCCAACAATTCTATTTTCTTTTTACCCATCGCCTTACGCACAGTATCTGATTCACCACGTGTAAATCCAGCCAAAGCACGCGTTAATTGCATAACCTGTTCCTGATAAACAATGATACCATAGGTTTCTTTTAATATAGGTTCGGCACGCGGATGAACATATTCTATTGGTTCTTCGCCATGCATACGCGCAATAAACTGTGGAATAAACGCGATAGGTCCCGGACGATTCAACGCATTTAACGCAGATATTTCCAAGAAACTGGTCGGATGCATTTTTTTCAAAGTTTGTTGTACAAATTGAGCATCGAATTGGAATATGCCTTCAGTCAATCCAGCCTGCCAAAGCCCCATAGTTTTTTCATCATCAGTTGGTATAGAATCTAAATCAATATTTATACCATGGGTCTGCTGAATCAATTTAACCGTATATTTCAACACAACCAATGTTTCCAAGCCCAGAAAGTCAAACTTTATTAAACCAGTTGGTTCTAAATAGTGTCCATCATATTGGCACGAAGGCAACGGGTTCGCCGGGTCACGATATACAGGTGCAATTTTTGTCGTTGGACGGTCACCAATAACAACACCACACGCATGTTGTCCAAGATTTCGTATTGAACCTTCTAAATCTTCCGCCACAGAAACGACCTTTTTCATATCCGAATCAGAATCCAAAATTTCTTGAATTTCAGACGACGATTCAACCGCTTCGCGTAAAGTCTTTGCATCAGCCGGTATTAACTTTGACAATCTGTCTGATTTAGAATAAGGCATACCATAAACACGACCAATATCACGAATTGCGCCACGTGCCTGTAAACTACCAAAAGTAATTATTCTGCAAACGGAATCGCGACCATATTTTTCACCAACATAATCCAAAACACGTTCTATTCCAGTTGGTTCAAAATCAACGTCAAAATCAGGCATAGAAATACGATCCGGATTTAAAAATCTTTCAAACAACAAACCATATTTTAATGGGTCAACATGTGTGATACCCAAAGCCCATGCAACAATAGACCCAGCCCCAGACCCACGTCCCGGTCCAGTTAAAATATCATTATTTCGGCACCAATTGATATAATCAGCAACTATCAAGAAATATCCCGGAAATCCCATACCAATAATAACCCCCAATTCATATTCTGCCTGTTCAAAATAGGGCGCTGTATCGGTAATATTATGCTGTTTTAATCTTTCTTTTAATCCGTTCATTGTCGCATCACGCAACATCTGACATTCTGCTTCAAGATTATCACCAAAACGGGGCAAAAGAGGTTTTTCATTAACATTTACAAAAAAAGCACAACGCTTAGCAATATTTACAGTGTTTTCAATCGCTTCTGGTAAATCAGAAAATGTTTCTGACATTTCTTCTGCGGATTTAAAATATTGTTCTGATGATTTCCTGGGTCTTTCCGGATCAATAATTTTTGTTTGTCCCAAAACACAACTAAGCGCATCAGCCGCTTCAAAATCAGAACGATTCGGAAAACAAACATCATTTGTCGCAACAATCGGTATATTTAAATCACGCGCAATCTGTAAAAACATAGGTTCTGTTTTTATTTCGTCATCTAATCCATGACGTTGTATTTCCATATAAAAATTATTACCAAATATATCTAGAAATTGTCTGGATAAATCAACCGCCATATCATTTTGGTTATTTAAGACTGCCATTCCAATTGGTCCAGTATGCGCCCCAGAAAGACATATCAAATCATCTTTGTAAGATTTTAATTCATCAATCGTTATATATGGTCCAAGATGGTGATTTTCCTGGCGCATATACATTATGTAACTAAGTTGGCAAAGATTTAAATATCCTTGGTGATGTTTTGCCAATAAAACTATCTTTGACAAAGACGACTGACGCAATATTTTTGGGTCAGCATTATGGTGATTAAGAGATAATTCCACCCCAATAATAGGCTGTAATTTATTAGCAGGCATCACATCCGACAATTCTGCACAGCCCGACATCATATTAGTATCAGTCAAAGCACACGCGGACATATTATTATCAATACATAATTCAGGAATCCCTTTTAATATCCCTAATTTTTTATTACTGCCCACAGATAGGGTACTTGCCCCCACGGACACTTTGCTATGAACGCGAAGATGCACAAAATCCGGCATAAAAAATCCTTCCTTTTTTGATTTTACGCAAAATCAATGCAATTTTCCATGACAGTGTTTATATTTCAAACCCGACCCACATGGACATAACGCATTGCGCCCAATATTCATATTTGACATATTTCCACCGTTTTGATTTTGATTTAACTCAGAATCATGCTGGGCCTGTTGTTTAGCGGTTGCATCAACGTCCTCACGTGTTAACTGCATGCGACAAATATATGCAACAGACATAGATTTGAAATTTTGAATAGTATTTCTAAACAAATCCAATGCTTCGTTTTTATATTCATACAAAGGATTTTTCTGGGCATAACCACGCAACCCGATTGCCCCTTGTAAATAATCCATTTGTTGCAAATGACGTTTCCACACAGCATCCAACGCACCCAACATCATTTGACGCTGGGCAACCAACATCAACTCTGGCGGGTATTTTTCACATTGTTGCCTATATCGACCCATACCCAACCGAACCAATGCTTCATACGCGGCACGTTCAGATATAGTTTCATCAGTTTTCCAATTTTCAATATCCGTTATATCCAAAGCAAACATACGAACCATATCATCATGAATTCCAGCGATATTCCAATCCGACGGATGCGCTTTTTCCGGGATATTTTTTTCACAAATCATTTCAACGACATCACCAATCAATTCTTCAACAAACGGCGCAAAATTATCAGATGTCATTAAATCATCACGTTGTTTATAAATAACAACACGTTGTTCGTTCATAACATCATCATATTTTAACAATTCTTTACGTGCTTCAAAATAGCGCGCCTCAACACGTTTTTGTGCCTTTTCAAGTGCCTTGGTTATCCATGGATGCGTAATTGCTTCGCCTGGTTTTAAACCCAAAGTGGTAAGCATATTCTGTAATCTTTCAGCACCAAATATACGCATTAAATCATCGTCCAAAGCCAAGAAAAACTTCGAATCCCCCGGATCGCCTTGCCGTCCAGAACGACCACGCAATTGATTATCAATACGACGAGATTCATGACGTTCAGTTCCAATGACATACAATCCACCCGCATCCAAAACTATTTTTTTGTTTTCTTCTATTTTCTTTACGATTTCTTGTTTTTTCTGTTCGAAATCCGGGGCTGTTTCATCTAATTCAGCAATCAAATCATCTGCATTTCCACCCAATTTAATATCCGTTCCACGCCCAGCCATATTTGTAGCAATCGTCACAGCCCCCGGCGCACCAGCCTGGGACACAATTTTTGCTTCGGATTCATGATGTTTAGCATTTAAAACCGCCGGATTTATACCCAGTTTTTCACGAACTATGCCCGCCAATTCTTCGGATTTTTCAATAGAAACCGTTCCAACCAACACAGGTTGCTTACGTTCCATACATTCACTAATTTGTTTAATGATAGCATCGTATTTTTCAGCCTTGTTACGATATATCTCATCATGATGGTCAACACGAATAACAGGCTTATTCGTTGGAATTGCAACCACACGCAATTTGTAAATTTCTTCAAATTCAGCCGCTTCGGTCATCGCAGTCCCGGTCATTCCTGCCAAAGTCGGATACATTCTGAATAAATTCTGATATGAAATACTGGACACAGTTTGATTTTCAGGCTGGACCGCAACATGTTCTTTGGCTTCTATGGCCTGGTGTAGACCTTTGCCAAAACGACGTCCAGACATAACACGTCCAGTAAATTCATCAACAATCAAAACTTCGCCATTTCTGACCACATAATTAACATTTTTAACGTACAAATGATGCGCCAACAAAGATTGTTGAATATGCATAACAACAACAGCATTTTCCGCAGCATACAAATTATCCCCAGTCAAAACACCAGCTTCTTTTAACAAAGTGGTTATATGGTCAACCCCGGGTTCGGTCAAAGTGACATGTCTATCTTTTTCATCAATTTTATAATCATCAGAAACCAACTGTGCAACCACAGCGTCAACCTTGTTGTAAAGTTCACTAGTATCTTCGGACGGACCAGAAATAATAAGTGGCGTGCGTGCTTCATCAATCAAAATACTATCCACTTCGTCAACAATAGCATAAAAGAACGGACGCAAAACCTGTTGTTCTTTGGAAAACTTCATATTGTCACGCAGATAATCAAAACCTAACTCTGAATTAGTCACATAAGTAATATCACAATTATACGCGTTACGCCTATCTTCGTCCGACATGTCGTGTTGAATAACACCAATAGTCATTCCTAAAAATCTGTAAACTTGTCCCATCCACCCAGCATCACGCGACGCCAGATAATCATTGACAGTAATCAAATGTGCACCTTTGCCATGCAAAGCCTTTAAATACAAAGCCAACGTTGCAACCAAAGTTTTTCCTTCGCCGGTTTTCATTTCAGCAATCTGACCGCTTCCCAAAACCATACCGCCAACCAATTGCACGTCAAAATGCCTTAATCCGATGGAACGTTTTGACGCCTCACGCACAGCAGCAAACACATCTGGCAAAATATCTTTTTCTGATTCACCGTTTTTTAATCTTTCACGAAAAACATTTGTTAAATTATGAATTTCATCATCAGACATTGCCGCATATTTCGATTCCAAACCATTTACCACAGCCGCCGTTTTTTCATAAGATTTTACAATTCTATCGTTTGCGGACCCCAATAACATTTTCAAGACGTTTTTCATTTCTTTTCCTTATCTTTTTTTTATCAATATTTTTTAGATTTATAGCAATTTTGACCCACGGGGTCAAGACACTTTATCTATATAATGTACATTTTTTTTTAAACAAGTTTTTATGTCTTTTTTTACAAAAAACGTTTCTATTAAATCCATTTTTATGATAACATTATCGACGAAAAAATAAAATTCAAAGGAATAGCATATTATGAAAAACGATATACGAAAATTAAAAACTTCTGAAATATCAAGTGATGTTTTTATCATATCGCCCAACCAGATAGAGTTAATCGCCCAAAAATTTGGCGATTCTGTTGCAGAAACCATGAATATTAAGCCACTTTCACAGAAAATACGTCAAATTGCCATAGAAACTTTGATTCGCGTCTTGCAAGATGCCAAAACCATGGGCGAAGCATAAAACAATTCAAAAACACTTGAATTTTTTTGTTTTGACATTAAAATACCAATAACAACAGGTGCGAAAGAGCATAGCATAACCAATTTAATCTTGGTTACGAGGAAAGTCCGGACTGCTCGGGACAGCATAGTGGCTAATGACCACGCGGGGCAACCCGACGATTAGAGCAACAGTGACGAAAGTGATTAAATTCACGGTGAAACGGGCAATCTCTATGCGCAGCAACCCCAAAAAGGATTCCATGACCCGTCCCGGTCAATAACAGGAATCGGGTAGGGGGCTTGACGAATTATGGTAACATAATTTGCAGACTAATTATGCTCGCAACCCTTAACTTGTTACTGACTGGTTTTGGGCTGAACAGAATCCGGCTTATTGAACACCTGGGTTATAAAAAAGTCGCCAAATGGCGATTTTTTTTATTTTGTGTTAACTTTGGCATTATTAACAAATAGAATTTTTGGATAAAACAAATCTAATATCGTTGGCGATATACCATCCGATTGAATTTCTAAAACATTATTTGAATCATTACCCATATTAAAAACCTTTATTTTTGTGTTATATAACACGGGGAGCATACTATAAAACAGTCAAAAGTCAAAATGTTACATAATTTTTCCCTGGCTGGGATAGAAAGTTAATGTCATATTTTTCCATTTATCAAATTCACCACGCGGCAACATAGAAAACGGAGAACAGGTACGAATTGCCGCCTTAACTGTATCCAAAACATAAGCAAAAGACGGGTCGGTTTCGGCACGTGATTCAGATTCAAACCAGATTCTATCTACTACACCAGTGGGCAACATTTTTAAATGTGCAGTTAAACGCATATCCGATATATCTGGGCGCGACGTATCTATGTTCCAACACCGTGTCAAAGCAACACGCAACGCATCAACAACCGATACAGTCATAGTTCTATCCAAAGATAACACTTCCCGATTAACCCGAACCACTGTTTTTTTACGTGGTAACGGTTTTTGTTCTGTATCTTTTTGTTCGGATTTTTTTGTAGTTTCCTTTTTTAATGTTTTAGTTTCATTTTCAATAACAGTTGGTTGTTTTATCTCTATTTTTTCATCTTGAATACTCTGTTTTATTTCCGCTTTTTTATCTGATTTTTCTTCCTTAATTACATCGGGAACAGTGGTATTTTGTAACTTTGTTTCATCACCAGAAATTTTTACATTTTTCAAATCAATTTCAACAATCTGGATACGATTAGGCGTTACTAATTTCGCGTGTTCAAACACCACAGAAAAAGAAATCAACAACAAAGCAACCAGAACCAGATGCCCCAAAACAGACATTAAAATATTTTCACTTTGAAATTGCGTTTGTCTTTTCATTATTTTTCATAAATCTGTGTTCGCAGACCGACACGTTGAAAACCAACATCTTTTAATTTTCCCATCATAAACATAACAGCACCATAATCCGCATGCGTATCCCCACTTAATGTAATAGCTAAATTAGGATTTTCGCCGCGCATAGCAACAGCGCGCTTTACTATTTCATCACTTGACATTTTTTTATCCGACAAATAATAAGCACCATTTGCATCAATACTTATCTGGATTGCATGGTCATTACCGTTTAAACTAGAAGTCCCGGCGCGCGGTAAATCTATATCAATCCCGGTCATCAACATCGGCGTAGTTACCATAAACACCGCCAACAACGTAGTCATAACATCTATCATTGGTGTCAAAGACATATTTACATCACAAGAACCAGAACGTCTGCGTGGCATTTTTTCACCTATTTATGTTTTAACTCTTTAACTTTTTCTTCCAATCTATCATATAAATCGTCCGATTTTTTGGAAAATACATTATATCCGATTGCCGCAGGAATTGCCGCTATTAACCCCAAAGCCGTTGTTCCCAATGCAACCGCCAACCCGGGCGCAATAACACCGATACTGACTGATTGATTAACGCCAATAGATGCAAAAGAATCCATAACACCCCACACAGTCCCAAACAATCCTATGAACGGTGACACATAGGACACCATAGATAAAAACCACAAATTTTTATCAAATGGACGAATCAACCTATCAACAACAGTATCCAAATTGTCAGTTGTTTTTATAGATACTGGATTTCTTTTCTGATAACGCCAAAGACGTATTTTTTCAATTATAACCGCCCAAGATAAAACACTGGCCACCACCAAAATAATAGAAACAACCAATGTCATCATATCGCGACCACTAAACAATGACAGCAAAGAAAAATTGTTTTGCATATTAAAATCCTTCCTTCTTTTTTTATAAACCAAATTACACCAACATACTTACCAGGCTTTCTGGTATCGCCTTTGGATGCATATCGCGTCCCAAATAAGCAATTGTTATGTTCATTATAGCACAAATTTTATCTTTTTTTACAAATTTTTGTTCAATTATCACCGAAGCCGTTTTTACCTTAACAGTTCTAGTTTCAACAACAAAATCATCACCCAACAACAAAGGACTAAGATATTTAATGCTTAATTCACGAACAACAAACCCGGCATCACCATCGGGTATAACCATATTTTTTGACCAATTTGAACGTGCACGTTCTGCAACCTCTATATACCGTGCATGATACATAATTCCAAAAGCATCAGTATCTGCATAAGCAACAGAAAAATTAAAAAAATGTTCTTTTTCCATAATATTATTCCAATATATTAAAGTTATTTTTCAAAACCAAGATGTTGATATCCCAAATCAGTCACAACACGCCCGCGTGGGGTACGTTGAACAAATCCCAGTTGCATTAAATATGGCTCTATAACGTCTTCGATGGTATCAGCAGACTCAGACAAAGCCGCCGCCAAATTATCTATTCCAACCGGCCCCCCAGCATAATTCTTTATAATAGCATTTAAATATTCACGGTCTATTTCATCAAGCCCACAACTATCTATATGCAACTGGTACAATGTTGTTTTTATTGTATCAGCATCAATAAGATTCTTACCCGTTGCCATAGCAAAATCGCGTGCACGTTTCAATAATCGATTGGCTATACGAGGCGTCCCACGTGAAGATGCCGCCAGCATCCCAGCACCCAAATCATCAATTTGCGTTCCAAGTATACTTGCACTGCGCTTGATAATCTTTGCCAAATCAGATTCAGAATAAAAAGACAATCTTAAATCAATTCCAAATCTATCCCTTAATGGATTAGATAATAAACCGGTACGAGTTGTCGCACCAACCAAAGTAAATGGCGGTAAATCTATGCGAACACTTTTAGCGGTTGGACCTTCGCCCAACATTATATCTAATTTAAAATCTTCCATTGCGGAATACAAGACTTCTTCAATAGCCGTTGGTAAACGATGTATTTCATCTATGAACAAAACATCCATTGGTTCCAACGCAGTTAATATGGCCGCCAAATCACCTTGCTTGGTCAACATTGGTGCAGAAGTGGCACGAAAATTAGTTTTCAATTCATTTGCGATAATATGCGCCAACGTAGTTTTGCCCAATCCCGGCGGTCCATATAATAAAACATGATCCATCGCTTCACCGCGACCACGCGCCCCAGATATAAACACAGACAAATTTTGTTTTAACGCATCATGTCCAATAAAATCATTTAAAACCTTTGGACGAATCCCGGCAACTATATCGTCGGGAATATTTGGATCTAAAAAACGTTTATTTTCATCAATCATATTTATAACAAAGTATCATCCGCATTTTCACGTCCAACATACGCCTTTAAATCATTATACATTTGCCGCAAATCCGCAGGCTTTGAATAATTAGCATCGGCATTTTTAACACGTATAGTTTCCAAACTTATCTGGGCTTGTTTTTTCAAAATTTGCACCAAATGCGCACCAAAAGCTGTTGATTCATCACCTTCGCTTGCACCCTGTAATAACAAACCACGGTTGGGGCGGGGCGACAAAAATCCAAAATCAGATATCGAAGCATCAGGCGACACAAGCGCAAATCCAGAAATTTCAGGTCGACGCATCATAGCCTGTAAAACATACCAAGCCCCCAAATCATGCCCAGCCAACCATATTTTATCACTATCTTCGTTTCTATTTTGAATCCAATCTATTACAGTTGCTATATCCAATATATTATCGACAGTTGTCCCTATTGAACCTTCTGAATCATTAACACCACGATAATTAAAACGAACCACGGAAAAACCTATATCCATGAAAGCACGAAACATAGCGTATGAAACCCTATCGTTCATGTGGCATTTTTTACGTGGATTGCCCGACAAAATAACCGCCAAAGGCGCCGCCTCTAATTCAGATTTATGATACACAGCATGTAACTTTCCAGAATCACCACCAATTATGACATCAACCATTTTTTCACCTTGTTTTTTCTTTTCCGGATATATTTATAGAACAAAATAATTATTATTTTCAATAAAAATATTTTTGCTTTGACATATACCCGACAAATATTTTAATATACACGTATGAAATGAGAGAAAAAGGGTTAAACCACCATGAAAAAATTTGTCTTATTACTGGGAATAATAGCACTGTTCACCGGCAGCGCGATAGCTTTTGATGATGAATATTCTGATTATACATACGAAGAGTTCCAAACTGTATATAACGAAGTTCCTGTCCAATCTTATTATGCATATCCGGACGACCCTAATTTTATTCCGGAATCGGAATTTATGAACATGGAAGATAGTTATGATTACGACGAAATGATTTATGAAATGCAGACCCAGGAAAAAGAACTTGTTCCCGGGGTATCGTTTGCCGAACGTCCAACTGTAATATGCCGTGATTTCAACTGCACCAGACTAAACGACCGTATTACACGAACATTTTTATTTAATAGTTTGGCCAATATGTTGTTAACAAATGCACATTCAAGACTTTATATTTGTGAAGCGGACCCATTTTCGCGCAGTTGTTTACAATCTGGGATTTCAGCCCCGGTTCGCGCTGGAATCGCCAATGCTTTGGTAAAAATACAGAAAGCAACAATTTCACAGGTAAATTTGTCACGCGGTCTTTCACGCGCAACAGCAACAATAAACTATGAATTCCTTTTAAACGGAATCCAACGCACGTGTGAACCGACTGTTATGGATATATCTGTACCCAATAATTCACAAGCAACTCTGATGAATCGCGAGTTTTCTTGTAATTTAACCAGCAACAGCATGGCAAATATATCGCTATTGTTTAATGTTGATTACATAGATTTAGACTATGGATTGATAGGTGCATATTATTCGGTTGGAATCCAAGGTTCAACCGTGGGCAGTTCATCTGGATATATGGTATTCAAAACAGAATTTACAACCAAAGGTTCTAAATTCCGAACACAAACGTATCAAAATCTTGAAAACCCAGAAAGTGATGCTAGAAGTATTCAGCCCGGTGAATATACCGTAGAAGCTTTAAAAAAATCGGCAAATGGCAAATAATATATGACCAAAACTATATTGGTTATTGATGACGACAAAATTTTACGCAACGGATTATATTTGGGCTTGCGCAAGGCGGAATTTGACGTCGTGTGCGCAGAATCTGCGGAAACAGCAGAAAAAATATTATCCAGAATTTCCGTTGATGCCATAGTTCTTGATAGAATGATGAACGGCATGGATGGATTAAGTTTTTTACAAAAAATCAGACATGACGGTAATCAAATCCCGGTTATAATTTTGACCGCTATGTCGGGGCCACAAAACACAATTGATGGTTTACTGACCGGTGCTAATGATTATATGTCAAAACCATTTCAATTACAGGAATTGATTTTACGATTAAAAAATATCACTGCAAATACACCGCACAATAACGAAAAAAAACAAATGCCAGATGGTTTGATTTTCATAGACGATGAATTTTTTATAAAAACAGACGACGATACCCCCGATAAATTATTGGCTTTGTCTAATGAAGAAAAAAAACTATTACAAAATTTAACAAATCCGACGGGCACGATTGTTTCTGCGACCCCAATGGTTGCAAAACGCTTGCGTAATAAAATAAATAGTGTATTATCAAACATAGATATTATAACCGTTCGCGGAATGGGTTATAAAATAATAACAAACAAACGGTAAAAAAGCATGAGAATTATACCACGTAGTTTTTTGGGACGAACCATTTTGATGGTTTTGGTTCCTTTGGTTATGGCCTTGTTAATCGTCGCTAATGCCTTTTTTGGCAATCATTGGAAGCGCGTTCACGCAACATTAGCAAACACTTTGTCGGGTGAAATTGCAACATTGATGCACTTTATGGACAAGGGCGACCAAGAATCCGTAAACCGTCTTGCAAATGGCATCAATATTTCTGTTTCAGTGGTCGACAAAACAAACCGTCCAAAACATAATGATAATAAATCCCGCGAAGCAGGCCAGTTGGCACATGCTTTGCAAAAAAATTTAAAGCAATCGGCATCCATATACATAGACAGGGCAAATCGATCATTACAAATAGATATCCCAATGAAAAATGGCAAAATTGCGACATTTGGAACGTCTATGTATCGTATTTATTCAACCAGCACAGAAGTATTTTTAATATGGATTGTTGGTTCTATATTGATTGTGTCGGTGTTAATCACGCCTTTTGTTGTATCGCATACACGCAGCATACGCAATATTGCCAAAGCAGCTAATAAATTTGGTCGCGGTATGGATGTTCCTGGATTTAAACCAAGTGGCTCGTTGGAAATAAGGGAAGCCGCCACTGCCATGATAAATATGAAAGAACGTCTTAAACGATATAATAAAACAAGAACTGATATGTTAAATGCAGTTGGACACGACCTGAAAACTCCGCTTTCACGGATGCGTATTGCCATAGAAACTGATTCCGCAACCAAAGAAGATTTATTGCATAACATAGACCGCATGACCGAAATGGTGAATGGTTATTTGACATTTGCACGTGGTGAAGTTCCAGAAATTGAACAAACTGTTGAATTACCGGCTATGCTGACCAGAATTGCCCGTGATGCTGCCCCAAACAAAGAAATTATTTTGAATTTTCCTGAAAAACCAGTTCAATTCTATGCCCGACCATCTGCGTTGACATCTGCATTTACAAACATTATTGAAAATGCAGCACGTTTTGCTGTGAAAAAAATACAAATCACAGAAACTGATCAAACAGATTCTGTTATTGTGGAAATAGAGGACGACGGTCCCGGTATCCCGGACGACAAAAAAGCATTGGCCATGCAACCTTTTGTCAGATTGGATGATTCCCGCAGTGATTCAACTGGCGGCACAGGTCTAGGATTATCAATAGCGCAAACTGCGATTGAAAATCATGGCGGACAAATATTTTTGAAAAATAGCGAACTTGGTGGTCTGAAAGTCCGCATAGTTTTACCACTATAAAAAATATAGGAACCAATTATGAATTTATACAAATATGTATCGGATGCTGTTAACGAAAAATTAGGATTTGAAGCAAAACTAGAAATTCCAAAAAATCGGGATTTTGGCGATTTTTCGACAAATGCTGCTATGGTTGGCGCAAAAACACTTGGTAAAAATCCACGTGAATTGGCTAATGAATTTTTGCCAAAATTGCAAGAACTCGATTTTGTCGAAAGCGTGTCTATTGCAGGTCCTGGGTTCATCAACATAAAAATCAAAGACGCCTTTTTATTACAAAACACAACTGCACCAAAACAAATGGTTGCAACCAACCCGATTACCATAGATATGGATTACGGCGCATATAATGTCGCAAAATCTTTACATATCGGGCATTTACGAACATCTATTGTTGGCGACACGTTAAACAGGATTATAAGATTTCTGGGACATAAAACTTTTTCATGGAATCATATCGGTGATTGGGGTAAACCAATGGGACTGGTTATCGCTTGGATTGAACGGCTGCATCCTGAATTACCGTATTTCAAAGATGATTTTGACCCCAAAATACCATTTGACTATGACATAAATCCAAAAGAACTGGATACTTATTATCCATCAGCATCTGCATTAGCCAAAGAAGCCCCTGAATTTCAAGCCAGAGCCCAAGAAATCAAAGCAAAATTCCAGGCTGGTCATCCGGGCTATTTCGCATTGTATGAAAAATTTTTGGCTATATCACTGCAATCAATGAATAACACAGTTCAAAGATTAAATATTTTGCCATTTGATTATGATTTGGGTGAACGTAATGCCGCGAAATATGTCCGCGATGTAGAAAAAATATTGAACGATAAAAATATGATTTACGAAAGTGATGGCGCACTTGTCATAAATGTAAAACGCGATACAGATACTGCACCAATTCCGCCGTATATGTGGCGCGATTCTCGTGGGGCAGATACTTATGATACAACCGATTTAGCGGCCGTATATTGTCGTAAGAAAACTGATAATCCAGATAAAATCATTTATTTTACTGATTTACGTCAATCATTACATTTTGAACAATTGTTCAGAACGGCTGATATGTCCGGAATATACCCATACGATAAATTTGAACATATTGGATACGGAACAATAAATGGCAAAGACGGCAAACCGTTCAAAACACGCGACGGAAACGCGGCGGGACTTGATGACATTTTAGACACAGCAAATGACGCTGTCCAAACACGTATCGCAGAATCCGGTAAAAAATTAGATGCAGAAACAATAAAAACAATTGCTTTGGCGGCTGTCAAATTCAATGATTTAATTCACGAAGTAAAATCCGATTACATATTTGATCCGACATCTGTGACCAGTTTTGAAGGAAAAACCGGTCCATATATATTATATACAGCGGTTCGCCTGAATTCCGTACTTAAACGAGCATGTATTGCCGCACAAAAACCAGAACATTACGATTTATCAATCGAAGAACGTAATTTATTGATTGAAATTATGGATTTTGAACACACTTTGATTTCTGCATATGAAAATCGTGCAACCGATATGATTGCAAATTATGCATATGATTTATGTCAATTAACTAATAATTTCTATCATAATTGTCCGATTTTACGTGATGACATAGACGCACAAACAAAAGCAGGGCGCCTGTATATCGCAAAAATGGCTTTTGAAACACTGGCGACAGCAATAGATTTAATGGGATTAAAAATACCAAGCGAAATGTGATAATCCAAATACAAAGGTGAAAACATTTATGTCCTATGCCAAAGCACCAAAATTGATAATCATAGATTGTGACGGGGTTTTGTATGACGAAAACGAACTTGATACAAATGCACTTGTTCACGGTTTTAACAAAACATGTTCAGAATACTTTAAATTTCCGGACAAAAACGTAGATGCTGTCGCAAGTTATGCAAAAGAAAAGCATACAAAAGGTGCATACACCTATATCAACGAAATATCAAAAAAAATTGGAATTGATCCAGAATCTCTTGTAAAACAAGTCATTGAAAACATCGATTATTCAAATATAAAATCCGACAAAGATAATATCTTGCCCAAACTGCAAGAATTACAACACAAATATAAAATTTGCATATATTCAAACAATCATTTAATGCATGTAAATAAAATTTTAAAGGCTAAATTCAATACGTTGGCAAATCAATTACCCTTTGAAGTGTTTGACATGCGATATGCCGAACAAGATGGAATATTTTATGCAAAGGAATCTGATGTTTCGATATCAAAACTTGAAAAACATTTTAATATCAATGCCAAAGACTTTTTATGGATAGATGATTCACAACATATTTCAGATGCATTGGAACCGTTTGGATGTCGGGTGACCCTGGTCACAAAAGAAAATCGATTGATTGATATTTTAAACAAATTATAATTTTACGGTATTATATTACCATAGTGATTTTTTCTTGACTTTTATGCGTATTTGCACAATAATAACGCACGTTATTTTTAACAAACCAAAAGGTAAAACACAATGACAACGACAAAATCGTTAAAAAAATGCGAATTAGAAGCCAAATGGTATCTGATTGACGCAACTGATTGCACGTTGGGACGTTTGGCTGCTTTTACTGCAAACATCTTGCGTGGCAAAAACAAACCAACATGGACACCGAATATGGACTGTGGCGACCATGTTATTATTATCAATGCTGATAAAATTGCCTTAACTGGGCACAAGGCTGAAAAGACAAAATTCTTTTGGCATTCTTTGTGGACCGGCGGAATCAAAGAAAGAACATTAGGGCAAATGCGTTCTGAAAAACCTGAAAAATTGATTACAAATGCTGTAAAACGTATGATGGGTCGTCGCACTGCTGTTGCGTTGGCAAATAAACGTTTAACAAAATTGCATGTGTATGCTGGGGCTGAACACAAACATGCTGCACAAAAACCGATCGTTATTGATTTTGGTTCATTGAATCGCAAAAACAAAAGGGGCGAATAATGACAGAAGAAAAGAAAACAACCGCAAAAAAGACAGCGGCAAAAACTACTGCTAAAAAGGCTGCCCCTGTAAAAAAAGCGACTGCTACAAAAACCACAGAAAAAGCAACTAAAACGGCTGTGAAAACCACCGCAACAAAAGCGACAGTTTCGTCTGCTAAATTATCGGGGGCAATATATGCAACTGGAAAGCGTAAAGATTCTGTGGCGCGTGTATATTTAATCCCGGGCAAGGGCAACATTACTGTAAATGGAACACCTATGCGCGAATATTTTAAACGTTCAGTGTTGCAAATGATTTTGGTTCAACCATTTGACGTAACAAATCGCGATGGTGCATATGATGTTGTTGCTATGGTAATGGGTGGCGGTTTATCTGGTCAAGCTGGTGCCGTAAAACATGGTATTTCAAAAGCTTTGGAAAAAGCCGAACCAGATTTACGCAAAGCGTTAAAAGTCGCTGGATTCTTGACACGTGATAGTCGTGTTGTTGAACGTAAACACTATGGATTTCATAAGGCTCGTCGTTCAACCCAGTTCAGCAAACGTTAAAGATTTGCGAATTCTGCGAACATTCAAAAAACCGTCATCACGACGGTTTTTTTATTATAAAAATACCTATAAAAATCAAAATCTTTATGTTGCGTTTGTTAAAAAAAATTTGTATAATTTGGCGAAGTTTTTAAATACACAAAGGATGTTTTCATGTTCACAAAAGAAAAAATTAAAGATTTACATTATTCTGTCACAGGAAAAATCGCAGCCGCTGATATTCAAAAAGTCGCAGACGAAGTTTTAACCGAATTCGGAAAAACCGCAAAAATGCCGGGATTTAGGACCGGTCATATTCCTTTGTCCGTATTGCGTCAAAAATATAATGCGTCTGCATACGGCGAAGCGATTGACAAAGCATTGAACAACGACATGGAAAAATATTTGGCGGAAAAGAAAATTCGCTTGGCTGGACAACCAAAGGTTGATTTGGACGGCTGGGAAATAGGAAAAGATGTTGAATATTCAATGGAATTTGACATTTTGCCAACATTACCAGAAATTGATTTGGAAAAAATTACTGTGACTAAAAAAGTTGCTAAATTGGATGAAAAGGAAGTGACGACTGCCCTTGAAAACATTCGTAAATCGCGCAGCGTTGCCGAAAAACAAGACGAAAAATACAAGGCAAAATCTGGCGATGTCGCCGTTATTGATTTCAAAGGTTTTATCGGCAAAGATGCTTTCGAAGGTGGCGCCGCCACAAAACATCATTTGATTTTGGGTTCTGGGTCCTTTATCCCGGGATTTGAAGATCAAATTATCGGACACAAATCCGGGGATAAATTTGATGTAAATGTTAAATTCCCGGCGGATTATCATGCTGAAAATTTGGCTGGCAAAGATGCCAGGTTTGAAGTTTTGGTTCACGAAGTTCGTAAACATATTTTACCTGAATTAAATGACGAATTGGCAAAACAAGTCGGTCAAGAATCTGTTGAAAAATTAAAAGAACATATCAGAAATATTATCACCGAACAATATGCCGAAGCATCCCAACGTGACATGCGTAACGAATTATTGGATGTCTTGGCAGACAAAGTAAAAATGAATCTACCAGAAACTTTGGTTGACCAAGAATTAAATATGGCAAAATCTGAACACGATGCACAACACAAAAATTGCGACGATAAAAAATGCAAAGACCATAAATGGGACGAAAAAAAGGAACGCAAAGATGCCGAACGTCGTGTTAAATTGGGACTTGTCTTGGCAGAATGGGGCACCCAAAACAAAGTAGATGTTACCCGTGATGACCTGCAACAGGCCATTTGGGCGGAAGCATCACGCTATCCAGATCCAAAACAAATTTTTGAATTTTATAACAAAAATCAAAATGCTGTTGCAATGTTGCGTGGTATGTTGTTTGAAAGAAAGGCTTTGGATGCTATGTTAACACATGTTAAACAAAAAGAAAAATCCGTCCCAGCCGACGAATTGTTCAAACAAGCATCGGTAAGATAAAACAACAAAAAAAACAAATCCACTCCGCCCAATTTTGGGCGTTTTTTTTAAACCACTAACATCCAAAATACCCAGAAATTCTGGGACTTTTATAGTTTTTTTTCATGTATTTTAAAGGAACGTTTGTGTAATACCGACACAAACGCATTTATAAAAAAATATATTTGTTATAACTTATTGATTTTATTAAGTTTTTAAAATATAAAAATTAAATAAAAATATATTGAAAAAAACGTTCCTTTTTGTTATAAAAAAATTATCAGCAGGATAGGGAATATAGAAAAAACAAAGAAAGGAATTTATAATGAAACAGTATCTAGACATTCTTGATAATTGCCTAAGAAACGGAACAAAATCCGATAATCGAACCGGAATCCCAACTATCCGAATCCCATGGGGTGCAACATTTACACATGATATGAAAGACGGTTTTCCACTTCTTACCACTAAAAAAATGGCACATTTATCTATATTCACAGAATTAGAGTTTTTTATCAAAGGAATCACTGATAAAAAATGGTTACAAGACAGAAATTGTAGAATTTGGAATCAATGGGGAAACATTGATGCCTGGACACCGGTATTTGAATCTTCAAAGGCACAATATATTGAACAATATGGGCCACAATCCATGACACCAGATACAGAACAGGATTTAAAGAAACAAGCCATGGATAACTGTCGCGATTTGGGACCCGTATATGGCTGGCAATGGCGCCATTGGAACAGCACGTATCATTTTAACCCCGATGACCCAACGGACAATTTTGACCCTGAAAATCCGGGTATTGACCAATTAAAGACCATTATTAACAAAGCAAAAAAAGACCCAACGGACAGACGGTTAATTGTGAACGCATGGAATCCAACATTTGAAAAAAATATGGGATTACCACCATGCCATTATTCGTGGCAAATATTAATTCATAATAACAAAGTAAATTTAATCTGGAACCAGCGTTCTTGTGATATGTTCTTGGGCGTGCCATTTAATATTGCATCTTATGCTATGTTATTATTGTTGTTCGCCAAAGAACTGGGTTATGAACCGGGAATATTGCGTGGTAATCTGGGCGATGTTCATATTTATGAAAACACTATTGACCAGGTCAAAGAACAACTTTCCCGTGATACAAAACCGCTACCAACCATGAAAATTCCAGATAAAAACTGGAACGGGTTGCTGAATTGGTCCGCCAAAGATGGATATGATTTAAAAGATTATGTCTATCACGAAAAATTATCCGCAAAAGTTGCCAGATAAAACAAAAACCGCCAAAACGGCGGTTTTTTTATCGTGTTTTTTGAAATAATGGCTTTATAAGCCCGAATTCCACAAATGGCATCATTTTATCCCAATTTTCATTATTTGTTCCGTCAGACATTTTTTCATAAAAAGGACTATGTTTTGTTAGGCCAAAACTGCTATACCAGCCACTTTTGCTATCTCGTAACATTATATCACCACCCACAACACCATCTTGTGATTGATAATAAGCATTTATTGAAGCCTTGGTTCGATTATCACTAAATTCATGACAAATATTTCCATAAAACGCAAAACGCGCGCCTATGTTAAGAAATTGAAGTAAAAAAGTATCCTTTGACGTCAGAGCACCTGAAATATGAATATTACCCATCGTTTCTTTATTATTTGTCTTAATCAATCCACCAATTCTTAAAGAATTTTCGCTTTTGATTTCCATTAAACAAACAGCCCACCCATCAACACCATCAAATTTAAAACCAGAACCATTTTCCATATATCCCAATGCCAATCCAGTATCACCAGCATCAACACCAACAACAACTGCACGCGGAAAATAAGCCCCGGATTCCAGATAAATCGCGTTTGTGAAAAAAGTAGAAACAGGCATACTTTTTGAATGAATCGAAGAATAATCCAATATCGAAAAATTACCAACATTGATATATACATCACATTGTTTTGTTTTCAACGAAGCATACGCATACATATTATGTGTCATTGGACGCATAGATTTATTATCTAAATAATTTTGTATCATTTGAGTGGTAGTAAAACCAAGCGTAATTTTATCTTTGATACGAACAAAGGGTTTAATAACAACCAATGGTGCAAAAACAAGTTTAACATCATTTTCTATTACATTAGTAAACGTCCACAATTCCGCATACAGCGCATCTTGGGCATTAGAAAATTTAATTTTTGGATTTTTAGGAATATTCCGCCCACCAAAGGCATTAAAAGGCGCAGTATGTGTTAATGTGACCATTTTGTTGTTAATAGTGTCTGTTGTTAGCGAAACATTATCTTCTGATTTATCATTTTTATCAGACAAATTTTGGGAAAAACTGCGACCACCAATCAACAAAAACATTAACAGAGCCATAAAATATTTCTTATCAAAACCGTTTTTCATACTAATATTCCTTTTGTATTAGCGGTAACAGTAATACTATTTTAAACTTTTGTCAAACATTTTTACATTTTTTTGCTTTATTTCTTGATTTTTCTAAAAAATGTTTATATAATCTGACGGATTTCACGGGTGGGCGTGATATCAGTCCGATTAACCCCACAAGACCTCGTAAATATAAAAAATATAACGACGGCAAACTTTGTTTAAAATTCTATGAAAGATTTATCCAAAGGTTTATTTAATCCTGTATCCGGCGAAGATTTCGTCCAGATGTTTGATAAAAACTATGGCACACAAGAAACTTTACAAGGATACGCAACAAAAGGAACTGTGAAAGATATCCGTGGCGATTTTGCTATGGTTGATGTCGGCCTTAAATCAGAGGGTCGTATTCCATTAAAAGAATTCGGTGCATCTGTCCCGGCCGTTGGTGATATCATTGATGTTTTCGTTGAACGTTATGAATCTCGCGAAGGAACCGCAGTTCTATCTTATACAAAAGCACGTGCCGAAAAAGCATGGAAAGAACTTGAAAAAATCGTTGCCGAAGGCAAAGACCCAGAAGGAACCATCATCGATGTTGTTCGCGGTGGATACACTGTGGATATCAATGGTGTATTTGCATTTATGCCATCATCCCAGGTTGACCATAAACCTGTGCGTGATGCAAAATCTTTAATTGGATTAAAAGATAAATTCCGTATTTTGAAAATGGATGCTTTGCGTACAAATGCTATTGTTTCACGTCGTGCAATCCAAGCTGATACTATCGCTGCCGCACAAAAAGAAGCAATGAAAAACATTTCATTGGGTGCAGTGCTTGAAGGAACAGTTAAAAACATCACTGATTATGGTGTATTTATCGATTTGGGCGGTGTTGACGGTTTATTACATGTCACAGATTTGTCATGGAAACGCATTAACCACCCACGTGAATTGGTTCATGTTGGTGAAAAAATTACTGTCAAAGTTATTCAATTTGACCCAGAATCTCATCGTATCTCATTGGGTGTAAAACAACTAGAAGAAGACCCATGGGAAACAGCTTCCAAAGCATTTAATGTTGGCGATACTGTTTCTGGCAAAGTTGTATCTTTGACTGATTATGGCGCATTTATTGATTTGGGCAACAATATTGAAGGTTTGGTTCACATGTCTGAATTGTCATGGACAAACAAAAATATTCACCCAAGCAAAGTTTTGCAAAACGGTCAAGATGTCAATGTTGTTGTTTTGGACATTGACCAAGATAAACGCCGTATTTCATTGGGTTACAAACAATTACAACCAAACCCATGGAAAGAATTTGCAGAATCTCACAATGTTGGCGACGTAATCACAGGTCCAATTAAAAACACAACCGAATTTGGTTTGTTTGTTGCATTGACACCTGAACTGGACGGAATGATTCATATCTCTGATTTGTCCTGGAATAAACTGGACGAAGAAGAATTGAAAAAATTTGTCCGTGGTCAGGAAGTAACCGCAAAAATATTGGATATCAATCCAGAAAAAGAACGCATCACATTGGGCATCAAACAATTAACTGAAAGTGCTGAAAACAACAACACATCGTTGAAAAAGGGTGCCGTTGTATGCGGAACTGTTTCTGAAATCAATCCAGATGAATTAGTTTTGGCTTTGCCAGGTGATGTCCGTGGGACTATCCGTCGCACAGATTTGTCACGTGAAAAATCCGAACAAGACACATCTAAATTTAACATTGGTGATTCCGTAGAAGCATCAGTTGTTTCTGTGGACGGCAACAATGTAAAATTGTCTGTTCGTGCATTACAAACTACATTGGAAAAACAAGCGGTCAAAGAATATGCTAACGAAGCAGATTCTGGTTCGTTCCTGGGCGATATTTTGGGTGCCGCTATTGAAAACAGCAAAAAATAATTTTTCTGCGTTTTCCAAAAATAAAAAATCCTACATTTTTATGTGGGATTTTTTTTGTTTTATGTAATAATTAAATCATAAAATTAAACAAAAGGAAGAATTTACATGAAACCAACAATGCTTGTATTTATGGGCGGTCAGGGTTCCGGCAAAGGCACATTTGCTAAATTGTTATTAAAAAAACATAATTACGAATACATAGAAACCGGCGATATTTTACGTCAAATGCCCGCAGATAGTGATATTGCTAGAAAAATAAGTTGTGGCGAATTAATAAGTGACGAAGATTTATATCCGATAATATCCGAACACATAGACACAAATCAAGATATTATAATGGACGGGTTTCCACGAACATTGGCTCAGGCTAAATGGTTAATTGAAAATTATGCTGATAAATTTGATATAAAAATATTATTTTTAAATATCAGCGAACAAACAATGATTGCACATATCAAAAAAAGAATAAACGAAGGTGGAAATCGCAAAGATGACACTGATGAAACCGCTGTCCAGAAACGTATTGCCGCATTTAAAAATACAACTATGCCTGCAATTCAATGGTTATCAACAATAAAGAACGTCAAATTTTTTGATTTAAAATTGCCAAGTGATGATATAGATATTAATTTTGAATATATCATAAAAAATATAAAATAAAAAATGCCCGATTGGGCATTTTTTTAAATCACACGTCTACGCGCAATTGTATATAATCCGTATCCAATTAACAATACCATTATAGATATAAATATAACCAATGCAGTATGCGTATGTTGCGCATATGGCAAAGCAACATTCATACCATAATAACCAACAATCACACTGGGGACCATCAAAACAATGTTCCAAATAGTCAATCTGTTAATATAAGTATTCGAATCCATGTTAATAACACTTTCAAATGTTTCTTTGATAGATTTTAACATTTTACTGTAACTGGTCACAACTTCAATAGCCTGATTAAATTCAATACGAGCATCTTCGGACAATTCCTGACAATCTTCATCTTTGACAAAGCCGCGCAATTTATCCAATTTATCCATTACTGAAACATTACCCTTTAATGAAGCCATATAAAGAGTATACGCATTTTCAACCTCTAATAATTGCATAAGTTCTTGTTTACGAACTTTCTCTTGCAATTCCTTTTTGGAATTGATGACTTTTTTATTTAGTTCCTTTAATGCGCGCAAATACGATTCAGCAATATAATAAATTATATTTAAAATGAAAGTTTCACGATTTATCATTTCATCATCTTTGATTTTATCCAATAAATCGCACCTTTTGCGGCATACAGTTATAACACGCCTGTCCGAATAAATAATTGATAACGGTTCAGTATGCCAAGTAGTATCCATTTCACGATTAGCAATCGGAAAACGAACAATTATAACTTTGTAATCATCTTCGATTTCAAGACGCGGTTGTTCATCGGGATCTAAGATATTAAAAATATTATCTTCGTCAATTTCATATTCCGTCAAAAGACGTTCAAAATCTTCATGATCTGGATTTCCAACGTTAACCCAAGAGAATGTTTTTAATTTTTTCGTGTCAAACATGACATTCCCCCGTTGTTTTAAATGATTGAACTTTAAACCTATTTGGCAAGAATCTTATCACAAAAAGATAAAAAATCAATATGTTTCAAAATAAAAATATCGATTAACACTATAAAACCCACCCCGTTTGGGGTGGGGTAACATATTAACAACGACTTTTTTGCATTGTGTCCACAATCATCTGAATTTGCGATGGGTCAAATACCAACGCATAAGCCTGTTTAAACACATCGGCTTGAACCAGTCGCAGGCCCGCAGTATCACTGACTATATACGCACCGCCTTTGTCTGCTTTCTGTGGATGTCCTTCGGCCCCTTGAAATTCTTCACCTGCCACAATAAAGAATGCTTTCACTGTTTCTTTCTTTTTAGTACCCACAAAAACGATTCCTGGTTTAATTTTGTCTTTGGTTGGCGCACCAATCAACCCAGCAACAAAATTGACATCGGTATCATAAACGTCTGCTTTACCAGTATTTGGATCAATAGCATGTTGTTTCAAAAATTCTACGAATTTGGTTAAACCTTCAACAGATTCAAATGTTCTTGGATTTTTTTTGATATAAAATTCAACCTTTTGTTTTAATCCAGGCGCATCATACATTATAAAACAACCATCTTCTTGCTTTAAAACCTGTTTAGCATCGTCTTTTGGATTATGAAATTCAAAACCTTTGACATCGTATTCTTTGGCTTCGTATGTTGGTGGCAACCAATCAACACGTTTGGTATCAATCGCACCAGAAAAACCATAAGCAGGTACGATAAGACGTTTTTTATCTGTTGGCGAATAAATTTTATGTTCGTTTTCAATACGTTTTTGTGCCTGTTCAATTGTAATCATCGCTTAAACTCCTTTGGTTTGTTTTTTGATTCCTGAACACGGAAAATTTTAAAAAAACCAAGGTTTAATTTGAGACGACTGTTAAACACCCCACAAAACAAGAAAACCGCGATTTTCGCGATATTTTCTAAACTAAAAACATCATAAAATTGTTGACTTTTAAGTTTGGTTTAATTTCAACAAAAATCTCATCAAAAACCATGTAAATTGTGGTTTTAAATGATTTTTAATTCGTGTCTAAATACAAATGAACAACTAAAAGGA